>Ga0302242_1000264_pt1 | contig 57297 bp, 60 predicted proteins | sample AAG_UR_Lys_MG_FD_193510 | JGI IMG/M metagenome (GOLD analysis project Ga0302242, IMG submission 193510) | Enriched activated sludge microbial communities from anaerobic digester in WTTP, New Holstein, Wisconsin, United States - AAG_UR_Lys | ecosystem: Engineered > Bioreactor > Anaerobic >...
AGACTAAGGGACTAACTCCTGAGGTGCGAAAGAAGACTATTATCGAAATAATGACCGCATAAATGAGAGTAAATAATGAAAAATTGGTACTATCTGCCTGATTAAAATGACAGATATGAAGAACGACTACGGACATAAAAGCAATACAGAGCACCACCCACACGACTACGGGAGCTGCTAATCTAAAGCTATAAGAAATCTCTGGTCTCATGGGTTTGTCAATCATTTGCATCGCCCCGTACCTCTGACACACCCAGCTGAATCTCTAGTCAACTGACCAGTGTCGTCGATGCAATAGTTATTATCCTTATTAGTCATTGCCTTAACACAAAAATGGTTGTAATCATCACTGAAATACATCTCCATTTCTTTATTGGTAGTCGCAACAAGCTCTATCTTCAACATTCTGATTTCAATATCATTCTCAAACCCTTCGTAGCTATTATTCTTAATGCTGTATACCTGCCCCCAAGCCTCTATTTGCTTAAGGATATTCTTTACCTTATTCTCATTATCAACCTTTTGAAACTGATTGATAGTCATGATTGGAATAGAAAAGAAGAAAAGGAATACTACTCCAAAAATCACAAGTTTTACTGGGCTAAAATCTTCCATAATTATTTACTGTAAATAGGATCAGTACTGATACTCACATTATTATTGGTCCATAAGTCTCTGGCCGACAACTGGGCAGACCCTATTAACAAGATATCAGTATCAATGGTCTGTGGCTCAATTGATAATTGAAAAGCGCAAATCATTTCAGAATCAATAACACCAGTTCCCGCAGGAATTGATCCAATCTCCCAAGTCAGCTGCCTTGTACCTTCATCGAAATATACCTTTGTCCCCTCTGGTACAATCTGATTATCCTGAACGAACCTTAGCCCACTAGGAAGGATTGTAACCATTTTAGCATTACTGGTGTCGTTATAATAATTCTTAATCTTCCACTCTACTGTAAAAACAGTCTTTTCACCTGCTACTACTGGAAAGGGTCCAAAGTCAGAGAAATACCTACTATCAACATGAAGACTCTGGACAGCGATTAGTTTAGTATTGACCCTATTAAGGAACTCCTGTTTAATCTGTCCTAAGGTAATATTAGTCTTAACAAAGAGATTTTTATCAGCAGGACCCTTCATCATCTTATTCCTGTTAGTATTAATCCAGAACTCAACTCTACCCTCTTCTCCTGGTCTTAAGTTCTGCAATTCTGGCAACTGATTACCGTCCCAGATGAGAGAATTATCACCTTTCTGATAAACACCATCAAGAGCAGTAATTGTATTATAGTCAAGACTATCCCCCTCTAATTTTATAATGAGAGCCTGATCTTTAAGCTCTTCATCTCCAGTATTACGGAAGAATATCTCGTAATGAAGCCTGTCTCCTATGTTAACATTATAATTCTCTTGATTATTAATTTTTTCAGTAAATTTGACAGATGGAGCAACTATAGCAACACCTCTAACGGTTTCCTTTAGTACTACGAACTTCCCATCCTGCCAGACTCCTAATTTTGCTTTAAAGACTTTCTGGTCCTGAGGTTCTCCATTAAGAATACCACCTATTTCTATCTTTCTACTATCTGATTCATTTAAAATTGGGTCATCCCATTGTTTGTTATCTAGTAAATTTGGTTTTGAATAGGAAAACTGAAAATCAGAAGGATAATCGATTATACAAGAAAGGTCCTTAAGAGGATAAGGAACATTAGAGCTATAAGCGACTCTTACAGTAACAACCTTACCAGCTCCTGCTTTCTGAGGAATATCTAAAGTAAGGTTTAATGGAAGATTATCTAGTATAATTGTAAAAGAGCTACTAGCTTCATTTCTAATTTTCAGATCCTGAGGCTGGAATATAACTTTTACTTTAGCGTCTTTCGTTTCCCCCTCTGCCCCCAATAGCCTAGCCTTAAACTTCATGGTTCTTTCTTGTCCAGGATAAATACTTCCCCCTAAATCCTCTGAAGATACTTTTTTAATTCTAGTACCTTCTTCAATTATGGCACCATTCGGATATTCGAAATACATCTCAGGAGACTCGAGAGTGATGGAGCCATTATTCTTATACTTAACGACATATTCAAATTCTTGCCCAACATCAACCTTATCAGGTGCGATAATCTCTAACTTTAAAACTCCTTTATCAAAAGCCATTTTCTGCCAAAAGAAAAAAGCTATTAAGACAGTAATTATAGATACAATGAATACCAATATTTTCTTACTCATGAGATTAATTGATTAATCCTTCTTTTTATTAATACTACCCTTCAACCTAGAAAGCGATTCTCCGTACTTCCTCAATTCAGGAGAACTAGAATCAGTTCTAACCCGATTAAATGACCAAGACTTGATAATCCCACCGCTGGGACTAGTATTACCAGAAGCCTTTCTTTTAATTGAAGATAAAGAGTTATAGTATTTACTCTCCTGCCCTCCTTGAGAAGGAGGAATACTTTTTTTGTCCTTTTCTCCTTCCTTTTTCTTTGAAGAAGAACCCAAACTTCTGGATGAATTAAAACTAATACTCTTACCTGGCTTTTCGATTGGGAAATAACTCATATTAATGCTTTGATGATTATAACTGCATTATACAACCTTTATCGTAAAAATAACAGTATCTGTTCCAATCTTAATTTCCCTACCCTGATTCACTTCATCGCTACTTATAGATAAGGCAAGAGTCTCTTCTAAAAGATAAGTCTGATATTTCTGAATCAGAGAATCTAAACCACTATCAACATTGTAAACAATGGATATCTTATCTTCAGGACTCATACCTTTTTCTTTCCTTTCCTGTTGAATATGTCTAATAATCTCTCTCAGAGAACCTTCTTCTCTAAGTTCATCAGTAAGTTCTGTATCAATTGATACTTGCTGGATATCATCTTTAATCAAGATTTCTTTGATATTCGTCTCTTCTTTAATTAAAGAAATGAGCTGATCATAATAAGTAGAGGCAGTTAGCTTATAACCATCTACTACTTTTGGAATATAGGCAGAAGCCAAAGGCTGCCTAACTTTAATACCCGCTTTAGTCCTTTCGGCTAGGATGAGATTAATAGAAGAACGAATATAATTCATGGACCAATAGATATCATAAGAATCCCTATCAAGAACTGACTGATTGGGAGAGGGGTAATCACAAAGATGAACACTGATCGGGTCGCTATCTTTTCTAAGCTTCTGATATAGTCCTTCAGAAATGAAAGGAGTAAAAGGAGCCATAATCTTAGTTAGCTTACAGAGAACTGTCTCCAGGGTTTGAGAAGCATATTCAAGGTCTTCTTGAGACTCAGGCTTCTGAAATCTTCTCCTTGATCTTCTGATATACCAATTAGATAGATCATCAATAAAAGCTCCAACAGCATAATCATCCCATGAGACGTTGTTATCAGTATTATAGTTATTACCCCCTTCCATCTGCCCTCCTCCGATTAACCTAGTTGCCTTAGTAAGATCATACCCTGCCATGAATCTATCTATTCTTTCATTAAGCACTTCGAGTCTACCTAATATCCACTTATCAAGAACATTAGAAGGTGGGGTGGTGATAGCAATCGGTTCCTTAGGAGCATAAGTTTCATAGAAATTAAAGCAATTCTCAACAGCTAGGACGACATTCCTCCATACTTCTTTAACTTTATCATCAGAGAATCGATAATCCTCCCCTATATTAGTAGAAGAGAGAAGGAAATACCTTAAAGAATCTGCTCCATACTTATCAAAAACATCCTTGGGATCAGGGTAATTCTTCAGCTTCTTACTAAGCTTCCTTCCTTTATCGTCAAGAACCAAACCATTTGTAATGACATTTTTAAAGGCGGGCTTATCTTTACCTAATCCAATATCCTCAGTAGTTAGAGCGGTAGCAAGAACTGTTAAAGTATAAAACCATCCCCTAGTCTGATCAAGTCCTTCAGCTATGAAGTCTGCAGGGAAAGTTCTCTCAACCATCTCTTTATTCTCAAATGGATAATGCCATTGGGCATAAGGCATGGACCCTGATTCAAACCAACAATCAAAGACACCTTCAATACGGGACATACTCTTACCGCAATCAGGGCAAATTAACTTAACATCGTCTATAAATGGCCTATGTAAATCAGATACCCTTTCCCCAGCAACTCTTTTCTCTTCTAATTCAGCAATACTTCCAATACACATCTTCTTTTTACATTCCGAACATTCCCAGATAGGGATAGGAGCACCCCAATACCTCTTACGAACGAAGTCCCAGTCTCGTGCACCTTCAAGCCATTTACCAAACCTCCCATACTTAAGATGCCCAGGAACCCAGTTAATCTGCTCATTATTCGAAACTAGAGAATCTTTTATTTTAGTGACCAAAACATACCAACTGTCAACTGCATAATACAATAAAGGAGAGTCACACCTCCAACAGTGAGGATACTCATGAGAAATCAATTGTTCCTTATATAATATTCCTTTTTCTTTAAGATAACTTATTATCTTCGAATCAGCATCCTTAACGAAAAGACCAGAAAAATCAGTAACGGCATCTACAAAAGAACCACTTTCGTCTACTAAATGAATAAAAGGGAGTCCATGCTCTTTCGATATTTGGAAGTCATCCTCTCCATGCATTGGATTAATATGAACTATACCGGTACCATCTTCGTCGGTGACGAATTCTCCCGATAAAATCTGATAAGCATTATCATAAGAAACTCCGTCTATGATGACTCCTTGAAGGTAATCGAACATTGGAAAATACTTTTTCCCTATCAGATCAGAACCCTTAAGATTAGAGATAATTGAATACTCTCCCTCAATAATCGACAGTCTACTCTTAGCCAAGATTAACTTTTCTCCCTCTCTTTCAATGAGGCAATAATCAATATCCTTACCAATAGCAAGAGCAAGATTACCTGGCAATGTCCAGGGGGTAGTGGTCCAGACTAGGAAGCATGCATCATCATCAACAGCCTTAAATCTAACGTATATAGATCTATCCTTAACCTCTTTATATCCTTGATTGACTTCAAAATTAGAAATAGTAGTAGCACAACGAGGACAATAAGGCGAAACTCTGTAATTCTTCTCTATTAATTCCTTGTCCCATAATTTCTTAAGTACCCACCACACTGATTCAATATAGTTATTGTCCATGGTAGAATAAGCTTCAGAGTAATCAGCCCATCTTCCAACTCTTTTTAGAGTTTCTTGAAAGTCACTAACACAAGAAAATACCGAACTACGACAAGCGTCATTAAACTTGCCAATACCCAATTCTTCAATCTGCTTCTTACTCTTTATATCCATCTCTTTCTCAATCAGATTCTCAATCGGTAACCCATGACAATCCCATCCAACTCTACGAGGTATCTGATAACCTCTCATAGTCCAATATCTAAGAACACTATCCTTAATGGTAGTAGCTAAAATATGCCCATAATGGGGCTTGCCAGTTGCAAAAGGTGGTCCATCGTAAAAACTATAATATTCCGCCCCCTCCCTATTTTTAATTGATTGATGGAAAATATCTTCCTTTTCCCAAAACTCTAATATCTTTTCTTCTTTGTTCATATTTTTCTTATTTCCCCAGTCTTAATTATGTCGCCATAGCCATCAAGCATCTGCTGATCGCTTAAGCCTTTCAAAGCTCCTTCTAGTAACCACAAAGGGTTACTGTGAGATACGATAAGGATAGTCCTACCAGAATATCCAGATTCTATTTCTTCAAAAAAATCAATAATGCGGTTTTGGCAGTCGTGCCAACTCTCTCCATGAGGAGGAGGAATACTGAAAGCCTTAATCCTTTCATTTTCATAATAATCCCAGACCTCCTTCTTACTCCTTCCATTAAAGATACCCCAATTATTATCCCGAAGCCTTAAGTCGTAAATAATTTTATTCGGATCATACTCAATAATCCTAGAAACCTCTTCAGATGTCTGCCTAGTTCTCAGAGCATCAGAACTAAAAATATAATCTATACTTTTATCCTTAAGAAACTCTCCGGCTCGTCTAGCTTCTAAAACACCCTCCTCTATTAAGGCACAAGGAGGGTTATCGTCGGGATAACCATATACTATATCCTTCTTCTCGGTCTGATGGATATTCTTCCCATGCCGGAGAAGGTAATATTCATTATTCAATACCTTATTCATCTCATTAAAAATAACATCTTTTCGGTATTTATTCAAATGATGTAGAAAAAAACACTTGATAATCAAGTGTTAATCCGATCATTAAACCGGTACCTAGATTCAGGAACAGTAATGACGAACCTAGCTCCATCGACGCCGTCTTCCCGAATATCCATTTCACTACTCCTGAACACTTCTTTACAGAAGAAAAGTCCATACCCGCTATTCTTGCCATACCCCTGACTGAATATTCTTTCTTTCTCTTCAGCAGGAATACCATTTCCATCGTCAGAAACAATAATCATAATAGATCCATTGTCCCTAGCGATATCGCAATAGACATTCTTAGCACCTCCATGACTAAATGCGTTATCAAGAATGTTGTAGAAGGCCTTCTCAATCAAACAATCACCAAATATCTCTAAATTAAGAGGTATTCTGTTGATTATTTTCTTACCCAGAAACCCGCTCATACCACTTTTTTCAATAATTGAATGAACAATGCTCCAGCGATTCTTCTGATTACCCAACTTCCAATAATCTACACAGAAGTCCAAGGTATCAATAATTGATTTCTGAGAAGAAATGATATTCTCAGTTAATCCGTCGTAATCATACCCCCTCTCCTTAATTAGCTCTGCACTCATTCCTATGACTGTCAAACTGTTGTTGACGTCATGAATAGTAACCCTAAACATCTTTTCCAGTTTTTTAGCAACACCGCTATCGTCTGGCTCACTTCTCAGTTCAATGATTCGATCTAGCTTCTTAAAAAGAACTGAACAGCCATCCTCCTCTTTACCGCATATGAATGAAGATTTTTCGAAATAGTAATCTGCCCCATTATTAAGAGCACTAATAACTACATCTCTGTCATCTGATTCACTGATGATAAGAAAAGGAATATCGCTCTTCCGAACTGTCCTGACATATTTCAAGAAATCAATACCATTCTCTCCAGTAAGGATATAGTCGCATAAGACGATATCAAATGACTGGTCTTCAAATAATTTTATAGCCTCAGAAACAGTCGAAGCATGGATGATATCATAAGCAGCTAAATAATGACTACAATAACCCTTAATGATGTCAAGAAAACTCTCTTCGTCTTCAAGATATAATATCTTCTTATTAGATAATCCCATTCCTGACCTCCAAGTTGCTATTCGAACTATATTACTCAGACAGCAACGTTGTCAAGTTTAAAAGCAAATAAAAAAAGTGCTCTAATTAGAGCACTATCAATCAATCTTGTATGTTCCATGAGGAACAACTAATTCGAACCTTGCACCCTCTCCTTCTGTACCAGATTCTTTAATACTAATACCTGTCATTGATAAAACCTCAGCACAAAAGAAAAGCCCATAACCAGTATTATTACCATATCCTCTGCGGAAAATCAGCTCTTCAAAACCTTCCTTAACTCCTACTCCATCATCAATAACAGTAAGAATGAGGTCACCTTCCTCAAAAGAAGAATAACAACTAATCTTCTTCGCATGACCATGTCTAATAGCATTATCAAAAAGGTTATAGAAGACCTTATCGATAAAGCGACTGGTGTTGATAGACAACTTATTCTTAATTATACTCCTGACTTCCAGCCGAGAATCGAATTGCTTAGCTACCTTCTTGATTATATCATCAACAGAGCGCCAATCAAAAGCATCATTCTCTAACTGCTTATACTCACAAAAAGACTTAAGACAATCCTTAATTACTCCTACTGAAGACATGATCTTACTTAACGAATCTCTGACATGAGACTTTTCCAAAGTCTCGTAGTCATCCTGAATACAATCAGTGGCAAGTTCTATCACTGTAAGACAGTTCTTGATATCATGATCGGTGATATCAAAAGCCATGTCTATCTTTTTCCGAATATCCTTTTCATGATAAATGAGATTATTCCTGGACTTTCTCTTAATAAGCTTCTCAAGCTCTTGAAAAAGTGTATGGAAATTATTCTCATCGCCTGTAATAAGGTTAGACTTCTCGATATAGAAATCTGCTCCATTATTCAAAGCCTCAATAGCAACATCCTTACTGTCTACTCCTGTTAAAAAAACTACTGGAACAGTGACTGACCTCAGCCTAACGAACTTCAAAAAATCAATACCAGTTTCCCCTTCAGGCAAATAGTAATCGCAGATGATAGCAGCATACTTATTATGCTTAAAAAGTTCTTTAGCAGATGATACATCTGGAGCGTTAGTTATCTTAAAAAAAGAATAATTCTCCACTGCATACATCTTCACTATGTTAAAGAAGAAATTTTCATCTTCAAGATACAAAATTTCATAATTAGATGGTTCTGTTTCCATAATACACCTCTAAGGTTCTAGGATTAAAATACATCTTTTCAAGTAAATGTCAAATTAATCTAACCCTAATTCTTTAGCTAATGCAAGGAGTCCATAACGAGCATTATTATCCTTTTGACAGTTGACCATACCCATACAGTCAGCTTCAGACAGATAGACTAATTCTCTAATCTGTGCAGGGTGTATTCTTTTTGCAAGAGAAGCAACTGCTTCTTTGGCAAATGCATTACTATGGGTGAACATATGCTCTGAAACCAAAACTGATACTTTTTTCGCCAAAATTCCATTAATCCCCAGGGCCTTTAAAAATTTGATGGTAGGCAAGCGTCCATGCTGATCATGGCCCTTGGCACTGATACGCCCATTAATTATTTTAGTTGCTACTGGCTTTCCTAAATCATGACAAAGACAGGAAAGCATCAAGACTAGTGAGCTTTCCTCATCAAGGTTATGAGCCCTACATATTCTTGCTCCAGCATCAACAACTAGTTTAGTATGAGCCCAAGCATCCCCCTCTTGGTGCCAATCAGGATTCTGCCCAACCCCAACAAGGTCATGTATTTCTAAATGAAGCCTCTTTAATAATCCGGTGCTATAAAGATATTCCATACCAATACTGGGCCTAGAAGAATTTAATAACATGTCTTTCCAATACAAAAAAAGAAATTCCTTCTTTATTTTTGCTAGTGAAAATCCCCAATCAAGATCAAGTATATCTTTATCTATTTCAAAACCCAGCTGACTAGCGAGCTGAATAGCTCTGAAGAAATTAAACGTATCTTTCATAAAGATATCTGGGTCAACATACCTAATAAAACCCTGCTGGATATCAATAAGACCCTCGAATAAATCTATTACCTCTCCATTCGAAAGATCCAAAAAGAAAGAATCAAGAATTAAGGATTTTTCTCTAGCAGATATCTCAATAGGGGTGGTTGGTATCCTAATATCTGCCCCAGCAAAATAAAATGAACCATCCCCATGTTTTTGCCCCCCAAGACTAATTAGTATCTTCTTAAAATCATCATGACTAATCCCATAGATTTCTACTTCTAAATTACTTGCAAGGGAATCAAAACCAAATCTTTTCAAGACCTCTGACAATGCAAAATCCTTGACCGCATAAACCTTGCCACCCTTTTTAGTAACGAGTCTGACTAGTCTCTTCAATTCCTTATTGATAAATACTTCCATTAATACGATTATCTATCATAATTACTAATTATGCAACAAAAAAAGAGGTCTTATCCTCTTTTGAAAGCCTGGAAAAAATCCAGAGCATTAGGAAGGTAATAGCATACCCCCTCTTTCCCTCGTACCTTCATCAATGCTGCCTTAGCAGCAGGAAGGTACTTTCCAGCATTAACAATATCCCCCTCCCCAACTCTTGTTCTGTCTAGAGAGATAAATGATTCTTCCTGCCGTACCGTGTAAGTATCTGCAGTAAAGCAGGATTGGGAATCGACTTCAACCCTCGCAACACTAAGAGGAACATTGAAGTGAGCGGCAAATACCTTGCCGTCAAACCTATCGGTTTGCAACCAATAAGGCCTTAAAGGTTTACCAGTCTGAACGCCACAGATTACAGAGGCTTTCCCATCATAAGGAAGTCCTTCCTCTGTCTTAATCCAGATATCATAATCTGATTGCCTAACCTGCTCTGGCAGGTAAAACATATCTGGTCTGGTAATACCAGGCTCAAGAACGACAAATACATTATTACCCTTCGTCCTCTCAAAGCTAAATCCTTCTTTTTTCAAGGAAGAGGCGATTTTCTCTTCAAATGGAATTCTTGCTTTTACAATCATAGCTCACCTCGACTGCTTAAAAAACAGCAGCCCAGCTGAAGACTATCGAAATAATCCTCAGCGGGGCTGCTCTCTATTGATAAAGAACTGCTCCGCATAATAATAAATAATAAGCAAAAAAACAAAAATGCTTATTACAGAAACTGTTGCCAGCCCCTGTATTTAAGGTATAATAATAATATTCATTTTTGTCAAGGATTTGAGCTAAGGCAAAGAAAAAAGGCCTATGTTTGGCCTATGAATGAGCGTGACGCTGCTCTAGCGTTCTCGACTTTCAAGAAGTTGGAAACGGGACATCCTTATTGAGGGAATCCCAATTCTCAGGAGTAAAAACAGGATAGAACCTGCAAGGCTGTCGGCTATTTGCCGGACAATTTCTCGGCCTAGAACCGAAACGCTTACCTGGAATGATCCAGACAGTCTCTACCTCTTCTGCGCCAATCTGATGGCAACAGTTACTCCTCTCACAGACTTCTTCTGTCAATATTCTTCCTCTGGGACTGTAAGCAGCCCCGCAAAACCCTATAAAAAGACCTTTGCGGGACTGCTTTCCTAATTAATTATGAACCTATTTACGATATATTGTCAATACTACATCTTCTCTGGAGTTGAAATACCCATAATACGCAAACTATTAGCAAGGGTAGTTTTAGCTGCTACTAAAAGACCCGACCTAGCTTCTCTCAAAGCACTATCATCAACTAAACAATGGCATCCGCTATAAAACTGATGGAAAGCGGAAGCTAATTCCAAAGAATACTGAGGGATTCTATGAACTTGATAGTCTATGGCTGTATCTTCAATAATCTCTTCCCATCGCAATATCTTCCTCATGAGATTCAATTCCCTTTCATCAGTCAGTAAGCTTGGATTCTGGATATTATCAATATCCTTCCAGTCCACTCCTCCAGAAGCGAGAATACTGCAAATACGAGCATGAGCATACTGTACATAGAAGACAGGATTTTTGTCTGACTGTTCTTTAGCTAAATTAATATCAAAGTTAAGATGTGTATTAGCTGATTTCTGCAAGAAAAAGAATCGAATAACATCAGTAGGTAATTCATCTAATAAATCATCCATGGTAATAGCAGTACCAAGTCTTTTAGACATCTTGACAGGCTTACCATCTTTCATAACTGTAACAAACTGAAGAAGAATGATTTCCAGTTTAATTCTCTCATTATCTTTGAATCCTAGCATTTCCATTCCAGCCATAATACCTGGAACATCACCGAAGTGATCTGCTCCCCAGACATTAATAACTTTATCAAATCCCTTACTCTCGAACTTGTGCCTATGATAAGCTAAATCTCCAGCTAAATAGGTCATGGTCTTATCTGACCTGACCAATACTCTATCTCTCTCATCTCCATAATCACTTGACCTTAACCAAATAGCTCCATCCTTTTCGTAAGTGAAGCCATGACTCTGAAGATACTCCACAGTCTGAGAGACTAACCCACTCTCGTGAAGAAAAGTTTCAGAGAACCATTCATTGTAATTGATGTTCAAATTATCAGTAGTCTTCCTTATACATTCCTCTAAAATAATCTGAGCAGAAGCTTTACCGATAAGATAAGGATCTGTCATATCCTTAAAACGATTATGCAAATCATCGATATAGTCTCCCGTATACTTAGCCTCCTCATCTTTAAGAACAGAATGCCCTAGAGAGAGAACCTGTTTTCCATAATCATTAATATAATAAGCTTTCTCCACTTCGTAACCAGCTGTATTTAAAACATTAGAAAGGGTGTCTCCAAAGGGACCTCCTCTTCCGTTCCCGACAGTTAAAGGTCCTGTAGGGTTCGCAGAAACAAACTCAACCTGCACTTTCATACCTTGTCCAATATTCTGACATCCAAACGATTCCTTATTCTGCAATACTGACTGCATTCTACTTATTAAATAGCCCTGAACTAGATACAGGTTAATAAATCCAGGAGATACAGCTTCAATCTTGGAAAATATATCTTGGTCAAATCCCAGATTATCAATAATAATCTGAGCGATTTCTAAGGGATTGCCTTTTAGGATTTTTGCAATCTCCATACCAATACTAAGAGAGTAGTCTCCATTACTATCATTCTTTGGCTTCAATATCTGGATATCTGGAATGTCAAAGGCAGAAAAAACCTCATCTTCCTGTAATTTAATTATCGTTGCTCGTACGTCTTCCTTGATTTTCTTCCGTAAATTCATAATACTATTATAACTTAATTAAAACTGATTCCAAAAGGAATGTATTTCCATTTTAGCAGAAATTAGGATAAAATAAAGATATATGAAAATATTAGCAGAAAATAGGAAGGCAGGATTCGATTATGAATTCTTGGAGAAGTTCGAAGTCGGAGTATCTCTACTAGGTCAAGAAGTGAAATCCTTAAGAATTAGAGGGGCTAGCTTAAATGGGAGTTATGTCATAATCAAATCTGACAACAAAAAAGGTACTCCTGAGTTATTCTGGATAGGAGGGCTAATTTCTCCTTATCAAGGTGGAAATCTACATAACGGACAATATGACCCCAAAAGAGACAGGAAACTGCTCCTAAAAAGAGAGGAAATAAGCTATTTAGTGGGAAAAATGAAGGAAAGGGGCTTGACTTTAGTGCCAATAATGGTCTATACTAAAAACCATAAAATCAAGTTGGAACTAGCACTATCAAGAGGAAAGAAGACTCATGATAAGAGAGAATCCATCAAGAAGAAAGATATTGAAAGAAAGATGAGAGAAGAGTTAAAAGCACGGGGGTGACTCGATTCGACAGGAATTTGAAAATGATAATGCAAGCCGAGTATTCTCAAATCTCGCTAAACTTTGGGGAAAACGATAAGTGCAAACTTATTCGAAAAAGAACCTGCATTAGCATACGCTTAATGCTGTCCCCTCTGCAACGGCCCGCTTAGCGGCGTGGGGCATAATCCTTGCGGGATTGGCTGAATTCCTTGATTCGAGGAAAGAAAGCTGAAAAATAAACGAATCCGGCACATCTGAAATCTGTCCAACCTCATAAGATGTGACGTAACAGAGATTGGAACAAGCTTGTAGACTTATCATTTAATACAATTCTTGGACGCGAGTTCATTACTCGCCACCTCCACATAAAAATTACTTTCTAAAAATTTGAATAAAAAACCATTATATAACAATCAAATAACAGCTAAAGAGGTCCGTTTAGTAAATGAAACGGGTGAGCAGTTAGGGCTGATTCCAAGAGATGAGGCCCTGGCGTTAGCAAAAGAAAAAGGTCTTGATCTTATTCAGGTAACTGAAAAAGTAGATCCTCCTGTCTGTAAGATAGGAGACTATGGGAAATTTATGTACTCCCAGCAAAAGAAAGAAAGGAAAATGGGTGGCGATAAGAAACATGCTGGAGAACTGAAGATGATTAGACTAACATACAATATTTCAGATAATGATATTGAAACAAGGGTGGCGGTCGCTGAAAAATTCCTTCTTAAAGGAGGCAAGATAAAGATTGACCTAATCCTAAGAGGACGACAGAATGCAGTAGCGCTTTCAGACTTCGGAAAGCAGAAAATCAATAAGCTGATTGATTCGCTCGGAAAGAAATTAGAGATTAAGATAGAGAAGCCTCTAAGCAAAGAACCGAGAGGATTATCGATGATTATTTCAAAAAAGTAACATGAAAACAAAAGTAATAAAACCAAAAACAAGAAAATCGATTACGAAAAGATTCAAGGTCACCAAGAATGGAAAAGTATTAAGAAGAGCAGTTGGACAGGATCACCTTTTAGCAAAGCAGACTGGCCACAAAAGAAGGAGGCTGAAGAAGTTAGTCCAAATGTCTGAACCAGAAGCAAAGAAAATCAAGAAATTATTATCAAAGTAAAAGGATTAAGATAAAATAAAATGGTAAGAGTAAAAAGAGGGGTTGCTGCCCACAAAAGAAGAAAGAATATCATCAGTCAAGCCAAAGGATTCAGATGGAGCAGGAAATCAAAATATATTGCTGCAAAACAGGCTTTGATGAAAGCTTGGAGCTATGCATACAGAGACAGGAAAGTGAAGAAAAGAGAAAAGAGGGCCTTATGGCAAATCAGAATCTCTTCAGTATGTAAGCAAAATGAAATTTCCTACAGCAAGTTTATTGCTGGACTAAAAAAGAAGAGCATAGAAATTGATAGAAAGATACTAGCAGACCTAGCATCTAACAATCCAGAAATGTTCAAAACTATATTAGAGAGAGTAAAAGCATAATAAAGACCACCGCAAGGTGGTTTTCTTATTGACATTCCCGAAAAAATATCTATGCTATAAGCACCATGACAACTAAGGTAGTTAAGTCGGCCATCAATCCGACCATGGAAACCCTAGCAATCGTTAGTAGGAGCAGAGAACCAAAGATATATATCTCCTTCTTAACTAAGAAAGAGGGGGCAAAAGAATGCAAGATAATAACCTTATCGATTAATCAGCAGATTAAACATGGAGACTATCTGATATTATACGGAAATGAATTGGACCGGAACGGAAACAAGCAAGAGAGAAAGGTCATATATGACCCACGAACAAGAGAGGGATTTATTGAGCAATGCATAAGTGCTTACTAGATAAAGCACTTTTTTTATTTCACCTCAATAATGAACTCTTCTGGAACCGATTTAGAATATTCTAACAGCTTATCTATCCCTAATTCGACATAGTTTAAGGTGTCGTTTTTTTCTATTACCCTAACCATAACAGTAGGTCCAGGAAAATCTTCTGGAATAAGAATAATGTCATCCCCTTTCTTGTTATTCTCTAGGTATTCTGATTCCTCCTTATTCCTGCCAACAACGATGAAATAGTCAGGAAAGAAGAACGCTCTCCCTTTTCTAATAATAGTGCAATCACTACCGTCGGCATTAGGTATTAGCTTTAATAAACTACGCATAATCTTGCCATAATTCTTATCAGTTAAAATACACCCACCTGACGGAGATGGATATTCAATAATGCCGAAGACCTGAGCAAGTCTAGATTGCTCCTTCCTGCCCCTCCCACTAATATCGCAGAACGCTTCCCTATTAATCAAATTTTTCTTTTCAGCCTCAGTCTCAGGTAAAAGCTTAAGAGAAAGAGGTCTTACTACCTGACCATCTAATCCTGCTGCCCTTTCTATTACCGATAATGAATGTGCGTTCTGAGACATAGGTCTTTGTCCTAAAACCTCTCCAGTTGCCAAGAAGTCATACCCTTCGTCCTCCATTATTTTCTTCGCCTCTTGAAGCATCATCAAATGACAATCAATACATGGATTAATAGAAGTGCCGTAGCCAAATCTCGGCCTTTTAACCATAGCTAGATGAATATCGGAAATATCGACTTCTCTCAACTTTATGCCATAATTTCTGCAAGTCTTGTTTGCCATAGAACAATCAAAAAAATATGACTTAAAACATATCGGCTGAACAATAATTCCAGCACCCTGTAATAGTTTTAATGCAATCATGGAGTCTAATCCTCCCGAGAATAGCAATAAGCATTTAACATTTTTCATAATATATTATTCATTACTTCCAATAATCTTTCAAAGCATCAAGACTCATAGTATTAAGAATATTCTCTTTACTAGCCCACCCTCTACGAGCCTGATATAGTCCAAAACGAATATCAGCGAACTCATTCCTTGCATGAGCATCACTTCCGATAGTCATCTTAATACCCATCTCCTTTAACTTACGGACATATTGACTATTAATATCGGCGCGATATGAATTAATCTCTATAGCAATACCTCTTTCTTTTGCCTTCTTAAATATTTCATCTAAATCTATTTCAAAACTATCTCTTTTGCCAAGTATCTTTCCTGTCGGATGATTAAGGATACGAACATAGGGGTTATTCATAGCGGATAAAACTCTTTCAGTCATTTGATATTTGCTCATCTTAAAATGAGAGTGAATACTAATTGAAACATAATCAAGCTTTGATAAGACATAATCTGAAATATCAAGGCTACCATCCTTAAGAATATCTACTTCTGAGCCTTTGAGTAGCCTAAAGGGTATCTCCTTTTCCTTAAACTCATGATTAATCCTATCAATCTCCTTAATTTGTCTCAAAAGAGCTGATTCGTCGAGACCGTTCTCTATCCTTAAAGATTTTGTATGATCAGAAATTCCGAGATATTCATACCTCATTTCCATGGCTAAAGAAGCCATGTCCTCTAAAGAAAGATCTCCTCCATCCCACCCGCTATGACAATGAAAGTCTCCTTTAATATCTTTTTCAGTAATAAGGGTTGGGAGAGTTCCTTCTTGAGCAGCGACTATTTCCCCTTGATCCTCTCTAAGTTCAGGTTCAACCCATGATAAGCCTAAACGCTCATATATCCCCTCTTCAGTCTCTCCTCTAACTTTAGTATCATTCATGAACAAGCCATATTCATTAAGCTTAAATCCTTGCTTGATAGCTATTCTCCTTAGGGCAATATTATGCTCTTTAGACCCAGTGAAATACTGAGAAGCTGATCCAAAGGAAGACATTCTAACCACTCTTAAATCCATATCAAGCCCCTCAGAAGTCTTAACAGAAGAACGTGTCTCTCCCTTACTAACCACTTTAATCACTTCGTCCAAAGAAACAAAGGTATTCATAACCGTTTCAATAATGTATCTATCGGCGTCATCATTGATTCCTACTAAGAAATCAACATCTCCTATAGTCTCCTTCCTTCTTCTAGTAGATCCTGAGACCAATACATTAACTACTCCTTTAGTATTTTTAAGGCGCTTTTCTATCTTATCAACCAAAGGAATAATTTCGCGTAATAAGAATCGTCCCTTAGACTGTTTCAAAAACTCTAAAGCACCTTTAATGTTATCAGCTGTCTTCTGCCCAAAACCGGGAAGAGAAGCTACTCTATCGAGCTTCTCTTCTAAGGTCTTAATATCTCGGATACCCAATTCATTGTATAACTTCTTTATTCTTTTTACTCCCAACCCCTCTACTTTTGTTAAGTTTTCGAAATCTATCGGAGATTGCTTCTTTAATTCTGAGTAGTATACAATGGTTCCTGTCTTTAGAAATTCCTCGATTTTCTCAGCAATACTAATACCTATACTAGGTAATTCTTCTAAACCCTTTAATCCTTTTTCCTTATAAATCTGTCCAACATCCTCACTAAAACCATCAAGCATAATTGCAGCTTGGTGGTAGGCTTTTGGCTTAAAAGGTATTTCTTGAAGCTCAAGATAGTCACCAATTTCAAATAATATCTTAGCTATTTCATGATTGAGAATCATTTGTTCTGTTTAAATAATTTCTTAACCAAATTCGATAACTTAACATCTTCATACCCCGCAATACTACTCCTTAGTCTTAGTAGACAAATTACACTGACAATACCTAAAAAGGAACAAGCTAAAAAAGTAACCTGAAAACCTAAATAAAAGACAGATAGCCCGCTTATCAATCCAAACATACCTTGTCCGAAACCTAAAAGTGCATCGTCCAGACTCCACTGACTACTTTCTCTCCCCTTCTCAATATTTCTAGTGAATAAGGCTCTCCATCCTGCAATAGCCATTGCCATGGCCATACCATAGAAGAATTGTAAAGCATATATTTGCCAAGAATATTGAGAAAAGGCATATCCAATAGGAATAAGAGCGGCCATCAAAAAACCAGACACAAGGAAAATGTAATCATCCTTGTCCCCTCTGTTCTTGTCTAAAAATAATCCAACTGGGTACTGAAGCAGCGATTTAACGGTCCAATATATTCCATAAGCGATTCCAGCTACTACGGCACTTCCATCAATAATATTACTGGCGATAAAAATAGCGAAGACAGGACTAACCAATCCCCATCCACTCCAAAATGCTAAATCGGCTAAAATGAGATATTTGAGGGTAATATTCATTATTAAAATCTTTAATTATTATACGATACAAGACAATAATAATACAGAAATTATATTTTGTCATCATAAAGAAAGAAGGGTATCATAGAAAGAAGGGTATTACCCCCCCCTTTTTCCCTTAAGCATCTTCATAATTAACTTCTAGTATTTTATAGGTTGAATTAGAAGGACCTACTGAAACTACGTCCCCGACCGTTTTACCGATAAAGGCTTTACCAGCAGGAGATTCGTTACTAATCTTTCCTTCGAAAGGATTGGCCTCTAGAGTTCCAACGATTCTATACTCTGCCCGATGGTTATCATTCTTTAGAACTACATGTGCTCCTAAATGAACCCTATCCCTCTCGGATGAAGGTGGTTTAGTAATTAATTGGTAATTATTAAGAATTACCTCTAATTCATCAAGCCTAGCAGTATTAGCTGCTAATTCTTCTTCATATGAAGTAAATTCTGGGCTGAGATCACCCCCCTCAAGCAAAGCTGGACTCTGTCCAGATATCTCTATCTTGATGACCTCTTTAAGCTCTTCATATTCTCTTTCTAACTCTTTTAGTTTTTCTTTTGTTATGTAATATTCCATATTGTTTAAAATTATCAAAAACCTCCCTTTCTTGAGGGAGGTCCATATTGTTTATCTTATTAAAAACTTATATGCTATGGCCTCCCTCCTGATTCCCATTTTGTGGCGACGATTGAAATATAAAACAAGCCGCTCATCTTCTGAGAGGTCACGAACTTCCTTGCTGAATTGTTGATATAAGTCCTTTGCATATTTGTTATAACACAATTATATATCACTTTATTCTAGATTGTCAAACTTTTTTTCAGGAAAGATTTTAAATTTGACTTCAGATAATAAAACGATTATCATTATTAAATATGATAAAAAAAATTCTCATAATACTAACGATAATAATAGTCATAACAGCTGGCATCTGTCTCTATCTCCTTAATCAATATTCTCAGAGCCTATCTCCAATATCTCCGAATAATGATAATGAAATAATCTTTACTGTCAGCGAAGGAGAAAGAGCAAAAGATGTTTCTTTAAGATTGGAAAATGAAAAACTGATAAAAGATGATCTTTTATTTCTTGTTTTCCTGTATCTAGAAGGAAAGCAGAATAATATCCAATCGGGAGATTACATACTAAAGCAGTCAATGGATACAAAGACGATAGCAGAACACCTAACTAATGGCAGGACTACTGCAAAGAAACTGACAATTGTCGAAGGGTGGACATTAAAAGATCTTTCTGAAGCATTAGAGAGGATGAATATTTCAAAGATACAAAACTTCTATGACATCTCAGGAATACCTACAATTGATTATAAGGAGAGGTTAGATAAGCCACAGAATTTCTCAAATGAATTCACTTTTCTTAAGGACAAGCCCACTTGGCTCAGCATAGAAGGATATCTCTATCCTGATACATACTACCTACCTATAGCTGCTAAACCAGAAACTGTTATTAGAAAGGCCTTGCAAAACTTTGATAGGAAACTAACTTCAGAGATGAGGGCTGAAATCGAGAAGCAAGGAAAAACAATATTCGAGATAGTGACTATGGCTTCTATGCTTGAGAAAGAAGTTAAGAGCTTAGAAGATAAGAAACTGGTAGCGGGGATATTGTATAAGAGAATGGAATTAGGAATGCCACTACAAGTAGATGCAACTACGATATATGCTCAAATAAGGGAGATTGATAGCAAGATTAATACTAAGTTTAATTCCCCTTACAATACATACGTAGTCAAAGGACTACCACTTGGCCCGATATGCAATCCTGGAATCGAAAGTATTGAAGCAGCTATATATCCGGAAAAGAGCGATTACCTATTCTATCTATCAGCCAAAAATGATGGAAAGACCATCTTTAGTAAGAACTTTGAGGAACATAAGAGAGCTATAGTTAATCATTTATAAGATAAAGAGTCTCGATTTGAGACTCTTTTTTATATCAACTTCTTCTGCCCAGCAATAGGTCGCGAGGGGGTCGGATCAGTAAAGACACTGACTACCCCAAACTCTCCATCATAACCAGGAATTATACTGAGATTACCACTCCTCATACGACTAATGCCTTCAGCTATCCTTTCACTGACACTAGAGAGATTGCCAAGTGAAACATTTAATAGGATATTGAATTCGTCATGAAACAAACTAATCATCTCGTCATATTTAATGGAGACTTTCTTGGCTCCCTCACCACACCCTAATGACTCGGCAATCACTTCTTTCAGGGGAACTAACTTCTTAAACGGGATAGCTCTTTGAGGAACATATCCCTCCTTTTGTGAGGCAAGCTTATCCACCCTATTAAGAACTCCTACGGTAACACGTTTGCCGCAAATTGGACAGATTTCTCCATACTCCCGAGATTCTTCTGGACTAAGAGATAAGCCACAGGCTCGATGACCATCAAAATGATACTTCCCTTCTTCTGGATAGAACTCAAGAGTGTAAAGAAACCTTTTGACATCCCTATCCTTAATTGCTTCATAGATAGCATCATATGATAATTCAGTATCAAAGACATTAGCCTCTCTACCAATCTTCTCCCCACTATGAGCATCACTATTAGAGATAATAGCAAGCCTTTCTCCATCAGGAATTCTCCAAATCATAGGAGGATCAGAAGATAGTCCTGATTCGACAGCCAAAACATGCGGAGACATTTCCTCAAAACACTCATCCAAAGAGTCAAAGCCTGATTTAGAACCGAAAATACCGAACCAAGGAGTAAAGCAATGAGCTGGAACAAAGAGACATTTTGAATCAGCTTCTAAGCACATCTTTAGGAGTTCTTTAGTGTCCAGACCAATAATGGGCCTGCCGTCTGATCTAAGATTGGCACCGATACTCATAAGGGTGACATTTAGTCTTTCAGCTGCCTCAATTGACGACATAATAATAAGGATATGAACTTTTCTAACCTTATCGTTCTTTTTGTATATACAACTTATCTCTCCAGTAATTATAAAACGAACATCGTTAATACTATCCTTGAGACGGTATAGTCCTTGTTCTGCAGGAATAAGGACTTCCTTGACGTGTTTGAGCCATTCTCCGTGAGTACAATCACCTGTACCTAGAACATCTACACCTTTTATCTTAGCCCACATAGCAAGATTATGGATATCTGTCTTGGGACTGGTTGCTCTAGAGTAACGAGAATGAATATGGAAATCTGCAATGAATTTCATATTACTCTTCAATCTTAAATGCCTTATACCCTGCCCTTACTTTTTCCTTAACCTTAACCCCTATTTCTTGGCCTTTCTTTGCCTGAATAATCTTCTCTCCAGCTATCTCAATAGAAGAAACCTTTTGAATGAAATCGGTATCCCTACCTCCTTTTATTCTAATCTTGTCCCCTACTAATAAAGCTCCTGACAACTTCAAGACACATACTTTAACTTTATCAAAGTAGTGAGTAACCTTCCCTATTGCCTTCTCTTTAGCATTTTTAATTCCTGTTTGTGGTTTTTTTAGCTTAGGCTTAGTTGGTTTAGCTATTGATTTAGAAACTTTAGAGGTGTTTTTAGGTTGCCCAGAAGCAGAGACTGTCTTTTTAGGGACGGGGTTAATTTGATCAGGTTTTAGCTTCTTATTAACGGAACTTGTTTTCTTAGGAACAGGTTTTGATGTTTTAGATGAAGGCTTAATTGCCTTCAGTGTCTTCTTTTCGGAAATCATCTCCTTCGATTAGGCTTCTTAGCCTCATTCAGTATCTTATCAGCTTTAACCTCATCCGCTTCTACTAACTTCAAAAGCTTTTCCACTAAAACCTTAGGGTCTCTTTCGAAAACAATAGGAGACTTGATTTTCTTACTCTCATCCAAAAGATATTTTATCTTATCAGCTGTACCTCCTGATTTTTCTAGTATTCCTATTGGCTTACCACACTCGACAGCAGTAGCAAACTCGTGAAGAGTACCTGTCCTTCCGCAAATAACAATAACGCCGTCAGCTGACTTGGTCATGATAATATTTCTACCTACATAATCAGAGCCTGTATAAACAATAACATCAAAAGGCTCTGTAGGAAGTCTATACCTCTTAACATGCTCTATCTTAGATTCGGCAGGAGAGAATCCGATATTCCTTCCTCCAGCCTCATGGCAACCGATAGCTGAAAAATATGGAACTCCTGATGTGGCTCCAGTAACCAAAGTATGACCCTTCTTCGCTATCTCTGAACCAACTTCCTTAGCGACCTCACGAATATCGTCACAGCATAAATCCATAACAGCAGCACCTGATACAACTATATTGAAGTTCTTCCTAACTACTTTTGAATTTTTCCTAATAGGAGCTTTCTTAGTCTTTTTCTTCTCTACTACTTTTTCTTTTTCCTCCATTTTTTTGTTTATTTATTATTATAATGCCTTCTTGGCCACAACGTATAAATTATTGTATGGCTTCTTTCCGATAGCTATTTCACCCTTCTCCTCTATTATTAAACCACAACCCTCTATTAATGCTCTCAATTCCTCCATGCTAAAGGAATGAAAATAACAGTCCTGGGCTCCATACCAAGGAATGAAAATATCTCCTTCATCTAACCTATTCTCAAAAAGATTAAAGATATTAAATGGCTTTTTCTGTTGCTCAGCCTTTTCGGTCATATCCCAAACAGTGATTACCATATATCCACCTACTTTCAATACCCTCTTCGCTTCTTCAATAAATCTGATTCTCAGCTCCTTTGTCGGCATGTGATGTAAGACAGCGATACTATAGACACAATCAAATGTCTCGGCACTAAAAGGAAGATTAAGAGCAGAAGCCAATACAAATTCTCCTTGAGGGTATTCGGACTGAGCTATCTTAATAAGATTCTCTGAATTATCAATGCCAACATAAGAAACACCATTATCAATGAAGGACTGATAGAAGCGTCCATTACCACACCCCATATCTAAAACTTTGTCCTCACTCCTTAAGAACTTACCAAAAAGAAAGTCCATCTCCTTCCAAGGACCACTCCTAACTGAAGAATACTTATCAGCTACTTCATCATATATATCCTTAGTCTGATTAAGTATCTTTTGCACTTCTTCGTTTTTCATTGTATAAAGATAATATTATGGAAATAAGAAAATTAATAATTGATGAATTGCTTACCTCTGAAACGACGTCTGCTAAAAAGTTGTCAGACATAAAAAGGAAATATGCCAAAGAGCTGAAAGTATCATGCCCAAGCAATATTGACCTACTGGCATTTTACCACAAGTCATCAGATAAAAAAAGTGTAGAAGAGAAGAAGCGTATTGAAGGGGTATTGAAGACAAGGCCAATCAGGTCACTTGCTGGAGTGGTCAATGTTTCGGTACTAACTAAACCGTATAACTGTCCTGGACAGTGCATTTATTGCCCAAGTGAAATAAATCTTCCTAAGAGCTATCTATCTGGAGAACCAGCTGTGGAAAGAGCTAAAAGACTAGATTTCGACCCATACTTACAAACAATAAAACGAATAGAAGTTCTTTCAATGAGCGGACATTCTACTGATAAGGTTGAATTAAGAATGATTGGGGGAACTTGGTCTTTCTATGAGAAGAAATACAAGATATGGTTCGTCAAGAACTGTTTTGATGCATGTAATAGAACTAAGAACGAAAGTAATGATCAAAACCTTCCAATAGAGATACTTTGGAAAAAACTAAAAATAGCTCAGAAGAAGAATGAAAAAGCTAGACATAGGATTGTCGGACTGTCTTTCGAGACCAGGCCTGATTTTGTAACTCTCAAGGAGACAATAGAAATGAAAAGACTAGGAGCGACGAAGATTGAATTAGGAGTACAGTCTATTGATGACCAAATATTGACTCTTACAAAAAGAGGTCACCTGGTTGAAGAAACAGTGAAAGCGACCAGACTATTAAAGGAAGCTGGATTCAAAGTATCTTATCAGATGATGCTTAATCTCCCGGGGTCATCTCCTGAACAAGATATAAGAATGATGAAGACTGTCTTTGAAGACCCAAGATTTCAACCTGATTATCTGAAAATATATCCATGCGCCCTAATAAAAGAAACTCCGATGTTCAAAATGTACCAAGAAGGAAAGTACAAGCCATATGACAAAAGAACTTTAATTGATACGATTAAGACCATTAAAAAGAATTTACCATACTACACCAGAGTAGAAAGAATTATCAGAGATATCCCTGCTCCGCTTATCTTAGAAGGAGGGGCAAAGATATCTAATTTACGACAAATCATTGAACAGGAAATGAAAGACGAAAAATGGCAATGCCAATGTATTAGATGCCGAGAAGCAAAAGAAACACCTGTCGTAGAAGGAATTAGAATATTTAGACACAACTACGAAGCGTCTAATGGAAAAGAAATATTTTTAAGCATTGAGGATGAAAAAAGAAAGCACCTCTATAGCCTACTCAGACTAAGAATAAACAATGATGATAAAAAGAAGGAATTAATTCCGATCCTAAAAGATAGAGCTATTATTAGAGAGCTACATACCTATGGTCAAGCTGCCTCCATATCTAAAGATAACTCTACCGTTCAACATAGAGGCCTCGGAAAAAAATTGGTCAAGGAAGCAGAAAGGATTGCCAAGGAAGAATTCGGTATGAAAAAGATTGCAATCATAGCAGGAGTTGGTGTTAGGAGTTATTATCGAGAAAAACTAGGATACAGACTCAAGGATGAATATATGATTAAATCTATCTAAAAGTGTTTTTGGGAAAAAGTCCTTTACTTTTCATTGGATTTGACATAATTTAGTAGACACCTATGGAGAGATTTGAAAATGTAAAAACAAGCATTAATAATGCTGATAATATACGGCTACTATTCCCAAAAAATCCTAGTGCAGAATGCTTAAGTTCGGTGCTGGCTTTGTATTTTGCCTTAAAGAAGATGGGAAAGAAAGTGAACATACCATTAGAAAGAGTTCCAGATGAAATTGTTTCATTACTATCTAAAGAGACTAAGAAGATACTTATCTCATTCGGAAAAGAGGTTTCTGAGGTCTATTATGATAAGGAACCGAACGGACTACAACTAACAATAATTCCTAAAAATGAGAATTTCTTAATAGAAGATCTTTCCATGAAAGTTGATACCGAGGAAATCGGTTTTACTACAGATGAACTTGAAGTATTCGATCTAGTGATTGCAATAGGACTACAAAGATTTGACCAGATAGATGAACTTCTACAGGCTACGGAGGAAGAATTATTTGATTGCACTATCATCAATATTGATACTAATCTAAATAATGAAGCTTATGGGGATATTAATATCATTGAAGGACACAAGAACTTACTAAGGATTATTTCGATTATCCTGAAACAGTTAGGAGAAGAGAATCTCGATAAGACATCAATGCACTTTCTTGTTAATGGATTTATGTCTCAAGAAGGGATACATCCAGAAAGCGTACCTATTCTTAAATGGCTAATCAGGAATGGCGGGGATTTCACTATATACTATTCAATTATAGGGGCAGATACCCCAGAGTGGATTAATGACTTCGCAGAGATTATAGTTAATAGCTCGTTATCAGAAGATAAAAAGACTATATACTCCTATCTCGACAAAGAAGGAGATAGAAATAGGATATTACAGGTCATCAAGATTTTCCACGAAAAGATGGTAATACCAACTTTCTTTATAGCCTTCAAAGATAACGAAAGCAGATACCCAAGAACCATATTTCGGACTACTGAAAAGGCATTGATAGATATCCTAAATAATAATTTTGAGGGGCAATATAAGGAGAATGGAGGAGTGATTGATTCTGAAGAAGAAACTCCTCAAAATTTAATCAAAGGAATAAAAGAGGTAATTGAAAAAACTGACTCCTAAGAGCCAGTTTTTCTTAATCAGCTGCACACCTGAAGCCGATATTAAGGTATCCGTAATTAGGAGAATACGAAAGGTTAAGTCCATAAATTCCAGAAGAGTTTCCATTATCAAGTAGTCCTCCTCTCAAAAAAGCATGGATACTTCCACTTGGACTGGCTCCGTCATAATCAGTATATATCCTTCCTACGTATTGAGTACTATTATATGAAGAATTTGAAGGACCTTGATTACCTATACTTCCCCATAGGGTAATAGTATCATACTCTCTCCAAGCACCAGAATAGGGAGGAAGATAATCAGTAATACTGGTAGTACTGGTCCATTCGTAAGCATTTCCTGATAGATCCCAGATGACCTGTCCATTACTTAGATAATGAGTCCTCCTATATTTAAATCTATTAGTCCCATCTCCGGTCACAGTATTACGAGCAGAATTATACTCTGACCCAGGTCCAGTCGTTGGAGCAAAGGCATCATTAGTAAAGGCATCTCCATGAAAAGAATTAGCAGCATAACCTTTCGAAAGAAATCCTGACCCGACTGAACCACCGCTCCAGTTAATATCTTGAGCTTCGATATTTCTGGCTAAAGCCATCCACTCTTCGTTACTAATAAGATGATATCGAGATCCTAAACTTTCGCAGGCCACCTTTGCCTGCTCCTGAGTGATATTCACCCATGGAGAACCTGCTGTTTGAGAAACTGGAATACCTCCAGACTCCTTAGCTTCATACTTCATAACATAAAACCCCAAGCCAGTATCGATGAATCCAGCTTGAACACTCTCAGCACTACAGGAGGCATCCGTACCTTCGTGCAATCCTTCACATGACCAAGTCCAAGGACCAGAACCTGATACTTCTGTAGCAGTACCAGCTAGACAGAGGTCCTCTGTGGGGGCAGATATCCTGATGGTATCGTTAGAAGAACCACATACCCCATTAACAGGAAAATTAATAATTAGTGAGTATATTCCTGTACATGAATCAAAGCTATACTCTCCATTCTCGGAAGTAGTAGCAAGTAATTTATAACATACACCGTTAGAACGATAAGAATAATACTTATTACTATCAGGATCACGTAGCGAAGAAGCTTTACCTAGAGCCGTCATTATCTCTGGACCACAGGGGTCAGATGTTCCCCCTATTTCACATCCAGCAATGTCTTCAGGAAAAAGAAAATCTGGATTATTAGTGCTATAAATCATTAAAGCCTTGGCCATCTGATTAATATCAGCCTTTCTTCTGGCGTCTTTAGCACTACCAGAAGCACTGCCTAAAGACACAACAATAATAGCCGTTAAGATGCCGATAATAGCAATAACAACTAAGAGTTCGATTAATGTAAAACTACTATTTTTGTTTTCCATATTCAATAATTAGGTATGATAATATGACTACTGATATTATACTGCAAATAGGAATCATTGTAAATCATTAATCTCTTGTCTTTCAAAATTATGAGGAATGAGCTATCATTTAATTAGTTAAAAACTTAATTAAAAAAACAAAAATGGAAGATAAGATTACTGGAAAAATTGATGTAGGGACAGAATTCTTCGAAAAACCCCTCCAAGAGAACTTTACGAGCTTATTAAGCTACAGGTTAGCTACTGAAAAAGCAGCTAAGGAAGATATCTCCCTAGTAATGAAAAATATGATGGGTGGAGCTATTCTACTTAGATTCTCAGACCTCCATTTAGAAATTACTGAAAAAGATGCTTCATTAAGAGTCCGTCTAGATGGACTATTGCAACATGCCTGCGCCTTCGACCAAGGGATATACAAGAAGATTGTTTCGAGAATAAAATTATTATCGGGACTAAAACTGAATGTAGAAAAAGTTCCTCAAGATGGACGTTTTACTGTGGCTATGCATAAGCCAGAAGGATTACTGGAAATTGAAATTAGGGTCTCGACCATTCCTACTAACTATGGAGAGAATATTGTAATGAGAATCTTAAATCCTCAAAGTCTAATCGATTTAGAGGAGTTAGGTTTGCGTAGTGATTTGTATAAATTATTCCAAATACAAGCCATGAAGCCTAATGGAATGATTATTGTCACAGGTCCGACTGGTTCTGGTAAGACAACTACCCTCTATGCTTTCCTTAAAAAGATAAGAAGCTCAGAAAATAAGGTGATTACGATTGAGGATCCAGTAGAGTACCACCTTGATGGGATAACCCAGACTCAGATAGATCACGCTAGGGGTTATGACTTTGCTTCAGGATTAAGATCAATCGTAAGGCAAGACCCTGATGCTATCCTTGTTGGTGAGATTAGAGACCTAGAAACAGCAAGTATCGCTTTACAAGCAGCCTTAACAGGACACTTAGTATTAAGCACATTACACACTAACAATGCGGCAGGAACTATTGCACGTCTCCAAGCCTTAGGAGAAATTCCTGTAAATATAGCACCATCACTGAATATGGTCGTCGCCCAAAGATTAGTCCGAAGGATATGTAAGCATTGCTCTAGTAAAGAAAAGATACCTAAAGAGCTATATGAGGAAATGAAAGACGGCTTCAAAAATGTAGCAAGTGATGTACCAATACCTCCTTTTGATGAGAATACTGAGATACTCATACCTAAGAAAGAAGGATGTGAACATTGTAATTTCACTGGATTCAAAGGCAGAATCGCTCTTTTCGAAGCGATTGAGATTGATGACGAAATGGAAGACTTTATTCTTACATCTCCTTCTATTCCAGCCTTAGAAAGATTAGCTATCCAAAAAGGAGCTACATTAATGAAACAGGATGGCTATATGAAGATAATCGACGGGATTACGACCATTGAAGAAGTTAGGTCAGTGGCGGGATAATGAAAAAGCCACTCCGTAGAGTGGCAACAAAACGATCCCTGACTTGGGGGGGTAAAAACTTTAGGCATTCGGGCTTAAAGCTAAGAACTTCCCTGAGGAGCAGCCCCGTCGAAACCGAACAGTCCATTGACTAAGAGAAAATCCCATTCCCCCAAGTCAACAATCGTTTTATTATCCACAATATAACACACTTTAAAATGTTTGTCAATAGCAATACAGAAAAACCAAATGAAATCCCTGACTCCCTTCGCCCCCAGAGATGGGATAACTATATCGGACAAGAGAGGATTAAGAAACATCTAAAGATAATTATTGAAGCAGCGAAGAAAAGAGGTGAAACTCCTGATCATATCTTATTCTATGGACCTCCTGGATTAGGAAAGACGACCATCTCCCACATTATCGCTCAAGAAACAGGAACGAACCTGAAATCAACCACTGGGCCAGTTATAGAAAAGTCTGGCGATCTTGTTGCCCTGCTAACCAACCTTAATGAGGGAGATATCCTCTTTATTGACGAATGCCATCGAATTAATAGATTTGTAGAAGAATATCTCTATTCTGCCATGGAAGACTTCAAGATAAACCTGATTCTTGGAAAGGGGCCAATGGCAAAGACTATTGACATAAAATTGCCTCATTTCACTTTGATTGGAGCAACAACAAGGATTGATATGATATCATCCCCCTTGAGAAGTAGGTTCGGCTCAATACTCCAACTTAACTATTATTCACAAGAAGAGATTGAAAGGATAATAGAAAGATCAGCAGGCATACTAAATATAAAAATAGAGAAAAAAGCGAAGATGCAGATTGCTAAGAGATCACGATCAACTCCTAGGATTGCGAATAAACTTCTCAAGAGAGTTAGAGACTTCTCGCAAGTAGAAAACGAAGATGGGCTGATTACAGAAGAATTAGCTATTCGAGCATTGGACTTCCTTGAAGTCGATAGCCTAGGACTAGAACCAAGTGACAGAAAGATAATCGAAACAATTATCAGTAAGTTCAACGGAGGACCAGCTGGATTACAGGCCTTATCAGCTGCTACATCTGAAGAGAAGAATGCTATACTGGAAATATATGAACCATATTTGATGCAAGTCGGATTAATCAAAAGAACCAACAAGGGTCGCTCTGCAACAAGATTAGCATATGATCACCTGAATCTTAAAGACAAGGACAAGGAATTATGATAAGACTCTTCCAAGTAGCAATTCTAATAATCCTAACAGTACCAGGAGTTGCGAAAGGAGCAGATATAGTCATCAATGAAGTTGCCTGGATGGGACAAGAAGATTCTTCTTCCAAAGAATGGATTGAGCTATACAATCCAACTAAGGTAGTGGTTTCTTTAATGGGATGGAAGCTGACAATTGGAAAAACTATTATACCCCTTACTGGTAAGATATCTCCCGAAGAATACTATCTCTTAGAAAGAGGTAATGATAATACAGTAAAAGAAGAAAAAGCTGATACCATATTCAAGAAGGCTCTGAGTAATAAGGGAGAAAAAATTGTCCTGTCGAACAATCAAAACAAGATTGTTGACAGTATTGATTGCGCTGAGGGGTGGTTTGCTGGCGATAATAAGGGAAAGAATACAATGGAAAGAGTGAGTCGGTCGTATCAAATAAATAATGCTGATGACTGGCAAGATAGCCAACAAAGGGGTGGAACTCCAAAAAAGGAGAACTCCGCAAAAAAAGTAGAGACAGTCACTCATAAAGAACCAATCAAGAAAGAGTTTGATTATAAAAGAGTTAGCGTCAAGAGTATTGGCATAGCGTTAATAACAGCATTACTTTGCTCTGCTTCTCTTCTCTGGATTAAAAGACTATTATCTAGCAAAGAAAGTTCTGAATATTGAATATTTAAGGCTTATACTGTATTATCAAATCAATAATCCGTTAAAAATACAAAAATATGAGTGGTCATTCCCATTGGAGTACGATAAAATATAAGAAGGAGATGATGGATTCGAAGAGAAGCAAGATATTTTCCAAGCTAGCTAAGGAAATATCAATTGCTGCTAGAGACGGAGGGTCAGATATGACCTTCAATCCAAGACTAAGAACCATAGTTGACAAGGCAAGAGATGCTAATATGCCTTCAGATAATATTGATAAGGCTATCAAAAAAGGAGCTGGAGAGTTAGAGGGGTGTACTTATGAAGAATTCAGTATTGAAGCTTATGGCCCTGATGGTACTGCCCTAATTATAGATGGGATTACTGACAACAAAAACAGGTCTTTCGGAGAAATAAAGTTAATTTTAAATCAGAGAGGAGGAAAGATGGTAGAAGGTGGAGGAATAAAATGGATGTTCGACAAAAAAGGGGTCATAATGATAGATAAGCAGAGCAGAGATAAAGAAGATTTAGAATTGTTAGCCATCGAATCAGGCGCCGATAACTTTGATTGGGGTGAAGAATATATGACTATATATACTAAGCCGGAAGAATTGGACAAGGTGAAAAATTTCTTTATTGATAACCAAATAAAACCAAAAGAGGCTAACCTAGAATGGGTGGCAAAAGAATTGGTTCAAGGTACAGAAACCACGCAAGAAAAGTTCCAGAAGCTCTATGAAGCATTGGACGACCATGATGACGTCCAGAATATCTATACAAACCTTAATTAAGAGTCATGATTATAATTGGAATAGATCCAGGAACAGCGACAACCGGATTCGGAGTTATTAATTACGATGAGACAGCTCAGCAAAAACTGAGCTGTTTGAAATATGGAATAATAGCTACTCCAGTAGGAATGGAAACAGCTGAAAGGCTTAACATGATTAACCTAGACTTAAGGATGATAATAGATGAATTCTCTCCAGGAATGGCAGCTATAGAAAGTCTGTATTTCTTTAAGAATATGAAGACCGTTATGCCCGTAAGTCAAGCTAGAGGGGTAATACTATTAACTGCTTATCAAAAGAAGATACCTATTGCAGAATATACTCCCCTTCAAGCTAAAACAGCCGTGACAGGATATGGAAGAGCGACGAAAAATCAGGTTCAGCAAATGGTAAAAAATTTGTTGGGATTGGAAAAGATACCAAAACCCGATGATGCTGCAGATGCCCTTGCTTTAGCAATATGCTGTGCCAACCATACTAGATTCAAGATATGAAAAAGCAAGGTTCTATCCTTGCTTTTTTACTCTCTTAAAATATCTCTTTCCTGACTGAACAATCATACCATCCTCTATTATAACCACTTCTTGCCAGTCTTTTTTCAGTTCGGAACTGTTTGGATTGTCACCATGAATAAATTTAACTCCACCCTGCCCAACTACTCTTCTAGCCTCCCCCTTTGAAGAAGAAAGTCCTAGTTTTACCAATAGGTCAAGAAGATCCATCTTTTCTTCTGAAATAATAACTTCTTCAATTAATGAAGGAAGTTCTTTATTCTCGAACTGATTCTCCCATTCTTTTCTTGCATCCGAAGCTTGCTCAATAGAATAGAAATTCTTAATAATCTCCTCTGCCAGGATTTTCTTAACCTCCTTTGGATTCCCTCCTTTTTCGATATCTCCAAGATAATTCCTAATAACCATTTCCTCTACCCGAGTACAACAGATAAAATAATCATAAATAAGTTCATCTTTGAGCGACATAACCTTTCCAAACATATCAACAGGAGTATCTGAAATATTTATTACATTACCCCAACTAGTAGACATTTTTCTACCATCTAGTCCATATATCATCTTAAGCGTCATAACATTCTGAGGCTCTTGCCCGAATATCCTCTGCATCTCCCTTCCAGTCTTAAGATTAAAGAGCTGGTCGAAGCCACCTATCTCTACATCTGATGATATCTTGACTGAATCATATCCCTGCAACATTGGATACAGCATTTCGTGGATACCGATTGGCTTATCAGCATCCCACCTTTCCTTAAAGTTCCTTCTATTAATCATCTGTTGAGCAGTAAAATTCATAGAAATCCTAAGAATATCCTCTAATTTCATCTCCCCAAACCACTCCTTATTATAATGAAGTTCTACTTTAGAAATATCAATAATTCTACCGATGTATTCGAGGTAATCCCTAAGATTCTCCTCGATGGCTTCGGCCGTAACTACTGGTCTCATTGAGTCCTTATCGGAAGCATCTCCAATTAAGGCAGTAAAGTTCCCTATAATCAAAACCACCTTATGTCCAAGAGATTGAAAATCTCTGAGTTTAAAAAGAATACTTGCTCTCCCAAGATGAATCTTGGATCCAGTTGGATCGATGCCAAGTTTTATCCTTAATTGTTTTCCAGAAGAAAGAGCCTTTCTAAGACTCTCCTTGTCGATGATGTCTTCTGTGCCTCTTTCTAATATTTCTTCTATCTTCTTTGGGTCAATATCTATTGCCATATTAGTATTATTAAAGTATGTTTTGGTATGTATTGATATATTAGACTCAAACAAGGAAAAAGTCTAGTCAGACATATTCAAAAAATATCATTTTTGTGATATCATTGATGCATCAAAAAAATATGAAAAAAAATACTGGAAAAATAAAGATAAATGTCCTTGATAGGGACGATGAGCCTTCTATTAAAGAAGCTCTGCCTGAGAAGAAAAAAACGGTTCCGCCTTCATTACATGAACATCCTACTATTCCTAAGAGGAAAAGGAAGAAGAAAATTAACTGGTTCTTCAAATTAATGGGTATAATCTTCTTTATGGTCTTCTTCGGAATACTGTTAGGAATATTCAGCTTCTTTTACATCACCAAAGACCTACCAAGACCAAAAGATTTTACTGATACAGAGTTTAATCAATCAACTAAGATTTTCGACAGAAATGGAGAAATTCTTCTATCAAGCGTATATGGAGAAGAAAAGAGAACTTATGTAGAATTGTCTAAAATACCGATGATGATGCAGAAGGCAGTCATATCTACAGAGGATGCAAAATTCTATGAACATGCTGGATTCGACATCATGGGTATTGCTAGAGCCATCAAGGTGGATTTGGAAACTGGCACTAAGAGCCAAGGAGCTTCTACTATAACCCAGCAATTAATAAGAGCTACCTTCTTAACAGCTGAAAAGACTGTAACCAGAAAAATTAAGGAACTATTACTAGCAACTGAACTAGAGAGAAAGTATTCCAAGGATCAGATACTAGAATGGTATTTAAATAAAGTTCCGTTCGGAATAAATATATATGGAATAGAAGAAGCTTCTCTGACCTACTTCGAGAAGCCAGCTCAAGACCTAAATCTGGCAGAATCGGCTTTACTGGCAGCAAGCATCCAGGCTCCAAGCTTCTACTCTCCTTACGGAAAGAATGTTGAAGCCTTAATGAATAGGAAGAATTATGTGTTAAAAAGGATGAGAGATGAAGGATATATCAGTGACGAAGAAAAAGAAGAAGCAGAAAAGTATGAGTTCAAATTCGCTAAGATACAAAAAAACCAAGCTCACCACTTCGTAGAATATGTAAAGAGCTTACTTGAAGAAGAGTACGGTCCAGATGCTTTAGAAACAAAAGGATTAAAGATATACACCACATTAGACTGGGAGTTACAGAAAGCAGCAGAAAAAATTGTTAAAGAAGGGGTAGCTGCAAATACTAAGACTTATGGGGCATATAATGGAGCAATGGTCATCATGAATCCTAACAATGGAGAAATTCTAGCTTTGATAGGATCAGCTGATCCGTGGGCAGAATCTGCTCCAGAAGGATGCACTCCTGGAAAGAACTGTCGCTTTGAACCATGGATGAACATTCCTATCCAAGCAGAAAGACAACCAGGATCATCGTTTAAACCGATTATATATGCATCAGCCTTTGAAAAAGGTGCTAATGATCAAACTATCGTCATTGATGAACCAACTAACTTCGGTAACTACAGACCAAACAACTTTGATATGTCCTTCAGAGGTGCCATAACCATGAGGAACTCTCTTGCTCAGTCATTAAACATCCCAGCCGTAAAAACCTTAAGAGATTACGGAGGATTAGAAGATACGGTTAACCTAGCGAGAAAGATGGGTATATCTACTTTAACAAGAGAACCTTCGTTTTACGGACTACCATTCGCACTAGGGGCAGCAGATGTTAAGATGGTCGATATGGCTAGTGCATTCAGTGTCTTCGCTAATGGAGGATATGCTATTCCCCATTCAGCGATTATAAAGATTGTGGATGCAAAAGGAGACGTGATTTACAATAATGAGGATAAGACTCCTAGGAAGGTACTCAATAAACGAACCTGTGATATGATTACTAGCATCCTGTCTGATAATGCAGCCAGAACACCAGTATTCGGACCTAATTCAAACCTAAGATTTGATGATTATAGGGTATCTGCCAAAACAGGAACCACTCAAAATAGTGTGGATGGATGGACAATAGGATATACCACTGATGCAGTAGTTGTAGTATGGTCAGGAAATAATGACAGAACACCAATCAAGGGAACGGTAGGAGAAATGACAGCAGCTCCAATGTGGAGAAAGGCCATTGAGAAGACTATACAACTGTACAAGACAAAGCCTCTCAAGGATCCTAGCCCATGGGACGGGATGGAGGAAGAGGAAAAGAATCAAAAGGTTAAGGAAATCATCGAACTACTCAGAGATAAAAGAATTGAACAGAAGCAATCGGAAAATAATAATATAGAGATACCAGAGACAGACATGGAACCGACGCCATAACAAAAGAGCCCTTTAGTAAGGGCTCTTTGCTTATTGCAATCGTTTGATTCGAATTAATCCACTGCATGGAATGACTTCAATCCCCTTCTTTTCCAATTCATCTAAGAAGAGGTTCATTCCTAAAGAGTCAGAAGAAATATGCCCAGCGATAACTACATTAAGATTAGCTGCCTCCGCCTCTTTCCTATGCTCTTCGGAAATATGCATACCAATGAGTGTACCTATTCCGGCATCTGCCATCTTCTCGAAAAGCTTAGGAGAACCAGAAGTGCCACCAGTAATCTCTGTTAGAGCAATTTTACCGCAACGGCTTTCTGGCCTCCCAGCGAATATCTTTGGACCAACTCCAATTAAAGAGGACTGTTGATACTCTGGAATACTCTTAAGAATGCCTAATAAGTCTTCGAGTCTATCGGGAGCCTGCTCCTCGATAATATCTTTCAAAAACTTTGCTACTAAGTTATCGGTAGCTGTATGACAATTAATAAGATTAATTCCTAATATTCTAGCAGCATCAACTGTTTTATTATGATTTGCAGCATTGACACCTCTGGCAACTTCACTAGATCTTACATAAGTCAATCCTTCAGCTATATTAACTGGAACTCCATAATGACTCAATATATCTACCTGCATCTCCATAACATCAGCCAAGGTAGATAAAGCTTTACCAATTGGATGATGACTGATAACTAAATCAATACCTTCTAACTGTTTAGCCATAAGAAGTTCACCTGTATCCATATCAATACCAGCAAGAACTTTCTTGATTTCTTTATCTTCACTAATATTATGTATCCTAGAATCAGAATATGGATTATCTAGTACATCTACATCAAAAGAAAGCTTATCTTCAGCAGACATCTTTTCATATTTCTTCCTCCTTCTTTCTAAAACTTTTGCCACTCCTTCTGAGCCTCTGAAATCAGCTTCTACTCCTAGTCTAATAGCTAAATCAAATATTTCTTTTGTTTTCATTCTACCACTTTTAATAATTAATAATATAATTATGCTTCTGTCATCTTCATATTCTGCAGTATCCCTAAGGCAATGAAGTTGAAAAGAAGATTACTTCCTCCATAGCTCACAAGAGGGAGAGGAATACCAATAACTGGTAAGATGCCTAGATTCATACCAATGTTTATAAACATCTGGGCGAAGATAGAGACCGCTACCCCCGAAGCAAAAAGTCTACAGAAATTAGACTTGGCATTAAGAGCAATTCTTAAGATACGGTAATAAAGTAACATGAACGAACCTAGAAGAATAAACACTCCTAAGAACCCCATTTCTTCAGCAATAGCAGAAAAGATAAAATCAGTATGAGGCTCAGGAAGGAATCCGTACTGAGTCTGAGATCCTTGTCCTATACCTGTTCCCAATAGGCCGCCACTCCCAATACTAATCTTGGACTGATTCTGATTCCATCCTTTTCCAAGAGGATCTTCCTGAGGAGAAACGAATCCAATTAATCTATCCTTCTGGTAATCCTTAAGAATAATATTCCACCCCATCACCAATGTCACAATAAAGGCCAGAATCATGAGAAGAAAATGACGAAGCCTGATACCAGAAATAAAGAGGATGGAAAGCCATATCATGAGCAATATAGCTACTGAACCTAACTCTGGATGAAGGAATATAAGAATAGCAGGAACAGCAACATATATTCCAGAAAAGATGATATGCTTCAAATTATATAACTCGACATGTCTTTTGGAAAAGTATTTTGCTAGAATAAGAATCAGTATTAACTTAGTTGGTTCAATAGGATCAAAAGAGACAAATCCAATCTTATACCATGAACGGATACCCTTGATCTCAGGAGCGAAGAAGAATATTCCAATAAGAAGAATAACGCATATTGAATAAAAAACCATCAGTATAGCAGGGTTTTCCCTAATGGTTCTACTGTCGATAAAACTAACACCTATCATGGCAACCAAACTAACCAACAAAAAGACCACCTGCTTATATATATTACTATAATCACTACTAGTGAAATGACTTGAGGAAGAGCTCCAGATAGAAACTAAACCCAATCCCACTATAGCTAGAGCTGTTCCCAGCAATATCCAATCGAATTTCTTAATATGATTCCAAAACATATCCTTAATCATTTATCATCTTCAAGAATTCTGTTTCGTCAATAGTCTTGACCCCCAACTCTTTTGCCTTATCATATTTTGACCCAGGGTCTCTACCAACAATGACGAAATCAGTCTTTCCTGAGACAGAAGAAGAGAACTCTCCTCCTTGGTCACGAATGGCCTTCTCAGCCACTTCTCTCGACAATGAGTCTAAAGACCCAGTTAAGACGAATCGAAGCCCCTGAAGCCTATTTCCTGCCTTTTTTTCGATAAAATACTTAACACCCTTACTCCTTAACTTCTCAATAAAGACTAGATTGCCTTCATTAGAGAACCATTCCATAATTGATTTAGCAACTATAGGACCAACATCATCAATACCCTCTAAGTCTTCTAAGGTAAGTTTCTGGATATCTTCTAGGCTATCGAACCTATCAGCTAAATCATTGGCTGTCTTCTGTCCAACATTCCTGATTCCTAGAGAATAAATGAATCTCGCAAGAGAAACATCTTTCTTCTCTTGAATGGCAGATATCAACTTTTTAGCTGACTTCTCCCCGAATCTCTCTAATGGAAGAAGGTCTCCTTCTGTGAGGTCAAAAAGATCAGCTGGATCTTTGACCATACCTTCTTCTAATAATCTTTCGATAACTTTTCCTCCCAACCCCTCTATATTAAAAGCACTTCTGGCAATAAAATGATTGAAATACTTCTTCTTCCTAGCAAAGCAGTGATCATTGGGACATCTCCAGACAACCTCTTCATCACCTTTAATTAGCTTAGTGCCACAAGAAGGGCAATCTTGAGGCATCTGAAAATCCTTTTCTTCTCCGGTTCTGAGTTCTGGAAAAGCCCTGATAACCTCAGGAATAACATCCCCCGCTCTCCCAATTACTACGGTATCCCCTATCTTTAAGGAAAGCCTTTCTACCTCCTTCTGATTGTGCAGAGTGGCCCTACTGACAATAACTCCCCCTACATTAACAGGTTCTAAAACGGCTACAGGAGTCATGGCTCCGGTCCTTCCAACTTGAACAGTTATATCATTAACTTTTGTAACAACTTCTAATAGAGGAAACTTCAAGGCTATTCCTGCTCTTGGGGCTTTACCGATAATTCCAAGCTTTTTAAAAATTAAATTATCATTGACTAAGACTGTAATACCATCCACTTCATATGGCAAAGAGTCCCTATTTTCCTCCCAATAATGATAGTACTCAAAGACCTCGTCTAGATTTTGGCAATACCTATTGAACTTATTATTAGTCTTGAATCCCATAGCATCAAGAATAAGGTGTTCTTCTTCGTGAGTGGTCTGTCCTAAGTCGGTAATAAGGGAGTAGATATTAGAATCTAATTTTCTAGAAGCAGTGACTTTAGGATCAAGCTGACGAATCGAACCAGCTGCTAAATTACGAGGATTAGCATAAAGAGAAAGTCCTTGTTCTTCTCTTTCTTGATTGACTCGCTGGAATTCTTTTTTAGTTAAAACAGCCTCCCCTCTGACAATAATTTCTGATAATCCCTCTGATTCAATGAGAGTAACAACATGATGCAACCCCCTCTCTTTCAGCTTTCTAACCACCTCCTCAGTAGATTTAAGCTTTAATGGAATAGCTTCTATGGTTCTGATATTCATAGTAACATTCTCCCCTATCTTACCATCGCCTCGGGTAGAACCTAGAACCAGGACGCCATCTTCATAAGTAAGTTCAATAGCGAGACCATCAAGCTTAGGTTCGCAGTAATAAGAAAGATTGGAAATTTCTTGCTGGCTAAGAAGCTTCTTATTCCTTTCTTCCCAATCATCCATATCTTCCCTATTGAAAGCGTCGTAAAATGAAGTCATTGGCTTCTTATGCGTAGTCTTCTCAAAAGATTCTAAGGGTTTACCTCCCACTCTCTGATTAGGAGAATCGGGAGTAATAAACTGAGGATATGCCATTTCTAAATCAAAAAGCTCCTTTTTCAAGGAGTCAAGAGCTGCATCAGATATCTCTTGCTTGTCCAACACATGATAGAGATATCTGTGATGGTCTATAAGGTCCTTCAGACTGTCTATCCTTTTTCTCACTTCTTCTTGATTCTGCATATTAGTAGTTTACCTCAATTATCCTCTTTATATTTTTATACATTCCTTCAGATAATATAGTAGCACTGACTGGACAAGAGCCGTTCTTGCCATCTGACAACACAGCCTTAAATGAAAAATTAGGAGAGAAAAAAATTTTCTCAATTTGTGCGCATTGCGTACCACTCTCTCTTGTTGCTTGATATAGAGCTCTTTCAATTCCGGAATCAGCACAATGAAAAGCCCTGACGCCATCACTCAAATTACCTGACATCTTAGCAGAACTAACAATAATAGTTCCGACATTAAGAGAAACTGATAGCATCAAAGACACTATGATCATAACTAGATAAATTGAAAACCCTTGTTGTTGATTTGATTTGCTTTTCATATCAGTCTATATCTAAGTTCCTCTGCGAAAGAGAGGTTTGTATTGTTATCTCTGGAACAGGCTCTATCCTCCTACCTGTAGGAGTTATTTTGAAATTAATCGTGATTTTTGGCTGGATAAGGGTAGCTCCATCATTTCTCGGATTGCCAGTAACATTGAAATTAAGATTTTCTACCTTGACCTGAGATGAGGTCAAAGCGATCCCCCCTTGAAGGTTATCAACATCTCCATTGGTCGAGAAACTTTCATATATCTTATTATCCTGCAAATAAAACTTCCTACAAACATATTCACCAGTTGCGCCAACAGTAGGATCCCAGCTCAAAAACTGAATTGAGCTACCAGAAATCAGATAGTTATTTCCACCAGAAACACAGTCACCAATTGCGTCATATTTTGCTAATCTAATCACTCTACCCATATAATCAAGGACAAAATTCGTCTCATTCATGATTGCTTGATTTTGAAGAATAACTGTTTGAGTATTAACACTAGCAGTGAAAATAGCCATCAACGCTACTGATAGAATACCAAAAATAGCGAAAGCAGTTAAGACTTCTACCAAAGAAAGGCCTTTTTGATATTTCATATGTTTATTGTAGATATTCTTCATAATGATCTCCAATCAAATATCTCTTGTCTAACCTCGACTTTCTTACCTTTCCAATAAACAATTGACCGAACATGCACCCCTTTATGAATTATTGTAGCGTTATCTGGTATAGTGCCATCTAAATAAGGATAAGTAATAACTATTCTCCTTCTATATGGAGTCCAAACAGCTCCAGAAGTAGTATCATAACCATAAAAACCGCCCTTAAGATATAAATAATGACCATCGCTTGGGTCACTACTTTCAGTAAAAGCAGAGCCCCAACCAGTAAGCCCAGTCACCCCACTTCCACCCAGATTATTATAATCTACCTCACATCCCTGGGAAGATTCTAAACAGGTGGTGACTGAAGGATTGAAAGAAGTAGAGGGAACAGGAAGAGTAGTACAAGTCACTCCCTCCGTAATCCCATTCATCCAACACTGATCATTTAAAGAATTAGTGTCCCTCATGTTCTTAATAATTTCAATACCTTCCTGAGCTAATAGAGTTGCAATGAATGATTCTTTTTCCTGTAATGTTTGTTGATTGTATTTGCTATTCAAGTTGAATATACCCACCAAAGAAAAGGCAATGATAAAGATAGAGACTAACATCTCTATTAAAGTAAATCCTTTCTGATTTTGATTATTTCTTTTCATTATCTTTAATCTGCTATGTTAATCATTCCAGAATTATTGACCGTGACAGTCCTGGTTCTGTTATGATCATTAATCATTCTTAATTGAATAGAAATACTGCTCGGAATCCTGGTAGGGGTCGAATTCAAGTAAGTAGTTGGGTAAGGAGACTTGAAGTATATAGCAGCAGTAGTAATAGGGCTACCTGATGTTATGCTTCCTATCTCCACACCAGGCTCTATATTAATTACCGTTTCAGAATCAGCAGGATAATTCCAATCATTATCTATATTCTTATACATAATATATTGCCTCCTATCGGTATCTGTATTAGTCTTAAAGTAAATACCTACCCCCTTATATTGAGTAGACCCAGCCATAGAAACATTTATGGCTAATCTAAAATCCTGATAAAGCTTCTGCCCTGCTCTCTCTAAAGCTAAACTGTCTCGACCAATCCCATAATTAGCAAAAACGATACCAGTGACAATTACTATCATGGTTACGACCGCCATAAGCTCAATCAGGGTTAGTCCTTTTTGAAAGTCATGCTTCATATTTTTATCTTACACCAAGAGACCAGTACCAATCAATAGTCTGGCTTCCTAATATTAAAGCGAATAATACTCCAGCTATAAGGAAAGGACCAAAAGGAACCTGGGACTTCATCTGTTTGTCGCCGGAAGAAATTAGTACAAGACCCATCGCTGCACCAACAGTAAAGGCGAAAAAAAGTGCTACTATCATATTAGGGACACCTAGAATCAATCCTAAGAAAAATACTAATTTAACATCTCCGAATCCCATGGCCTTGCCTTTTGAAAATAGCCATAAGAAAAAGAAAAAGAGGGAGGAAAAGAGAGCTGCATAAATTGAGCTTAGGACTTGGTCCATGCTGTAAGCTCCAGAATATAAGGAGAAGGCAATCCAGATTAGAGAAATTATAATACCGGCAAATGTTACCTTATCAGGAATGATATAGTGTTTAGCATCATAGATGAAAGCGATTATAAGCAAGGAGAAGACTATCCATAGGTAAATTAAATTCCAGATTTGATAACCAGTGAAGTACTCTAATAAATTAAATCCAAGATGCCAGTAAATAAGAACGAAGACAATACCTGTTCCTAATTCAGCTAGAGGATACTGCCAAGATATCTTCTCAGAACAATACCTACATTTACCCTTAAGCAAGAGATAACTGAAGACTGGTACAAGATCAACTGCATTCAATCTATGATTGCAATTTGGACAATGTGAATTCTTCAGCACAAAATCTTCTTCCAAGAAGATACGACAAGCCACGCAGTTCAAGAAACTTCCAACGAATAATCCGATAATGAGGACGAAAAGAAAATCAATCATACAATCAAAATCTATTATACTTATGCGCAAATTATATCATATAATCATGAAAATAAAAACTCCCCACTAGGGGGGAGTTCCTTAATCCAAAAGGATTAAGGAAGACACTTAGCATGTCCTGCAGCACAGTTGTTAGTTGTTCCAGCATAACCATCTGAATCAACACACCATGAACCACTAGAAAGAGTCTTATGAGCACACCATGCTGAAGCATCTGCGATGCTTGCAACTACGGTTGCGTTTGACTCAGTACAAAGAGTCTTGAAGTCACCAGTCTCAAGGATGTTATATCCTCCGCCAGCTGTTGTAATATCTACATCAGCAGTAGCTACTGCAGAAAAAGCACAAGCAGCACTTACTAGCTCAGCATCGGTTGCAGGAGCAGAAACTCCAGTTGCATCACCATCCTTCCATACTAAATAATTGTGATTAGTAGCATAGAGGGCAGCGGCTGCTCTCATCTGATCCATAGTAGCTTTTAACTTAGCATCCCTAGCAGAGTCCTGAGCTCCTCCCATAGACACTACGATGATACCAGCCAAGATACCGATGATAGCAATAACTACCAATAGCTCAATCAAAGTAAAACCTTTATTTTGCATTTTTGTTTTATTATTATTATTTATTATTATCTTTTCTAAACTGACTTATTATCTTCAAAATTATGTGTTACGACCTTTGTAATTTTGACAATCATATTTTACCAAATAATAGAAAATTTTGCAAATAGGAAAATAAAAATCCCATCCATGAGGATGAGATTTTTAAGACATGATTACCTGCAAGCACCTGTAGCAGTTGAACAGGTTGTTGAGGCTGTAGGTTCTCCAGCAAAACCGTTAGAATCTACACACCAATACTCGTCATCTCCTGTATTAAGCTTCGTAGAAAAACACCATTTACTATTATTGGCAAGTTTCATAACCTGGTCTGTCCTGCCAGTAATATCATTAGTAGCAGCTACTAAAGTAGTAACATCTGGACCAAGGTCAGAATAGTTCTCTGCATTAATCTTGATCTTGTGTAACTCTGCTGCTGACCTCATTTGATCCATAGTGGCTTTAACCTTAGCGTCCTTAGCAGAATTCTGAGCTCCTCCCATAGACACTACGATGATACCAGCTAAGATACCGATGATAGCGATAACTACCAATAGCTCGATCAAAGTAAAACCTTTGTTTTGCATTTTGTTTTATTATTATTTATTATTAATTATAATTTACTTTCTCTCAAAATTATATGTTAACGACCTTTGTAATTTTGATATGTATATTTTATCAAAGAATGAAAAAATTTGCAAATAAAAAATTCTTCCTCTAGGGAAGAACTTTCTATTATGGCTTAACACAGTTATATGTCGTGCCTGTACATCCACTAGCAGTAACATTAAGACCGACATAACCATTGGAGTCAACACACCAATTGTTTGTAGCGGAATATTCTGGAGCAAGGAGATCAACAGCGTAGCACCAGGCATTAGTTGGAGTTGCAGGAAGAACAGCTGTGCCTGCAGTAGATTGAACATTCTTAACTGCATCAAATAATCTTTTCATATCAGGAGCTTCAGCTTGATCATTTAAGCCTGCGTAGCTTGCACCCTGATTCTTACTAATCTTATGAAGTTCAGCAGTAGACCTCATTTGAGACATAGTAGCCTTAAGCTTAGCATTATTAGCTGAACCCTGAGCATTACCCATAGCTACTACGATGATACCAGCCAAGATACCGATGATAGCGATAACTACCAATAGCTCAATCAAAGTAAAACCTTTATTCTGCATTTTTTTATTTCTTATTTTATAACTCTTAATATCTTTAAACGACCTTTTGTATTTTCCATTAATATTTTACCAAATATAACTCTATTTTGCAACTAATATCATCACTGCTGGATAGTAGTACTAATCTGATATATCGGTAACAAAACTGCAGCAACTAGGAATCCGACCATCAAAGCTAATCCGACAATCATGATTGGCTCAATTAAACTGGATATGGAATTAACAAAGTTCTCTGTCTCTCGGTTATAGAATCGGACTACGTTAGTCAAGGAAGAATCAAGCTTACCAGTCCTCTCTCCTACAGCTGCCATCTGAGTGAAAAGTGGAGAAACTTCTTTTGGGTACTGGGATAAGACATAACTAAAGCTATCCCCTTTCATCACCCTATCTTTAGTCTGAAGAATAATCTTCTTATACACATTATTCCCCACAATACTTGCCACAATATCAAGAGCTTCATTGATTTGAATACCAGCAGCAATTAGAGTCGAAAGATTCTCTGCAAATCTTGATAAGTATATATTCTTAAGGAATTCTCCAAAAAGAGGTGCTTTAAGAAGACTTCTATCAATTAAATCTTTACCTTCTTTAGTCTGAGGATAATAGTAGGAGAAGGCACCGATAGTCGATATGGCTAAAAGAACAATGTACCAATAATTAACAAAGAAGTCGGAAGTATAAATAATAATTTTAGTAGCAAACGGAAGTTCCTGTCCAGTACCTTCCAAAATAGTAACTAGGTTAGGAATGACGAACACCATAATAACAACGAAAATCAAGCTAAAAATTAGCAATATCATCACAGGATAAATCATAGCAGAAATAGTCTTCTGTCTCATAGCATACTCACTCTCTAAGTGATCAGCCACCCTTTCAAGAATCTTCGGTAATTCACCGGAAACTTCTCCGGACTTAAGCATATTAACATAGAAAATAGAAAAGAGTTCGGGAAACTTAGAAAAAGCTTTGGACATCAAAGTTCCACTCCTAATATCGCTAGAAATCTTCAATATCTTTTCTCTAAAACTCTTATTCCTTGTCTGCCCAGCTAGAGCATCTAAAGCATCTGAAGGAGATATGTTAGACTCAATCATAATAGCGAGCTCCCTAGAAAAGATAACTACCTCTTTAACAGAAACCCTCTCAAAAATCTTAAGAGAAATATCGGCATTCATATTAAGACTAGCATCTTTGGCTTCGAGAGAAAGAAGATAGATATCTCTCCTACTCAATACTTCAAGAGCTTCTTCCCTACTCTTGGCCTCGACGAAGCCTGTCTCCGTCCTTCCTGTCTGATCTTTTGCTTGAAAAACAAATTTCATATTATTACATTGCAATTAATTTCTTAAGTTCCCTGACATTGGTGGAATAATTGACTGCATCGTCTATCCTAACAACCCCTGCTTTGATTTTTTGAGCCAACGATCTATTGAAAGAAAACATCCCCTGCTCGTAAGAAGTGTCTATTACTAAAGGTATCTCATATACCTTATTGTCCCTAATAAGATTAGAAATAGCTTGGTTGTTGAACATCAATTCACAAACAGGAACAACTGATCCGTCAACAGAAGGAACAAGTCTTTGAGAAACAATAGCCAATAGTGATCCTGCGAGCTGGGTCCTAATTTGATTCTGCTGATCACCCGAAAATGCATCTACTATTCTGTTAATTGTTTGCCCCGCAGAATTAGTATGCAAGGTGGCAAAAACTAGATGCCCAGTCTCAGCAGCAGTAATAGCTGTAGCGATAGTCTCTTGATCCCTCATCTCTCCAACCATAATGACATCAGGATCCTCCCTAAACGTTGCCTTGAGTGCTTTCGCAAAGGAAAAGGTGTCGCTATTCAACTCTCTCTGACTAATGATTGACTTATCATCTTCAAAGATATATTCAATGGGGTCTTCAATAGTAATAATATTGCAATATCTATTAGCATTAATCTCGTTAATTATGGCAGCTAGAGTAGTACTCTTGCCATGACTAGAGGGACCTACGATAAGTACGAATCCTTGCATGGCGGTGGTTAGTTTATGTAATTCAGGAGGAAGATTGAGCTGATCAATCGATCTGATTTTACTTGGAACTACCCTAAGGGCTCCGGCTACACTACCTAGTTCGTAATAAATGTTAATCCTAAATCTAGAGATGCCTTGAAAATCAAAAGAAAAATCAATCTCTTTCTCTTTCTCAAAAAGCTGTTGTTGTTCTTCAGACATTAAGGAAAAACAAAGAGACTTCACTTCTTCGCTAGTGAGCTTCTTCTCTTTATCCAAAGGAACTAGCTTACGATTTATCCTCAGGACTGGAGGGTGACCATTAAGCAAATGTAAATCAGACGCACCAAGCTTAATAGTAAACAGTAATAGCTGTTTCAAGTATTGAAAGTAATTCATTTTTTAAAAACAAAGATCATCTGATATTCTAAACACTTCTTCAATGGAAACTTCTCCAATAAGAGCCTTAAGGATTCCGTCTTGTCTCATACTAATCATGCCCTGTCTCTTGGCCTCTTCAATGAGATTATTCTCACTAGGATTCTCAATAATAATATTCTCTAGTTGAGGAGTCATCTTAAGCACTTCAAATATGCCGACTCTCCCCCTTTCCCCCTTCATATTACATTTAGCACAGCCTTTTGGCTTATATACATATATTTGATCAGGAGAAGCTGGTACATTAAATTGCTTCTTCTCTGACTCTGGGAGATGACTAATTGATTTCCATATTTCTTTCTCAATCTCTTTATTAGGTTTAACTTTCTCCTTACAGAAAGGACATAAGCGGTGAGCCAACCTCTGTCCAACTGAAATATTCAAAGTAGAAGGCAAAAGAAATGGTTTAATTTTCATATCTATAAGACGGGCAATAACTCCAATAGCATTGTTAGTGTGAAGTGTTGAAAGGACGACGTGACCAGTCAAAGCGGCATGAGATACTAAAGACGCTGACTCTTCATCTCTGACCTCTCCAACCATAATAATGTCTGGGTCTTGCCTAACCACATGCCTCAATCCTTGTCCGAAATCGTACCCAATATCTTCTCTCACTTGAGACTGATTAACGCCATCAATAAAATACTCGATAGGATCTTCTAAGGTAATAATATTCACCTCAGGCTGATTTAGTTCTCTCAAAACAGAATAAAGAGTAGTGGTCTTACCAGATCCAGTAGGCCCAGTAACAAGAATCAGTCCATATGGCTTTTGAGCAGCTTCCTGAATGATTTTTAGATTTCTACCCATTAATCCGATTTCCTCATAATTCCTTAATCCTTCATTGGAATCAAGTACCCTGATAACAACCTTCTCGCCTAATTTGGTCGGAAGGGTGGAAACTCTGAAATCAACATTTCTTGAATCTATCTTTGCAGAAAACCTGCCATCCTGAGGAACCCTAGTTTCATCCAGTCTAAGGTTAGATAGTATCTTAATTCTAGCAATGATAGAAGGGTGAGCCTGAACTGGAAGGAATAAAGAAGAATAAAGAACCCCATCCATTCTGAAACGAACCCTTGTCTGCCTTTCTTCTGGTTCAATATGAATATCAGAGGCACTACCTTCAACAGCATGCCTAAGGATTACTGCTACCATCTTGATAATAGGAGCTTCTTCAGTAAGTCTTTCTGTACTAAGCTTCTCATTAGCTCCATACAGCTCAATATCATCTTCCGCTTTTATCTCAGTTTCCCAAGCAGTAAGAGCCTTCCCTACTTCTTCGGTAAGATTCCTATATTGCTTGGACATGTCCTCGAAATACCTTTTACTAACTAGGTAAAGTTTAAACTCAATCTTATGTTGACGACTTAAGAATTTCAATGCCTCCTTTGCTTTCAGATTATCAGGATCTACTATACCAATCTTAACGATATTACCCTCCCTCTCTAAAGGAAGTATCTTGTAGAACTTTGATGACTCCTCGGGAACTAAAGTAAGAGCCTCTCCAGGAATTTGAAGAGAGACATCTTCTTCAAAGACATCAATATTATAAATCTCTCCCTTGACTTGGTTAAGGGTTTTTGAGTCGACTGCCTTTTCGATAAGTAGGAAATCTTCTTCGCTGTCAGTGCCTCCTTTTTCCTGATATTTCCTCTTTAGGGCCTCAGCCTGCTCAAGAGTTATCAACTTCTTTTCTAATAATTTTGGAATCAATAATAACATTGACTATGAATATTAATTTCTTATTGGACAGTTTCTGGTTCGGATGGAGCAGGCTTAGGTTCCTGTACCTCTTGAACCTGCTCAACAGCTGGACTATACCCTGGAAAAGGTAAAAATGGATTCTCTCTTCCAACAACTACTACTGCTTCTATGTCCTGAGTAGCCTGAAAGGATGGATATTCAGGAAATGACTCTAAGCTACCGAATTCCTCTCCTTTAAGAAATTCAAAATCAATCTTCGGCTCTGGAGGCATCTCAAAAGTGATATCAGAGCTACTTAAAAGAGAAGATATAGAATCTTTTATAGATTGGTTAAAATAATAAAAACAAGCGCCAGCTATAGCTATTATAAGTATCATCACTAAAATAGGCTGACTAGAAGATGGACCTACCTCTTTTGTTTCATTTTCGAAATTCATATTTTTGTTTTAATAAGAATAAATATCTCCTACAATAGTGAAATTGAACTGATTACCCTTCCCTTCTCCAAAATTAACAGTCCTGACAGAAATAAGGTAAGCTTGCTTTTCAAGGATAAGAAGTAAATTCTTCATATCTTCGTATCTACCAGAAACTGAGAGATTAAAAGAATTCTTCTTGACAGGACCCTTAATACCAATCACACCTGACTGATTCTTAGGCACATCAAGCGACGCATCCTCTACTGGAGCAACCTTACCGTCTGCAGTTGTTGACGGAGTTAAGGCACCACCAGTCTCAATACTTATAGAAACAAGTGCCATATTACTCCTGGCTACTAAATCCTTGAAAAATACTTCCATCTTAGGAATGAAGAATGGAGTAGAAATGAAATTTGGATCAATCTTCTTTCTCTTCTCTTCCCAATCAAGGTCCTTTAGATTAATACCTATCTGAGCAATCCTCTTGGTATACTCCTCTCTTAGTCTCTTTTGTTCAGAAAAAGAAGCAATCTTATCATTTTGAACTTTATCCTTATCAAATAAAGGAACATCGAGAAAATAGATGATTCCTACCCCTAAAACAAGTAGGATAGTAGTTGCGATTAGATTTGGCTGTTTAGCATCCATATTATTTTATTGTCTCAGACTTAGATGTTATTGATAAGGAAAAACTGACACCACCTTTCTCGGCAAGCTTAATATCAGAAACTTGATACCTCTCAATCATTGGCTGCTTCTTAATAATTTCTAGCTGATCAATTAATGGTTTAAAGTCAGATGAATAACCTTTTAGGTCAGCAGTTCTGGTATTGGCATCAATAGAAAAACTAGAAAAATACACTTGCGGATGTATCCATTTCTCGAAATGAGTGAAATACTTAGAAAGCTTAGCCCTATTTCTGTATAAAACCTTAAAATCATCAACCTTATTCTGGATAGCTAAAGCCTCTACCTCTGTCTTCTTCTCTTGTTCAGGCTTCTGAAGGATAAGGAATTGATGTAACTTAGAAAGTTCTTCAGTGTTCTTAGGAATCTGAAAAAACTGATAATAGACTAAGACTATAGAAGAGATGAGAAAGACGGCAATAGAGATGATGAAAATAATCTGCACAACTATACCGACAATGGAGAAGTTCTTTTCTTGTTTTAGTTCGATTGACATAAATAGCCAACAAAATTATTAATTATTATAGATATTATAAGGCAGAATTCCTTATTTTTCAAATCTTCTCAACCCTTCTCCTATAGCGATAGAAAAGTACGCATTTATATCTCTGATATTTGCCTCAAGCTTTGGATGATAAGCTGTCTTATAAAAAGCGTCTCCAATCAATATCTGAGTCCCTTGGAAATATTCGTCTTCACCGAAGATGACTCTGAAGAAATTAAGTACCCCTCCAAGCCTAGAACCTCCGCCACTTAAAAGAACTTTTTCTACTCTCTTTCCCTCCTTAGCCTCGAATTCCTTGATAATCTTCTTAATCTTGTCACAAATAATAGCTAGTACAGGAACAAGAGCGTCAGCAACTTCAGGGTTTTTATTAGAATCAAGACCATTCTCTCTCTTCAAATCTTCTGCTTGAGATACATCAATCCCTAAAGCCTCAGAGATGGCAAACGTCAAATCTTTTCCAGCTACGTCGTAACTAATACTACTCTTAACATAACCATTATCAACCATACTTATATTTGTACTCTGATACCCTATCTCCACTAAACAACTAACAGGATCTCCTGGCTTCATAAGAGCCCTCTTAAGTCCAATAACCTCTGCCTCAAGAGCAGTAAGCTCTAAACCGCAAGATTCGGCTATAGTTTGATACTGACCAATAACAATCTTAGGGATAGCCATAACAAGCACGCTATTATTACCTTTGGTTGTATCTTTATCGCTCATTAGCTCTGAGTCGATGACTATCTCATTCATCGGTATCGGAATATATTTCCTAGCTTCGAACTCAACGGCACTATCCAAATCCTTCCTATTCATAGGGGGTAGCTCAAAAGTAATAAAGAAAGTAGAGAAATCGGGCAAAGAGAAAACTGCCTTTTCCGCTATGATTCCTGCCTCCTCGAGAATAACAGATATAGCTGCTGAAATATTCTTGATGTCAGGATTAAGAGTGTTCTGATCAAACCATCTGAATGTCTTAGCTCCTGCTATATCCAGATTCATCTCTCCATAATTCTCCAAGTAGTTTTTCTCATTCCTCCTAGAAAACTCAGTCACCCTAATCGACTTAGTTCCTATATCAATACCTAGACTGTTAGGATTTTTTTTATTAATATTAATAAAAGAAAACATTTTTTTAATTCGTATTTTTGTTTAGAAGGAAGCAATATTAACCTCAAGGAAGATTATACCACTAATTCAAATAAAATGGAAATGATTCGAAAAATATCAGATTACCTATTGGATATTATTTTACCAAAAAAGTGCATCGGGTGCAATAGGACTGGATCCTTCCTATGTGAGGACTGCTACTCCCTAGTAGAGATTAATCCATATCGATACTGCTTATGCGATAAACCAAGGATATTGTCAGGAAATATAAAGTGCAAATTGTGTCAAAAAAAATATCTGGACAGCATCTATTCTGCAACGAGCCATAACGATTTTATTGAAAAGAAAATAATTAATGAAATGAAAGAGCACTTCCAATTAAAGAGTCTTTGCCTACCTATAAGTGCTCTTATCCTAACCCACCTTCAAGAAGTAGGTTTTGAATTTAAACAAGGTATGTTAATCATCCCTGTTCCTATGTATAAAAATGAAGAAAGGCAAAGGGGGTTTAATCAGGCAAAGGAGATTACTAAAATAATCAGCAGCAGCCTAGGTATCGATAGCTCTATCGACAATCTAATAAGGATTAAGAAAATGCTCAATCGGAATGAGTCGGATAATAAAGAAAGATTACTATCTTTTATTTTAAAGAAACCAGAAGAAATACGAGGCAAGGATATAATACTTATTGATGATTTATATAATACTGGAGAAACAATGGAAGAATGTGCTAAGAAGCTTAAAGAGGCAGGAGCTACACTCGTCCATGGAGTTACTTTTATTAGAGAAATAGTCAGAGGTTGACCTAATCAACTTTTTTGTATAGTATGTATGTTGTAAAAGCAAAGGAGAGGTGCCAGAGCGGCCGAATGGGGCACCCTGCTAAGGTGTTAACTGTGAAAACGGTTCGAGGGTTCGAATCCCTCCCTCTCCGCCAAAGATATAAATTTGAATTACTTCTTTTGGTTATTGAATCAAGGAGGCAAACATCCTTTAAAAGATGTTTGTTTTTTAATTATTTGGTTTTCATTTTTTATACTAAAAAGCTGGCATTAATGCCAGCTCATTGTTATTTCTTTTCTTTAATATCGATTTTAAACCTCTCTTTATTGTCGCTACCAGATTTTTGTATCCTGATGTTCAGAACCCCCTTCTCATAATCAGCAACAATGTCTCCAGGCTTAGTCCTAGGAGGAAGACGGATTATTCTTTCGAAAGAACCTTGCCTTATCTCCTTCTTCCAATACCCTTTCTGACTATCTTCCTTCTCCTCTTCCATCTTGCCAGACACCTTTAAGGTGCCATCTTCGACAGAGATATCAATATCATTCAAGTCAAATCCAGGAATATTAGCCTTGATAACGATTTCCTTATCAGTCTCGTACACATCCATAGCAGGCTTATACAACTCTGCCTTTGACATAACGGGCATCATCCAATCATCGTCTTTAAAGAAATAATCAAAATCAGAAAAAGATTTCCACGGTATTAGTGACATATTATTTAAGCTTTATTATGAATAATAAAGAAGTTGATCGACCTTTATTAAATTATATATTTCAGGCAATCGTTGTCAATAAAAAAATAAACATGGTCATACCATGTTCAAAATACCTACTCACCTTCTCTAATCGTTTCAATATATGAATCGATATAATCTTTAGTTATTACATCTGATACGAATTCTATCGATGTATGGGTTTTCTGCCTGAAAGGCTCATGAATAATCATAAATGCAAGATAATTCAAAGCATCCCATTTATCAACGAAAAAAACTGACCCGAGGTAATCACATAAGGAGTGGAATCCATCTTCAAATTTCCATGAGAAACTCTTTACCCTGGTGAATTTACCTAAGTATATCATTAGGGAAATGAAATCATAATACCTGTCTACGGAATCAGGATTCTTATCCCTTCTCGGAAAGATATTCTCAAACTCCTTCCAATACATATCCCAATCAATCGAAATTTCATAATTTCCAAAGATTACTAATTCAGAGAAACGAGGGTGCTTCTTGAAAAGATTCATAATCTCTTTCTGATTACAATCATTACAAAGTGCTAAGCCTGAGAATACTGGCTCAATACAATACCCGGATTGCTGATTATAATAAACATACTCCTCTTCAGGATTAATATCTTTCTTACACTTAAGACACTTTACCATTAATTTCCCTCCAAAGGACTATGACGATATTAACATCAAAATAATAAAAATCAATCCTTTTCTTCAAAGATAAAAACATCTTCTATCTTCTTTCCTAATCTTTTAGCAATACTATGGGCGAGGTTCAAAGAAGGATTATATTTTCCTTGTTCCAAAAAAACGATTGTCTCCCGCCTAACCCCAACCTCTTTAGCAAGATCATCCTGAGTAATACCTATAGCTGTTCTAAATTCTTTTATTCTGTTCTTCATACTAAAGACTTATTACCCCAAGAATACCCATAATAATGAAGAAAAGGAGGACGATTAAAGAAAATATAACATAACCGTCAAATATTTTCCCTTTGCTCATGTACCTAAAAATAAAACCGTACAAAAGCATGAAGATACAGATAGAGAAAGCAATAGTATGAGCGATGATGTCATAATCATTATCAGGCTTAGCCAAAGACTTGAGGGCAAGCATAGCTACCACCCCTGTCCAAGAATAAACCTGCATAGCTCTGAGAGCGGCCTTACCTCCGATATCCCAATCTCTCTCGTCATGAATAACTTCCTTGACTTTCTTCTTCATAGAAACAATGAGCATGGTAATAGCTATCATAACTAACATAGCAAGAATGAAATTCTGATAGATTATTGATTGCGAAAAAACTAATGATAAAAGGATTACTAAGATAATCTTTATCCTCTGATATTCTTTAATTGTCATATTATTAATGTTAGATTTATATAACATAATTATTGTTATCTATTTCTAACATTTTGTCAATACTATTCTTCTATGCTATCTTAAAAAATATGATAATTATTAAAGAAATAAAGAAATACTATCTGTCTGAATGGCAATACCTCAAGGAGAATATCAGGTACGCCTATTTTCCTATAGGAATCTTTGCTACTGGACTAGTTATGGCTATAATAATATCCATACTGGATCCTGATGCTACTATGAAGATTGTGACTAACATTGCTTTAAGCTTCCAAGAAAAGGGCCTTTATGACGTGGGTCCAGATATATTATCGCTAAAAATATTCTTGAATAATATTGAGGTTGCTGTCTTAATACTGTTCCTAAGTCTAGTTCCCTTTATTCCAATCGGACTGCTTATATGCTTTGCCAATGGACTAATAGCTGGACTCGTATCAGCAGTATTCTATACAAAGACCGGCGATCTAATACTCTTATTCGCCTCCCTACTTCCTCATGGAATAATTGAACTTCCTATTATATTTTATACAGCTACCATAGGGATGATAATTTGGACAAAGATAACTTTATCAATATTCAATCGAGGAAAAGACATCAAAGTAAGCTTAAAAAGAGTCGTGCAATGCCTAATTATGATAATAATACCCTTACTGGTATCAGCGGCCTTAATAGAGTCTTTTATAACCCCTTTAATCATACAAAAATAGATAGCCTGGTGGCTATCTATTCTTTTATTCCGTCAAGATTGACGTCATATAATATCTCTTCGCTAACTAACCTATATTTAAGTATTTCTGATTCATCGAACCAAACCTTAATTTCTCTCTCAGCCTCATCCACCTGATCAGAGCAATGAATTAGATTCCTAACGGCCCTACCGTCGATATTAGCCAATTCATAGGAGTCGAGAGTAAGGTCTCCCCTAATCGTACCAACATCAGATGTCAAAGGTTCAGTCCCTCCAACAATCTTCTTTACAATACCAACTGCTTTATTACCCTGCCAAATCATCATTAGAAGAGGTCCAGCTGTCATAAAAGAAACATTACCTCTCATAATATCCTTTCCGTATTCAATGGCTGGTTTATCAACTGACAGACCCATAGCCTCACGATTCTTGACGGTAATCTGCCCCTTAGACTCGAACCAGGCATCATCCTTATTGTAATGAGCCCAGCATTGATCTTCAGTAGCAAAAGCGAATTTCATAGCAACAAGCTTAAGCCCTGTTCTTTCAATCCTATTGATAATCTCCCCCATTAAGCTTCTCTGAATACCATCTGGCTTAATAATGACGAATGTCCTTTCTTTGTGAACTTCCATTTCTTTTATATATATTTATTTTAATTATTTATTATCCAAACATCAATAGCTCTGGCTTGAAGATGAGCAATAGACCGATGATTACCATCAGTATTCCTCCTATCAGCTTCGAAGCCCTATCGAACTTAGTAGTTATTCCTGTAAGTTCTAAAGCAACCATTGAAGTAAAGAAGACTATCATATCATCCAGCATGAAGAAAAATACATAGAATCCGATATACATATAGTACTGCCAGCTCTGAAGATTACTAAGAGCTAAAACCTGGGTATACATGGCGGGAAAACCAGCAGAACACATGAGTTCTACTAAATTAACTGCAAAGGCTAAAAGAATGATACCGAATAAAGCTACCCAAAAATTCTCTTTTTTAGTAACATTCTTGAGCTTATTGAAGACTGCTTTCTGCTTCTCACTCTTCTCCACTTTACAGCCTCCTTTTTTATTAGTCATATACTCCTTAAGACTATAACCGCCTGCTATCAAAGCAACGAGACCGATGGCAATCTTAATCCAAGTATTCACCCCTAAGAACATGATTAAATTAAGCCATCCAACCATGAAGATAAAATAAACAAAAGCTGAGGTGACGATAAAGGCTGAGCCTAATATCCACATCCTCCTCCTATCTTCCATACCCAGAAGAAGGGTAATCAAAAAAAGTAATGTCCACATAGCACAAGGATTGAATCCATCTATCGCTCCTATTAGCACAGTCAATACCGGAAGAGAAACACTCATGATATCTATTTCTCCTAAAAATGGTACTGCTAGTTTCTTGCCTTCATTCTCCTTACCTGGGGTAATAATCTGTTTTGGATCTTCTCCTGCTTTCGAAGATAGTCCTACGATGTCTGCTACTGAGTCCGGACATCCACCAAAAATACATTGGTCTATTCTTGATTTCAATTCTTTCTTACTACTTGATTCATTAAAGCCGATAAAGTATTTATCACCAATAACGGTAAACGGTACTCCGGCAACATTGGCATTCAATTCCTTACCAACTTTTTGCAAAAGTTCGGCATTATTCCGATGTCTTCCGACTTCATAGTCATTGATTCTCATTCCGGGATATTCATCCTTAATTGATTCAAAGAATTCCTCCTGCTTAGCGCAATGAGGGCAACCCTGAGACCAAAAAAAGTATACTTCCAAATCAGCCGCTGAAACACTGTTAGCTCCTAAAATGGAGAAAACCGTTATTATCGTGAATATGATTCGATTAATTATGTTCATCTTTTTTAAATTATATATTAAACATTTTCTATTCTGCATCATTATCTGCCAATTGTCAAAGTAATAAAAAAGTGCTTAAAGCACTAATGATGAACTCGACTTTCTATAGCCACAGAGGTAGCAGACTAAGAAGTCTTTTCCGTCCTTATCAGGGAAAAGATTCTCCCTACAGTAAGGACATTTTTCCGAGCAATCCTTTTCAAGGAACGATTCAATCATAATGAATAATATATTACTGTCTGACCTTAAGAGAAAGACTGATTGTCAACATCTACCTAAGGAATAGTAATAAAAAAACTCCTGAATAGGAGTTATTGGTCGGCATTCAAAGACGTTTGAACCAGCTCTTCGTAAGTAATAGTACGTCCACATTTAATACAAGTTAGACTGCCTTCTTCTGCAGCAGAGAATAGGTAGTAATCATCGCATCCTTCGTGCCTCTTATCGAGCTTCATAAAGATCCAGAGATGATATTCATATATTTATTGGAAATTGTAAAGTAGATTATTCAACAAAACGGATGAAATACTCCTTTGGACTCAAATACTTTTCCATAATACTCTTCCATTCATAATCACGATCAGAGAGGCGGTA
>Ga0302242_1000268_pt1 | contig 57091 bp, 42 predicted proteins | sample AAG_UR_Lys_MG_FD_193510 | JGI IMG/M metagenome (GOLD analysis project Ga0302242, IMG submission 193510) | Enriched activated sludge microbial communities from anaerobic digester in WTTP, New Holstein, Wisconsin, United States - AAG_UR_Lys | ecosystem: Engineered > Bioreactor > Anaerobic >...
AGGCTGTATGACACTTTGAAACAACTTGAAAAGGCAGTTGTTGATTACTTTGATACGCTTACCCAGGAAGTTGTGAGGCAGTTATGTACCTGCTCATATATATGATGTCACAATATGGAATCTATATAAGACCGTGGCTCAACTAACCGAGTGTGTCCCGGCGCAGTTCTCTCACCTTCCTCACAGCTCAAGCAGGACACTGTCTTTACCCAGCAGGTCGTCCAGGATGCTGTCCCAGTCCGAGCTTTCCTTAACGCTGGCCCTGGCTTTGACGCGTAGCTGTGCGTAGGATTCCGGGTCTTTTTCCGCCAGTTCCACCATTTTAAGGATGGCTTTGACCCAGGTGTCGGGCTTCTGGTCTGGCACAATTGCTCCGCCGCCGCCGCTAACCAGTTCCTTGGGCCCGCCGTGGTTGGATACCAGAGCCGGCAGGCCGCAGGACAGGGATTCCAGGATCACCATCCCAAAGGTGTCCGTAACGCTCGGAAAGAGGAAGACATCCGCTCCATTGTATACCCCGGGAAGCTTATCCCTGCTTAGGGCTCCCGTGAAATAGACTCTGGGGTAGTTTTCGAGTTCCTCTTTCATCTCGCTCAGATAGGGGCCGTTTCCTGCCACGATCAGGTTGACGTCGTCCCTGGTCTTTGCCAGACGCCGGTACACCTCGCAGAGGAGGTCCAGGGATTTGTCCTTAGATACGCGTCCCGCGTAGAGTAAGGTAAATCCGTCCCGGATGTCCAGCTCGGTTTTCAGATAGCTTTTGCGGTCCTGCATAGGCTCAAAGTCGTCCGCCTCGATTCCCCGCCGCAGCAGCTTCACGTTTTTGGCGTGGATGTTTCTTTCTTCCAGGATCTTGCCATATTCATTGGTGGGCACCCTGATCTCGTCCATCAGGGAATAGAACCACCTTTCATAGGAGAGGATGATGTTGGAGGCGGATTCATCTTCGATGATGTGCCTGGCTTCGGCGTGAAAATCCGTGTGGTAGATTCCGATGCAGTGCACGTTCAGCATCCTGGCCATCAGCAACCCCAGTAGCCCCACCGGCCCCGGAGTGGAGATAATGATCTGATCCGGCTCGTTATCCGCGATCAGCTTAACGCTTTTCAGGATGGAGGGGACTTTGATCATATAGCTTTCATAATAGGGCAAGCGGAAGCTGTACATGGGGGGAAGGTTGATGAGGTTTCCCGGAATATCGGCGCTGATCTCGCCATCCCGCATGGAGGCCACGATCTTGAGGTCCCTGCCACGGCTGATCGCTTTGTGCCCCATCTGTTTGAGGGTCACGGACACTCCATTCAGGTCGTTGAGTGTGTCCGAAAACCACAGGGTGCGGCGGCTCCTTTCCTGCTCCGGGATCTGATGATCTTTCCTGAAATTGGACAGCAGCTCCACCGAGCCGTTCATGTGCCGGACGGAGCTAAAGAAAGGCAGGATCAGAAACACTCCCGGAATCGACATGCTAAAGTTGCGGATCAGCTTGATGAGGTTGAGTTCCTGGAGGTCTGACTCGATGGAATCCAGCAGGATTTTAAAGTATGAATCCGCCAGGTCGGAAATGTGCAGATACACCTTGTCCAGCTTGTCGTCCACATCCAGGTCGCGGGAGTTGTTGAGGGTGTGCAGCAGGTCGGCGAGGTTTTTCTTCAGCTCGTCTCCCCGCATGTCCGCCAATCCCCTGATGGTCTTGATCCTGAGCTTGTTGCCCAGGTCAACGCCGCGGTCTTCAAACAAGGCCTCGGTCACCGAACTCAGGAGCGGGTTTCCCTTCTTCTTTTTGCTTTGCTGCCTGGAAAAGTCGTAGGCAATCTTATAAACGGAGAAAGCCAGGGAATGGAAGTTGTTGCTTCTGCCATATCCGGCGCTTTGTTTGCCCCGGATTGCTTCCAAAAACTCCGCCTGATTGGCTGCCTGGGCCTGGGTGTAGGTGCAGCCCACAAAGATGCCGGCATGGTCGTCGGAACCCCCGGTGTAGCCTTTGATCCAGGGATTGTCGGAAGCGGGTTGGATGCGGTGTTTTTGATAAAGTGACTCGATGAGGTGCGCGTCCAGGTTGTCCAGAATATGTTTCCAGCCCAGGTTATTGAGCACGTTGCGGCCGCCGTTGACGCTCTCAAAGACGTCAAACAACAGGATCAGCTTTTCCAGGTGCTGCTGATTCAGCTTGCCGTTCACCGAGTAGGAGGCATGCGCCACGCTGTGGGTAAGGCCGGTTTCCAGCAGGTATGATCTCAGTTCATAGATATCATTGCGGATGAGGTTGACCATCTCAAACTGCGTCTCGTTGAGGCCGTAGATCAGGATATGGATTTTACAGCCGTCTTCCGGAAAGTAGGCAGTGCTTTCCACCCCCACGATCACTTTGGAGGGATGCTTTTCTTTGAGCAGCAACGCTCCCTCGATTTGGTTGTGATCGGTCACGCAGACCAGGTCCATGCCCTTTTTCATGGCCCGGTCGTAGATATAAAAGGGATCTGTGTATGATTCCCGGGCTCCCAGCTTTTGCAAAAACCATTCGGCGGGATGCTCGGAATAGATCGAGTGACAGTGCATATCTGCCTTTAGCATTGATAACTCCTATATGTGCATTCATAAAGGGTTATACGCCTGCTGGGTTAGAATATTATTAGGATTTGATAAACAATTCCTAACAATGGAACGTGACGTGGGAGCCGGTCTTTGTGAAATCCCGTGGAAAGGTGGAAAGGTTTTCTGAAGTGGAAAGGTGGAAAGGTGGAATGGTGGAAAGGTTCCCCCGTAACAAGAACCACCAGGCTTTATAAGTGCGTCATCACGGGCTTGACCCGTGATCCAGTCTTTTAAGGACTAAAGTCCAGCCGGCTTTATGCTTTGTATCTGACTTTTCGCTTACCTGTCTGAGCGTTTACCAGACTTCTCTACAGAATCCAGATTCTGCGATGGCGCACAGCTTAGTATTGTCAAGTGTGCGAGAAGTAGAAAATCATCTCATTCAGTTTCTTCTTGTCAGTGGCGTAAACTCTGGTTTTTCCCCTGCAGGATAGTGCGCATGGTTCCTTAAACAGGATATAATAGACATTTCCTGATAGAAACGGAGAATTGTCTTCAAAACTGACATACTGTTCTGTAAGGTAAACATAGCGGATTTTGCCATGCAGGTATAGTTGTTTCACGCCGCTGAGAATCTCATCCTTACTTGGAGCTGTGGTGCAGTAGAGGTCTTTAGTGGGATAAAATGATTTGTGAATGTGCAATTTATTGAGAGAATAAATAATGTACCTAATCAACTGAATCACTATAGCGATAGCGACTGGAATCAATATCATATTAACGTAAGTCATTGTGCATCACCCTGTTTATTTAATGGCAGATAGGCTATATTCATGTCTTGTTGTATCCCAAATGTTGGTGTAAAATCCAACCCCTTGTCTATCAGTTTTTTTGAAGAAACCTAAGCTCAATCTGTTGTTACACTCTTTGTGACGCCAACCAGCAAATTACATTTTTCATATTGTCATTCTTTGTCAAGAAGTTTATGGCTCCGGGTGATCAGGTGTAAAACAAGGCTCCATTTACTTGCTTTTTCTAACATATCATGCCTGTTATCAAGCTTTTACTTCATACCGCCCTCCTTTGCTGCTACTGGATGAGGGGCCATCATCCTTAGGTCATCCTTATAAATTATAAGGTTGACCCAAGGAAGACCCACGCCAAACCCCGGGATGCAAATGAGGGCCATCCATCCTTCCCGCTTGTAACACCCCTCCCCATAATATATAGGTGCTACGATAAAATCTTTCATAAATCTGCTGATCCTGTCTGTCCTGTCATCCGCGTTCTATTATCCATTCCACGCTTCCAATGTAGCAGCCCCGCATCCGGCAAGGCTCAGGAAAATGCTTGACTAATCCGCAAAGCGCAGAACTAATGGTTTTTCAGAAATTAACAGAGAGGTGTACCACACATGCGCAGCATAATCATCGCTGGAAATTGGAAAATGAACAAAGACGCCGGACAGACGAGTGAGTTTTGCCGGCAACTGGCAAGTTTTTTGAAAGCTAATTCACATCCGCGGGTCACCGCCCTGCTGGCGCCGGTGTATCCCTTTCTGGCGCAGGTGCGGGAGATTTTGGAAAGCACCCCTGCCCTGGTGGCGGCGCAGGATGTGAGCGCCAGGGAACAGGGAGCCTTCACCGGCGAAGTGGCGGCCTTTCAGCTTGCCTCCCTGAATATCCGGCACTGCATCGTGGGACATTCCGAACGCCGCCAGTACCATCAGGAAAGCGACGCGCTGATCCGCGAAAAGCTGATCCGGCTGCGGGAGCAGGGCATCACGCCCATCCTTTGCATCGGCGAAACCCTGGCGCAACGCGAGGCAGGCGAGACCGAAGGACTGATCGTAAGCCAGTTGGAAGGAGCCTTGCAAGGCCTGGAATTGGACTCCGGGGAAGACCTGGTCATCGCCTACGAACCCGTCTGGGCGATCGGAACCGGAGTGACCGCCACCGCGCAGCAGGCCCAGGAAGCCCACGCCCTGATCCGCGCCTGGCTGGCCCAACGCTTCGATTCCGCGACGGCGCAGCGCATCCATCTGCTCTACGGCGGCAGCGTTAAACCCGGCAACATCGCCGAACTGCTTTCCTGCGCGGATATCGACGGCGGCCTGATCGGCGGCGCCTCGCTCAAGATAGAAGATTACCAGGCCATGTATGCCACGGCTGCCGGACTGGCCGCAACAGCCCGCTAAAGGAACAAAAATGATCGATCTGAAGTTTATCCGCAGCAATCCCGATGAGGTGCGCGCGGCGATCCGCAATAAAAACGAAAAGGCCGACCTCGACGCCCTGTTGGAACTGGACGAGACGCGCCGCGGCCTGCAGTTTGAATTTGACCAGTTCAAATCCAGGCAAAACCAGGTGTCGCAAACCATTGCAAAACTCAAACGGGAAGGCGGCGATGCCTCCGCCCTGCTGGAAGAAATGGGCAGCGTGGCGGAGCAGATCAAGGCGGTCAACGGCCGTCTGACGGAGATCAACGCCGAGTTGGAAGCCCGCCTGCTCACCATCCCCAACCTGCCTGAAGCCTCGGTGCCGGTTGGCAGGGACGAAAGCAGCAACATCCTGGTCAAGACCTGGGGCGAACAGCCATCCTTCGCTTTCAACCCCCTCGACCATCTGGAGCTGGCGGAAAAGAACGCCCTGCTGGATATGCCCCGCGGCGCCAAGATATCCGGCTCCGGATTCCCCGTCTATACCGGCTTTGGCGCGCGCCTGGAACGCGCCGTCATCAACTTTATGCTGGAGTTTCATCTGCAACGGCACGGCTACAGCGAACTTGGCGTGCCCCTGATCGTGAACCGCAAGACCATGACCGGAACCGGCCAGCTTCCCAAACTGGAAACGGATATGTATCATGTGGATGAGGACGACCTCTTTTTGATCCCCACCGCCGAAGTTCCGGTGACCAATATCCATGCCGGGGAAGTGCTCAGCCTGGCGCAACTGCCTCTCAAATATGTGGCCTACACCCCCTGCTTCCGCCGTGAGGCAGGCTCCTATGGCAAAGACACCCGCGGCCTGCAGCGCCTGCATCAGTTCAACAAGGTGGAAATGGTGCGCTTTGTGGAGCCGCAAAGCTCTTGGGATGCGCTGGAAGAGATGCTGCGGGACGCCGAGGATATCTTGCAGGCGCTGGGCCTGCACTACCGGGTGGTGCAGCTTTGCACCGGGGATCTGAGCTTTGCCTCCGCCAAGACCTACGACATCGAAGTCTGGGCTCCCGGCACGGGTAAGTATCTGGAAGTCTCCTCCGTGAGTAATTTTGTGGATTTCCAGGCCCGCCGGGCTAACATCCGCTATCGGGACGCCTCGGGCAAGATGGCGTTTGTGCACACCCTCAACGGCTCAGGCGTGGCGACTCCCAGGCTGATGATCGCCCTGCTGGAGACCTATCAGCGGCAGGATGGCAGCCTGGAACTGCCCCCAATCCTGCTCGGGCAAATGGACAGGCCCCTGTGAGCCGCGTCCTCTGTGCCATCAAGCCAATAATGACAACGTGGTGACTATGAAAAAGGAAATGGGAATCTTCGACATCCTCTATGTGCTGGCCAAGCGCAGGACTTTTGTGATCGTCTTCACTCTGCTTTTCGCAATCGGCGCGATTGTGTATTCTCTTTTGGCGCCCAAGCACTGGGTCTCCAAGGCCGTTCTGGTGCCGGTGGAAGACAGCGGCAATGTCTTTGGCGCCTTGGACGGCGGTATGCTGGGGATGCTTTCCGGCAGCCTGCTGGGCGGCATGCAGAGAGACCCGGCGGTGGAATTTGTGAGCATCATGCAGAGCCGCAGCTTCCGCGAAGAGGTGGTGAAGGAGTTTGACCTTCTGCGCTATTACAAGCTGCTGGATAAGCCACCCTTGGAAGCGATGGAAAAGGCGGTGTTCAGATTGGGCAACAAAATGACGCGCATCAGCACCGATCAGGAAAGCAAATTGATCACCATCAAGGTGGAGACCAAGGACAAGCTGCTTTCCAAAAACATCGCCCAATACTATCTGGACAGCCTGCAGGAATACCTGAGCACCAAACGCGGCAGTAAGAGCAAAATGCAGCGGCAGTTCCTGGAAGAGCAGGTGTCCTACACCAAGGCCACCATCGAATCTCTGGCCGTGGCTCTGAAAGATTTTCAGAAGGAAAACCGCGCCGTTGGCCTGGACGAACAGACCGAGGCGCTGATCGGGCTTTACGGCGAAAGCGTCGCCCAATATTACAAGGCTGAGATCGAGTATGAGGTTGCCAAACAGCAATATGACTCCAATTCCGCGGTTTTGGCGGACTTGGCACGCCGCCGCGATGTTTTGGCAGGCAAGGTGAAAGAACTGGAAAGCAGCAACTCCCAGCTCGTCCCCAGCTATATACCGCAAATCTCCCGCATTCCTGATCTTTCCATGCAATATGCCATGCTCAAGATCAATCTGGAGATACAGAAAACGGTCTTTGAATATCTCTATCCCCAATATGAGATTGCCAAGTTGGAAGAAGCGCGCGACATGCCCAGCTACGATGTCCTGGACAGCCCTTCCCTGGCGGGGCTGCGCTCCAAACCCAAGCGGGCTTTGACGGTGGTGGTGATTACTGTCATGGCTTTCCTGCTGGCCTGCTTACTGGCCGTGATCATGGAAAACCTGCAGGTGATACACCGCGACCAGATGGACCGCGTACTCGGCGCCTTCAAGAGGAAAACGCCCGGAAAGGAATGACCGCCACAGCCAAAAAGCCCTTGCACTGGCAGCTTTTGCTGCTGATCCTGGGGCTCTATACCCTGTTGGAGTTTTATATCTTCACCGACGCCTTGGTGGTGATCCCCCACTATCTGGTGCTGGCGCTTTGCCTGGTCTGGCTCTTCATCTATCCCGAAACCCCGCTCATCCAACCGCGCAACATCCGCCCCTTCCTGTTTCTGGCAGGCTGGACGATCCTGAACCTGGCTTCCTACATCTGGGCGATGGATAAAACCCTGGTGCTCAGCTACACGGCGTGGATACTGCGCTATATGGCTCTTTTCCTCATCTACGACAAGCTGTTTGAAGACCCCGGGCTGCTGCGTAAATTCCACTGGTTTCTCTTTCTGCTGATGCTGCTCTACGTGGGGACGGCGCTGGTGGAGATGTTCACCTTTAAGCACCTGCCTGTCTCGCGCCACTACGGCAAAGGCTTCTTCATTCCTTCCGGCCCTTTTTACAATGAAAACAATCTGGCCAGCTATTTGCTGCTTTTCAGCCCTTTTTTGCTTTTTGTGCCCCGGATTTCCGGGAAACGCTGGCTGGCGGCGCTGAGCGCGCCTGTTATGCTGGTCATCTTGGTGATCATGGTGATTCAGGGCGCCCGGATCGCAATGCTGGCCTTGGGTGCGTTTCTGGCTTATTACTTTATCGTTCAGACCAATTGGAAGACCAAGCTTATCCTGCTGCTGGCTCTGGCCCTGCTGGCAGGAGGCATCTACGCGCGCTATAACCGGGAAGCACGTCTGTTGTATAAGGTTTTCAAGTATCAGACCGGCACCCTGGGCAGCGAACGCAAGTCCATCTACATGAGCTCCATCCAGATTCGCGTGCAGCTCATCAAGGAAACCCTCGACATGGCCGCCCGTTCAGGTTTCATCGGCGTGGGAGGCGGAAACTATGAGCCTCACATGCAGGGCGACGCCATATATCGCACGGCCGGTATCACCAACGCCCACAACTATTTCATGGAACTGCTGGGCAACTGGGGCCTGCCCGGACTGCTCGCCTTCCTCTACCTCTATTGTTACTGGCTGGTGAGGCTGTGGAAGCTCTACCGCGAGTCCACCGGGACGGACAGGCAGCGCTATCTGATGTATTTCATCTCCCTGCTGCTCTTTGTGCCGGCGTCTTCCGTGCCCAGTTCCATCCGCTGGAACTACTTTGTCTGGATCTATTTCGCCGCGGTGAACGCCACCCTACACACCCGCCCGCGGCAACTCGCCCCGGAGGTGGGCTTATGAAAGAATTTCAAGAACTGGTGGATATCCTCTCCCGACTGAGGGATCCCGTTTTCGGCTGCCCCTGGGACGCGAAGCAGACCTCCCAGAGCCTGGTGCCAAACTTTATCGAAGAACTGTATGAGGCGGTGGAAGCCATCGAGGACAACGATCCCCAGGCGCTCTGCGAAGAACTGGGCGACCTGCTGCTGCACATCGTGTTTCAAGCCCGGATCGCCGAGGAGGAAGATCAGTTCGACATCCGCGAAGTCCTCACCAGGATTTCCGCCAAGCTGATCCGCCGCCATCCCCATGTGTTTGGCGACGCCGATGTGCGTGATTCCGAAGCCGTCAAACTCAACTGGGAGCGCATCAAGAAAGCGGAAAAGACTGACAGAATCAGCGTTTTGGAAGGCATCCCCCGCGCCCTGCCCGCCCTCATTCAAGCTCAACGCAGCCAGGAAAAGGCCGCCGCGGTGGGCTTCGACTGGGCTTCCGTCAAACCCGTGTTGGACAAGCTGCGGGAGGAAGAGGACGAGTTTCAATCCGCCCTGGCTTCCCAGGATGCCGCCGCGATCAAGGAAGAACTGGGCGACATGCTTTTCACCCTGGTAAACCTTGCCCGCAAGCTGAATATCGACGCCGAAGGCGCGCTCAAGGAAACCACCCGGAAATTCCACCAACGCTTCCGCTATATCGAGGAGCACTACCGCCAAAACGGAGCCAATATCCATGAAGCAAGCCTCGAAGAACTCGACGCCCTCTGGAACCTCGCGAAAGAAGACCAATAGCTTCCGCACCCTGCGCCTCTACCTGATCTTTGGCAGCATTGTGGTCTTTGGCATCTTCGCGGTTTACACCCAGATTCTGATCCACAACGCCAAGCAGGAGCAGGAATATATTCCCCGCATCTTCGCTCAGTACATCGCCTATTCAGATGACTACCTGCGCCAGGCGGAACAGTATTCCCTGATGATCGGCGAGCTGAGCTCGAACTACTTCAAATCGGTGCAGAAGCCTAACTTCAACTCCTCCATCGGAGACTACATCCTTTACGAATTCATGCCCCACAACCCGCTGCCCATCATCATCACCGATACCGATCTGGAACCCCTCTACTGGAGCAGGGTGGGAGTTTCTTCAGACAGCAGCTTTGCCGAACTCAGCCCGGCTTCCCGCCAAATCCTCTTTTCGCATCTGGGCAGCATGGAAAGGATACCCATCGACGCCAACGGCGTGCTCACCAACTATGTCTTCTTCGCCAAGCCCATCTCCCTGCGCCAGTTCCTCAGCAATATCGACTATTCCGTGGTGGTCACCGACCGCGATAAAAACCCCCTCTACTGGCGCAATATGGACATCCCCGAATCCCTCCCCTGGTATGATATCCCGCCTTTCCAGCGTGAGCAGGTGTCCGAAAGGCTGGCCAGGATGACCGAGATTCCCCTCAGCAACGCGGCGGACAGCCTCGGCTACATCTACTTCACCGCGCCCAAGTCGCTTTCCCGCATCCAAAGCGTCTTCGTGCTGGAAATCATCCTTGCTTTGCTGCTCATCGCCTTCAGTTCCTACGGGCTCTTCCTGTTGCACCGCACCGAAAAGGACACCCTCTGGATCGGGCTGGCCAAGGAAACCGCGCACCAGTTCGGCACCCCCATTACCTCCCTGATGGGCTGGATCGACTACCTGAAGGAATCCCCCGGGGCAGGGCAGGACCGTCCCGGAATGGACCGCATCATCGAATACATGACCGCCGACCTCAACCACCTGCGCATGATCGCCTCCCGCTTCGGCAAGGTGGGCTCCCAGACCAATCTCGTCCCCACCGAGTTGAACGCCATCCTGTTGGAGACGGTGGATTACTTCCAAAAGCGCATGCCCCATCTGGGTTCCCGCATCGACATCCACCTCATTTCCAAGATCGAGGGCGTCCAGGTCATGCTGGATCCCGAGCTCTTCAAATGGACTCTGGAAAACCTGATCAAAAACTGCGTGGACGCCATGGCCAAAAAGGGCGGCAACATCATCCTCACTGCCACCAAATCCGAACGGCACATCTATTTGCAGATTCGCGACGAAGGCAAGGGCATCCCCCGCTCACAATGGAAACGAATCTTCGATCCCGGCGTCACCACCAAGACCCGCGGCTGGGGACTGGGACTCAGCCTGGCCAAACGCATCATCGAAGAATACCACCAGGGGCAGATTCGCGTGGTCCAAAGCGTTCCCAACGAAGGCACCACCTTTGAGATCAAACTGCCCATCCAATCCAATAGCAAGAGGTAAACCATGCAATACCTGCTCAGCTCCTCCCAAATGAAAGACCTGGACCGCCGCTGCGCCGAGGAATTCGGCCTGCCCTCCCGGGTTCTGATGGAAACCGCCGGCAAAGGCTGCGCCGACCTGATCGCCGCGCAATATCCCCAATGGCTGCAAGGCCGCACCTGCATCCTCTGCGGACGCGGAAACAATGGCGGCGACGGCGCCGTGATCGCCCGCTGGCTCGACCAGGGCGGCTGCGAAGTGGTGATCCTGCGAATCGGAAAAGGCGACCTCTCCCCGGACGCCAAGGCCAATCTGGAGCTTTGCCGCGCCCTCGGCATTCCCATTCTGCAGATTTCCAGCCTGGAAGACCTGCCCCTGCTGGAAGAGATCGTCTCCGACAGCGACCTGGTGATCGACGCCATCTTTGGCACAGGCTTCCACGGCGAGCCGGACGACTTTCACCTCACCCTTTTTGAAGTGGTCAATACCAGTGCCTCCCGCGTGATCGCAGTGGACATCCCTTCGGGGCTGGATGCCGACACCGGCTGGTGCGGCGAGGCGATTTACGCCGATGCCACCCTCTGCATCGCCTCTCTCAAGCTGGGCCACGTCCTGGGCTATGGCAGGGAAGTCTGCGGCCCCATCAGCTTCGTCCCCATCGGCATTCCCCACTTTTACTACCACGGCCTGCCCAGCGTCAAACTGTTCACCGAAGAGGATTTCTGCCCTCCCATGCGCCATCCGGACAGCCATAAGAACAACTTCGGCAAGGTCTATATCTTTGGCGGAGTGCCGGGCTACACCGGAGCCTCGCTGCTGGCCGCCCGGGGCGCTCTGCGCGCCGGAGCCGGATATGTCTGGCTTCTCCACCGCCCTGAACTGCAGCCCTTTTACTTCATCAGGCTCACCGAAGCCCTCAGCCTCTCCATCCCGGAAAACTCCCGCGCCATGCCGGATACCAAACAGCTTGCCAGCTTGCTGGGCGAAGCTTCCGCGGTGCTGATCGGGCCCGGCCTGGGACGGGACAGCTATTCCCTGCGTCTGCTGGAGATCGCCCTGCGCCAGGTGAAGCAGCCTCTGGTGGTGGATGCCGACGGACTCAACCTGATCGCCGACAACCCCGCCCTGCTCAAGTATCTCTCCAAGCCAAACATCCTCATCACACCCCACTGGGGCGAGTTCTCCCGCCTGGCGGGCATCCCCAAGGACAGCCTGGAAACGGACTGCCTCTCCCCTCTGCGTGAATTTGTCGCCCGCCATCAGGCCCGCGTGCTGCTCAAATCCCATTTCAGCGTCTATCACGACGGCGAAAGCACTATGGTAAACAGCAGCGGCAACGATGGACTCGCCACCGGCGGCAGCGGCGACGTCCTGGCTGGCATCATCACCTCCTTTTTGGCGCAGGGTTTGAGCATCCCCGAAGCCGCCATCAACGCTTCCTTCCTGCTGGGACGCACCGCGGAAAAACTTGCCGCCCGCCGCGGAACCCCCTCCATCCTGCCTTCCGATGTGGCGGATAACCTTTTTGCGGGAGATGAGTGAGCTGACTGCTCGCCCACAGCTTCGACGGCGCCAAGATCAAACAGATCGAAGGCCCCGGCGAGCTTAAGTTCTAATTATCCACAAATTAAGGAGTGGAAAGGTGAAATGGTGGAAAGGTTTCCCCGAAACAAACTACGTCAGACTATTTGCCGTGTCATCACGGGCAAGCCGGGGTCCTCGACGGATCGGCAACGATCCGTTGGGGTGGGGTAGCTTGACCCGGGATCCAGTCTTTTAGAAATAGCCATCCGGCCCCGAAACAAACAACCACCAGTCCCCAACCCGCAACAAACCAACCGAACACAGCTCAAACAAAAAGAGATTGACCAAATATCGCCTCTGATTGACCATGCCCCGATAGAAATACAACAAAACTGGGGTTACCTTTGTTGAAAGCGATACTGGAAAAATACCTGAACGATCTGCAGCAGATCATCAACCGGGGCGATGCCCGGGAAGAGTCTTTTTACCACTGTCTGAAAGACATGATCGACGCCTACGCCAGGCTGGCAAAGATCAGAAAATGCGAGGTGGGCATCCTGCCCAAAACCACCGAAGCCGGAAACCCGGACTTCCGCGTCTGGGACGGCAAAGCCCACATCACGGGCTACATCGAGGCAAAAAAGCCGGAGACCTACAACCTTGACCCCATCGCGGTCAGCGAACAGCTCAAACGCTACCTTGCCACCTTCCCCAATCTCATCCTCACCAATTTCTATGAGTTCCGGCTCTATCAGCATGGCCTCTTTGTAGAGAGCGTGACGATTGCCAGTGCGGTCAACGCCACCCAGACGAACATCGCTCCCCCGCTGTCCCAGGTGGAGGGGCTGTCTGCCCTGCTTGACCGCTATTTCAGCTTTTCCCTGCCCGCCATCAACGACCCCAAAAGCCTTGCCAACGCCCTTGCCAGGCGCACCCGCTTCCTGCGGGACGAGATCATCGCCATCGAACTGGCAGAGGAGGAAAAGACCCAGGGCAGGAAGGCGCTGCTAAAATTCTATGAATCCTTCAAAAAGCTGCTGATCAACAACCTGACCCTTGAGCAATTTGCCGACCTCTACGCCCAAACCCTCACCTATGGCATCTTCGCCGCCCGCACCCGCAGCGAGGGGGACTTCCACCGCGAGCTTATCTACAAATACATCCCCGCCACCCTGGGCATCCTGAAAAGCATCTTCAGGTTCATCTCCCTGGAAGAACCGCCCGAAGCCCTGGCTGTCCTGATCGATGACATCGCGGACATCCTCTTCAACACGGATATCCAGGAAATATTGCACCGCTATTACACCGAAGGCAGGGGCAGAGACCCCATCGTGCACTTCTATGAGACCTTCCTCAGCGAATACGACCCCAAACTGAGGGAAAAAAGGGGCGTCTATTACACTCCGGAGCCTGTGGTGCGCTATATTGTGCGCGCCATCCACAGCCTCCTGAAAAGCCGCTTTGGAAAGGACGGCGGGCTGGCCTCAGAGGACGTCACCATACTCGATCCCGCCGCCGGAACCCTCACCTTTCCCGCCGAAGCCATCAATATGGCGATTGAAGAGCAGAGGGAAGAATACGGCGGGGGCACCGTCCACAACCTGATCAAACACCACATCCTGCCCCACTTCCACGCCATTGAACTGATGATGGCGCCCTACACCGTGGGACACCTCAAGATCAGCTACCTGCTGGCGGAACATGGCTATAAACTGAGCGATGATGAACGCTTCAAGCTCTATCTCTCCAACACCCTGGAGAAGGACATAACCGAGCAAACCGAACTGCCCATTGCCCACGACATCAGCGAGGAATGCGCCCTGGCAAACAAGGTCAAGCATGAGGACCCGATCCTGGTGATCATGGGAAACCCGCCTTATAGCGGAGCCAGCGAAAACAACAACGCCTGGACGGAAAAGCTGTTGAAGACCGACTTGGACGGCGCCCAAAGCTATTACACCGTTGACGGCATGCCCCTGGACGAAAAGAACCCCAAATGGCTGCAGGATGACTATGTGAAGTTCCTGCGCTTTGCCCAATGGAAGATACACAAGGCGGGCAAGGGCATCGTGGGCATGATCACCAACCACGGCTATCTGGACAACCCCACCTTCCGCGGGATGCGCCAGAGCCTGATGCGCACCTTCGATGAAATCTATGTGCTCGACCTGCATGGCAACAGCCTGAAAAAGGAAACCTGCCCGGATGGAGGCAAGGACGAGAACGTCTTTGATATCCGGCAGGGAACCGCCATCATCCTGATGGTGAAAGGTGTTGATAGCAAAGAAACAAGAGTGTGCCACCACGAGCTGTTCGGGCTACGCCAGTCCAAGTATGACTGGCTGGAAACCAAGCAGTTCCAGGCCGGGGATTATCAGGAACTAAACCCCTGTTCACCCTTCTACCTCTTCCGCCCGGAAGCCGCCGGAAACGAGCATTACCTCCGGTGGCCAAGCCTGCCGGAAATCTTCCCGCTCAACAGCGTGGGCATCGTTACCGCCAGGGATGGGCTTACGATCCACGATACGCCTGACCAGGTGCGCAAGACCATCCACCACTTCGCCTCGCTGGACCCGGAAAGCGCGAGAGCTGCCTATCAGCTTGGCAAAGATGCCCGGGACTGGAAGGTCGAGCTTGCCCAGAAAGACCTCAAGGGTAGCGGCTTGAGTGACAGCAAAATAGTACCCATCCTCTACCGACCCTTTGACACCCGCTATACCTACTACACTGGCATAAGCAGAGGATTCCACTGTATGCCACGCAACGAGGTCATGAGGCATATGCTGGAGGAGAATGTGGGGATTGTTTCTGTAAGGCAGGTTGCAGAAGGGGTATTCAATCATGTTATGCTCACAAATACTATCATAGAAAGTAGAATAACTTTGAGTAATAAGGGGATTGGTTACTTATTCCCCCTCTACATCTACCCTGACGAGCAAAAAGAAGATATCTTCGCCAGTGACGAGCGGGAATACAACATCGCTTCCGGGCTTTTGGAGCAGTTCAGCAGACAGTGGCCCCAGTTCCAGCCGGAGCAGCTATTCTATTACGTCTATGCCATCCTGCACAGCAATCAGTACCGCGAGCGCTTTGCCCAATATCTCAGGATGGATTTCCCCCGCCTGCCCTTCACGGATGATTATCAGCTCTTCACCAGGCTGGCAGAGATGGGCAAAGAGCTTGCCGGCATCCACCTGCTGAAGAGTCCGCGCTTGAACCCTCCCGTGGCAAGGTATCAGGGCGGCGGTTCCAACGACCTGGTTGAATCCATCAGGTACGATGAGCGCAAGCATACCGTGCGGATCAACCCGGACAAGCACTTCGAGGGCATCACGCCGGAGCTTTGGAACTATCACATTGGCGGCTACCAGGTGCTGCACAAATACCTGAAAGACCGCAGGGGCAAGACTTTGAGCGATCCCATCCATTACTGCAGGATGGCAACCGCCTTGCATCTGACCATCGAAACGCAAGCCGCCATCGACAAGGAAATGGGGGATTTGCTTGACCGCTGATTATATGTGGTGGAAAGGTGGAAAGGATAATAGAACGGATGACAGGATCTTTGAAGGTGGAAAGGTGTTTTTGAGGTGGAAAGGTGGAAAGGTGAAATGGTGAAATGGTTCCCCCGTAACAAACTACGTCAGACTATTTGCCGTGTCATCCCGGGAAGTCGGGGTATATAGCTTGATGGACTTGCTCAGGGGCACCTTTTCACCATTTCAACTTTCCACTAATCATAGCACCTATATATTATGAGGGGATCGGCGTCATTTGCATCACCCTCCCAGACAGGGGTCTTCCGGCAGTCATCCTTAACCTGGTGAGGGATGACCTAAGGATGATGGCACCAAACGCAGTTGCAGCAAGGGAGGGCGCTATGAAGCAATATCGGGATAGTTGGCAGTTTGTGTTATTGCCCGCAAGTATGGAATAGAGGTTTTTCACCTTAAGCAGAGCGGGAAAAAGAGGATATTCTGCCATAGTCCGCTTATGGTATTTGGCTCAAATCCGGTCTGAAAATCCCTTATCTGGAGAAAAGCGTTTATCCCCTGTAAATAATCTACCCACAATTATTAAAATAGAACAAAAGATATTGCTTGACATACTCCACCTCCTCCGTGAAATTAGTATGTCGCTTGGCGAAGCTGTATAAAAATGGAAAACTCATCACCCCAAAGCAAGGAGGAAAGATGAACAAAGCCTTTTTTACCGCTCTGGTTTGCTGGCTGGCGCTATGCTGCCTGCCCGCCGTTCCGCTGATGACCCTCGAATACGGAGGCGGAGCGCAGGTATCCGGCGATTACCAGTGTTGCGTCTTGCAGCAATCCACCGAACTGCTGTGTTTTTTTAAGCTTGTCCCGGCTGAGAATGGCTTCGGCGTGGAAAGCTTTTACGTGAATCTGCAAGCAGAAAACTCCGCTCCCACAACTATCTACGAATACCAGCATCCGGTACCCTTTTCGCAAGATGGCGGCGATCCCGTTTTCGTCCTGGCCAGTGGCTTTAAGGGCAGGGCTTATCTCCTGCAGAAAAACGACCTGCACCTTTTTATGACCGTGATCGCTGAAGACATGCAGGTTTACACCGTGGTCACTAACAACCCCTCGCTCAGTTTCAATGCAGATCCCCTTTTCCGGAACACCTTCTGCTTCCTCAGTCCCGAACTTATGATCCTGTCCAGCCAGGGAGCTGTTTACATGCTCAACCTGCAGACGGAGCTCTGCACTCATTATTGGAACTTTCCCAACAGCGAAGGCATGGTCTGGTTTCATCGTTTGGACGACACCTACGTGATTATTTCCTCAAGCACCGGCTGGCCGGTGGCAACCAGTTACCTCCTGAACTATCAGACCATGACGCGAACCCAGTTTCCCAACTACTTCAATCTGGCAACTTCTCCGCTCAGCCCCGACCTTGGAAACAACACTTTCCTCGTCAGACAAAGCTATTATCTGGATTGGACCAATCTGACGCATACCATATTGATGCGGATCAATGCGAACGGCTATCCCACCCTTTACCCTCTTTATTACGGTGGATATGATAATAGTTTTAACTATACGCCGATGCACACGTTCAGATATGTGCATAAGCTTGAGGAAAACCGCTTCCTGGCAATTTGCAGCGATTATGATATGATCCCTAACAACGAGCGTTTGGGCATTTTTGAGGTTCAGGGAAACAGCGTGGTTTATGACCCGGCATTTGCGGAACTGCAGGAATTGAGCGATCCCTCCCGGCTTTACAAGATTCAGGACGGTTACTACCTCAGCTACCAGTCCTATGTTCCCTACGACCAGATGATAAGGCTTTTGGACATAGAAGCACAGGTTACCAGCCTGCCCGACAGCAACGTAATCATCAGCCCGGTTAAATTGTTCTCAACAGGTAACAACGCTTTCTACGCCGTCACTGCCGGCAACCAGGTGCATATCTACAGACTGGTGGAGCCTTCCCCGGTGAGCCAGGAAACGCAGGTTCCTCCTGCCGGATTATCGCTCAGCACCGGCCCTAATCCGTTCCGGGAGGCGGTATCGTTCTTCGTATCAGCCAAAAAGCCAGGTTGGATAAACCTTTCGATTTATGATATACGGGGACGCCTGGTGCGCAGGTTTGAGCCCATCCCTGCAAAAGATGGAAGCGCGAGCCTGGAATGGGACGGCTACGACTCCTCCGGCAAACGCGCCGCGGCGGGGATATATCTTTTCAAAGCAGAACAGGACGGCCATAGCGCGGTAAGCAAAGCCATCCGTTTGAATTGAGGTTGTTTCGCTTTTCGCGCTGGATATTAAATAATCCTTGACCTAAAAGGCGAGCTGAAGCATAATGCTCTCACAAATCCGAACTTGTGTCGGACGGGAGGTTAAATGCCAACACTGAAACATACAATTATTTGCGCGCTGCTGCTCCTGATGACGGCCGGACTGGCCGCCCAGACGGAAAAGTGGGACTGGTCTTTGCGCGCCGGCGGCTTCAACGACGACCTGGGCGAAGCCATCGCCACGGATGCCGATGGCAACTGCTATGTCGCGGGAAGCTTCATCTCCAACGCAAACTTTGGGGATATCAGCCTCACCGGAAACGGGGTGTCGGATGTCTTTTGCGGCAAGCTGGACTCCGAGGGCAACTGGCTCTGGGTGAACAAGATAGGTGGTATGGATGATGTCTATGCCCGCTCCATTACCGTGTCTGACAGCGGCTACATCTTTATCACGGGATCATATTACGGCACAATCAATTTTGGCGACATCAGCCTGCAGAGCGACGGATATGGCAACGCGGGCGCTTCCAGCGATACCTTTGTCGCCAAGCTCGACCCCTCCGGCAACTGGCTCTGGGCTGTCAGCTCCGGCGGACTGGACTTTTCGGATGGGCGCTGCGTGAGGACGGATGAGGGCGGCAACGCCTATATCTGCGGCAGATTTTACACCGCTGCCACATTTGGCAGCTTCAATCTCACCAGCGTCGGCAGTTCGGATTTCTACATCGCCAAGCTCGATCCTGCCGGACACTGGCTTTGGGCCATCAGCGGCGGCGGAGTTCGCAGTGATCACATCTTCGGGTTGGATATTGACCCCGCCGGAAACCTGGTGGTGACCGGAAACTATATGGATACCGTGAGTTTTGGCAACCAGGTTTTCACCAGCCAGGGAAATGACGTCCACGACATCTTCGTCGGCAAGCTCAATCCGGGCGGAAACTGGCTCTGGGCGCGCAGCTGCGGCGGAATCAGCGACGACTGGAGCTACCGCGTCATCACGGACAGCAGCGGCAACATCTATATCGCTGGTTTGTTCCGTATCGCGGCAACCTTTGGTCCCTATCGTCTCACCGCCATTGAGGGATCCTATGCCGAGGTCTTCGTGGCCAAGCTGAACGCCTCGGGAGCCTGGCTCTGGGCACGCCAGGCGGGCGGTTACAACGTGATCAGTTGCAACGACCTGGCGATAGATTCCTATGACAACCTGCAGGTGGCGGGTGGTTTCACGGGACAGGCCAAATTCGGCACCATCACCAAAAACAGCAGCGGCTCCAACGACATCTTCGTGGCCAAGATCAATTCAGCGGGCACCTGGTTGGCTGTGCAAAGCGCCGGAGGCCCCGGATTCGACATCGCCTATGCCCTGGCAATCGACTCTGAAAACAACATCTATGTGACCGGATATTTTAACCTCAACAGCACCTTTGGAGAAAACCCCATCATGTACAGCCAGGGCGGAAAGGACATCTTTGTGGCCCGCATGAGCGCGAAGACACCCGTCTCTGACCCCGCCGTGCCAAGCCCTGCCGCCTTCCTGCTGGAACAAAACTATCCGAACCCCTTCAATCCCAGCACCACCATCAGCTTTGAAGTGCGCAAACCCTCAATCGGCTACACTTTGGATATCTACGACATCAGGGGCGCGAGGGTGCGGCGCCTGGCACAGGGCTTCCTCAGCCAGGGACGCCACAGCGTCAGCTTCGATGGTAAAGACGAGCGGGGCAGGGACCTTGCCTCCGGCACCTACCTGCTGCGCCTGAGCGGAGAAGGAGAGAGCCAGACCCGCAAGATGCTGTTGCTCAAATAGCGCCTTCCGGTTTCCAAAGCGTCGCGGAAGCCTCCCCTACTTGGCGCTCATCGCTCTGCGTGCCAGACGAAAGCCTGTGTGGTTGAAGAGCGAGGTGCAGCCGGTCTGTCCGCGGGCATCCACCCTGCAAACCTCCTCCATGCTCTGAAAGCTGCCTCCGCGCACGCAGTGCGGTTCACCCGCCAGGGTGGGGTTCGGGCCGCGGTAATCCACCTGATAGGTGACTGGATAGGCGCTGAAAACATCCCACACTATCTCCGCCACGTTGCCAGCCATGTCAAAGAGCCCCAGTTCATTGGCCTGTTTTTGTCCCACGGGCTGGGTGCTGCCATAGACCGCGCCGCAGTTGTCCAGATACCAGCCCAGTGGCCCCAGGTTGTTGCCACCCGGATAGATGTAGCCCTGAAATCCGCTGCCTCCCCGCGCCGCGAACATCCATTCCATCTCGGTGGGCAGGCGGTAGCCGGTGGCGTCCCAATTGCAATACACATAGGCGTGGTTGATGTCGTTCTGGTTCCAATCCAGCGGCCAGTTGTCCGGATCCATGCCCTGTTGGCCATAGCTGTAGCAGGGCGTCAGCCCTTCCCGGATGCTGCGCCGGTTGCAATAGGCAATCGCGTCGAACCAGGACACCCGCTCCACCGGTTTGTCCGGCCCCGGAAAATAGGAGGGATTGGCGCCCATCACAGCCTGATAGCTTGCCTGGGTCAGCTCAAAACTGTCCAGATAGAAGCTGCTGACATTCACATTGGCGCTGCCGTTGTTGAAGGTTCCGCCCGGGATCAGGACAAAACTGGCGGGCAAAGGGGGCATTTCGATGGTATAAGCGCCGCTCACCGTCAGGCTGGGATACCTGCCCGGCTTGAAGGAACGGGCTTTGAGAACGCCGTTGCGCACCATGGGGGGAAAGAGCTGAGAGAGTTGCAAAGGCTGCGTGTAGCGCGCCGAAAGCTCGGTGGGGTCGCTGCCGTCCAGGGTATATTTGATCACCACATCCGGATCGCTGCAAGTGATGGTGATCACATCCAGGCTGTCCAGATCACCGCTGGGGGGATCCAATTGGGGAGGGGTTGCCAGCACAGGCTCGGGCGGAGCCGCCGGGTCTTTGCCGCAGGAGGCCAGCACCGCGCCCAAAACCAATAGTGCCGCCAAGAGGTAGCCGCCGCGCCGCTGAATCTTGCTCATTGTCTTTCTCCTTGTCTGCCGGATTTCTCAGGAACTGCTTCCTAAAGCTTTTTGCCTTTCTATTTGGAAGGATAAATGGTGTCAAGCACTATTCCCGCCTGCCCGCGCCAATCTCATCCCACTCCTGACGAGAGCCTTAACTGGAGACTTCCGGGCCGCCCTGCAGGCCATCCCCATCCCCGGCAGTTGCGACCGCGGCATCGGGTTCCGCCTGCTCCGCATCTGCCTCCTGCCTGCCCTTGCCTTTGTGCATAAAGCCGCGCTTGATCTCCAGGGGGATCATGTCGATATTTCTTTTTTCCACCAGAACGGTGAGGGTGTCATTGGGCCTGATCTCCACCGCGCCGGAGGGTGCTATGACCTTGCCCTCGCGGTTGATAAAGGTGATCAGGGTGCCCGGAGGCAGGTTCAGATCCTTCACCAGGCAGGAACCCTCATAGATTTCATCGTCGATATAGATATCGATGATCTCATAGTTGGTGTCCTGCACGGTCACCAGTTCCAGCATCTTGGGCACCTTGTTGCGGTCTTTGGTGGTGAGGCCCAGTTTGCGCGCCAGAGGCACCAGAGTCGTTCCCTGGAGCAGCATGGAGAGCGCCACGTTGAAGAACACGATGTTAAAGATCACGTGCCCGCTGTCCAGCCCCGCCGCCGCCGGATAGGTCGCCAGCACGATCGGGACCGCGCCCCTCAGCCCCACCGCCGAGACAAAGAGCTTTTCCTTGGGCTTCAGATCGGTGAATAGCGTGAGCAGCCAAACCATCAGCGGCCTCGACACCAGGGTGAGGATCAGAAACACGATTATGCCCGACTGCCAGATCTGCGAGAATTTGCTCGGAAAGGCCAGCAGCCCCAGCATGATAAACAGCCCCACGTTGGTGATGAAGGAGAGGATGTTGTTGAAGGCGAGCAAGCCCTTTTTGTATGGAATCTGCTTGTTGCCCATCACAAAACCGGCAAAGAAAGCGGACAGCATCCCGCTGCCCCCGGCCAACTCCGCCAGGCTGTAACTCAGCAACACGATGGCAAGCAGATAGATATAGAAATATTCCGCCTCGATATGGCGGATTTTCTTAAAGACATAGACCGCCAGAAAACCGACCAGCACCCCGATTCCCGCGCCTCCGACCAACAACCACACAAAACTCGCCACCGCCTTCAGCGTGCTGACATCGCCCCCCTTCACCAGGCCGACCATAAACGTGGTCAAGACCACCGCCATGGGGTCGTTGGACACCGATTCCAACTCTGTGAGGGTGCGAACCTTGTTATCGACTGAGTGCCCCTTGAAGATGGCATACACCGCCGCCGCGTCTGTGGATGAGATGATCGAGCCCACCAGCAAAGCCCTCAGAATAGGCCATCCCGTGATCAGGTGAAAGAGTATTCCGGTCACCAGGGCGGTCAATACCACCCCCACGGTGGACATCAGCAGCACCGGCTTGAACACTTGGCGGAAGTGCTGCTTCTTGGTGCTGAAACCGCCGATGAACAGGATGAACATCAGCGCCCCGTTGGCAATCTCTTTCACCAACTGCGCGTTGTTAAGATCGATGAGCCCCGTCACGTCGCTGCCAAAAATAATTCCTATGAACAGCGACAGAATGATGACCGGCACGTTCACCTTGTGGAACACGCTGGCAAACAAAATCAGTGTCAGCAACACCGCGGCGGCTAAAATCATATCTTACACAATTCCTTTAGTTTGAGAGCAACAGCCTGACCGAAATTACGGCGCAATTCAGACCACTTCGCACATTCCGACAACTATGTGGAAGGCTCCGATTTGGTCAAGCTAAAATCTTTTTATTCTGTCAAAAATGGTAGCGGAAGGATGAATTGAAATAGAACGAGGATGACAGGATCGACGGGATCTTTGAAGGTGGAAAGGTGAAATGGTGATAAGGTTCCCCAAAAACAAGTCCACCAGGCTATATATTGTGTCATCCCGGGCAAGCGCATGCTTGACCCGGGATCCAGTCTTTTAAAGCCTAAAAACAAGCACCAGACCCAAAGCAACCGCCCCCTACAACACCAATCCGCGCTTATCCGCGCCTTTTATCCGCGTAAATCTGCGTGAACCACCTGACCCATTCCCAAAAATCCCCTCCCTATATAATAAAGATTCAATCGGAACACATTTTGCTTTATATATTTACAAAACCAACCCAGTAAATTACTGAGTAAAAACCAAACCATGGGAGGAGAAAATGAAAGCACTGAACAGCTTGACTATGTGCCTTATCCTGCTCTGCGGAGCGGTGGTTTTGGGAGCGCTGGAACCCCAGTGGCAATGGACGGTTAACGCGGGAGGAATTGCGATGGACTATCCCAATTCCATTGCGGTCGACAGCCAGGGCAATCAGTATATCACCGGGCGGTTTGAATACACGGCCACTTTTGGCAGCCATACCCTGACGGCAATCGAAGGGGAGGAAGATTATGGGAAGTATAATACGGATCTTTTCGTTGCCAAGCTTGACCCCTCCGGCAACTGGCTTTGGGCCGTCCAGGCGGGAGGGACTGGATATGAGGAGGGATTTGGCATCGCCGTGGATGGTGCGGGTAACGCCTATGTGACCGGATTTTTTGAAAGTACAGCCACGTTTGGCAGCCATACCCTGACGGCAAGCGAGGAAAATGAAATCTTCGCCGCCAAGCTTGACCCATCCGGAAACTGGCTCTGGGCCGTTCAAGCGGGAGGGGCAGATGCTGACGAGGGACATGGCATCACCGTGGATGGAGCGGGTAATGCCTGGGTAACCGGTTTTTTCCGTGGTACAGCCACTTTTGGCAGCCATACTCTGACGGCAAGCTCAGGCAGTGACATCTTTGTCGCCAAGCTGGATACCGACGGCAACTGGCTCTGGGTGGCGAAATCGGATGGGACAGGCGGTGGCTGTGGAAAAAGCATCGCAGTTGATACAGCGGGTAACACCTATGTGACCGGATATTTTCAATACACAGTCACATTTGGCAGCCACACACTTACATCAAACAGTACAACTTGGTATTATGATGTGTTTGTTGCCAAGCTTGACCCCTCCGGCAACTGGCTTTGGGCTGTTGGCGCGGGAGGCTCAACGGAAGACTGGGGACGTGGCATCGCCGTAGATGCGGCGGGCAACGCCTGGGTCACCGGGAGTTTTACGCAAACCGCAACATTCGGAAGCCAGACCCTGACATCAAATAGTGAATTTTGGTATTGGGATGATGCCTTTATTGCCAAACTCGACCCCTCCGGCAACTGGCTCTGGGCTGTCCAGGCGGGAGGATCACGTATTGACTTTGGATCTGACATCACACTGGACGGCTCTGGTAACGCCTATGTGACCGGGAGTTTTGGAAGCACAGCCACTTTTGGCAGCGTCTCCCTTACAGCAAGTGGAAGCCATGATATCTTCGTCGCCAAGCTTGACCCCTCCGGCAACTGGCTCTGGACTGTCCAGGCGGGAGGGAATCATTCTGATATCAGTTGTGGCATCGCCCTGGATGGCGCGGGTAACGCCTGCGTGGCCGGGAATTTCTATGATAACACCAATTTTGGCAACCATGCCCTGACATCAATTGGCTATATGGATCTCTTTGTCGCCAAGCTGCAAAGCCCCACACCGGTGGAGGATGAGCTTGCGCCGCAAGCTATTGCCAGACTCCATAACGCCTACCCCAATCCCCTAAGCAGAAACGCCAGCGCGATGATCAAGGCAGATATCCCGGAACGCTCCACCGCCACCCTGAGTATCTTTAACCTGCGCGGACAGATGGTAGCCCGCCACAAACTGAACTCCGGCACACAGCAGATAACCTTCAGTGGGGAAGGACTACCCGCCGGAGTCTATCTCTACAGCCTGCAATGCGGGGACTGCCGGGAGACTAAGAAACTGGTGCTGATAAAATAGAGATAGAACGCGGATAACAGGATCGACAGGATCTTCAGGATTTATGGTTTGGTTATGTGTAAGTTAAGGGCTGCCGAAGTCTGTTCGGCAGAGGCAACGGAGTTGCCTGTTGAAAGAGACCTCCGGTCTCTGTGGCAAACAGACTTTGCCACCCCTTTTCGATGGATCCCGGCTCGCAGGCCGTGATGACACAGTATATAGCTTGGTGGTTCTTGTTTCGGGGGAACCTTTCCACCATTTCACCTTTCCACCTTTCCACCTTCAAAGATCCTGTTATCCGCGTTCTATTCCCTTTCCCCAATCGTAGCACCTATATATTATGGGGAGGGGAGTTAAGCGCAGGATTGAGGGAGCGCCCTCATTTGCATCCCGGGGTTTGTAGTGGGTCTTCCTTGGGTCAACCTTATAATTTATAAGGATGACCTAAGGATGATGGTCTCAAAGCGAGTCGCAGCAAGGGAGGGCGGTATGAAGCATTTTAAGGATGGTTGAGCAAAATATGTGCGTGGGGAAAGCAATGGAAATCAGTCCGGTTTGTTGGCGCGTTAAGCATGTCAGAAACAGGGAAGGAGGTAGTTTGTTCCCGGACTCGGCTCCAGCGCTTTGAAAACAATGTGAAAATTTCTTCACAAATCGGTAAGCGGGTGCTATGAGCCGGATTAGGAGTTTGGAGGGCGGATGCGCGGATTTTGAAAAACGGGAGCAAAGGAGGTGGAAAAGTGGCGGGTTAGCGTTCTTGTTGACCATTTATCCAAATGGTGGAAAATGATTTGCCAGCTTGACAAAAGACCGCCGGGGAAAAAACTTGCCGGGTGAGTTGAGCAAGCAAAGAGCAAGATTGCTATAGGTGTGAAATTCAAGCTGTTAGGCAGTTCCTGTGGATAATGTGGATTTTGTGTGGATAACTTTTTGTCCCCTGGGCTATCCGCTGAATATCGCTCCAGGCTAACTGGCTTGTTCTCAATCAGATGTATCAGTATATTTCAAAGAGCAGGGTTTCCACACCCTGTTGTGGATAAGTTAATATTTTTATTAGGATAGAGAGATTATGGATCAAGACCTTTGGCAGAATATTTTGGACAAGTTAGAGGAGAACATCAATCAGCAGAGTTTCCGCACCTGGTTTTCGGAAACCAAGCTGGTGGATATGACGGACAGTTCGCTGATCGTGAGGGTGCCCACCCAGTTTTCGGCCAACTATCTCAATCAGAATTACACAGAGGCTTTGGGCGAGATTTCCTACGCGCTTTATAACCAGCGCTACACGGTAAAGTTCGTCTCCCCGCCCCACCGGGTGGAAGGCGCCAGGGGGGAACAGCCGGAATACAGCGGCAACCGGGTGATGCTGAACACGAGGCTGAACGAACGCTTTACCTTCGACCAGTTTGTGGTCGGCCGCAACAATAACTTTGCCTACTCCGCCGCCAAAGCGGTTGGAGAATCGCCCGGCTACACCTACAATCCGCTCTTCATCTACGGCGAAAGCGGAATGGGAAAGACGCATCTGATGCAGGCGGTGGGCAACTTCGTGGCGGAAGAGGGGCGCAACTGCTCCATCTATTATACCACCAGCGAAGAGTTTACCAACGAGATGATCGAATCCATCCGCGCCAACAAGATGCCGGAATTCCGCGCCAAATACCGCAAAGTTGACCTGCTGCTGGTGGACGACGTCCATTTCCTCTCCCGCAAGGAAGGCACGCAGGAAGAGTTCTTCCACACCTTCAACGCCCTTTTTGACGCCAGAAAGCAGATCGTGCTAACATCCGACCGCCCTCCCAAGGACATCCCGGACCTGGAAAAGAGGCTGGTTACCCGCTTTGAGAGCGGCCTGCTCTGCGACCTGAAAAACCCAGACTTTGAGACCCGCGTCGCCATCCTGCGCAAGAAAGCGGAGCCGGAAAACTTCCATATCCCGGACGAGGTGCTGGCCTTCATCGCGGAGTCCATCTACTCCAGCGTGCGCGCCCTGGAAGGCTCGCTGATCCGCATCATGGCATACAGCTCCTACAACAAGCTGGAGCCGGAAGACCTGGATACCGAAACGGTGCGCAACATCCTGAGCGACATGATCTCCGACCACCGCAAGGAAATAACTTTGGACAACATCACCCGGCAGGTCTGCCTGGCTTATGGCATCACAGTCGCCCAAATCGTGGACAAAACGCGCAAGCAGTCCATTTCCTTCCCGCGGCAGGTGGCGATGTATCTCGCCAATCTGCTGATCCCGCAGCTTTCGCTCAAAGAGATCGCGGAATACTTCAAGCGCAAAGACCACACCACGGTGCTGCACGCCAAGAAGATGATCGAAAACCAGTTCAGGGAAGATATGCTGTTCCGCTCCCAGTTGGAAACCCTGGTCAAGAGCATCAAGGCCTGAAAGCGCTGCCGGACAAGCGAATGCCCGAGTTTTTAGGCGGAGTTGTGCACCCCTGTGGATGGATAGCGGTGGAAAGCTGTGGATATTTCCGCCTCAACGCGAACGGGGTCAAAACAGCGTGGATAAGCTTCCGGAAGAGAGGGTGTTTATCCACAACTTATGCACAACTTTTGGGCTCGGCTTTGTGCTTTTTTGGCAATAAGTTAAAAAAAAGGTTGACCAGAAATCCCCTTATCCACAGTGCCTACTATATCTACTAATTTAGAAAATCTTAATTCTCTAAGGTATTTTAATTATGGTATCATGGAAGATGATCAGAAATTTGGCTGCGTCCTGTCTGGCATTCATTGTAATGTTGTATTTGACAGGCTGCACCAACAAGGATAACCTCACCGGTAACAACTGGTCAGGAGTGACGGTGCAAACGATTGTGGACAGCACCTGCTTCAGCGATGACTGCGCCACCGGCAACGGGGGTTTCAGCTTTCCCTCCGAGGGCAAGATCGGCGGGCTGGAATCGGCTTTGCTCTGCGGGAAATGGGACGGGGTGGAAGCTGAGGCGCTGATGCGGTTCACGGGCATCCCGCAGGATTTTTACATCCCCGGCGGCGCCTATCAGGACTCCTGTTGGCTGGAGCTGACCCTGGTGAAGCGTTCCCCCGCGGGGCGCAATCCTCTGGAGCTGTCCTTGAGCAAGCTAAACCAGGTATGGCGGGCGGACAGCACCGCGCTGGTCCTGGATGAGAACATCCATCCCCTCAATCAGCCCGCCTTTACCGTGCCGGACAGCGTTTCCACCTATGGAACGGTGGTGAAGATTCCCCTGGCCGCTTCCGATCTGGAGAACTGGCGCGAGGGATGGGAAGACGTGGCGGACACCCTGGGTTTCAGCATGGTGATCACCAGCAGTGACGGAGCCTATGGCGAAATCCTTTCCCGGGAAAGCGGCAGGGGCCCGCGCCTGCGCTTCAACTACAAGGCGCCGGATGATACCACCCTCTACAAATATGAGTCCAGGGCTTTTGTGGACAGCTACCGGGCAGACTATGAAACCGCTCCCGTATTGGAAAACCGGTGGGTGCTTTCCAACATCGCGCCTTCCCGCCTCTATGTGAATTTTAACCTCAATTACGACCTCTTTGTCGATCCCGCGGGCAATATCCTCTCCGAAAAAGACCGCAAGCGCGCCACCATCAACAAGGCGGAACTGATCCTGTATCTGAAGGATAACGATTATTACGGCTCGGAGATCCAGTATTACCTGTGGACGGACTGGCTGCGCGAGCATCTGGATCTCGATCCCGCCATCGCCATCCCGGAGGGGAAAATCAGCAGCGGGCTGGAAACTGCTTCCGCGCTGGTGACGGGCGACCGCGTGGTGGTGAATATCACGCCCATCGTGCAGGCTTTTGCCTCCGGTGACGAGGATATCGACTCTCCGGGCGACCAGCCCTTTGGAGTGATCATCCGCTCCCGGCATGAGATGCTGCGCTTTGGCAAGATGGAATTCTGGCATTTTGACGATCCCGACACTCCGGTGAACAAGATGCCCCGTCTGGTGATCAAATATACCCCGCCGTTCCTGTAAAATATGAATATGCGTAGAGTCCTGCTGCCTGTCCTGGTTTGCCTCGTGCTGCTCTGTGGCTGCAAACGCAAAGAAGAACGGCCTGCCACGCCCCTGGCGCAGGTGAACGGCGAAATGCTGTATCTGGAGGACTTCCGCGCCACCTTCAGCGATGAGCAGTGGGCAGCCCTCACCTCCGAGCAGAAAAAGCAGGAGATCGAGGACTGGGTGAACGTGACCCTGCTGGCGCAAGCGGCGGAGGAACAGAAATTGGATCAGGAAAGCGGGGTGAAACAGCGTATCGACTACGCGACCCGCAAGATCAAGGCCAACGCCCTGATCGCCAGCCGCATGAGCCAGATGGAGATCAGCGAGGAAGCGCTCTTTGCCTATTACCGCCTGCACCGCTCGGACTTCCAAGGCAAGCTGCAGGAGTATGACGTGCAGAGAATCTTCCTCACCGACGCCAATGCCGCCAGCATCCTGTTCAAACGCCTGCAGGAAGGTCTGAATTTCGATGAAGCGGCGCTTTCCTACTCCCAGGAACCCCTCAAGGACAAGCTGGGTTACATGGGCTACGTGACCGCGAACGGGCCGGATTCCCTCTTCTGGCGCGCCGCGCATGAACTGAAGAAGGATGAAATTGGCCGCCTGGCAACTGCTGACGGCGTCTATCTGCTGCGCTATATCAATCAACGGGAAGGCAGCAAGGAAGCGAACTTTGAGGATTACAAGGGCGAAATCCGCGCCATCCTGCTGGCTGAAAAGCTGAATCAGGTCTATGAAGACCTGCTGCGCGAATTGAAGGCCAAAGACAATAAAATCTATTACTATTAAGGTGTTAAGATGAAGAGAACACTGTTGATAAGCCTGCTTCTGCTCTGCCTGGCAGGGTTGAATGCCGATCTGGTTGACCGCATTGTCGCCAAGGTCGGCAACGAAATCATTCTGATGAGTGACATCCAAAACGAGATGCTCCACCTCAAAGCCGCCGGAATACTGGACGAAAGCATGACTCCGGCTATTGTGCTGCAGCAGATCATCCAAAACAAGGTCATCGTGCAAAAGGCGAAAGAGATGGATATCAGACTGGATGAGGGCAAAGTGAGGCGGGAAGCGGAGCGCAGGGTGGCGGAGATCAAGAAGAACTATCCCTCCGAGGCGGAATTCAGGGTCGCCCTGGCGCAGGAAAAGCTCACCGAGCCGGAGCTGCTGTCCTCGATCAAGGATATGCTCACCGAACGTGCCCTTTCCGAACAGCTTATCGCCCGCAATGTGACATCCAAGGTCAATGTGACCGAGGCGGAGATGGAGGCCTTTTACGAAGCCAGCAAAGACACCCTGGCAGTGAAGCCCGTTACCTGGAAGACTGGCGTCATCATGCGCGAGATCAAGCCCAGCGAAGCCACCGACAACGCCAAACTGGCGGAGATCAGGGATATCCAGGAACGCCTGGACAAAGGCGGGGATTTCGCCGCCCTCGCCACCCAATACAGCGATTGCCCCAGCAAGGAACGCGGGGGAGACCTGGGTTTCTTCAGCCGGGGCATGATGGTCAAACCCTTTGAGGATGCTGCTTTCAACCTGAACCGGGGTGAGATATCCCCCATCGTGAAGACCGAATATGGCTACCATCTGATCAAGCTCACCGAGACCCGCGGCAACGAAATCCGCGCCAGCCATATCCTCAAGATCGTGGCTCCCTCGCACGCGGACACTCTGGCAGCCCGTGAGCAGATGGAGGAGGTGCGCGCGAAGTTCCTAAACAAGGAAGCCAGCTTTGAAGACCTGGCGCGCCAGTATTCCAGCGATCCCGATGCTGCGGAGACCGGCGGCATCCTGGGCGACTTTGCCGCCAACGAATTTCCCGAGCTTTTCGCCGGCCAGATCAATTCCTCGCCGGTGGGCGGCATCACCCCCGTGCTGGAAAACCAGGGCATACTCTACCTCTTTTCCCGCCTGGAAGAACTTCCCGCGCGCATCTTTGAATACGAGGAAGTGAAAGACAAACTTCAGGACTACCTGCGCAGCACCAAGACCTTGCAGGCATACAATGTGTGGATCCAGGAACTGATGAAAGAGGCATACGTCCAGATAATCGAATGAGCGCGCGCAAACTTACCCCGGCAAGCTTTTTCGCCTCCCTTTTCGGAGTGGGGTTCATCCCTTTTGCCCCGGGCAGCTTTGGCACTCTGCTCGCCGCCGCGGTCTATCTTGTCCTGCCCGGTTTCCTGTTTGAAGGCTGGGGATGGGCGTGGTATTCTGCCGCTCTGCTGGCGCTTTGCGGCGTTTCGGTCTGGTTGAGCGGCAAGGCGGAAAAGACCCTCGGGCACGACGCCCCCGCCATCGTGATCGACGAAGCCTGCGGTTTTTTTGTCACCGTCCTGCTGCTGCCCCGCACCCTGCCGGTGGCGATCTACGCCTTTGTGCTCTTCAGGGCTTTCGACATCGCCAAACCCTTTCCTGTCAACCACTCCCAGCGTCTGCCCGGCGGCTGGGGCATCACGGTTGACGATCTGCTCGCCGGGCTTTACGCAAACATCCTGATCAGGATATTACTGCATATTACGCCAAGATTCTTTGGTTTAGCATAAGGAGATAAATATGATCCATACACTGTTACAAGCCCAGGCCAACACAGGCGGAGCGGCGGGCGGATTGGGCGCCTTTTTGCCCATCATCATCATGTTCGCCCTGCTCTATTTTCTCATGATCATGCCCCAGCAAAAGAAGCAGAAGCAACTGCAGAAGATGCTGGACGCCCTGCAGGTGAACGACCGCGTCATCACCACCTCCGGCATCTACGGGCGAATCGTGAGCATTAAGCCGGACAAGAACATCGTCGTGCTGGAGATCGACGACACGAACAAGGTACGCGTGGAGTTTCAGCGCGGCGCCATCGCCTCTCTGGTCAAGACCGGCGAACCTAATGCCTGATGAAGAGAAAGCCCCGCCTCCTGCCCGTGCGCATCTACGGTGATGAGATCCTGCGCCTCAAAGCGCGGGAAATCAGCGCCCTCAGCCCGGAGCTGAAGGAGTTTATCGCCGACCTCACCCACACCATGTATCTCAGGGATGGCGTGGGCTTGGCGGCGCCGCAGGTGGGTGAAAGCCTGCGCGTCATCGTGATCGACCCCGATTGGTTCCGGGAGGGACGCCAAAAGAAGCCCCTCGTGATGATCAACCCCCGCATCATGGACGCAGAAGGGGAAACCGACACCGAGGAAGGCTGCATCAGCATCCCCGAGGTGTTTGCCCATGTCACCCGCCCCTCCCGCGTCACCCTTGTCTATCAGGATGTGGAGCTTGCCGAACGCCGCCTGGAGCTGGAAGGCTACCCCGCGGTGATCGTGCAGCACGAGATCGACCATCTGGAAGGAATCCTGTTCACAGACCGCGTCGGCGCCCTGGCCAGGCTCAAGCTCAAACGCAAGCTCAAGGAACTGGCCGCCACCACCGTGGACGGCGAAAACATCCGCGTCGGCACCAATTCCAGCCCCAAATAAGCATGCGCCTGATCTTTGCCGGCAGTTCCCAATTTGCGGTGCCAGCCCTGCGCGGGCTGCTGGAAGTCTCTCCGCCCGTGCTGGTGCTCAGCCGTCCGGAACGCCCCGCGGGACGCAATCTGAAGCCCCGTCTCTGTCCCCTGGCGGAGTTTGCCCAGAGCAAGGGCCTGCCCCTGTTCCAACCGGAGGATGTGAATTCGCCCGACTCCGTGCGGAGCATCCGCTCCCTGGAGGCTGACCTGCTCATCACCGCCTCCTATGGAGCCCTGCTGCGCAAGCCACTGCGGGAAAGCACCCGTCTGGGAGCCATAAATTTGCATCCCTCGCTGCTGCCCCTCCATCGCGGAGCGACCCCCGTGCAAAGCGCGCTGCTGAACGGCGACAGCCTCACGGGCACCACCATCTTTGCCCTCAATTCCCGCCTCGATGCCGGGCCAATCCTGGCTCAGAGGGAACTGCCCATCCTGCCGGAGGACGACCATGCCTCCCTGGAGGGGCGTCTGGCGGAGCTTTCCGCGCGGTTGCTGCTGGATTTGCTGCCCGTTCTGGAACGCGACGGCGTTGTCGGCAGGGAACAGGATCACAGCCGCGCCAGCTATTGCGCCAAGCTGGACAAGGACGACCTCGTTCTTGACTGGAATATGGAGGCAAACACGCTACACAACCGCATCCGCGCCTTTTCACCCCTGCCCGGCGCCTACACCCTGTTGCGCGGCGAACGGCTCAAGATTCTGGCCGCCCGGCCTCTGCCCGAGCCTCCTTCCGGAACGCCGGGAAGCCTGGGGCAAGTGGTCAAAAACACCGGTTTCACAGTCAATTGCCGCGATGCGCAGCTTTTGATCCTCAAAGTGCAGCCCGCCGGAAAGCGGGCGATGGACGCCTGGGCATACCAGTTGGGCGCCCGCCTCAAACCCGGGGAACGCTTTGCGGGCGAACCCCCAAAACCTGATCTGGAGAACACATGAAAGCACAAGAACAATATCTCTCCGTGATAAAATTCCCCTCCTTCGTCAGCCTGATGCTCATCATCCTGGGCCTGTTGCTGGCGTGGGTCATCTTCATCGCCTACCGGGGTATCTGGCCTGCCAAATGGGTCAGCGCCGTGCTGGTAGTCTGCTTTGTGACGATGGTCTTTATGGTGCTGATGTGGATAGTTACCCTGCGCTCCACCTACATCCGCATCCGCCCGCGCTGGCTGCAAAGGCTCAGTAAATGGATGCTGATCTACGTCTTTTACAACCTGGCCAACTTCTTCCGCATCATCACCTTTTCCAACCGCAACGTGCTCACCGAATCCTTCCTCAATTTCAACAACGAAACCGTCCTTACCGACCAGCTTGACGTGCGCAACTCCAACATCATGCTGCTGCTGCCCCACTGCCTGCAAAAGTCCGACTGCCCCGTGCGCGTGACCTCGAACATCTTCAACTGCGAGGAATGCGGCGGCTGCGACATCGCCGGGATAAAGAGGATGGCAGCCGAGCACCAGGTCAAAGCGGCTCTGGCGACCGGCGGCACCCTGGCGCGCAAACTGTTGCAGGACTACAAACCTAACGTGATCGTGGCCGTGGCCTGCCATCGCGACCTGCTGGACGGAGTGCGCGACGCCTGGCATTTACCCATCTATGCCGTGCTGAACGAACGCCCCAAAGGCCCCTGCTTCGAGACCCGCGTCAACCTGGCAAGCATCGAATTCGCCATCCAGCGCTTCAAATAGGGGATTACCATGAAAGCTTCAACCATCGTCACCCTCGTGATAGTCGTCCTGCTGCTCAATGCCGGCATCACCCTGATGCTGATCAACGCCAAATCAAGTCCAGTCCAGACCGGAAGCTCCGCCCTGGTGAACGCCGCCCAAAACGAACGCGACACCCAGATCACCGCCGCCGTAAAAGCGGTGGAGGAAGCCGTGGTCAGCGTCAACGTTACCAAGGTGGAGGTTTTCAACCGTGGCTTTCGCGGCTTCGGCTTCTTTGATTTCTTCGGTTACCTGCCCACCGAACGCAAGGTGGAAAGCCTCGGCTCCGGCGTTATTTACGACCCCAGCGGCTTCATCGTCACCAACGCCCATGTGGTGACAGGTGCCCGGGAAATCACCGTGGTGCTGCCGGATAAAAGGGAGTTCGACGCCCGCCTGGTCGGCATTGACGAACAGCACGACATCGCCAAGCTCAAGATCGAAGGCAGCAACCTGCCCTATGCCCGCCTGGGCGAATCCAAAGACCTCATCATCGGGGAATGGGCCATCGCCCTGGGCAACCCCTACGGATTCCTGATGAGCGACAGCAAACCCAGCGTCTCCGTGGGCGTCATCTCCGCCGTCAACCGCAGTTTCGCGCCCCAACAGGACGGACGTTCCTACCGGGGCATGATCCAGACCGACGCCGCGGTCAACCAAGGCAATTCCGGCGGGCCGCTGGTCAATATCCGGGGCGAGGTGATCGGCATCAACACCTTCATAGTTTCGGAATCCGGAGGCAATATCGGCATCGGCTTCGCCATCCCGTCCCATATTGTGAAGCAGATTCTGGCGAAGCTGTAACAGGAAGGAAAAGGGAATAGAACGCGGATAACATGATCTATGAGAGGTGGAAAGGTGGAAAGGTGAAATGGTGGTTCCCCCCGATACAAGTCATGAGTAGCGGCGCTTGCTATAGCGCCGTTTGGGAAGCCATCCGGCTACGAAACAAACACCCAAGACTATAAACCGTGTCATCCCGGGCTTGACCCGGGATCCAGTCTTTTTAAGCTCCAAAACACCAACCCAGACAAAAATCACTCACCAGTGACGATGCCCTATAATACAACTTATAATCCGTCTATTATCTTACTGTCCTCTCTTTCAACTCATTACGAACATTTCTAAAAGACTGGATCCCGGCTCAAGTCACCCCACCAAACCGCTACGCACTTTGGCGGGGACCCCGACAGGCCGGGATGACACGGTATATAGCCTGTTGTGCTTTGTTTCTGGCCTTGCGGGCACCATTTCACCAAAGATCTTTTTCAAATCTTTATCCTGCTGATCCTGTCTATCCTGTTATCCGCGTTCTATCTCTTTTCAATATCACCACCCCATCACGGCATCACGACACCACGAAGTCCAGTCTGGACGCCTCCTTTCCACCTTTCCACGAAATTCTCACAACCATCCCCGTAGTCCATCATGCCGCCCTCCTTTGCAGCCGCTGGATTTAGCGCCATCATCCTTAGGTCATCCTTATAAATTATAAGGATGACCTAAGGAAGACTCCAGGTTGACACCAGGTTGCAAAGGGGGGCGGGAAAAGAGTGTCAGAACGCGGCGAGGCAAATCCAGACGGTTTTGCAAGGTTTTCAAGCTCTGAAACTTGCAAAAAAAGACTTGACGGGTAGATACTCATAAATAAGACTGTCTTGAACCTCACGGGAAGATTAGATGTCCGCTGTCCCTGAAAAGGGGCAGAGGAAAGTCCGGACACCACAGGGCGGGATACTTCCTAACGGGAAGCTGCAGCAATGCAGAGCCAGCTCCACAGAAACAAACCGCCGGGCGCCCTCCTTTTTACGGTGCCGTTGAGAGACCGCAGCGTTTTTCGCGCCCTGGCAAGGGTGAAATGGTGGTGTAAGAGACCACCGGGGACCTTGGTGACAGGGTCTGCCAGGAAAGCCTTATCCGGTGCAATGCCAAATAGGGAAGCCCAAAGCGCGGCCCGCGCGAAATGGCTTCCGGGTAGGCAGCTCGAGGCCGTCTGTGAAGGCGGTTCCAGATGAATGGACATCAGGCCTCCGCTTGCGGGGGTCACAGAATCCGGCTTATTATCCTCCCGTGGGGTAAGCTTTTTTAGGAATTCTGTCGCTGATTTACGATAATGCGAGTTTAGGCATGGACTGGCGTGGAAATGCGTCTGTGGCAGGGCAAGGGCGGAGTGGCGGCGGTTTCTGCAAATTGTCAACGAGCAACCGACTGCGGAATATCCTGTTATTATAGCAGATAGGCATCCCTGAAGAACCACGTCAACAAGCAGAGTGGCTCCGGACGAAAATTCCCGAATAAAGCTCTTGACAAATCGGGCAGCCTAAAAAGAACATGGAATACAGTATCCAAATATCATCTTAAAATGGGAAAAAATGCTTAAAAACAAGACAAATAAAGTGAAAGACGGTTCCGCACCAACCAAAGCCCGGAGACGCGGGGGGGAGTTCCGCGCCCATATCCCGCTGCTTATCGACAAGAAAAAATACATCATCAAGACCGCTGACAGCATGGCGGAATTCCGCTCCGCGCTGCGTCTGAGGCATGATGTCTTTTTGGAAGAATTGCTCAACCGCCGCGAGAAAGACGGAATGGACATCGACAAGTTCGACCGCCGCTGCGACCATCTGCTGATCATCGAAAAAGCCACGGACAAGCTGATCGGCACCTACCGCCTGCAATCCTCCCTGCACACCAGGAAATGGTACACCGCCACGGAATTCCACATGCGTCGCATTAAAAAGCTGCCCGGCAACAAGCTGGAACTCGGCCGCGCCTGCGTGCATCCGGACTACCGCAATGGCATCACAATCGCCCTGCTCTGGGAAGGAATCCACGCCTACGTCATAGCCAGCCGTACCGACTACCTCTTCGGCTGCTCCAGCATCAAGACCATGGACAGGGAAGAAATCCGCCTCATCTACTATTACCTGAAGCAAAACGGCTTCCTCTCCCATGAACACAAGGTGCGCCCCCGCGGAAAGTTCAAGGTGCCCGGCCTCTGCCGCCATGTGCGCCGCGTGCCCATCATCATTGACGAACTTCCGCACCACGAATACCGCCAGAAGATTCCCTCACTGCTGAACTCTTACCTGCGCGTGGGGGCCAAGGTTTGCGGCACTCCCGCGCTGGACCGGGACTTCCGCTGCATCGATTTCCTCACCCTGCTGGAAGTGAAGAACCTCGCCCAGGCTTACGTCCGCAAAAACAAGGCGGAATAGGGAACAGCCATGCTGGCTCGCAAACTCCGGGATCTCCTGTGGCACGCCTGGCTGCTGCTGGATTACGGCTTCGTCGGAGTGATGATCCGGCTGTTCAACAAAGACAGGGTACGCCGCCGCTCGCTCAGCATCGCCAACGCCAGCCGCATCGCCCGCAGATTCCTGAAAGCCTTTCACATTACGCTCCGGGTCGAAGGTGTCCAGCACCTGGAGGCCCTGCGCGACAAAAACTACCTGCTGGTGGCCAATCACAGCACCTACGTGGACATCCTGTTGCTTGCGGCGCAGGAAAACCTGGTCTTCATCACCTCCGTGGAGATGGGGAACAACTTCTTTTTGGGGCAACTGACCCGTCTGGGCGGCTGCCTCTACACCGAGCGGCGTAAAAAGGTCTCTTTGCCCGCCGAGATCAAACGTTTCGCCGCCACTCTGCGCCAGGGCTTCAAGGTCGCGCTCTTTCCGGAAGGAACCAGCACCGATGGCTCCACCATCCGCGAATTCCGCCGTTCACTCTTCCAGGTGGCTGTGGACGCCCAATGCCCCGTGCTGCCTGTCTGTATCCGCTATCTGGGCCTGGACGGCCAGCCTATCGGCGATAACAACCGCGACCGCATCACCTGGTATGGTGACATGACCTTTTTGCCTCATCATTGGCGTCTGTTGGGACACTCGATCGAGGCCAGGGTCAGCTTTCTGGAACCTATCGCCTTTGATCCCTCCCGCACACGGAGCGAGCTGGCGGACTTAGTCCGCGGCCGCCTGCTGGAGAGCTTTCACGCCGGGGAACACCCCGCAAACCACATCGACAAGGAGAAATAATGGCTAAGAACGACGACCGCCTGCAACTGGGAAAAGTCAACTTCCTGCTCCTCATCCTGGCAGCCGTGCTGCTCATCGTGGGATACGTGATCATGAGCCTCAACGATATCACCATATCCCCGATCCTGCTGCTGCTGGTTTACGCTTTCCTCATCCCCTTCGCCCTGCTCTATAAAGGCAAACCGAAGGAATAAGCTTGCCCCTGCTCAACGAGGAAACCGCCGCCAAGCTGCGCCGGTTTCAGCTCAACGCCAAGGCCATCGTGGAAGGCTTCCTGGTGGGGCTGCACAAATCGCCCTACCACGGCTTCAGCGTGGAGTTTTCCGACCACCGCGAATACAACACTGGCGAGCCCCTTAAAAACATCGACTGGAAGATCGTCGCCAAGACCGACCGCTACTATGTGAAACGCTTTGAAGAGGAGACCAACCTCCGCTGCTACCTGCTGCTTGACCACAGCGCGTCTATGTTCTACCAGTCCGGCGCCAGCAGCAAGATAGAGTATGCGGCACAACTTGCCGCCGCCCTCGCCTGGCTGATGATAAGCCAAAAGGACGCCGTGGGGCTGGTGGCCTTCAACACCAAAATCACTGCGCTGCTGCCCCCAAAAGCCTACCGTGGCTACCTGGCGCAAATCTTCCGCGTACTCGCTGAACTGCAACCCCAAGAAGGAACCAGGCTTCTGGAAAATCTCCACAAAGCCGCCGAAACAATCCGCAAACGCAGCCTCATCATCCTCATCTCAGACCTTCTGGACGACCCCGGCAAGGTGATCGAAGGCCTCAAACACTTCCGCTCCCGCCACCATGAGGTGCTGGTCTTCCACATCGCCGACCGCATGGAAGACGAGTTCAGTTTCCGGCGCGAAACCGAGTTTATGGATAGCGAGACCGGCGAAAAGATCGTGGTCAACCCCTGGCAGATCAGAAACGAATACCTGCGCAATTATGAGGAACACATCACCCGCCTGCGGGAAGGGTGCCACCAATACAGCATCGAATACAACCCGGTAAGCACCTCCACGCCCCTGGATGACCTGCTGCTAAAATACCTCCTGATGCGCCGAAAAGGTTAAGGCTAATATCCCAATGTGCCATAAAACGAAAGATGCTCAAAAACAGCCGGATTTGGGGTTTTAAATGAAAACCGCGCAACGCCTGCTCTCTGACGCCCTCATCCAGGAAATAGTGATCGAGGCTATCGGCAAGATTTTCTGCGACCGCGAACCCCACGCCCAGGAATTGCTGACCCATGCCTTGGAATCTGAAACAGATGAATTGGCACGGGATATCCTGGACGATATCATCGACAATGCAGCCCTTGCCCGGGAGGAACGCCTGCCCCTCTGCCAGGATACCGGATTGCTGGTGGTCTTTGCCCGCCTGGGGGTGGATGCCCGCCTGGAGAGCTGCCTGCGGGATATCCTGGAGCAAGCCGCGGCCATTGCCTGGCAAAAGTATTATATGCGAGACAGCATCGCCCCATATCCCCTGCGCGGGCAACTTGATGAATGCGAGGATATGCGCTCTGAAACTGATATCAGACTTCCCATAGTGTTGCATCTGGAACAGGTGCCCGGGGATAGCCTGAGCCTGGATCTGGCACTTAAGGGCGGCGGTGCTGAAAACATGAGCGCCTTGCGTATGTTCAACCCCAGTTCAAAAGTGGATGAGATTGTGGAGTTTGTGGTTGATACTGTGGTCAATGCAGGGGGCAGACCCTGTCCTCCGCTCATAGTCGGTGTGGGTATCGGCGGGGATTTTGAACTGAGCGCCATCCTTGCCAAGCGGGCGCTGTTCACTGATTCTGATGAACGAGGTGCATGTTACAGAGGTTTGGAACAGGATATCTTGCGGCGCATCAATGAGCGGGGATGCGGAGTGATGGGTCTGGCTGGCAGTAGCACAGCTTTGGAAGTGCGCATACTAACCGCCCCCTGCCATATAGCTTCCCTGCCTGTGGCGGTAAATCTGGATTGCCATGCCCATCGGCATATCCGGGTGGAGATATAAATGTTTCACGTGAAACAGGGGTTATTATGAAAGTCCGTAAACTGAGCCTGCCATTCTCCTCTGAAATGATCTCGAGTTTGATTCAGGGAGATAAGATATTGCTGGATGGAACCCTCTACACTGCCCGCGATCTCGCGCATACCCGCCTGGTAGAACTCATGCGTGCCGGACAGCCATCCCCAATTCCATTAGATGAGGGGGCACTGTTTTACTGTGGGCCATCACCTGTTCCCCCGGGGAAAGTATGTGGAGCGATTGGCCCTACCACCTCAGCCCGCATGGATCGCTTTACACCCTTTCTTTTGGAGAATGGCCTCAAGGTTATGATCGGCAAGGGAGACCGTTCCCAGGAGGTATGTCATGCTATCCGTAAGCATGGCGCAGTGTATCTGGTTGCAACGGGCGGAATATCTGCCCTGCTTAGCCGCCGCGTGGTTTCACGTGAAACATTCCTCTGGCCAGAACTGGGCGCTGAAGCGGTCTATCGTTATGTGGTGCAAGACTTTCCCTGCTATGTTGCGATAGTCTGACTTACCGCAATTATTCGCGCTTCGTAATTCCATTTCACTATCATTCTTAACTTTATTAAAGACAGGATCCTGGCTCAGAGCTGTTCACCAGTATGTTTCTGCACTCAGATACAGTCACGCCAATTTCAGCACTGTAAAATTGCATGCCCTCATGCGGACAGGAATGCTGAGCTTATAACTGTCCGCGCTCCAGCCTGACATTATGGGATCGGTAACGATGTTTGATCCTCACCCCTGCCCGGTGGATTCCGCCCTCGTAAAAAGAGCTTGACATGAACCAACGGGATTTAATCGTTGTGGCACGACGCTTGCGATGATACAGATTAGGAGTAATGAGGTAATCCTCAAACAACCGGAGAGTCAATGGGTTGGATTCTACGCCAGCTCTTGGGGCTCCAGTATCTGTCTGGCAAGCCACTTTTAATATAATCAACAAGCGAAGCATGGTTAAGGAGGTTAAATGCGCAAAACGCTTCTGAACGTTATTCTGTTGCTTTTAATAGCCTTTATCGCTTTTTCCTGCGACAAGGACAACGGCAACAAACCCCCCAATAATCCCGACATTGCCATGGCCCTCACCAACTATTGGGAAGACCAGGCCGACATGACCGCCGCCTTGGAGAACAGGGCAGGCACCATGGATTTGATCGTGGAAAAAATCGAAAACCTGGGCAACAGGCGCGGACGCAACGAAATTGCTGAGATCAACGCCCTGGTGGAAAACTATGTGAACCAAAGCAACGCCGCCGGGGAAACTTTCGAGCAAATGATCCTGCTGGAAAACAACATCGTCCCCTATGGCGACGTGGGCAACAAAGGACTGTTTACCAGTGTCTGCAAAGGAATTTACAACAAGGCCAAGGACACCGTGGTCTCCGGCGGGCGCATGGTGCGCAGCGGCTGGAGGGTGCTGAGTGGCAGCCACAGCCTGCGCCAGGTGCTCCGCGACCCGGAATCGGGCATCCCCGTCGTTTCGCATTTTGCGGAAAAGGTCGCCCGCCACAACTCCGAACGCGACGCCTGTATCCGCCAATCCATCATGGAAAACAACGACCAGGAAGGCTATATCCCTCTTGACCGGCTGCAGGGGAACACGCCCCAGGAAAAGGTGAACTACTATCTGAACCTGGATGAGGAAGACCCCTTAAAGATGAGCATCAGGCGCGACGTAATGTGGTGGGATGAGGAGCAACGCATCCGTACCGCCGAGACCGCCAGGGATCTGGGCGAGACCGGCGTGAGGATTGTGGCCGATGCCTATGGCGGAAACGTGGGTGAAATAACCAACGAAATACTGTACCAACACCTCAGCCCAGACCAGGATCCCAACGACAAAGGCACCGTCAAACTGACCGTGGTGAAAGAATCCACCGGACAACCTCCCATCGAGGAAGAAAAGACCATCATCATCAACAAGTCCAACGCTCCGGCGAACGATTCTCGCATCACAGTGATTGAAAACGCTCCGCAAGAGATGGATCTTGACCTTCCCTCCGGCGTGTATGACTTCATCGTGATCGCCGAAGGCCACATCCGCACCTTCATGAAAGGGGTGAGCGTCTCGCGGGACGAGCTGCAAACACAGGTTGCCAGGCTGCTTGACCTGATGGATAACGCCATTATCGTGGAAAGCATCACAGCCACTCCCGAGGTGGTAAACCAGGGCGGAACGGCGCAGGTGACCCTGGCCTGTGCCAGCACCATCGGCCAAAACCTCAGCTTTGAATGGAGCGTGACCGGCGGCGCCTACGCCAATTTCAGACCCAATAGAAATAACCTCACTTTCAGACCCACCGAAGAGGGAATCTACACCGTGTCCGTGACCGTGACGGATGGGCTTAACAACTCCCGCACCGCCACCACGGAAATATCCTGCCTGCGCTCCAGGCTGGTCTTCCAAGGCTACAGCATCTACCAGGAAGAGTTCAATGATGGTTTGTTCAATCCCGGCGAAATAGCCGCTTTGGAACTGGAATTCAAGAACGAAGGCACCGAGGACCTCGAGGGAATCGTGCGTATCCAGGGCCTGGAAGGAACAGGCGTGGGATTCTATGCCACCAACGCAAGCGTGGGAGCGGGTGAATCCGTGTTCTGGCTGGCCAATGTGCAGGTTCCCACCCCATACACCTCTTCCACTGCCAAGCTGAAAGTGCTCTTCGATACCGAAGACGAGAACAATAATCCCGTCACCATCAGCAATATAGTGGAGATTCCGGTCGATTTCTATGTGGAGATAAACCCCATCACTTCGCCGGTTACCGATCGCGTGCTCACCATCAGAGGCAAAGTGGCCAACCCCAGCCTCACCAGCGCGGTGATGATCCTGGACGGCGATCCGGAACAGGCTTTCCAACTCAACCTCAACAACGGCAGCTTCTCCCAGAAGATAGCGATCACCGGCTCCAGCCAACCGGTTAACCACTCGGTGGTGGTGAACGCCACTTCCGGGCCGGTAACCGCCAGCGCGAGCGCCAATTTCACCTCACATGTGCCGCCCACGGCCCTGCGTATCACGCTCACCTGGGATACCGCCGACACCGACGTTGACCTCTGGTGCACCGATCCCAACGGCGAAAAGTGTTACTACGCCAACAGAACCACCGCCAGCGGGCTGCATCTGGACTTTGACGATACCAACGGCTACGGTCCGGAAAATATCACCACCACAACTATAATCCCCGGTGACTATCTGGTTCAGGTGCATTATTATAGCGATCATGACTATTACAACGCCATCGCCACATCGCCGGTGGTGGTGATCCGTATGAACGAGGGAGCCGCCAACGAGACCAGCAACAGCTACTATGGCCATCTGAGCGACTCCGGCGACCTGTGGACGGTCACAACCCTGCATTTCGACGGCAAGAGCTGGAGATATAAGGACAGCGACACCCATAGCGTGAAAGCTTCCAACACCCTGCCTGCCAAACACTAATAAATAAGCACAGACTACAGGGGAGCGGTTTTGTCTGCTCCCCTTTTTCTGTTTTCCGCTTTGCTTGTGTCAGTCAGGGGATGATGTAAAGACCCCAAACAAGCATCCAATCAATAAACAACCGGCATCAATTCCTTGACAACCGCGTAAATAATCCGATACATTCCGCAATATCCTTCATAGCGCCCTCCCTTGCTGCGACTGCGTTTGGTGCCATCATCCTTAGGTCATCCCTCACCGGGTTAAGGATGACTGCCGGAAGACCCACGCCGGAGAGGGAGATGCAAATGAGGCCCATCCCCCTCATATATATATAGGTGCTACGATAGGTGGAAAGGTTCCCCTGAGCAAGTCCATCAAGCCATATACTGTGTCATCCCGGGAAGTCGGGGTCCCCTCTGGTGTGGTCTGTTTCGGGTCTGGTATCTGATCCTATGCGGCGCTTCAGCGAGCGCCGCCACAGTGCAGGCGCTTGCCATAGCGCCTATTTCCATCACCCTCCTGGAGCCGGGAAAGCACTAAGCAGCATGCCGTAGAATCAGGATAAGGCAAGATAAGATTGATTTTGCAGTTGACAGGATATGCTTTCGCAGATAATAGCAGAAATGGCAATCTTCATAAAGAAGCACCAATGAAAGAAGCTAATAGAACTATCTTGAATTTGTTGGGAAAGGAATGATTTATAAGTGAGCAACATGTCCGTGTACTATCAGAGGGAATATGACCAAGAACAGAAAGAATAAACAAGTTACTGCATCAGAAGAGACTAAGGTCTTGCTTTATACCACCGCGGATCAGCAACACAGGCTGGAAGTTTTCCTGGAAGACGATACAGCTTGGCTGAGCCAAAGGCAACTGGCGGATTTATATCAAGTTGGCACCAATACGATCAACTACCACATTTCCCAAATCTTCAAAGACCGAGAATTGGAGAAAGAGGCAACTATTCGAAATTATCGAATAGTTCAATCTGAAGCAAATAGAGAAGTTACGCGATCTGTTGAATTTTACAACCTGGAGATGATCCTTGCCATCGGTTATCGGGTTCGCTCAAGTAGAGGGGTTGAATTCAGGCAGTGGGCAACCGAACACCTCAAGGAATTTGTCGTCAAGGGTTTTACTTTGGATGATGAACGCCTGAAGGGCAACAGTAGCCTTGTCGACTATTTCGATGAGCTATTGGCTCGTATCCGCGACATCCGAGCCAGCGAAAAAAGGGTTTACCTCAGAGTGCGCGAGATTTTTTCACTGGCAGTGGACTACGACCCCCAAAGCGAGGCTGCGCATCAATTCTTTGCCACCATGCAAAACAAGATGCACTTTGCCGCCACTGGCAAAACCGCGGCAGAGATAGTCGCAGAGCGGTCCGATGCAAGCAAAGCCAATATGGGACTCACTAATTGGAAGGGCTCAATCGTTCGTAAAGGCGATGTGGCTATCGCAAAAAACTACCTCAACGCTGAAGAAATAGACATCCTCAACCGCATTGTCACCATGTGGCTGGATCAGGCAGAGTTCAGATTGCTACGCAGGCAACAGATTCATACCCGGGAGTGGGAAGGTTTTCTGGATAAGTTCCTGATCGATAATGAACTGCCGGTGTTGGAAGGAGCCGGAAAGGTTTCACACGACAAGGCCAGGCAACTGGCAGAATCTACTTACGAACAGTTTGAATTAAGACGACGACGGGAAAAAGAAAACGATGCTGAGGCAAAGTATCTTGAAAACTTGCAAAGCAGCGCAAAACTGGTGGCAGCCCGGAGAAAGAAAAAGTAAGACCCTCATCCAATTATTAAGACAGCGGGATTCGGAATAAAGCCTTGAGTTACTGTAAGGAATCAGTCGGTGGAAAGGTGAAATGGTGAAGGTTTCCCTGAAACAACCATTCCAAGCCAAAAAGCGCTTCATCACAGCCTGTAAGCCGGGATCCAGTCTTTTAATAATATCCACAAATTACACAAATTAACACGAATTAAATGATAATAATAAGGGCAAGCGTCCAACTCAGAAACAAACACCCCCAGACTAAAAACCGTGTCATCCCGGGCCATCGGGGTCCTCGACGGGTCGGTAACGAACCGTTGGGGTGATTTAACGGGGTCCCCGCCGAAGCGCGTAGCGGTTTGGTGGGGTGGTTTGAGCCGTGATCCAGTCTTTTGAAGCCCAAAAACAAGCACCAGGCCCCACAACCGCTCGCCTTTAACCCCCAGTCCGCGCTCATCTGTGCCTGTTATCCGCGTTCTATTTCACCTTTGTCAGAGCCTGCCGATCAGGCGCAGCAGGCCGTCCAGAATCGTGTATGGATGCGGCGGACAGCCAGGAATGAAGAGGTCAACGGGCAGGAGGCCAGCCGCGCCGTCATGGGTCTCGGGATGCCCGCTGTAGATGCCGCCGGAAATGGCGCAAGCCCCGACGACGATCACCAGTTTGGGTTCCGGCACCGCGGCGTAGGTTTTTAGCAGCGCCTCGCGCATGTTTTCGCTGACGGGACCGGTTACCAGAATGCCGTCGGCATGGCGGGGCGAGGCAACAAACTTAATGCCAAAGCGCCCCAGATCATAGACCAGGGTGTTCAGGACGTTGGTGTCCGCTTCGCAGGCGTTGCAGCCCGCGGCGCTGACCTGGCGGAGTTTGAGCGAGCGGCCGAAGATCCTTTTGCTGCGGTCTTCCAGTTCCCGCGCCAGGCGGAATGAATCCGGACAAATCAGGTCTTCGCGGCGGTTGGCTGCCAGGCGGTGATCGCGGGAAAAGACTATCGCCTGATGGGGGCAGTTCCTTTCGCAGGCTCCGCAAAAGATGCAGAGTCCGAGGTCAAGCTCCGGGCGGCCATCCTTTATGGAGATGGCTCCCGTGGGACAGATTCCCTCGCAGAGACGGCAGTCTGCGGCACATTGCCGAATCTGGGGCAAACCCAGAAAGAGTTCCGGTAAAACGGGGTCGGAAGCCGGGTAGTCGGAGGTGTGAAAGCCTTGTCTGAGGCGGGCGCGTAGGATTTTCAGCATGGCGGGTTCCTCATAGGTCGTGGCCGCAGTAGGAAAGGTTGAAGCTCTTGTTGATCAGGGGGAAATCTGAAATCTGCTGGTCCCGCAAGGCCATTGCCAGGCCAAACCAGTTGTGGAAGGAGGGATCGGTGACCTTGTAGTGGCGGAAGGAGCCCGCGGCATTGGTGACCGCCACATGGCAGATTTCGCCGCGCCAGCCTTCCACCAGGGAGACGGCGATTTGCTCCGCTTGCGGGGCGGGAAGGGATTGCGAGACCGGGCCGGGTTCGAGGGCGGCGAGGGCTTTCCGGATGAAGGCGACCGAGTTTTGGATCTCCAGCCAGCGGACTCTGGCGCGGGCATATACGTCGCCCGTGGGCACGGTGACGGCGGGGGATTCCAAAGACGCGTAGGCGCCCCAGGGGTGGTCGCGGCGCAAGTCCTGATCGATGCCGCAAGCCCGGGCTGCCATGCCGCAGAGTCCCAGGGCGAGGGCGTCGGCGTGGCTGACGGGGCCGGTTCCTGCCAGGCGGGACATCACGGAAGGCGTTTCCCAAAGCAGGTTGACGGCATCCGTGAGGCTCTCCAAAAGGGGCGGAAGCCTGTCTTTCAGGGTGGTGAGGGCTGGCTCTGGGACGTCGCGCAGCAGTCCGCCGGGACGCACCAGATTGCGTCCGAAACGGTTTCCACAGAGCAGGGCGGTGAGGTTGAGGAAATCGCCGCGCAGCCTGCCGCAGAACGAGGAAGTGGGCAAAAAGCCGACGTCTCCGGCGAGGGCGCCCAAGTCTCCGGTGTGGTTGGCGATCCGTTCCAGTTCCAAAGCGATGGCGCGGAGCAACTGCGCGCGGGGCGGGGGTTGCGTTCCGGAAAGGGCTTCCAGGTTCATGCACCAGGCGGTGGCGTGGCCGATTGTGGTATCGCCCGCCAGGGTCTCCATATAGTGGATTCCGCGCAGGCCGGGATCGCGGCGCAAGGCGGCTTCGATGCCCCGGTGCTGATAGCCAAGCTCGATCTCCAGATGAAAAACGTCCTCGCCGTGGCACTGGAAGCGGAAGTGTCCGGGCTCGATGATGCCGGCGTGGACGGGGCCGACGGCGACCTCGTGAATCTCCTCGCCCTGAACCTGAAAGTAGTCCGTGACGCCAGGCAGGATTTGCTCCGGGCTTTTCCCCGTCTGGCGGTAGGGTGCGTGAAAGCGGATCGGCTTCAGCCAGGGGTGGCCGATGGGGGTAACGCCCCACTGCTCGTGGATTTCTCGCTCAAACCAATGCAACTGGGGCAGGTCGGGGGTCAGCGAGGGATAGCTGTCCCCAACGAGGGTCGAGAGGAGTTCCAGGCAGCCTTGCGAATCCTGCGCCAGAACGGCGATCAGCAGTATTCCATCCCCCTCGGGCAAGCCAAAGAAGGAGGCCACGCGGGAGTTTTGGGAGAGGCTGCCGTCAAGCCTGGCGCGGAAATCTTTTAGTTCAAGGCGGGGAAGCTCACGCAGGGGCAATGCCTGGCCATTTTTGAGGCGGCAGGTGGCGGTCATCGTGCAACTCCTCCGATCAGAGCGGCGGCTTCGGCAAGCCTGGCTCCCAAAGGCCCGGGCAGCCAGAGGCCGAGGGTGAGCGCCGCCAGGCAGAGGATCAAAATGGGAATCACGGCGCTGCGGTTTTCGCGGCGGGGAGCGGCGGCCGGCTCTCCAAAATACATCCCGAGAAAGACGGTGGCCATGCCGATGAAAGCGGCGGCCAGAAAGAGCAGATACAGCGCCAAAGCCAGCCAGTTGCGGTTGAAGGCGGCGGCGCGCAGGATGGTGAATTCGCTGATGAAGGTGCCAAAGGGCGGCGATCCGGCAATCGCCAGAAAACCTGCCAGCCAGAGGGTTCCCGTGAAGGGCATCAGGCGCCCCAGTCCGCTGATCTGGCGGCTGTCCTTGGTGTGGAAACGGGAATGGATGTTGCCCGCGGTCAGGAAGAGCATGGTTTTGGAGAGGGAGTGGTTGATCATGTGCAGCAAGGCGCCAAAGGCTCCAAGTCCTCCCAGCCCCACCCCCAGGGCGAGGATACCCATGTGTTCCACGCTGCTATAGGCCAGCAGGCGTTTATAGTCCCTCTGCCCAAGCAGGAAAACGCAGGCGGTGCCCATCGTGATGAGGCCGAAGAAGAGTAGCAGCCCCTGGCCGAAAGATGCCATCCCTGCGGCGGCGCAGACCTGCTGGATGCGCAGGATGCCCAGAAAGGCGCAGTTGAGCAAAGCACCGGAAAGCAGGGCGGAGACTGGCGAAGAGGCCTCGCTGTGGGCGTCCGGCAGCCAGTTGTGCAGGGGCGCCAGCCCCATCTTGGTGCCGTAACCCACCAGCATCAGCAGAAAGGCCAGCTCCAGCCATTTGTGGTTGAGGGCGGGGGCGTTGTTCAGCAAGGCCGCCAGTCCGATATCTTGCATTCCGGCGGGCAGTGCCAGGCTGATGAAAAAGATTCCCGCCAGGGCGATCGCGATGCCCACGGAACACAGGATCAGATACTTCCACGCGGCGGCGAGGGAACTGCGGTTGTGGTGATAGTAGATCAGAGGCGCGCTGGTGAGGGTGGTGGCTTCGATCGCCATCCACTGCAAGCCGAAATTGCGGCTGAGGATGGCCAGGCTCATGGTGGCGAGAAACAGCAGCAGGCTGCCCGTAAACACTGATTCGGAGGTGTTTTTGAGCAACATCCCGCTTTCCGGCAGAGGCCCCTGGTCGGCAGGCTCGCGCGCCACATAGCCGCAGCCGTAGATGGTTACCAGCGCGAAAAGGAAACTGGTGAGGGAAAGGAACACCGCGCTGAGGGCGTCCATCCCGATCCAGGCTGAGCCCGGAAGCCCGGGCGCGAAAAATGAAGCCCAGAGGGAGAGCCCCAGATGGGCGAATGCGGCGCAAATCCAAAGCCAGCGGCGGAGACCGTCATTCGGCAGGAAAAACGCGATCAGTCCGGCAACGGCGGGGATGAGGATGATCAGCAGCAGCAGGCTCACGCTTCCTCCTCAATTCCAGACTGCTCCGGGGGTTGGACAGCTTCCGCTGGCTGAATCTCCCTGTCCAGATGGAAGAGCAGGTTGCCCATCAGGAACACCGCCACAAAGACGTCCAGCATGATGCCCAGTTCCACCGCCAAAGGCAGCTCCAGGCTGATGCTGACACCCAGGGCGTAAACCCCGTTTTCCAGCACCAGATAGGCCAGGGACTGCATGATAGCCAGGCGTCGCCCGATCAGCAAAAACAGCCCCACCATGATCAGGAAGAAAGCCGTAACGGTCAGCGGCAGCGAGGTCTGGGGCGGAAAACCGATGCTCACGGCAAGCCAGGCGGCCAGGCCTAAAAGCAGCACCCCGATCACCAGCGAAGCGCCATAGCCAACAGGAGGGTCGGATTCCCTCTGGATGCCCGTCCGGCGAAGGACGGCACTCATCAGCAGGGGCAGCAGCAGGCCTTTCACCGCCATCCCGCTCAAGCCCAGGATGAGGATTCCGGCGGAGAGGTCTTTGCCGGCGCGCAGCAGGGGCAGCAGCCCCAGGAAAAAGCCCTGCACTGCCACGACTCTGACCGCGACCCGGGGGCGGCTGGAGCCAAGGATGAACAGGCAGGAAAGGATGACGATCACGGGGATGGCGCTCATTGGTAATACTCCACCAGCTTCAGCATCAGGGCGATAAGGCTCAGGGCGGCAGACCCGGCCAGGACTTTTGGCACATTGAGCAGCTTGAGCCGCGCCATAACGGACTCCGTGAGTCCAACCAGCACGGCAACCAGAAAGATTCCCAGGATAAAGACTCCGGCTTGCAAACCAGGCTTGGCAAAGGGCAGCGGCAGGAACAGATTCACCAGCAGCCCGCCAAAAATCCAAAGCTTCAGCGCGGACGCGTATTCCACGAAGGCGAGGTCTGGCCCGCTGTAATCCAGAATCATCACCTCGTGGATCATGGTCAGCTCCAGATGTGTGGTCGGATCATCCACGGGGATGCGGCAGTTTTCCGTGAGCAGCACAAAGAACCAGGCCAGGGCGACCATGCTCAGCGCCGGAGCGGAGTTTTGCCAATCCGCCAGCCCGATCCCGGAGGAAATATCCGAGAGTCCCTGGCTGCCGGTATGCAGGATCAGCACCAGAAAACCCAGCATCAGAGCGGGTTCCGCCAGGGCGGAAAAGAGGACTTCGCGGCTCGCGCCCATCCCCTCAAAGGCGGAGCCAGTATCCAAAGCGGCAAGCACCGTGGCAAAGCGGGACAACGCCAAAAGATAGACCAGGAGTATGAAATCCCCGGCAAACGAGACCGGAGCGGGCAATCCGCCCCAGGGCAGGATCAGGGTGGCCAGCACCACGCAAACGAGGATCACGGCCGGAGCCAGGCGCAGAATGAGGGTGGAGGTTTCGCTGTAAACCGATCCCTTGCGCAGCAACTTGAAGAGATCGCGGTAAAGCTGAAAGAGCGAGGGGCCGCGGCGTCCCGCCATGATGGCCTTGACCCGGTTGATCACGCCCACCATCAACGGCGCCAGCAGCCAGCCGCAGAGGGGAAAGATCCAGGCGAGGGCGCTCATCTTGCCACCACGGTCTTCCAGACCAGCAGCGCGATCAGGGTAACCGCGATATAGAGCAGATAGCCGTTCAGATTGCCGTGCTGCAACTTTCTGAGCGGCGCGATCAAGCGTTCCGCCAGTCGGAAGAGGGGGGCGAAAAGCCCTTCCTTCGCGGCGTCAGGAGTGTCGGAATGGAAACTGGCGGAGGCGGGGAAATAGCCTTCCACCGGCTTTCCACGCTTGCGGATGCAGAGCAGACGCTGAAACAGCCCGGTGATGGGAGCGGCAAAGGACGAGGCTGTGTATTGCATCCTCGCGCTGGGCTTCAAATAGCCGCAATCCCAGGTTCCGGCGCGGCTTTCCTGGCGTCCCCGGGGCAAGGAGCGGCGGATCAGATGGAACCAGGCCGCGCTGCCCAGGAGCAGCGCCAGCAGAAACGCGATGATGGACAACGACTGCGTGAGCTGGAAAGGCGTGGAGTCAAAGATGGCAGGCAGTCCCGCCAGGGCAATAACGGGAGGGAAAACCAGATACAGGGTCAGCGGCGCCAGCAGCCCGACCAGTAGGCAGAGCAGGGTCAAAAGCAGCATCGGCAGGCGCATCATCCAGCCTGGGTCATGCGCCTTGTGGGCAAGGTCGGAACGCGGTTCGCCCAGGAAAACTATCCCAAAAGCCTTGGCAAAGCAGGCCAGGGCCAGGCCGCCGATCAAAGCCAGGCTGGCGAGCAGGCAGACCGCCAGGATCACCGGCCCGGGCGTGGCGGTTCCCAGGCCCCGCACTCCGGCAAAGTAGATGTAAAACTCGCTGATGAAGCCGTTAAAGGGTGGCAGGGCGGAAATTGCCGCGGAGCCGATCAGGAAGGTGATTCCGGTCCAGCGGGCGCGATTGATGACCCCGCCCAGAAGCTCGAGATTGCTGGTTCCGCAGGAGTGGATGACCGAGCCAGCCCCCATGAAGAGCAGGCTCTTGAAGATCGCGTGGTTGAGCACGTGCAGCAGTCCGCCGCCAAAGCCGAGGATCGCCAGCGCCGGAATCTGCCAGGCCAGTCCCAAAACTCCGGTTCCCAGGCCAAGGGCGATGATCCCGATGTTTTCCACGCTGTGATAGGCAAGCAGCCGCTTCAGGTCATGCTGCGCCAGGGCAAAGAGCACTCCCCCGACCCCGGAAACGATGCCCACGATCACCAAAACCCAACCCATCCACGCGCTTGGCTGTCCAAGCAGGAGCAGGGCGCGAAGCAAGCCGTAAATGCCCGTTTTGATCATCACGCCGGACATCAGGGCGGAAACGTGGCTGGGCGCGGCGGGATGGGCTTCCGGCAACCAGATATGGAGGGGGATGAAGCCCGCCTTGACGCCGAATCCAAACAGCGCCAGCCAAAAGAGCAGCGCCACAGACTTCCCGCCATGTTGCGTGGCGGCGATGCGGACAAAATCCAGGGAGCCCGCGCTTCCTCCCAAAATGGCGAAAAAGGCGAGGAGGGCGACGGTTCCGACATGCGTGGCGATAAGATAGGTCCAGCCCGCTTTCCGCACCTCCGCGTCCGTGTGGTCGTGCATGACCAGAAAGAACGAGGCGAGGGCCATCACTTCCCAAACGATAAGGAAAAGCAGCGCGCTGTTCGCGGCCAAAAGCAGCAACATGCTGGCGGCAAGCAGGTTGTAAAAAAACCAGTGGGCGCCGGGACGCCTGCCCGGGCTTCGCAGATAGGCGCGTCCGTAGATCAGCGCCAGCGGCGAAATCAGCAGCACCGGTAGGCAAAAGAAGGCGGAAAGCGAGTCCAGCCTGTAGCTAAAGGCAGCCCCGGGCAGGAACCAGTGGTAGTCCGCGCTCAGCGGGAAAACTCCCCACAACGCCCTGATCGCGGGAATCGCCGTCAGAACCGCTCCAACAAGCATTCCGGCGCAGGCAGCCGCGAAGGAAAGGCGGCCGTTTCTGAGCGGCAGGGCGATCAAGCCGCCAAGCACGATGGCCATGACTCCGGCGAGATACAACTGCATCATTCCACCCGCTCCCACGGCAGGGATCCAGGCTCCCCGCGCTCCGGATAACGGCGGTTTCCCAGACGGCGGGAAGGCAAGCTCCCCGCGCCGCTCCAGCGGCACAAGGCCTTGGAACTCACTCCCAAAAGTTCGGCGGCTTCCTTTTGCGAAATCATGGCATCCTTCCCACTTTATTCATCGTCAGATGTCAGATGCAAGAATTGACCCGCTTGCTAATGTGTCAACCAAAAAGACAGCGCCTCCCCGCGGTTGATAGAATAGTTATCCACAAATTACACAAATTAACACGAATTAAAACAGGATACAAAGACAAGCGTCCAACCCAGAAACAAGCACCAGAGCTTAAAACAGACCACACCAGACTACACACCGTGTTATCCCGGGCAGCGCATGCTTGACCCGGGATCCAGTCTTTTAAAATCATCCACAAATTACACAAATTAACACGAATTAAAACAGGATACAAAGACAAGCGTCCAACCCAGAAACAAGCACCAGAGCTTAAAATAGATCATACCAGACTACACACCGGGATCCAGTACATTGGGGTGGCAAAGTCCGTTTGCCACAGAGACCGAAGGTCTCTTCCAAACAGGCAACTCCGTTGCCTCTGCCGAACAGACTTCGGCAGCCCAATACACGGCAGCCCTTAAGTTACACGAATTATAGAGCGTGCAAGGGAGGAAAAGGCGGAACGATGTCCGCCTCAAAACTCCCGCGTGAAGTTTTCGCAGCCCGCCACCCGGGGCAGCAGTCCCGCCTCCACCGCGCTTTTCACGGTGCGGCAGGGCAGATCCGCGATGTCGTCCCGGGTCAGCGTGGCGAGATCCAGCCCCAGTTTCCGTCCCATGGCCCACATCAGCTTGATGTAGAGGCCCTGCGCGCTCAGCAGTTGGGGCTCGTTTTCACCCGTGTTGCCATTGTGGATTTGGCGGTAGATGTCCAGATCGTAGAGCCAGCCCGGGGATGGCTCCAACGCCCACAGGTTGCGGGTCACGGCCGCCATCCTCTCATTTTGCCCGCTACGGCGCGGCTTGGTGTATTCCTTGGCAAGATACACCTTCAACCGCCTGTGGTAGTAATAGATAAGCCCGTCGTAGAGCCCGCTGTAGCTGAGCAGCGGATTTTTGTAATTCACTTTCATCTTGTCCTCCTCGTTTTGCTTTGAGGGGCCGCGCTTGCGGGCCATCATCCTTAGGTCATCCTTATAAATTATAAGGTTGACCCCAGGATGACATCACACAAAGCAGACCATGCAAATGAGGCCCCCATTATATATAGGTGCTACGACCCTGAAAGTGCCGTGGAAAGGTGCTTTTGAGGTGGAAAGGTGGAATGGTGGAAAGGTTACCCCGAAATAAGAACCATCAGGATATATACTGTGTCATCCCGGGCCGGGATCCAGTCTTTTAAAATCATCCACAAATTACACAAATTAACACGAATTAAAACAGGATACAAGGACAAGCGTCCAACCCAGAAACAAGTACCAGACCTCGAAACAGACCACACCAGACTACACACCGTGTCATCCCGGGCAAGCCGGGGCCCTCGACGGATCGGTAACGATCCGTTGGGGTGGAATAGCTTGACCCGGGATCCAGTCTTTTGTGAAAGAGCGTAAAAAAAAAGGCGGTTCCGCGACCGCCTGTACAGAATTGTTTGGAGTCCAAGCCGGCTTTGGGATTGGAGACAGTTATCAAAACATATTTTGCCGGCTTGAACTCCAAACTACCCAGAATAGATCGTGGACGGTCTATTCTTTGGTAAACTCCAATCTATGCTTCATCTCTGCCTCAGCCATTCCAGACTCCAGTTCCGGCGACGCAGGGTCAAACCTGCCTCTGGGGTTGTCTTTGTATGCCGTCACACGGTAGAACATCATGGGATGGGATAAGTCCGTCGTGGAAAGAACGAATGTAGTGTCGCTGGAAGAATCATAGTATGTGAACTGTCCAAAGGGATCAGAGGATTTATAAACGTAGTAATAATCTGGCGTGATGGGCTGACCGAGGATGTTTTCGGTCACAGCGTCCCAGGTGATCAAGGCGGAGTTTTCGCTCAACGTGATATGCACATTCTCCGGCGCTTTGGGCGGAGCGTCTTCATCTATGTAAGATATCTTGGCAACGTAGACATCACCGAATCCATTTGCTGTCAGGATATGGGTGCCGAAAGTGGTTGTGCCTTCAATCTTCCCTGTCAAGTAAGCGTTACCCATTCCATCCACTGCGATGCCATATCCGTAGTCATTGAACGTCCCTCCCGCTTCGACCGCCCAGAGCCAGTTGCCAAATGAATCAAGCTTGGCTGCAAATATATCCCACTCTCCACTTGAAGTCAGGACATGGCTGCCGAAAGTGGCAGTGTTTCCAAACTCCCCGGTCACGTAAGCCTTGCCCACTCCATCCACGGCGATGCCGTATCCCCTTTCATCGCCTGTTCCTCCGGCTTTGACAGCCCAGAGCCAGTTGCCGGTGGTGTCCAGCCTGGCGACATAGACGTCCCTCATTCCACTTGATGTCAGGGTCTGGCTGCCAAAAGTGGCTGTGCTTTCAAAATCCCCGACCACGTAAGCCGTACCCAGTCCAGCCACTGTATCTATTACGACACCTCTCCCAGCATGACCTGCTTGGACAGCCCAGAGCCAGTTGCCATTTGGGTCAAGCTTGGCGACAAATCCTCCGAGTTCTGTCAGGGTGTGGCTACCGAAATTTGCTATGCTTATATATCTCCCGGTCACCCAGGCGTTACCTGCTAAATCCACGGCTATATCAAAGCCCATGTCCAAGTTTGTCCCTCCCGCTCGGACAGCCCAGATCCAGTTGCCGGAAGTGTCCAGCTTGGCGGCAAAGATATCCAAATCTCCTCTTGAAGTCAGGGTATGGCTGCCAAAGGTGGCTGTGCCTTCAAACCATCCGGTCACCCAGGCGTTACCCGATCCATCCACGGCGATGCCATAGCCATAGTCGTAGTCTGTCCCTCCCGCTTTGACAGCCCAGAGCCAGTTGCCGGAGGTGTCCAGTTTGGCGATGAAGATATCTTCCTCTCCACTTGCCGTCAGGGTGTGGGTGCCGAAAGTAGCCGTGCCTTCAAAAAATCCGGTCACATAGGCGTTACCTGCTCCATCCACGGCGATGTCATTACCAATTTCATTGTCTATCCCTCCTGCCTTGACGGCCCAGAGCCAGTTTCCATTTGGATCAAGTTTGGCGACAAAGAGATCTGCACCCCATTGACCTCCGTTTGCTGTCAGGGTATGGGTGCCGAAAGTGGCTATCCCATCAAAATGACCAGTGACATACTGGTTTTCCTGGCTGTCGGTCGCAATGGACATGCTCCATTCCTCTCCATCCCCTTCCGCTTTGACCGCCCACTGCCAATAGGGCGCCTGCGCAACCAAAACCGTCGCTCCGCAGAGCAACACAAAACACAAGGCCAAGCTTTGAAACGTTTTCATTGTTCCTCCTGATGGCTGTTTTTACTCTTAAGCAAACTGGCGGGGTTTGCCAAATATGTCAAGTAATAAAATAGCGGGGCGAAACTTTACAATAGGGGGAGTTGTCTCAAATGACAGGACGCATTGTCCTGCCACTCTAACAAACCGTTGCGCGCTTCGGCGGGGATACAGGTTGTCTAGACTGACGCTGTGTATAGACTGGTGTGGTCTGTTTCGGGGCTTGGTAGTTGATCCTATGCGGTGCTTCAGCGAGCGCCGCCACAGTGCAGGCGCTTGCCATAGCGCCTATTTCCAACTTCATGGAGCCGGGAAAGCACTAAGCAGCATGCCGGCAAATCAGGATAGACAAGGATGTCATTTACTAATCTTTCCTACACGTAAGTGCTTGAAAAATGGTGTGTTGTTTTGACAGAAGCATGGTGTATCTCATTATGAGACATTACGATAACCTTTCAGCGCGAATATGGACTTATCCATTTCTTCGATT
>Ga0302242_1000301_pt1 | contig 52838 bp, 41 predicted proteins | sample AAG_UR_Lys_MG_FD_193510 | JGI IMG/M metagenome (GOLD analysis project Ga0302242, IMG submission 193510) | Enriched activated sludge microbial communities from anaerobic digester in WTTP, New Holstein, Wisconsin, United States - AAG_UR_Lys | ecosystem: Engineered > Bioreactor > Anaerobic >...
TTGTTTTGTATCCATGTTTATCATCGTTTTTGTGTTGCTGTTGTATTTGCAAAGCAACTGGTTTAACTTCAATAAGTGGTATACTTTTCAACGGGAAGGTGGTATAGTTTTCAATTAATATATACAAAAGCCCCAGCGGGGCAAAATATTAATAGAATAATAAATACAATTACATAACCAAGCTCCGTAGGAGCGAAACATTAATAAAAACAAAAAACACATAATCCCATTAGCCCTGTAAGGGCTAAAGGTTAATAAAAAGAAGCAGAAAATTAAAAACCAAGCTCCGTAGGAGCGATACACTTAAAAACAAACATTATCATGGCCAACACCTACACCCAATTATATGCCCACGTGGTATTTGCCGTAAAAGGAAGATCTAATCTTACATCCAAAAAATGAAAAGAAACATTATATCAATATATCACGGGCATTATCACCCATAAAAACCAGAAATTAATGATCATTAATAGGATGCCCGATCATATTCATATTCTTATAGGTTTAAAACCAGATTGTGTTTTGTCGGATTTGGTTCGGGATATAAAGGCAAATTCTTCAAAATGGATAAACGAAAACAAATTTGTTTTAGGGAAGTTTGAATGGCAAACCGGTTTTGGAGCATTTTCTGTCAGTCAATCACAAGTACAAACGATTATTAATTATATTCTCAATCAAGAGGAACATCATAAAAAGAAAACATTCAGGGAGGAATACATTGAATTTTTGAATGCTTATCAAATAGATTTTAAAAAAGAATATATTTTTGACGATTATGGTATCGCTCCTACGGAGCTACACGATGAATGAAAAAATAGCTAATAACATATCGCCCCTACGGGGCTACCGGCATCTCGTGTGTATAGGGGTTACCGATATACCATGCCTAAAGGCATTTTTTATTTTCAAATCCCGTAGTGAAGAAATCTCAGTAACGGGAAACACACTACTCTACTCCCAATCCCGTAGGAATGTAACATCTGAGGCTACCGATATATTATGTCTAACGGTTGCTAACATATCGCTCCTACGGAGCTAAACAAAATTAAAGAACACAAAAAACAAAATCTAAAGTCTATAAGGGGTCAACATGCTCCGGAATCTCCTTTTTATCCTTTGTGTTTTTATCAGGGGGTCAACATGTGCCGGAATGTCAGCTTTGAAAAAGTTGAAAAGCCGCAAACTATGAATTTTTCAACTCCGGTAAGGGGGTCAGCATGCTCCGGATTATCCATTTAATACGAATTGTATTTACAAAATAGTCCAAGCTGTTTTGTAAATTACAATCGTTAATGCCGGTGGTTAAAACATTCAGAACAATTGAGCGGAGCGATAATTGGTCTATTATGTTTTTCCACTCGGTATAAAAAGCAGTTTGGCATTATGGCTGGTAAAGTGCTTCGATTGAGCGTTTTCGGTAAATTTCAATCCCGCATCCCGAATCGTTTCCTCCCGGGACAGGCAATGCATGATTCGGTAAGCTTTAAGTTCGTTCTTCGATTGAATCCCGAAGTTTCGGGATGATAAAAACCACAAGACTGTTATTCTTTTTATTTACGAATGTTTATCTTTGTGTCGTAAATAAGTCGTTATAACCAATGGAAGATGCAAGAACCTCAAAACTAATAGAAATAGCATTTAGTTGTTATTTTTCTCTATGCGGTGAAAAAACAGAACAATCACCGCAAATTTGCGATAAATAATTTGTACATTTGTCGCATGATTAATTTCTAACAATGGCAAAATACATTTACGAATATAAAAACTGGACAGATTTCATTTGGCAGGATAAAGCTATAAACGCTGTGTTTGGTGAAGTACGCTTAATGCAAGGGAAAATCATCGGACAAATGAACGCTTTAGGATTTTCTGCCAAGGAAGAAGCAACGCTTAGCTCCTTAACTTTAGACATCGTAAAATCTTCTGAAATAGAGGGAGAACTACTCAATTATGACCAAGTGCGTTCTTCTATAGCAAGACGTTTAGGCATCAACACAGCAGGTCTTGTGCCAAGCAATCGTCATATTGAAGGTATCGTAGAAATGATGCTTGATGCTACACAGCGTTATAATTCTCCTTTAACTGAAGAACGTTTGCTTGGTTGGCACGCAGCACTTTTCCCTACAGGTTATAGCGGACCATATAAAATAGAAGTAGGCAAATACCGTACAGGTGAAATGCAGGTGGTTTCGGGTGCAATGGGCAAAGAGAAAGTTCATTACGAAGCTGTTACCTCAAAATTGGTTAAAACCGAAATGGATAAGTTTTTAGAATGGTTTAATAATAATAAGCAACTCGATCCCGTATTGAAAGCTGCTGTTGCTCATTTTTGGTTTATAATTATTCATCCCTTTGACGATGGCAACGGACGTATAGCCAGAGCTATAACTGATATGTTATTAGCACGTGCAGAAAATAGTGGCGAACGTTTTTATAGTATGTCAAGCCAAATTTTAATAGAACGTAAACGCTACTATGAAGTGTTACAAAAAACACAACACAGCACAGGCGATATTACTGAATGGTTAGCATGGTTTTTACATTGCCTTAAAAACGCAATGCTTGCTACCGAACATACAACCCAACATATATTGCGTAAAGCTAAATTTTGGAAACTGCACGAACACACGCCAATCAACGAAAGACAAAGAACTATTATAAATATGTTGTTTGATGGATTTGACGGCAAACTCAAAACAAGCAAGTGGGCAAAAATCACCAAAGTTTCAACAGATACAGCATTACGCGACATCAAAGACTTAATAGAAAAAGGTATTTTGCAAGATACTAAGGAAGGCGGACGAAGCACAAATTATGAACTAACAAACTTTAAAGATAAATAACCACTGGCTATAACAAGCGGTTTAAACGCAAGGCGGGTAAAGTGATTCGATTGACCATTTTCGTAAAGGAAAAAGTATTATCTTCGTATCGACATATGTCGGTAAATCCGCCCTGCGTCAAGCCGCCAAAACGTTATGAGCAAGTTTAAACAACAAAACGGTTCAAGGCAGGCAGACCACCTGGGGTGACAAACAAAAAGTGAAGACAAGTAAACCACTAAAAAAATAGGGAGTATTCCGAAAATCCACAAGAGTAGAAACAAAATTTAAAAATGAAAAGTCTATTGATTTTAGCAACTATGGTGTTTACGTTTGGTTTTGCGAATGCGCAAGATTGCGATTGCAATAATGAACAAATTATAGAATCCAATATGAGATTATCGGATCTTAGTGATATTGAAAAATCAGAAGCAATTCAAGCTTTGATATCCGGGGATTGTTATTATAAGGGAATTAAACTTTGGGGAAAAGTTAAATTCGTTACTTCATTTCCCGATATTAAAATTCAATACGTGGAAAGCTTTCCGGATATTAAAGTTAAATTCGTTACATCGTCTCCCGATAAATGTGGTTTGTGGCAAACAACTGAAAGTTTTCCAGATTTTACAGTACAAGTTGTCACAAGTTTTCCAGATATTAAAGTTAAAGTTGTAGAAAGTTTTCCTGGTGTAGATTAACCAGCCCATAACCTAGGCTTAAACACCATGCCGTTTACGAAGTTGCATTTTATCCTCTGTTCACCCCAAAAACTCACCACACCATGAAATACTTTGCAACCATTTTGCTGGTTTTCAGCAGCTTGCTTTTAAGCGCTCAGTCCTTGTTGACAGCAGAGCGTGCTTCGCATTTTTCGAAAATGGCTTTGAAATGCATCCATCAGGAGTATCCGAACAAACCCGGTGAAGTAGTGGGGAGCGATGAGGACATAAAACCGGTCCGTGAATACCGTCCTGCATTTTACGGTTGCTTCGACTGGCATTCGGCGGTGCACGGTCACTGGATGCTGATCAAGCTGTTAAAAACATTTCCTGAGCTGCCGGAAGCGGAGCAAATCAAAGCAGCGGTGGCAAAAAACATCACTGCCGAAAATATTGCGGTGGAGCTGGACTTCTTCCTTGACAAGAACAACCGCAGTTTTGAGCGTACCTATGGCTGGGCCTGGTTTCTGAAACTTGTTTCCGAGCTGCAAGGCTGGAACGACCCCCTGGCACAAAAACTGGAAGCAGCGCTGCAGCCCCTGACAGAACTTTTGGTACAAAACTATATTGAATATTTGCCGAAGCTGGTTTATCCCATACGTGTGGGTGAGCATTCCAATACCGCTTTCGGACTCAGCTTTGCTCTGGATTATGCCCGGATGAGCAAACACAAAGAGCTGGAAGAAATCATTGTGGCACGTGCAAAAGATTTTTATTTGAACGACAAAGGATGCCCCATCAGCTGGGAGCCTTCCGGCTACGACTTCCTTTCGCCCTGCTTCAGTGAGGCCGAGCTGATGGCCCGAGTGTTAACGAAAGACGAATTTGAAAATTGGCTAAGCGAATTTTTGGCATTCGATGCTTCAAATCAGCCAGTCTTACTGTCGGAGCCTGCAAAAGTAAGCGACCGTACCGACGGTAAGCTGGTGCACCTCGACGGGCTCAATTTCTCCAGAGCATGGGCTTATGCCATTATTGCCTCCAGGCTGAAAACGGAATACCGTCCTGCATTCCGGCAGGCAGCCGAAAGGCATCTGCTGCATTCGCTGGATGCGGTCAGCGACGGCAATTATGAAGGCGAACACTGGCTCGCTTCTTTTGCAGTATATGCAATGGAGCAGTTTGACAAAATGGAAAAATAAAAAAGCTATCGGCAAAAACAAGCTCTCTTTTCCAACGGATGAAGCAGTAATAAAATCGGTCTATCTGGCTCTTAGAGAAACTTCAAAAAAGTGGACACAGCCAATTAGAAACCGGGGACGCATTGTTAATCAATTTTTGATCATTTTTGCACAAAGGCTCAGGCTTTAACGTCAGACCCTCTGATTATACTTACACACTTAATGGGATAGTGTCAAATCCCCCTCAATCAAAAGCAATCTTGTTGATGAAAAACACAAGAATTTTACAATTTGTATTTATAAATGTTGTATACTTGCTACATAAATAAGGCGTTAAAGGTAATAATGCAAGATTTTAGAATAAGTAATGGGGACACATCAATTACCAGCAATTAATAACAGGTATATATTTGAAGATTCTGTTTGTGATTTATTCAATCATTTAGAGTCAACAAATACCTACAAAAAATTTGGAAAAAATGGTCACAATCAGAAAGGAATTGACATTTTCTCCACTGAAAAGAATTGTGCAATACAATGCAAAAATAAAGACTTAAGTAGAAAAGATTCATTAATTAAAAAGGAACTTATTGAAGATATAAAGAAGGATGTTAAAAGAGTTATTGCTGAAAATCTGAGAATTAAGATAGATAAATTGATTTTTGCATCAACCTATAAAGACCATCCTGAGATTGATGAGTTTTGTGAGGTTTTAAAGGAAGAATTGGAAACAGAATTTGAGATTATTTATTGGGGCTGGAATACACTTGAAAGTAAATTTCTTGATTGCCAAGAATTAATCAAAAAATATTGGTCTAATTTTATTATAAAGAATATTTATAAGGAGCAACGTTTTAAAAAGAATCTTTCCTTAAAAAAGAAAATTGCTAAGGATTTTGGTGATTGGTTAAACTATAGTACAATAAATAGAAAAAGAAGTAGTAGCATGATATTGAGGGCGTTTGACGACAATCAGTATCCATATGAAAATAATCCTAATGAATTTAAAGAATATTCATGGTTTAGAGCAGAGATTAAATCACTTTATCATAAAGGTATGGAGTTTGTAATTGGAATTGAAGCAATTCATGTTTTTGAAGATTATACATGGGATTTTGTACCTCCTGAGGATGTATTAACAGGTGATTTAATTAAAGTTGGCAAAGTTGGGCAAATAAATTTCGACGATATTGTTGACTATGATTTAGACGGTGATGAATATTATAGTTGTCCCCATGTCTTTTGTAAATTCAACTATAAAGGGACGCCTTTTGAAAACATTTACTACTATAATATAGAAAGACCTTACGAATCTTACGAAATTAAAGATAAAAGAAAATAAAACATATGCCGCCAACGGCGAGTGTACCAAAATAACAGATAAAGTGTTTTGATTGAGGTTCATCAGAAAGAACTCGCAACTTTCAAAAATCAGGTTAAACGTTATTCTTATTTTTACGCACTACACAAAAAAACATCTTTAATTACCTTCGCATAAACATCATTTTGGATTTTTTATCAACCACACTTATTAAAGTATTGGAATAAAAGTGTAATTTAACCGACTGAAAAAAAGATTGATTAAAAAATGATTTTAAAAGAATTGAAACCAAGAAAAGCGCTGAATAAAGCCTTTTTGAAAGTAAAGCCTAACAGGACTGAGATAGAAAATTTCAAGACTAATCTCATTACTTTACTCGACAGGACAAATGACACTGAAAGCGAGGAGTTTCATAAAAATCTCGTAATTGACTTTTTAAAGAAGACATATTACGACCCAAATCATTTTATAAATACAAAAGGCAGAAATGACCTGGTTATTCATAACGGACAAAATGCCAACTCGACAGTTGGAGTAATCATTGAAGCAAAAAAGCCTACCAACAAAGCCGAAATGATATCTACCACAAAGCTGAATATTAAAGCTTTTCAGGAATTAGTCCTTTATTACCTGAGAGAAAGGATTACCCATAAAAATCTCGAAGTAAAACATCTGGTCGCAACCAATATTAATGAGTGGTTCATTTTTGATGTCACCCTGTTCGATAGACTTTTTGCACAAAACAAAAATCTTGTAAAACAATTTAACGACTTTGAAGATAAACGACTGGCAGATATCAAGACCGATTTTTTCTATAAACAAATTGCCGAACCCTTTATTGACAGTATCACCTCTGAAATTGAATTTACCTATTTCAATATTCAGGATTTTCAAAAGCCGCTTCGCAATGCCAGCAAATCAGACGACAATTCGCTGATCGCACTATTCAAAATTTTATCTCCGGAACATCTGTTAAAACTTCCATTTACCAACGACAGCAACAGTCTCGACAAGCGTTTTTACAGCGAGTTGTTACACATATTAGGATTGTCAGAAACTAAAGAAGGAAGCAAAAAGCTGATCGGACGTAATAAAACAGGTGAACGACACACAGGAACAATAATGGAAGATGCAATCATTCAGCTTGACAGTCTGGATAAATTGAGCCGGCTTGATAAACCAAGCCAATACGGAAATACACAACAGGAACGACTTTTCAATATTGCCCTTGAACTTTCAATCACCTGGATAAACAGGATATTGTTTTTAAAGTTACTTGAAGCCCAGCTCATTAAATACCACAAAGGCGACAAATCCTATTCGTTTCTCAACATTGAAAAAATAAAAAACTATGATGACCTTAATAGTCTGTTCTTTCAGGTTTTGGCTCGTAAGCATGATGAACGTAACGAAGATGTAAAAAACATTTTTGAGCAAGTTCCGTATCTGAATTCTTCTCTTTTCGAACCAGCCAATATCGAACAGCTTACCCTGTTTATAAGTAATCTGAAAGACGATAAGATAATCCCTATCTATTCACAAACCGTACTTAAAGACCAGCAAGGCAGGAAGCGATCAGGAAATATCACAACTCTTCAGTATCTGTTTGAGTTTCTGGATGCTTACGACTTTGGAGCAGAAGGCGGAGAGGAAATTCAGGAAGATAATAAAACGCTTATTAATGCTTCAGTTCTTGGATTGATTTTCGAAAAAATTAACGGATATAAAGACGGATCATTTTTTACTCCGGGTTTCATAACCATGTATATGTGTCGCGAAACTATCCGTAAAGCTGTTGTTCAGAAATTCAATGAAACTAAAAATTGGAATTGCAAAGACATTGAAGAGCTTTACGATAAAATTGAAGATCGTAATGAAGCTAACCAGATTGTAAACAGCTTAAAGATTTGTGATCCTGCCGTTGGTTCAGGACACTTTTTGGTTTCGGCGCTTAATGAAATCATTGCTATAAAAAACGACTTAAAAATTCTGCAGGACCGGGATGGAAGGCGGCTGAAAGAATACCAGGTGGAAGTGGTAAATGATGAATTGATTGTAACTGATGAAGAAGGAGAGCTTTTTGAATACAACCCAGCTATCAGCCCTACAGGTTCATTGTTTCGTACAGAGAGCCAGCGTATCCAGGAAACACTTTTTCATGAGAAACAGACTATTATTGAAAATTGTCTTTTTGGTGTGGATATAAATTCCAATTCGGTAAAGATCTGCCGTTTACGATTGTGGATAGAGCTTTTAAAAAATGCCTATTACAAAAATGCAACCGAACTAGAAACGCTTCCGAATATTGATATCAACATAAAATGCGGGAACTCTCTGGTAAGCCGTTTTGCCCTGGATGCTGACCTGAAACAAGCCTTGAAAAAAAGCAGATGGTCAATTAACAGCTACCGGATTGCAGTTCACACTTACCGAAATTCTGAAAGTAAAGAACAGAAAAGAGAAATGAACCGATTGATTGCCAATATAAAATCGGATTTCAGAAGTGAAATTTCTTCGAACGATCCAAAAGTTAAAAAATTACGCAAGCTTTCAGGCGACTTGTTTCAAATGATCAATCAAGGACAACTTTTTGAAATGAGCCAAAAGGAAAAAGCCGATTGGAACAAAAAAGTAACACAACTCACCCAAGAAGTCAAAAAATTAGAAACCGAGATTGAAGAGATTAAAAATAATGAAATTTACGAAAACGCTTTTGAATGGCGGTTTGAATTTCCTGAAGTGCTGAATGATGATGGCGATTACATTGGATTTGATGTGGTGATTGGAAATCCGCCGTATATCAAGGAGTACGAAGGCAAAGAAATATTTGATGGCTTAAGGCAAAATGAAGTTTATCAGGGTAAAATGGATATTTGGTATCTTTTTGCAGCAGACGGACTGAAACTGCTACGAGAGAATGGTTTTTTAAATTATATAGCACAAAATAACTGGGTAACCAGCGCAGGAGCTGGAAAGTTTAGAAATTTTTTGTTACAAAACGCAAGCATAAAAAAACTATTGGATTTTGGAAGCTTTATGATTTTTGACTCAGCAAGCATTCAAACGATGATTATGTTTTTTCAAAACAAAAAATCTGATAATTATTGTTTTGATTACAGAAAATTGAGTGGCGAAGGTTTGACTCTGGAAAATGCTGAAAAGTTATTGTCACACATCCAAAGCGAAAACACCAAGTATTTAAAACCATTAATTTCCATAGATAAGTTATTGAACAAAACCTTCACGTTTCAAAATAAAGAAGCAGAAATCGTCTTGGTAAAAATGCGGAATAAGTCAAATTTTGTGTTAGATGAAAGGACAGAAGTAGCACAAGGAATTGTGTTTCCACAAGATTTTTTGAATAAAAACTCACAAACCATTTTAGGCACAGGTTTTAAAGTTGGGGATGGTGTTTTTGGGCTGAGCCAAAAAGAAAAGGATGGTCTTAATCTATCTGCTGAAGAGGAGGGATTGATAAAACCTTATTATAATAGCGAGCAATTTTTTAGATATTATGCCCATAGAGAAAATAAGAACTGGCTAATCTATACTAGTTCTGAATTCAAAGACCCAAATAAAATGTTAGCTTACCGAAACATAAAAAAGCATTTAGATAAATTCTTAAGCGTCATTACTTCCGATAACAAACCTTATGGATTGCACCGTGCAAGGGTTGAGGATTTTTTCTTAGGCGAAAAGATAATTGTTCAGAGAAAATGCCCTGAAAAGCCAGTTTTCACCTATACTGATTTTGACACCTATGTTTCTGCTACTTTTTATGTGATAAAAACAAAAAGATTAGACCAAAAATACTTAACCGGCCTGTTGAATTCAAAATTGTGTGAATTTTGGTTAAGACACAAAGGCAAAATGCAAGGCAACAATTTTCAGATAGACAAGGCTCCAATATTGGATTTGCCCATAATTAGCCCAGAAAAGGCTATGCAGAATATAATTTCATCAATTGTTATGGAAATCATTAAAACCAAAACTCAAAATTCCTCCGTTGACACCACTGCTCTCGAGGCTGAGATTGACCAATTGGTTTACCAGCTTTACGATTTGACAGAAGAAGAAATAAAAATTATAGAAGGAAATTAGTTTATGGCACTAACTAACACTGAAAATTTACGAGATGAAATAGATAAACTATTTCGTCATTATGTTGATAGCATAAAGATTAGGACTAAATGTAATCTTAATGATGGAGCTGTAAATGGAGAAGGTTTTTTTCGCAATTTTTTCAATTTATTGTTCAAGTATAATCTTTCAAAGGATAGAATTGAAAGTGCATACAATGAAACAATTGATTTGCACGATATTGATGCAAAAATATGTGTTCAAGTAACAGCAAAGAATAATAAATCAAAGGTAGAAACTACAATAAATCACTTTATTGAAAAAAAGAAATATGAGAGTTATAGAGAACTTCACTTTATCGTCATTGACAGAGAAATACAGTTTAAATACGATGTAAGTGCTTTAAAAAAATATGAAGTTAAAATTATTTTCCACGACTACACTACAATTTTCCAAACACTAAAAGACCATTTTGATTCTTTCGAGAAAATAAAACCTATTTATGATTTTGTCGTTTCTGAACTTGATCCCGATAGAGCGAAAAAAGAAACAACAGAAATTACTTCAACAATACCTGAAAAAAGGAATTCATTCCAACCAAGTACAGAACTTCATCTTGTTGACCAGATTTTAGAATGGTTAAAATTATTCCAGGGATTCAATTTTATTCACCCAAGAACAATTGCCAGACTTCCAATTTTTAACAGTAAAGAGAGCTTTCACAATTCGTATTCGCACTACTGCCTCAAAACAAGCAATAAAGCAATTCAAGAACTTTTGCAAAAAGTAAAAGTAGAAGACACGGTTATAACAATTAGCGATGAATCATTAAAACCCTTTGAAGAAAAGCTAAAAGAAATTTTCCTCATTCTCAATAACTGTTTAATTCAATGTATCTGTTATAGAGAAAAATATACCGAAATAGAGCATCATAAAATCAGAGTCAAACATTACGATAGTAACTGTGATTGTATGTCTTGCCAATTTCGCGAGTTTAGAATACAAGAACTTTTCGCAGAGCTAAAAGGAAAAGCGATTACACATTCAGAAAATCTTGATGAAGCATTAGCCGAAGGCTATTATTTATGTAAACTAGGCGAGCACATAAAGGGTTGGCAAATTTTGAATAGTGTTGCTGAAAAAAGTAAAAATCAAAATAATTCTGTCATTTATTTTTTGTCGTTATACAACATAACACAGATTCGTAATTTTATTGATTCTCCTTGGTGGGAAAGCGAGAGCAAACAAATACTTCCCAAAATAGATGATATTGACTTACATAGCACAATCAATGATTTTTCAATTTCTGTTGAATTAAGAGATGAATTAATTAAAGTAAATGAAAAACATTATTTGCATTGGAGTCGTGAAATTATTGATGAACAATTTGAGAGTATTTTAAATACGAATAAACTTTATGCAAATGGAGGTGCAAGTTGGGGGACAAATTCATTTTACTTGTTGTTGGGAGAACTGCGTATTCTGTATGCTTATTATTTAGAAAATCATATTGTGGAAGATGATTTTTACACGTTTAGACAAGTGATAACTAAAGGGGTTGAAGGCATTCTAATCAGTTTTACTACAGATAAAAGTTATGAATACAGATTCAAAGAATTTAACAGTTTGATTTTATCATTTATGTTCTTCTTTGTTGAAGAGAAGAATTTGGAAAGGCTTTTTAATGAGTATAAAATTCAAAGTATTCCAATTATTGAAAGCGAAAAACAAAGTTTCATTAGCACAATTACGAATTTCTTTACATTTCAATATACAATAGGTGTTTGGGATAGTATTAATTTCAATGATAATATTTTAAAACAAAATTACTTCTCTTCTTATCGCCAGTCGCTTCGTTTTATTTTCAATAAGATAATGCTTTTGCTCTCAAAAGCAGAATTGTCAGATGAAGAATTAAAACCGATTACAGATCCATTTGTAAATTATTTACGAGTAGCAGAAGACTTTAATCATAATAATTGGACTTATGCTATTAAATTTTTCAAGACAAAAATTCAAATATTTTCATCGGAGCAAATTAAAAAAATTATAGAGCTGACATACGACGATAAACATCATGATTTGGGTGATGATGTTCTTGGGTCAATTTGTGATATAGCATTTAAGAAGGCCAATTTTGTTTTGACTGAAAAAGACAAAGTGTTTTTTGAAAAATTGTTCAACAATGTTACAACAACGTGTAAAAAATGCAATAGAGTTCACGACACAAAACAAATTTTTGCTGCATGGAAAATTGCTGCTGATACTGGAAAACAAGCAATTAAACAAAAAGCTGTTGAGTATTTAGAAAGTAAATTTGATGCTGATTTTTATATGCACGCATCTTTTAAAGGAGTTTTCACTAAAGACGAATACCCAAATCTTTTAAATAGTTTCATTGAAAGTGTAGTTGAAAGCTGTTCGTCTTACGATATTAAACAAGATAATGGTAGATGGAGGTTTAGAAACTTTGCAGGATTCAATTTTATTAATTGTCTTGCATACTTGAACGTGGACTTTAAACAAGAAAGTATTCAAGAAATTTCAAAAATATCTGACTACTATAATTGGTTAATCAATTACGAGACATACGACTACACAAACTTTGACTTAAAATGGATAAGTGAATTGTTTATTCCGGATCATATCATAGAGAAACTACGTCAGGTTAAACTACTAAAAGAAAAAGTCATTAAGGAACTGAAAGTTAACTATGACTCTAGGCTTGCAGAATTCTATACAAAAAATTTAATCTAATAATACTAACATTTTAAAGCTACAAACATTACTATACTTCATTAGTCAAGGTTACAAACAAAGGTTATTAAAGTGTTTATCTGCTCACACTTAAAGTTAAATAATTAAAATCCCCCTCAACAAAAAGCAGTTTTGTTGATAAAAACCACAGGAGTGTTATTCTTTTACCTACAAATGTTGTATATTTGGTTCGTGAACAAAAAGTGGCAAGGCATTTGGGTATGAAAAAGTTAATTAAACCCTTTATTGTATCAGGCATTATACTGCTGCTGTCAGTTTGCTCAAATGCACAAATATGGGCACCTTCAAATGCCAGATGGTACTACTCTTATTCTAATTTTGAAATTGTAGGATATGTCAATATCGTTAACACAGCAGACACGTTGATTTACGATAATACTAACGACAAGTTCCGTAATTGTCAGATATTAAATAAGATTTTTTATTCATACAACGGCATCACAAGCGCAATGGATACGACAAATTTAGGAAGTGTATATACCTGTAGCAACGATGACACCGTTTTTATATTCAAACATAACCGGTTTTATGTTTTGTATGATTTCTCTGCACAACCCGGCGATTCATGGATAGTTCCTGAATCTTACAACATTGGTTTTTGTGATTCAGTGGGAGTGGTAAATGTTGTTTCAGTGGGTGATACTATTATTAATTCTGAATCTCTAAGATATATAGTGGTTGAGCCTGAATATCAGACTCATTGGGTTATGTTCGGTAAAATAATTGAAAAAATTGGTCCATTATGGTATATGCTTCCTGAGCAGAATTGTTGGCTTGATTTTATGGAGGGAGGGCCGTTGAGGTGCTATCAGGACAATACAATCCAATTTGAGTCCGACATTGCACCTTATTGCGATTATCTTGTTGGGATCAATGAAACAGAAAATCAATACCTGAATATTTTCCCCAATCCTGCAACTAACTTTTTAACTATTGAATGCCCGCCTCAGCAACTATATGATCTTGAAATAACAAACATGCACGGTAAAACCCTAAGGAAACACTTTTCTGTTGAAAATAGTGCTGTAATTAATTTAACCAGATTTGAGCTGGGTTTATATATTCTGTCTTTACGAAATACAACATCCAATGCTTCAATACATAAATTACTGATTATCAATAAATAAGCAGTTATTACAAAATTGATGTAATTTTAATAATGTTCTTTATCTTCAGTTTTGAACAAAAATTATTAAAATCCGTTACTTTTATCAGAATCAGTTTTTCGGGAGGTAGTAGCTGCTGTGCTTTGCAATACGTTCCCTACAATTTAATGAAATTACCCCCAATCTACTCAAGCGGGAAAAACTAGTGTAATTCGCTAGTAACTGCTATTACCGACAGTCCGATTCTTTGTATTTAAATCATTTTGTTAACCAAAAAATTCTAAAGATGAAATTAAAAGGAATCAGTCTTGCTATTCTCTTTTTCACGAGCACCTTATTCGCTCAGAAGGGAGACACTCCTATGAATACCTACGACATGGGAGGCAAAATCGACTTTATGAAACTTACCGAGTCCGGCGTGCTTGTAGTAGCCGGCGGTGGCGGTTTTGCCGGAATCAAGCCCGGCGAGAGTCAACCGCACTTCGTTTTCAAAGACTATGGAAAAGTAAAGGAAGAAGAACTGACTTTTATTCCTATGTCACCCTATGTGATGATTGATGAAGGAGCCTTTGGGAAGAGCAGAAAAACTGTGATAGACGTAGTATCGGGCAAAAAGCTTTTTGCTACTGAGGAACAAGGCTGGAGCATCATTAATAGTGCAGATATATTTTTACCACAAAACAAACTTGTGATCACCGGCGCCCACGACAGAAAGTCGGCCCTGGGTGTATACGACCTTCTGGACGGAAGTGAGGTCAAATTGATGCATTTTAAAGCCAACAGCCCTCAATTTATCACCAAACCAGTGATTATTGACGGAGGCTTACTCATAGGTTCCAACCAATCACTAATGCGGATTGATTTGGAAACAGGCAATATAGTGTGGGAAAATAAAGAACTCAGCAAAATCAGCTGGCTCACCTCCGACCCAAGTGGGAAAGAAATATATGCCTTTGAAAAGAAAGGAGATGGCACTCGTATCCATAAAATAAGCAGTACAGGGAACCTCCTATGGCAGAAAGAACGTAAGATAAAAGGAAGTATACACCAGTTTCAGATACTTCCCAATGGTCTGGCATGCGTCAGCAATACCGTTTCTAAAAGTGGAAAGGTAGAATCCAAAATATCCTTTCTGAGTCCATCCGATGGTACTGACCTATGGGAAAAGGCACCCACAATAAAGGATTATGTTACCCATTTTTACATACAGGACGATGGCATCCTTTTCGGGCTCTCGGGTGGCGGCATCAACAAAATAGACTTTAATGGAACCCCTCTCTTCAAAAAACCGATGAAAACCGGCGATAATATACATGTCATGGCCAACACACCCAAAGGTCTGATCTATATCACCGATAGCGATTGCAACATAGTGGATTTAAAGGCCGGTGAATCGATATGGGCTAAAGAGCTCAAGTTTAAACGGGCTAAACTGGTTACAGATACCTACGATCCCGATAGGCATCGTTACCTGATCAGCACGGGTACCGAGCTGATCTCTATAGACGAAAACACAGGAGACATTAACCATTTAGCCGAATATAAATTCAAGGGCAGTGAATATCCAAATTCGATAGAAATACGCAAGGAGGGTATCTTGTTAAGCTCAGATCAAAACATGTTATTGCTGAACTTTGACGGTACTCAAAATTATACACTTTTTTATCAGGCACCGGGTAAAACGGCAGCAGGAGCCATATTGGCCGGAACAATGGCTCTAGCCTCAACAGCTGCGGCTGTAGGATCCTCCGTATCTGCCGAACTTCATAGAGATGTGAACAATATAGGTGGTGGACACTATGCCCTTGGAGATTATACCATGACCGGAAAGATGCAAAAAGAGATGGCCAGTTCGTATGCGAAGATGGCTGGAAACTCATTTGCCGAAATGACCAAACGATTCAGTGCTACAGCTGCAACAGAAAACGCACAATTTATTCTCACAAAATTGGATGACGGAATTGGCCTGGTAAAGATTAACAAAGATACCGGCCAGATAGAAAAAGAAGTTATATTAAAAGATAGAAAACCTATGTACGAAGTAGACGATATGGCCGGACTATTATACTATGTAGCCAATACAAACACTATTTATATTTATAACCTAAACCAATAAAGTAGCGAAGACTTAACAACCTCAGAAAATAGAATAATTTCTACTTTTTGGGATTAAAAACAGCTTTCAACAATCTCTCTTTGGATAAAAATACCCAAAGGGAGATTTTTTTCCTGACTTATCCCTTTTAGTGCGGTCAAAACATTTTGGATAGAATTCCAATTATTTTAGCTACTAGTTCCGCTTTTATTAAGGTGGTTTTACCAGATACCTTATTGAAAATGGCCATCTGTGCTTCTTAATATACTCTGTGATAGTTGATAACCACTGAGAACACAGAGGTTCACAGAGAAATCCGTTGAAAAATACTCTGTGCCTCTCCGTGTCCTCTGTGGTTAAATGAATTACTATTAAAATGTTATTATTGTAAACGAGTATTATATTGCTACTGTGCAGCTGTGAATTCTTCAACCCGCGGTTAAGTGGATAACATGCTACGGTTTATCCAGTGCAGAACAAATATGCTTTAAAACAATACGTTTATTGTTATTCCTGAACTGCTTGCGCCCTATATTCTGTCTTTGCCACCCTAATTTTTGCACTTTTTAGTCCCTTAGTGCGGTAAAAACAATAAAATTAAATGAATAAATGCTGATAATCAAGGATTTACAACGACACTAAATTGAAGGGGTACAAGCCAGAACACTGTATTTTCATTTCTTAGCCTCAGAAATAAATTTATCAGCAATAGGTCTTGAAAGTTCAGGGTGGTCATTCATTCGTTCAGGATGCCACTGAACACCTATCAAAAACGCTTTATTTTTACGATCAGCCCATTCTATTGCTTCAATCACACCATCAGATGAAGTTGAAGAAACACTTAGACCCGGTGCCAGGTCTTTTATCGCCTGATGATGATTTGAAGTAACAATCCCGCTTGCACAGGCAGTTATCTCATTCAAAAAACTTCCTTCAGCAACTGATACTTCATGTACACATGCCAGAGGATCATCATGATCCCTATGGATAACATCCATTCCAACATCCTCAGGAATGTCAATAATCATGGTTCCTCCAAGAGCAACATTCAGGATCTGATGCCCCCGGCATATACCCATAACAGGAATATTCATTTCCAATGCCTTGTGTATCAGCGAAATCTCAAGTGAATCGCGATAACGGTCAAATTCTCCGCATCTCACAGTATCATGTATCATTCCATACAGATCCGGAAATATATCCTCGCCGCCGGTAAGCAACAAACCCTGGCTCAGCCCAATGATCTTCAATGCTGAATCCAATCCCAGATCATACAGATTTGTTAATATCAGTGTTGAATCTGAATTGAGCAACCATTGCTCGTAAAATGAACCTGATTTTGAAATCACAATTCTTGTTGGAGATTTTTCCGGTGCAGAGCAGGAAAATATATGGCTGATAATGAATAATATCAGCGCAATTTTAGCGCAGTAACGTATTCCTTTATTCATAAGCATGAAATTTTTATTTTATAAAAGTTCACCCTGCAAATAATACGAATTATACGATTTGTATTTACAAAATAGTCCAAACTGTTTTGTAAATCTACAAACGTAAATGCCGATGGTTTAAATATATAGAACAATCGAGCAGAGCGAAAATTGGTCTATTATATTTTTCCAATTGGTATTATATTTACAATTATCAAAAATCAAAATACTTATCTGGTTTCTGAGTTTAATTTCCGGCAAGCAGTTCCTTAACAATAGCTGCAATAGTTTTGTTATCAGCTTTTCCCATCAGTTGCTTTGAAGCTTCGCCCATTACCTTCCCCATATCCTTTATACTTTTTGCATCAATGTTTTTGATTAGATCAGCAATAACAGCTCTGACATCCTCTATATCGAGCTGTTTTGGCAAATATGCCTCGATAACGGAGACCTGGCTCTCTTCTGTTTGAGCAAGGTCTGCTCTTCCCTGGCTACGGAAAATTTCAGCAGACTCCCTGCGTTGTTTAACCATTTTTTGCAATAGTTTAATTTCTTCCTCTTCCGAAATGGTTTCCACAAAAGCAGTCCCTCTGGTTTTTTCAAGCAAAATAGCTGCTTTTATTGCTCTCAGTGCTTCCAGTTTACCGGCATCCCGCGCTAACATGGCAGCCTTGATATCAGTCATTATTTTTTGTTCGAGGTTCATAGTTAAAAGGATTAATCCGGATTATCGTACAAATATGCGTTATTACTACGAATTTCAGTATTATTTTCCTCATCAACATCAAGAACATAACGTGAAGCCTGCAAACCAACATTTGGAGGAGGATCTTTAAGTTCAAAATTCACACGTTTGTATGCCGGCTCATTTTCCAATTCACTTAATCCTGCCGGTGTTTTCATTTTCATACTTAAACTTTTCAGCCTTTGAATACGTTCTTCTGACTGTTTTCTCAGCAGGTCGGTATCTTCGGTTTCAGATGATTCAACAGGCTTGCTGGCCGGTGCAAAAATCCTGTCTTCGTCAGTATCCTGAATGGTATTTTCAGTTTGTTTCAATTTTGGAGACTCAATTTCAAATTTCAGAATATTATCCTCTTCTTCTTTCATTAACGAAGATTCTTCTAGCTTCTCTTCTTCGTCCGGGAATAGCTTCATGGTTTCTGATTCTGACCTTTTTACTACTGGTTCAGATATCTGATCGAACAAGCTTATCAACTGATTATCAGGCTCCATGGTTATTTCTTCATCCGGTCTGATCTCAATATGTTCCTTCTCTATGATATTGGAATCAGCAACTACACCAACGATTTTCTTTTCCACCTTTGGATGTTCTGACTTTTTCCTGTTAAACCCTGTTGCAACAACTGTTACACTGATTTTTGAGCCAAGCTCAGGATTTCTTGCATAACCCCATAATATCTGAGCGCTCTGACCTGCTTCATTTTGAATATATTCAGTTATTTCATTGATCTCATCAACACTTATTTCATCTTCACCTGAATTTATTTGCAACAAAATATTATCGGCACCTTTAATTGAGTTGTCGTTAAGCAATGGCGAATTTAACGCACCCTTCACAACCTTTGATGCACGGTCCTCTCCGTCAGCGGTATCTGAACCCATTATAGCCTTGCCACTATCGGTTAAAACTGTTTTAACATCTTCAAAGTCAACGTTTACATATCCTTCCATAGTAATTATCTCAGCTATGCCTTTAGCGGCAGTGGTAAGGATATCGTCAGCCCTGTTGAATGCCTCGCTTAATTTCAGGTTCCCGTAGAGTTCCCGCAATTTATCATTACTTATCAGCAGCAATGCATCAACATATTTCCTCATTTCTTCAATTCCGGCTTCAGCCTGCTGGCAGCGTTTGCGTCCTTCAAACGAAAATGGCAAGGTAACAATACCCACAGTAAGTATGCCCAATTCACGGGCTGCCTGAGCAATTACAGGTGCTCCGCCGGTACCTGTGCCACCTCCCATTCCGGCTGTAATAAACAGCATTTTTGTATTCACCTGAAATATTTCATTGATCTGATCAATTTGCTCAAGTGTTGCAATCCGCCCTATTTCGGGTACTGAACCGGCTCCCAGCCCTCGTTTGCCCAATTGAATTTTTGTAGGAACCGGGCTAAGTTCCAATGCCTGAGCATCAGTATTGCAAACTATAAAATCCACACCTTTAATACCTTGCTCATACATGTATGATACGGCATTGCTTCCGCCGCCTCCTATTCCCAACACTTTAATAATGCTGGAACCATTTTTTGGCAGGTCAAATTCTAAGTCAGTCATTGTAAATTCTCCTTAATTAATTTAGTGATTATTTATTTAATTTTCTTATGATTTTTTGAATAATTCTACCAGAACATTAAAAAACTTACCTCCTTGCCCTGAGCCAGAAGTACTTTTTGAGGAATAATAATCCTTCTTTTTTCTTTTCTCCTCTGATTGCTGAATTCCAAGCATTACAAGCCCTACTCCTGTTGCAAACATAGGGCTGCCAAGTTCTTTAGGCAAATCATTTGCAAGATGCTGGCTGGGATAACCAATACGAACATCCATGCCAGTGATAAATGATGTAAGCTGAGCCAGATGTTTTAACTGCGACCCGCCCCCTGTAAGAACAATGCCCCCAATCAGCTTATCTTCATAACCTGAATTCCTGATCTCATAACACACATGATCAATTATTTCTGTCATACGCGACTGAATAATGCCTGCAAGGTTGCGAAGGGTAATTTCTTTTGATGGTCTCCCCTGTAAGCCCGGTATTGTAACTATTTCCTCATCTTTATTTTCTTTTGCCACTGATGAACCAAACCTTACCTTAAGCTCCTCGGCATGTCTTTTAATAATTGAGCATCCTTTTTTAATATCTTCGGTTACTATGTCGCCTCCAAGAGGTATCACAGCAGTATATCTTATCAGATTATCCTGAAAAATTGCAAGATCAGTAGTACCTCCTCCAATGTCAACCAATGCAACTCCGGCTTCTTTTTCTTCTTCGCTTAATACCGCTTCAGCTGAAGCAATTGGCTCAAGTATAAGGCCAGCCGCAGTAAGTTTTGCACTTTCCACACATTTAATAATATTTTTGGCTGCCAATGTCTGTCCGGTTATAATATGGAAATTTGCTTCAAGTTTCGAACCCAATACACCGCGGGGTGCTTTTATACCAGTCTCACCGTCAACAGTGTATTCCTGTGGTATCACTTCAATTATTTGTTCCCCCGGATTGATTACCAGCTTGTACATATCGTTGGTCAAACGATCAATTTCTTCCTGAGTAATCCCATCTTCTCTGTTATCGCGAATGATATGTCCCTGATGCTGCTGGCTTTTGATATGTTGCCCTGCAATACTAACATAAACCGAGTTAATATCCACATTGGCCCGATGACCTGCAAGCTCCACCACCTGCTGAATCCCTGCAACAGTATTTTCAATATTATTTACCATACCACGCCTTACACCATATGAATCAGTTTTGCCAAATCCAAGGATTTCAATCTTACCCAATTCATTAAGCCTTCCCACAATAGCAGCTATCTTTGTTGTGCCAATATCAAGTCCTACAATAATATCTGATTGTTCCATAGTTGTTAGATTTTTGAACATACTACCTGTTTGTTGTATTTTAAGTTGATTGTTTTATATAAATCAAGGTTTTGAATTGCTTTTTCCGAGCGATAAAACTTTACCAGCCTGTCTAACTTATTTTCAGCTTCAAATCCGTCTCCAAACAAAATTCTCTGCCTGCCGACATGAGTATATAATTCAAGTTCATCGTTATGATTTATAAATATCTGTTCAATTAAAGATTGCAAAAAGTCATCATCATGAATATATAAACCCACCTGAACAGCCTGATACAGGCTACTGCTCCTGAACACAGGCATATTTTCTGCCATCATCTGTAAATTAATTCCGGGCTTCAGTTGGTCAGGCTGTAGTATATCGCTATTTATAATCAGTAGTCTGTGAGGATGATTTTTTGACAATGACATAACCACACCTTTGTTGTCAACGTACCAGGCTTCGCTGCCAAACATAACTTTAACCGCGGGCACCCGCTGAACAGCCCTGATACGCAATAAACCGTCGAGTGTCAAATCAATGTCGCAGTTTTCGATATAATGAGTTTTAAGGATCTCATCCCTGATCTGAGCAATATCTCCTGCTATTAAAACTCTGCCTTCGGGAGCCCCGAGCTTTTCTTTGACAAGTGCTCTTATTTCAGCTTTTGTAATCAAGGTATCCTGATTTATATATCTCAAATCAATTTCCTGGCTTACGCAAACCATAGTACTATGCTCCTGCCTGATAAAACCAAGCAAAACGAAAACTCCTGCCAGTAACAAAATGGTAAAGACTATATTTAAGATACGCTTCATGAATGTATAGCTTTAAAGGTTGTTTCAATTGGTTCAACAAGTCTGTCAATATCGCCGGCGCCAAGAGTTAAAAGAATTTCGGGTTTGATAACTTTTAAAAATGATATAAGATCTTCTCTGGCACACAGATATTTATGTTGATGATCTATCATCTTCAGTAGGTTTTCAGAACTTACCCCTTCAATGGGCAACTCTCTTGCAGGATAAATATCAAGCAAAATAATTATGTCCAGCGCTTTTAAACTCTGAGCAAATTCACTGGCAAAATCACGGGTCCGGGTGTAAAGATGCGGCTGAAATACTCCTGTAATTTTTTTCTCAGGATATAATTTTCTCACTGAGTCAATGCAGGCTTTAATTTCATTTGGGTGATGAGCGTAATCATCAATGTATATGAAATTGTCGCGCTCTATCCTGATATCAAAACGCCGTTTAACACCTTTAAAGGATGATAATCCGCTTTTTACTGTTTCTTCATCTGCATTGTTAAGAATAGCGACTGCCGAGGCTGCCACTGCATTTTCAAGGTTAATAATGCCCGGAATTCCTGATTGCAGACCTTTTACCTCCCTAAAAGGTGTAACTAAATCAAATTTGTTAATCCCGCTCTTCACATTAATATTAATTGCATGAAAATCAGCTTTTTCAGAAAGCGAATATGAATAAACCGATACTGACTCATTTACTTCAGTAAAGAGTTCAATACCTTTTTTTATCAGAAGTTTTCCATTAGGTTTTATTTTTGAAGTAAATGACCGGAATGAGTTTTTAAGATGCTGGTGATCACCATATATATCAAGATGATCGGCATCAGTTGAGGTAATCACGGCAATCCATGGTTCTAACTGTAAAAACGAACGGTCGTATTCATCGGCTTCAGTAACAAAAAGATCAGTTTCAGGTTCGAACACCAGATTTGATCCCAGATTTTTTGATATTCCGCCAAGCAGGGCATTGCATTTATTTGAACCCTGATTCAAAATATGAGCTATCCAGCACGATATGCTTGTTTTACCGTGTGTTCCTGCCACTGCAATAAGACGCTTATCTCTGGTAAGAAACCCTAATAATTCAGCCCTTTTCATTAGGGGAATATCAGAAGCTGATAAATGAACAAACTCCTTATTATTTTCAGGAATGGCAGGAGTATAAACAGCCAGATCGAGATCTGAGGGTATAAGTCCGGTGTTTTCTTCATAATGAACCGGAATGCCCTGAGAAATAAGTTCCTGAGTTAATTTTGACTCAGTACGGTCATATCCTGATACATTCACACCCTGAGCCTTGAGCATCCTGGCAAGAGCACTCATGCCAATACCCCCGATCCCCAGAAAATAAACATTTCTCCAGGATTCTTCAGCCGGAATATGACCTTTTACTTTATTCATCAGTTTTTTCTGTTTTTATCTGCAATTGCCAATACCTCTTTTGCTATTCTCTCAGCAGCATCGGTATATGCCATTTTTTTTATGTTTTCTGAGAGTTTAAGCAAAACCACATTATCATTTATTATCTCGATTATTGTTTTTCCAAGTTTTTCTCTTGCTTCACTATCCCTTATCATTATTGCCGCCTTATTTTTCACTAACGCCATGGCATTATGAGTCTGATGATCTTCAGCCACATTGGGCGAAGGAATAAGAACAGCAGGTTTGCCCACAATACATAATTCTGATAGCGAAAGTGCGCCGGCTCTTGACACCACAAGATCAGCAATGGCATAAGCCAGATCCATTCTGGAAATGAATTCCATTATTCTTATCCCTTTACTTTCAACTTCGGGGATTAGACCGGCAGCTTCAGGAAAATAGTTTTTACCACATTGCCATATCACCTGCAATCCATTATCAATAAAGAGCTGTAAATATTTATGTATGCTTTCATTTATTGTTCGGGCGCCAAGGCTTCCGCCGGTAACCAGCAATGTTTTATGTTTTGTATGGAGATTAAAATAAGCGGCAGCTTCCTGTTTTTTGGTTTCTGTGTTCAAAATATCTTTACGAACCGGATTTCCGTACAGCAGGATTTTATCCTTCGGAAAATACTTCTCCATGTTTTCGTATGCAACACAAATACGTTCAGCCTTGCCCGCAAGCAATTTATTTGTAACTCCCGGATAGGAATTCTGCTCCTGTATCACAGCCGGAATACCTGAATTCACAGCTACTTTCAACAGAGGTCCTGAAGCATAGCCCCCCACTCCTACTACCACGCCGGGTTTAAACCTGCGAATTATGCTTCTTGATTTTATAAGACTGATTATCAGGCGGAAAGGAAAAGAGATTAAAGAAAGTGAAAGCCTGCGCTGAAATCCTCTTACCGGAATTCCTTTAATCGGATATCCTGCGGCGGGTGCTTTTTCCATTTCCATTTTGCCTGTAGCTCCCACAAATAGAATATTAGCCTGAGGTTCAAGGTTCTTCAAAGCATCGGCAATGGCGATGGCAGGAAAAACATGTCCTCCGGTTCCACCTCCGCTGATTATGATATTTAATGGTTTCTCAGGCATAGGCTTCAACATTTTTTTCTGTATCTTCAACAAAACGACTAATACTGAGCATAATACCAATAGCAATACTGGTGAACCATATTGATGTTCCGCCCATACTTATCAACGGCAAAGGCTGCCCTGTAACCGGCAATAAACCTACTGTTACGCCCATGTTTATAAATGCCTGGAATACCAGGCTGAAACTCAGCCCAAAAGCGAGTATGGTCCCGAAAATATTATTGGACTTCGTTGCAATCCTAATGCCCCGGAATAAGAGAATTAAATATATGAGGATCAATCCGAAGCCACCGGCTAAACCATACTCTTCGATAATAATTGCATAAATAAAATCAGAAAAAACCTGTGGCAGCCAGTTCTTTTGATTACTGTTCCCCGGACCTTTTCCCAGAATAGTACCTTCGGCAATTGCAATTTTTGAATGTGTTATCTGCCATGTACCTTCTTCACTTTTCCCCAAATAACTTTCAATGCGTTTATCCCAGGTTGAAGTACGGTTAATGCTGTCACTTCCCTTAGGAATGGCAAGATATATTAGAAAAGCCACAGAAAGAGATCCTACAGTGATAAGCAAAAATTTCATCCTCACTCTTCCTATGAACATTATAACCAGGCTGGTGAAAAACACAATAGCTGCTGTTGACAGATTCGAAGGCAATATCAGCCCAGTAATGATAAGGGTTGGAAACAGCAGCAATGTTAAAAAATATCTGTAATCGTTAATTTCTTCACGTGCTTTTGATAGTATCCATGCCAGATAAATAAGTAAAGCAAGTTTGGCAAAATCCGAAGGCTGAATGGTCAGGTTAATTATTGGTAATACCAAATATCTTTTCGCATCAAACATTGTCGTTCCAAACACCAGAACAGCAATTAACAGGAATATTGATAACGTTATTCCATAATGCGATTTTCGTCCAAACCATTGAAAAGGAATCAGATGAGTAAGATACATTAAAACCAGACCTAAACCCAGAATTCCCAGATGCTTAAGCAGATAATATTCAGTATTATCCTGCTGATACCGGTAAGCCAGTGAACTGGATGAGCTGTAAACTGCCAGAATTGAGTATATTGAAAACAGAATGACAACAACCCAGATTGCTTTGTCGCCCCCTATGTTTAATTTAATTTTACCGTTGCTCATTTTTAAAAGGTTTTAGCTGGTTTTCAATGGCTTATATCTATTATTAACTTTCTATGTTTTTCAAACCAATTATAATTTCCTCACCAGTTCTTTGAACTGATTTCCCCTGTCTTCATAATTTTCAAACAAATCAAAACTGGCACATGCAGGTGAAAGCAATACTGTATCGCCCGGTTCGCTTAAATAATAAGCAGTTTTTACAGCTTCTTCAGCCGAACGGGTATCAACAACAACCTTTACAACTCCCGCAAAAGCTTCATGAATTCTTGAATTATCAAGTCCGAGACATACAATGGCTTTAACTTTTGATTTTACCAGTTCCATCAGCTCTGAATAATCATTACCCTTGTCAACACCTCCGGCTATCCAGATTATGGGTTTCAAAGAGCTTTCAAGCGCCCACCATGTTGAATTGATATTTGTGGCTTTTGAATCATTAATAAACTGAACCCCATGAACATTTGCCACAAACTCAAGCCTGTGATCAACATTCTGAAAATCGCCCAGACTTTTTCTGATGGTGTCCTTGCGCAAATTCACCAAACTTGCGCTGATACCGGCAGCCATCGAGTTGTAAATATTATGTCGTCCCTGCAATGCCAATTGTTCGATTGTCATACTAAAATGGTTTATATTGGTTTGTATAACTACTTCATTATCTTTTACATAAGCTCCGTTCTGTCTTATCTCCTGCTTAATTGAAAAAGGATAAACCCTCGCTTTCACTTCCCTCATTTTTAATTCCTCCGCAATTGCTGGATCATCAGCGCAATAAATGAATGCATCATCGTTTGTCTGATTTTGTATGATCCTGAATTTAGAATCAATATAATTACTGAAGCGGTTGTCGTAACGATCCAGATGATCAGGTGTGATATTGAGTAAAACTGCTATGTCGGCTTTGAAATCAAACATTCCATCCAACTGGAAACTGCTTATTTCAAGTACATAGTAATCATAGTTTTGCAGTGCCACCTGTTGAGCAAAGCTTTTTCCGATATTTCCTGCCACACCTGCATTCAATTTTCCAGCCTTCAGAATATGCCATAAAAGCGCAGCCGTGGTGGTTTTACCATTACTTCCGGTAATACATACTTTAAAAGCATTTGAATATCGTGCTGCAAATTCAATTTCTGAAATAACAGGCACTCCTTTCTCACGTATAGCCCTAAGCAATGGAAACTGATCAGGGATACCGGGGCTTTTGATCACCTCTCCGGCTTTCAGCAATTCCTCTGTTGAGTGCATACCTTCTTCAAAATCAATGTCATACTGTAAAAGAACGTTCTTATACTCTGTTTTAATTTTTCCTTTATCTGAAACAAAAACCGGTATTCCCCGTGTTTTTGCAAGTATTGCAGCTCCCACCCCGCTTTCGCCAGCACCAAGCACTGCAATACCATCTTTAGTCATATCATATTCCTTTCTTTATCTGATCTTTAATGTTATAATTGTTAATACTGCAAGCATAAGCCCAACAATAAAAAATCTCTGTACTATTTTGGGTTCCGCATATCCGCTTAACTGATAATGATGATGCAATGGCGACATTTTTATTATCCGTCTTCCCTCACCATATTTTTTTTTGGTGTATTTAAACCATGAAACCTGCATCACTACCGAAAGATTTTCAACCAGAAATATTCCGCAAAGAATAGGGATGAGTAATTCCTTTCTGATCATAATGGCAAAAACTGCAATTACACCACCCAAAGCAAGACTGCCGGTATCGCCCATAAAAACCTGTGCCGGATATGTATTATACCATAAAAACCCAATACAAGCTCCGACAAAAGCACTCATGTAAATTGTAAGTTCTCCTGTATCAGGCAAGTACATAATATTTAAATAATCAGCAAAAATTATGTTACCCGATACCCATGCCAGTACACCCAGAGTAGCTCCAATAATAGCCGATGTTCCCGTAGCAAGCCCATCTATACCGTCAGTAAGGTTTGCTCCGTTCGAAACTGCGGTAATTATCAAAATTACAATAGGTATATATATCATAAACGCATATTTATGAGCATTTTTGCCCAGTGGTTTCAGCAAAACTGCATAATCCAGCTCATTATTCTTAAAAAACGGGATCGTGGTTTTTGTTGACTTAACTGATTGCTTTGCAAATCTTACAATAGGAGCTATTTCTATTTCATCAGAATCCTGAAATTCGGATATTACTATATCCATTGACGGAACTTTTTCCCTGATCACTACCGATTCACTGAAAAACAATATAGTTCCGACCACAATTCCAAGAACTATCTGTCCGATTAGCTTGAAACGTGCGGCAAGACCTTTTTTCTCGTGTTTAAAAACCTTGATATAATCATCAACAAAGCCGATAACACCAAGCCAAACAGTAGTGAAAATAATGAGCAGGATATAAATGTTGTTGAGTTTTGCAAAAAGCAATACAGGAATAAGTATGGCAGCAAGAATTATCAAACCGCCCATTGTAGGGGTTCCTTCTTTTGCCTTCTGTCCTTCTAATCCCAGATCCCTTATAGATTCCCTTACCTGTTTTTTCTTAAGATAATTAATGAGCGATTTACCAAAAAACAGAGAAATAGTCAGCGAAACAATTACAGCAGCACCAGCCCGAAATGAGATATATTCGAATAATCCCGTTCCGGGTAGATCGTAGTTTTTATCAAGATATGAAACAAGAGAATATAACATAGCCTCAGTTTTTTGTTAAGTCTTTGTTTATAGCTCCGGGATTCAGTACTTCGTGTAATATCTTTTTGTCATCAAAGGGGTATTTCACTCCTTTAATTTCCTGATATTTCTCGTGTCCTTTGCCGGCTACAAGGATGATATCACCTTCTTCCGCCATTGCACATGCAGCCTTTATTGCTTCCAGCCTGTTGGTAATGCTTAAGGTTGTCCTTTTTTTATCGGCAGGTATTCCTTTTTTCATTTCTTCAATAATAGCCTCAGGTTCTTCGAACCGCGGATTATCTGAAGTAAGAATGACCCGGTTACTTAAATTGCAGGCTATTGAAGCCATCACAGGACGCTTGGCTGTATCACGGTTGCCGCCGGCTCCTATTACTGTGATCAATTGCTCATTACCTGTTCTTACAGAGTTAACGGTTTTAAGCACATTCTCAAGAGCATCCGGACTATGAGCATAATCAACAATGGCAATAATGCCGTCAGTAGAGATGAAATGATCAAAGCGTCCCTCAATCGGCATTATATCTGACAATACTGTTAAAATATTTTCCCGGCTTTCGCCCAACAATACAGCACAAGCATAAACGGCAAGCAAATTATATGCATTAAACTGCCCTACCAGTCTGAACCAGATATCAACGCCATCAATAGTCAATTGTAAACCATTGAAACGGTTCTCAATAATACGGCAGCGAAAATCGGCCATACTTTTTAAACCATAATGGAAAATCCTGCCTTTTGTATTTTGCAGCATGAACCTTCCATTCCTATCGTCAGCATTTGACAATGCAAAAGCCGTAGAAGGCAGATCATCAAAAAAACGTTTTTTAGTGTCGCGGTATGCCTCAATACTATGATGATAATCCAGATGATCGTGGGTTAAATTAGTAAACACCCCTCCCGAAAAAACTATACCCGCAATTCTCTGTTGGTCAATTGCATGCGAACTCACCTCCATGAAGCAATATGCTATACCCTTTCTGACCATAACAGAAAACAATTTATTCAGAGCCAAAGCATCGGGAGTGGTATGAGTAGCTGGTAATTCTTTGGTTCCAACCATAATTTTTATGGTTGATATCAAGCTACAGTTATAACCTAATTTAGTGAACAAACTGAAAAGCAGGGTGGCAATTGAGGTTTTTCCGTTAGTTCCCGTAATACCAATTATTTTTAAGGATTCTGACGGATTATCATAGAAGTTGGCAGCAATGATACCAAGTGCAAGACTGCTGTCTTTAACTCTCATAAAAGTAATACCATCAGCAGTTTCCTCAGGCATCTCTTCACATACAACAGAGGTAGCGCCTTTTTCAATAGCCTGTTCAATATATTTATGCCCGTCGGTCAGAGTGCCGCGAACTGCAACAAAAAGATCCCCGGCAGTTACAATACGGGAATCAACCGCGATATTGCTTACCGTTTGCAGCATGTCACCCTTTACTTCCAGTAACCCGACTTTGTATAATATATCTTTCAGTGTTTTCAAAACAAGCTGTTATAAGCTGAGAGTTAGTTTAATTTCAGTTTTTTCATCAATATCTTCACCCGGAACCGGAGTCTGACTTATCACAATTCCGGAACCATGAAGCGAGATCTTTAAGCCAAGCTTTTCGAGAATATATGTTGCATCGCGGGCACTCATACCAATAACATCAGGTATATTTTCATTTTCAATTTCCCTGCTTATTATCTTAACAGTATCGCGACAAATAACTGCCTGAGCCCACTCATCCGAGCCTTCATTTATTATCTTGTGATTCAACTGATTAAAAGTTGCTAACAAATTTTTCCGATTACCTGCAATAACACGTTCAGCATATGACAAGTCGGCTTTACTGTCAGAATCGGGTTGAATTTCGAGGCTGCTTGCGTAAACTTTATCTGCTATCTCAAGAAAAACAGGAGCCGACAATTGCGCACCATAGTACCTCCCCATATTTGGCTGAGAAATTACCACTATCATGCTGTATTTAGGATTATCGGCAGGAAAATAGCCAACAAATGAAGCATTGTACTTTCTGCTGCTATAACCTTTTCCAGCTTCATGCAAACGGGCTGTTCCGGTTTTACCAGCTATCATATATCTGGTTCCTTTAAGATTTCTTGCAGTTCCGTTTTCAACTACCCCTCTTAAAAGGCTTTTTGCTTTTTCAATAGTCTGTACAGAAGCAATTGAAGGATTAATCACTACAGGTTCAAATTTCTGAACAGTTACCCCCATATCCCTTATCTCCCTGGCAAACAATGGCCTGACCATTTTACCATTATTAGCCACTGCATTATAAAGAGTCAATATCTGTAATGGGGTGAGATTTATTTCATAACCCATGGCCATGGAAGGAAGGCTGTAATTAGCCCATGTTTTTTCAGGAACATTGTTTATAACCGGAGTTCCTTCGCCGGGCAATTCTATTCCATGTTTTTCGCCAAGCGACATCTTTCTGAGATGATCAAGGAACAGCGTCTGCCGGTCTTTATAATATTGATGGATCAGCCTTGCCATTCCAATATTGGAACTGACTTCAAAAATTCTTCTTATCGAGGCCCTTCCATAACCTCCTCTATGTGAATCTTCTATCCTTCGTGAACCAAAATTAAAAAAACCTCCACCGGTATCAATGGTGTCATTCAGGCTGATAGGATTGTCTTCCAATGCCACCATCAGCGATGCGAGCTTAAAAGTAGAACCGGGGTCTCCTGCCTGAGCAATTGCATAATTATACCTTTCCTCATATTTGCCCGGAGCTACACGTTGTAAGTTAACTATAGCATGTACAAATCCGGTTTCCACTTCCATTAATACCACACAACCCTGTTCTGCATCATTAGCAGCCAATTGCCTGTAAAGTGCGTCATGGGCTACATCCTGAATTATAATATCAATAGAACTAACAACATCTTTTCCGTTTCGCGGTTCCACCACATAATCTTCGTACACCGGTCTCCAGTCATGTTTTCCGATACGTTCAACCCATTGTTTCCCTTTCACACCTGTAAGAACCTCGTTGTACGCTGCTTCCAGCCCCATGTTCTGAACAGTTCCCTGCCTGTCCCAGCCTATTGTTCGCTTTGCCAGTTCGTTAAATGGCAATTCACGCCGGCTTTGAATATCAGCTATTAAGCCTGAACCATATTTGCTTTTTCTGAAAAGTGGTAAGGTTCTCAATACCTTTAACTGATCATAACTCACATTCCTTTTGATAAGCAAATACCTGTTATTTTCTTCTCTTGCCTTTGTGATTTTGGTTTTATATTCATTCTTACCATATTCAGGAAAAAGTTTATTCAAACCAAGAGCCAATGAATCAATATTGTTATTAAAAATACTGTCAGGAAATATTTTACTACTTACATCAATATATATATTGAATATAGGTATCGAGACTGCGAGCAGCTTTCCGTCAGATGAGAATATATTACCTCTTATGGCATCAATTTCTCTAACACGGTAGTTCAGGGAATCAGCCTTTTCTCTAAGATTATCACCAACCACAAACTGCAGATATATTACTTTGCCAGCAACAGCTAATGCAAAGAGGAAAATGAGCAAATAAGCTATATAAGCTCTGGTGAGTATGGTTTTTCTCATTTTTTCCATAATACCTGAATATTAATTTACCGAATATATTTTTTGCGGTGGAACAACTGTTTCCTTAACTCCCGTGCCTGTTAGCTTTTTAGCTACTTCCGACTGCCTGTTGAATTCTCTGGTCAGCTTCGATTTCATAACTATATGCTTATAATACAATTCCTTGTTCTCTCTTTCAAGCTTATTTACCGTACGTATCAATTCTTCAGTACTATATATGTTTCCAATATAAATCAGCGAAAAAACCATGAGCATGATCAAAAAAGGAAGCTGCTTTACTACGTTTTTCTTTGTAAGCATAGTTCCTGAAATGACCCATGCAAACGAACTGGCGATCACATTTCCACGTTTTTTCTTCGGAGCTTCTGTTTTATGTGTTCTTAATTTATTCATAATTACAACCTTTCGCCAATTCTTAGTTTTGCACTTCTCACACGATTGTTTTCACTTATCTCTTCTTCCGATGGAGTTATTGGTTTTCTGTTTATTTGTTTAAAAGTAAGGTCAGGGTTCCCGTAAAAATCTTTGATCAGTTCACCTTCAATATTCCCGGTTTTAAAAAGGTTCTTAACCAAACGATCTTCAAGTGAATGGTAAGAAATAATTACCAGCCTGCCACCTGGTTTTAACACTTCCACAGCCTGATTGAGCATATCAGCCAGTGCGCCAAGCTCATCATTCACAGCAATACGCAATGCCTGAAAAACTTTTGCACCTGTTTTATATTCACGATTTCTTGGTGCTACTTTTTTAACTACTTCCATTAACTGGCCTGTAGTCTTTATTGGACTATTAAGGCGTGTGCTGCATATCTCCCTGGCAAGCCACACAGTCTCAGCAACTTCACCAAACTCTTTTAAAATTGTTCTGATATTCTCTTCAGAATAATTATTAATGATGTCAGCAGCCGTAAGATCACCCATCTGGTTCATACGAAGATCAAGAGGAGCATCAAAACGGAATGAAAAGCCACGCTCAGGATCGTCAATCTGATAAGAGGAAATGCCAAGATCAGCAAGGATTCCATCAACAGGTAATGCTTTGTAAAATTTTAAGAAATTCTTCAGAAACCTGAAATTTGAATGAACGAGGATCAGACGTTCATCATCTATTTTATTTGCCAGTGCATCTTTATCCTGATCAAAAGCAATTACAGTTCCTTTATCTACTTTACTAAGTATCAGCCTGCTATGCCCGCCTCCTCCATAAGTAAGATCAACATAAATACCTCCGGGCTTAATACTAAGCCCTTCAATTGCCTGATATAATAAAGCGGGTTGGTGATACATAATTTTTAATCTTCTTCAATATCGCCTAATACCTTATCAATAACTTCTCCTATATCTTCCATTGTTTCAGTCATTATAAGCTTATAATTATCTGAATCCCAGATCTCAAGGTAATCAAATGCAGGAGAAAGTGTAACATCATTTTTAATTTCAGCATAATTTACCAGCTCTTTCGGTAGCAAAATGCGTCCTGCTGAATCGAGCTGAACATTCTCAATGACCCCATCCATCAAATGCCTTATTGCAATTTGATTATGTTGCTTAAATTTGTTCAATTTTTCAATAAGCCGTTTGGTTTTTTCCCAACTGGCTTTGGTGTATAATTGTAATGACTTTGTATTAATGGAACGTTTTAGCACAAACCCTTCTGCCAGAGCCTCTCCCATAGTTTTCCGATATACGGCCGGAAACAGCAGCCTGCCTTTGGCATCAACCTTACATTCTTGAAAGTCTGTAAATTTGTACATGGTAGAACTATTATTTTTTCGAAGACAAATATATATACATTTCTCCCACTTTTACACACTTTTTACCACCTGTTAATAACTTTTTTTATTTTTTATGACCTTTTTTCTTAAAAACAAACTATATCTCACTGATACTCATAGTATTATCTTGTCCCATAATTTTTAAAAAAGTTATCAGGAAAATTGATTTTTTTAATAAAAAAGAAAAAAACCTGACTCTTTTATACCTTAAACCTGAATTTCCGATGCTTTATTTATCTATTTTTGTATGTTTTTATATGCGAATCGTTTAAGTCATGAATGAAAATTCTGAAATTAGGGTAGCAGGCAAAAAGTTTATTGATATTGAAGAAGTTTTTGCAGGTAAAAGTCCTAAGATGTCCAGGCTTATACCCGGTTTTGTTTTCAAATATCTGAAACGAATTATCCATCAGGATGAACTTAACGATGTCCTCGAACGCTATAAAGATAAAATGGGGCTTGATTTTATTGATCACATTCTTGATGAATTTGGTGCTAAAATCATTGTTGAGGGGATCAATAACATGCCTGCTGAAGGGCGTTATATCGTTGCTGCTAATCATCCCCTGGGAGGGCTTGATGGAATGGTGCTAATGAAAGTAGTCGGGAAAGTACGTCCTGATATTTTGTTTCCGGTTAACGATTTGCTGATGTATCTGCCAAATCTGAAACCTTTGTTCATACCAATTAATAAACATGGAAGAAATACTGAAAACCTAAGGATATTTGATGATGCTTTTGCCTCCGATTCGGTTATTCTCTACTTTCCGGCTGGCTTATGTTCAAGGAAAATAAAAGGAAAGATTGAGGATCTGGAATGGAAAAAAACCTTTATAAGCAAAGCCCGTAAATTTGAACGCGATATTATACCTGTTTATGTGGAAGGTAAAAACTCAAATTTCTTTTATAATCTTGCAAACTGGCGTGTGAGGCTGGGTATTAAGCTAAATATAGAAATGCTATACCTTGTGGATGAAATGGCTAAGCAGAAAAATAAAGAAATAATTCTCAGATTTGGAAAACCGGTATCTTATACCCTGTTTAATGACCCTCGTAAAGACAAAGAGTCAACTCAAATGATAAGGCAAATGATATATTCTTTGGCAAAATCAGACAATAATTGAACAAATTACATAAAACACTATGCAACAGGTAATTGCGCCGGTAGCGCGCGAATTGATAGAAGCGGAATTAACTCCCGAACGATTTGTAAGGAAAACCAGTAATGGTAATAACCTGATTTATATCGTCAACTGGTATAATGCCCCTAATACAGTTACAGAAATCGGGCGTTTGCGCGAAATATCATTTCGCGATGCAGGTGGTGGAACTGGTTTGGAATGCGATATTGACCAATATGATAAATGTAGAGACTGTTTCGAACAGCTTCTGGTATGGAATCCTGCCGATAAAGAGATCATCGGTGGCTACAGATTCATCCATGGCAGAAATCAGAAAGTTGATGCATCAGGAAATCTTATTGGACCAACCGGAAAATTATTCAGCTTCAGTGAAAAGTTCATCAAGGAATACCTGAGCAAATCAATTGAGTTAGGAAGGTCTTTTGTTCAACCCAGCTACCAGCCTATGGTGAATTTCAGAAAGGGAATGTATGCCCTTGATAATATCTGGGACGGGCTTGGTGCCATAATTGTTGACAATCCTGACATTCTTTATTTCTTCGGTAAGATCACCATGTATCCTCAATATAATATTGAGGCACGCGATATGGTTCTGTACTTTCTTCATCGCTATTTTCCTGATAAAGAAAAACTTGCTTCACCATACGAACCGGTTGAGCCTGTCATTTCAAAGGAAAAGCTTGACAATATCTTTACTGGCGCATCATACGAAGAAAACTATAAAATATTGATACAACAGGTTCGTGAAAGAAAAGAACATGTGCCTCCGTTGGTAAATGCATATATGAATCTCTCGCCAACCATGAGAACTTTTGGAACAGCCATTAATTATGAGTTCGGAAAAGTTGAGGAAACCGGCATCATGGTCACCATTAGTGATATACATGAAGTTAAAAGGGTAAGATACCTCGATTCATATATTAACGAGAAATTAAAGCTCCTTAAAGCCAGGATGCCTAAAATAAAAATCAAAATTTCAGACCTTAAGGGAAAACGCAAACGTTTAAGAAGGTCAAAATAAAATTATTGATTTGCAACCAATGAAAATAGTCAGCGCCGTATTTCTTAAAAGTAGTGCCTTAGCCGCGCAATGTCCTCCAACAAATCTGCCTGAGTTTGCATTTATAGGTCGCTCAAATGTAGGCAAATCGTCGTTAATAAATATGATAACCGGCGTAAAAGGGTTGGCAAAAACATCGGGAACACCGGGCAAAACACGACTTATAAATCATTTCATTATTAATAATGAGTGGTATCTTGTTGATCTGCCAGGCTATGGTTATGCCAGAATTTCAAAAAAGACAAGAGAAGATTGGGAAAAGATGATCCAGGGGTATCTGAAAACAAGAACCAACCTGAAATGTATTTTCATTCTTGTTGATATACGCCTTGCACCACAGCACAATGATTTAAAAATGATGGAATGGATTGCAGATCAGGAACGTCCTTTTGTAATTATTTTTACAAAAGCTGATAAGCTCACCAAAAATGATTTAGCGGAAAATGTTCAGGCTTACAGAAACTTCCTGGAACATGAATGGGAAGTGCCTCCTGTTAATATTGTAACTTCCTCAGCTACAACATTTGGAAAAGATGAGCTTCTTACCTTTGTTGAACAAATCATGAACTCATGAACAGACCTATGATCTGTTCTAACGAATTTTATTCTAACTCAATTAGTAATTGATTTTTTGAAACCACCTGTCCGGTTTTCACCAGTACTTTGGCTATTATTCCCTGAGCTGAAGCCAATATTGAATTATTCATCTTCATTGCTTCGAGCACCAGTAAATTATCGCCTTTATTAACAGTATCCCCTTCATTCACTAACACCTTTTTAATTGTACCGGGTATAAAGGCAGTCACCTTTTTGGGGTCATTAGGCTGATAAGGTTTTCTTTGGATGTACTTCTTTGACAAACGGGTTTTATATTTATCGCCGTCAACAATGAAGGTTTGAATGTCATCTGTTACAAATTGCTCTTTCATTCTCCTTGGTTTTTAAATTCATTAAATTCTTAAATAATCCGGGTGTGAATCATTCAGACAATTATTTGTGGGTGATGTATTCTTGTCTGTCCGGTTCAAATTATTCAGTAATGTTTAAAATGGTGGGATTCCATGTTTTTTATTGGGTCGGATCTCACTTTTATCAGATGAAATCTCCAATGAGTGTATTAGAAGATTTCTGGTTTCTGATGGTTCGATAACTGCATCAATATAACCGTATGCGGCAGCAACATAAGGATTTGCAAATTTTTCCTTATATTCCTTGATTTTTTGTTTTCGTACTTCCTCAGGTTTTTCAGCATTCTTTATTTCGTTTCTGAAAATAATATTAGCAGCACCTTCAGGTCCCATTACTGCAATTTCAGCAGTAGGCCATGCAAAAACAAAATCAGCCCTGAGATGGCTTGAGCACATGGCTATATAACCACCTCCATAGGCTTTGCGAAGAATCACAGTGATCTTTGGTACGGTAGCTTCACTGTAAGAATAAAGTACTTTGGCTCCATGACGGATAACTCCGGCATGTTCCTGATCAATACCGGGCAGGTATCCCGGAAGGTCAACCAGTGTAACCAAAGGAATATTAAAAGCATTGCAGAACCTGATAAAACGTGCTGCTTTATCAGATGAGTCCACATCAAGTACTCCTGCAAGAACCATAGGCTGGTTTGCAACAAATCCAACAGTATGCCCTGCCATACGTGCAAATCCTATAACTATGTTTTGAGCAAACATTTCCTGTACTTCAAAAAAGTCGGAATCGTCAACGATTGCTCTTATAATATCTCTTACATCATAGGGCTGACGCGGATTTGTGGGGAAAATATTTTCAATTTTATAATTCCGGCTGCGGGGAGATTTTTTGGGAAACGGATCAGCTTTTTTGATATTATTCCATGGGATAAAACTAAAAAGGCGCTTGATCTGATCAAAGCATTCCTGTTCGCTATTTGAGAAAAAATGAGCATTACCGGTTATTTCAGCTTGTATGCGTGCGCCCCCTAAATCCTCCATTGAGATTTCTTCACCAAGCACTGTTTTAATAACTTCAGGTCCGGTAATGAACATCTTGGAAATCTTATCAACAACAAAAACAAAATCGGTAAGTGCAGGTGAATAAACAGCTCCTCCTGCACATGGTCCCAAAATCACTGAGATCTGAGGGATAATCCCTGAAGCCTGGGTATTGCGATAAAAAATTTCGCCATAACCTGCCAGTGAGTTCACACCTTCCTGAATACGTGCTCCGCCAGAATCGTTGATACCTATTAATGGCACCTTCAGTTTCATGGCATGATCCATAATTTTAGTGATCTTTTTGGCATGCATCCATCCAAGTGAACCTCCTGCAACGGTAAAATCCTGAGCAAAAATACATACCGGGTAACCGTTAATTGTTCCGGTACCGGTAACTACTCCATCGCCCGGCAAATATTTATCGCTCATATCAAAGTCTTTACCTGCATGTTCAACAAACAGGTCATACTCATGAAACGATTTGGGGTCTAAAAGGGCTATAATGCGTTCACGCGCAGTCATCTTTCCTGTAGCTTTCTGCTTCTCAATAGCTTTTACTCCTCCTCCCATAAGAGCATCCTGCATTCGCCTTTTAAGCTCAGAAGTCTTTTTGTGTAAAGACATAATATTATTGGTTGGTAAATAATCTGTTTTGTTCTGTATGGACTAAAAAATTCTCCTCCAAAGAAAAGCAAAAGTAAAAAAATTATCTCATTATCCTATTAAAAGATATCAACAATACACCAACATTTTTAAAATTACACCACCGCTCATCTCTTTATCAGTAAATTATTTTACTGCCGGTTACTTCAAAAATCAATACCTTTGTGTTCCAAAGTACAATTCGCTTACAATTAATTAATAACGACTAATATATTAGGTTCCGGATTATTAACAAAAATATATTTTAATCTAATCATTGGCTTATATGAATATTGAAGATTTTCGAAATTACTGCCTCAACAAGCCCGGTGTTACTGAGAGTTTTCCTTTTGACGATACAACACTGGTGTTCAAGGTTTTTAATAAAATATTTGCACTTACCGATCTTGAAGAAGATTTCAAACTTAATTTAAAATGCGATCCTGAAAAAGCCGCCTTACTCAGAGAACAGTATACATCAATCACTCCAGGATATCATATGAATAAAAAACATTGGAACACGATCATTATAGATGGTACTATTGATGATGACATTATTTATAACCTCATTGATCATTCCTATGATTTAGTATTTCAAAGTTTTCCGAAAAAGATCAGGGATCAGCTAAATACAACAGTATAGCCGGAAATCAGCTTTCCCTGGGCTCTTTCTTTGATTTTTTAAATCCAATAACCATATCAACAAGCAGATAACCCATCAAGCCTCCCCATATCATACTCATAAAAGGATTGGATGTAATAGGGCATGAACCTGAATTACAACCGATAAATTTGTAATAAAAGTATCCGCCGATTATTCCTATTATTGCTCCCACAAGCTGAGCATAATATTTCTTTAATATTTTCATCTATTGACAAACGTTAAAATTCAATCAGTAATTGCTGTTATCTCTATTATGATACAATAAAGACTTTAATAATATTCACTAAACGGTTTTATCCGGTCTTTGTTGAACAAAATCAAATCCATATATTAACAACTAATTATTTTATCACAGCACAGTGATGAGTAGTCCTTTGATATTTAACTACTTAGAAGGCTACTGAGCTTAAAAATCTTTATGACTAACTTTTATAAATATTTTACCTGAAGTTCACTATTGTCATTCCTGCACCTCCCCTGTCAGGATGCCCTTCTTTTAAACTTTTTACTTCGGGAATACTATTCAAATAATCGCGTATAACATTTCTCAATATGCCGTCTCCTTTGCCGTGGATGATTGTAAACTCAGAAATGCTCAGCAAAATAGCATCATCCACATGCCGCCTGACAATCTGAAGTGCCTCTTCAGCTTTCTTACCTCTGAGATCAATACTTAATTTAAAATTTGCTGTTCTGTCGAGAATGGTTTTATAAACTGAAATTCTGCCTTGTCCGCCCTGCTGCTCTGATTTACTTTTATCAGAAGGGCTGGCTGCTATAAGTCTGTCAGCACGAACATGCAACATCATTTGCCCGGCTTCCAGCACAACTTCCTGATCACGAATTTCAATTATCTGCCCTACAGTTGTCTGATTTTTAATCCTTACCCAGTTACCTACAGCCAAAACCGGCAATGTTTCTTTAGTACCTTCCTGAGTTTCTGGTTTATCTTCAGCAAGCTCTTTAATTTCTGATTCAAGCTGGGTGCGCGCTTCCTGAACTTTTTTTCTCAATTTCAGAACCGTTTGCTTTTCTGCCTTACTTTCTTTAATAGCCTGCACTGTGTTCTCAATAAGCTTATTTGACCTTTCAATGATCCGTAAAGCTTCTTCACGGGCTTCCTTTATAATTTTCTCCTTTTCAGCTTTTAACTCACTGTTCATCAGCTTATACTTACCAACCAATTCTGAAAGAAACTCATCTGTAATACTAATGCCTGTTTTTTTCTGGTCCAGTGCAGCTTTCTCGACTTCCAGTTCCTGAAGCAGTTTGTCGTAATCAATAGCGCTTTTATTTATTTTGCTTTCTGCTTTTTTAAGAATGTCAACCGGGAATCCGATTTTTTCAGCTATTTCAAAAGCATAGGAGCTTCCCGGATTACCAATGCGTAGCACAAACAAAGGCGATAAATTTTCAGGATCAAAAAGCATGGCACCGTTAATTATTCCCCCGATCCTCCGGGCTGCATCCTTTAGGTTTGCATAATGAGTGGTCATAACGCCAAAACAGCCTTTTTCAGCAAAATCCTCAATACTGGCTTCGGCAATAGCACCACCGAGTTGTGGTTCGGTACCCGAACCAAATTCATCAATTAAAACCAGAGTTTGCCCATCAGCGTTTTCAATAAAAAAGCGAAGATTTTTAAGATGCGAGGTATATGTACTTAAATCATGCTCAAGCGATTGCTCATCGCCAATATCAATGAATATTTTTTTAAAAATCCCGGCTTCACTGTTTTCATCAACAGGTATCAATAAGCCACACTGCAACATATATTGCAGGAGACCTGCAGTTTTAAGCGCTACAGATTTTCCACCCGCATTGGGTCCTGAAATTATCAATATTCGTTGCTGTTGACTCAACGACAGATCAAGCGGAACTACATTTTTTTTCTGATTCCGGTGAGAAATATATAATAAAGGATGTACTGCATTTTTCCATTCACAAACCGGAAAGTCGTAAAGATGTGGAAAATATGCATTAATGTCAATGGCAAATCTGGCTTTTGCCCTTATGAAATCAATTTTCCCCAAAAAGTAGTAACACTGAAGCAGGCTCTCAATATGTGGGCGTATAAAGTTCGCAAATTCAGTAAGTATCCGGTGAATTTCCCTTAATTCAGAATTCTCGAGTTCACGGATTTCGTTATTTATCTCAAAAACCTCTGCCGGTTCAATAAAAACCGTCTGCCCGGTAGCCGATTCATCATGAATGAAGCCTTTTATCCTTCTTTTATAAGAAACAGGAACAGGTATAACCGGACGACCATTGCGTATGGTAACCTCAAGGTCGTCGCCCGTCAGCCCTTCTCTTTTTACCTGTGTAAATATCTTTGCCATGATTGATTCCGCATATCGCTGTTTCTGCACAAGCTTACTGCGGATATCCTTTAAAACAGGTGAAGCGCTGCTTTTGATTAATCCTTTGGGATCAATAATACGGTCAATCTCAATTAGTATTTCATCTTCTACTAAAACCTTTGAAGCAACTGTAAGCAGATGTGTCACCTTTTCCGGTTCCTGATTTTCAAGGAATCTTTTTATTTCCAGAATTGTATTAAGCGAAACACGCAGTACAGAGAGGCTTTCAGGTTCAATTGCAGTTCCCGGGGTCTTAATCCGTATAAGTTCAGAAGTGGGATCAAGATAATCCTGCTGTGGAAAAGAAAGTCCATTGCGGAGCAGATTTGCCATTTCATTGGTTTCACTGAGCAAGGTTCGCAGTGTAACCAGATCATCAGTAAAACACATATCCTCCAGATATTGCTTACCCAGATCACAAAGAATATGTTTGCTGATATGCAATTTCACTGTGGTAAATCCAATCTTTTCTTCAAAGTTCTGTGGATATATCATGATATTACTAACTGATTTTTCTCAGAATTTTTTTAGAGTGAATTAATGTCTGCTTTTTTATGTTCATGTGCAAAGTTAGCATAGTTAATTGTTTTATAACCAGCCTGAACAAAGATGCCCTAAAATTATAAGTGTTTTTAAACAAAAAACCCGCTAATATTGCAATCAGCGGGCTTAATTAATTCATGGATTATCAATTAAAGCTGAACCTTTTTAAGCAAACTATTCGAACCGAGCAATGCATCAACATATTGAGCACGTTTGTATATAAACGGATCGTTAAGAGTTGCTGCCGATAATTTTCCACGAAAAGATTCAAGATTTGAATAACCTTTCTTTTCCATCCAGGCTGTAAGATCTTCCAGCATTTTTGCAATATGCTCAGGCTTGTTGCGGTACAAAGTACTGACTACCTGAACAGCATCAGCGCCTGCAAGGATCATAGCAGCTACATCCTTGCCTTCATAAATGCCGGTGCTACTGCATATCTGTGCCTTTATTCTGCTGTACAGTAAACCTACAAAACGCAAAGGCACTCTCTTATCATTGGGTTCACTAAGATTCCAGGGAGTAATATGTTTCTCGTCTTCAATATTTATTTCAGGCTGGAATAATTTGTTAAAAAGCACGAAACCTTTTACACCCAGATCGTCAACCTGTTTTATGAAATTAAGCGGATTGGTGTAATAAAGGCTCAGTTTAACACTTACGGGGATTTTAACTTTACCCAAAATAGCTTTAACAATGTCAATCTGCTCAAGTTCAATGGTTTTACTGTCTTTATCAAATTTATTCGGAATCGAATAAAAGTTCAATTCCAGAGCATCTACGCCGGTCTGTTCCAGTTGCTGAGCATAATCTACCCACGATTCTTTATAAACCGCATTCAGGCTGGCTATTAAAGGAATTCCCAGCGCTGATTTTGCTTTGCGCAAATTTTCAAGATGCTCCTGTGGTCCGGCATGTTCAAGGTTTGGAAAAATACTAAGCATTTCAGCATTACGCTCTGCGTATTCGTCAAGATCTTCATCCATCTGATATCTTTCAAGCTGAATCTGCTCTTCAAAAAGCGATTTGTAAACAACAGCAGCGGCTCCACTGTCTTCAAGCCTTTTTAAAACATCAGGATCGGTGCTTAAATTACAGCTTCCGGCAATGATGGGATTTTTTAATTTCAATCCGAGATAAGTAGTCTTTAAATCAATCATAAATTGTTTATTTTCAGGTGAATAATATCTTTATTGAACTACGGTATGCAAGAATTTAAACGTAAATCAAAGCATTGTTGTTCAAAAACAAACATGTTTTGGCAAAATTAAAACAATTAACTAAATGAAAGACCTTATTTTAGTAAATTCCGTCATATAACATTTCAAATACTTTTTTCATCGTTTGTAAATCACAAAGTGCTCTCTTATTTAAAACACTTCCAAATAAGCACTGATAATGAGTTTGTTGAGTTTCAATTCAAATTAATTAATTAATTTAGCACAAAATTTCTTTTAAACTCAAAGTGTTAATTAACAGACTTTTAATTATATAAATTATGACAAAAAAGAAAAAATTCATTACTTGTGATGGCAATTATGCCGCAGCGCACATTGCATACATGTTCAGTGAAGTGGCTGCTATTTACCCTATTACCCCTTCTTCGAATATGGCTGAGCATATAGATGAATGGGCTGCTCATGGAAGAAAAAATGTGTTTGGAGAGCCGGTAAAGGTTACTGAAATGCAATCAGAAGCTGGAGCGGCAGGTGCTTTACATGGTACTTTGCAGGCTGGTGCTCTTGCCAGTACCTTTACTGCATCTCAGGGATTATTATTAATGATACCAAACATGTTTAAAATATCCGGAGAGCTACTTCCCGGAGTTTTTCATGTTTCAGCTCGTAGCGTTGCTGCTCAGGCATTATCAATTTTTGGTGATCATAGTGACGTAATGAGTGCCCGTCAAACCGGTTTTGCAATGCTGGCTACAAGCAGTGTACAGGAAATCATGGACATAGCAGCAGTAGCTCATTTCGCAGCAATTAAATCCCGCATTCCATTCCTGCACTTTTTTGATGGATTCCGTACATCACACGAAATGCAAAAAGTTGAGTATTTTGACATGGAAGAAATCGCAGATTTAATGGATCGCGATGCATTGCAGGAATTCCGCAAAAAGGCTCTAAATCCGGAAAACCCTGTAACCCGCGGAACTGCTCAAAACCCTGATATCTATTTTCAGACACGTGAGGTTGCAAATAAATTTTATGATGCTGTACCCGATATTGTTGAATCATATATGAAAGAACTTTCAGCCCGTTGTGGCCGAGAGTATCATCCGTTTATGTATTATGGAGCACCTGATGCTGAAAACATCATTGTTGCCATGGGTTCAATAACCGAAACTATTCGCGAAACAGTAGAATACCTTAATAATAATGGTGAGAAAGTTGGAGTTGTGGTAGTTCATCTGTATCGTCCGTTCTCTGAAAAATATTTCTTCAATGTGCTTCCCAAAACTGTTAAACGTATTGCTGTACTTGACCGTACCAAAGAACCCGGTTCAGTTGGAGAACCTCTGTACCTCGATGTAAAAAGCATGTTTTACGGTAAGAAAAATCAGCCCCTGATCGTTGGCGGACGTTATGGTCTGAGTTCAAAAGATACTCATCCATCGCATATTGTTGCTGTTTTCAAGAATCTCTCAAGGTCAGAACCCAAAAACGACTTCACAATAGGTATCGTAGATGATGTAACATTTAAATCACTCCCTGTTGAACCCGCTATAAATGTTTTGCCTAAAGGTACATTCAGCGGTAAGTTTTATGGTCTGGGGTCTGATGGTACTGTTGGCGCCAATAAAAACTCAATTATGATCATTGGCGACAACACCGGTAAATATGCACAGGGCTATTTTGCATACGACAGTAAAAAATCAGGAGGTATCACTGTTTCACACCTGCGCTTTGGTGATAAACCAATACGTGCTCCCTATCTGGTAAAAAATTCTGATTTTGTTGCCTGCCATGTTACGTCATATCTTGGAAAATATGATATGATCACTGGTTTGAAAAAAGGTGGGGTATTTCTGCTTAACAGTATATGGGATGCCGAAGAAACCAAAGATCGCCTGCCGGAGGACATGAAAAAGTATATAGCAGATAATGATATTAATTTTTATATCATTAATGCCACCAAAATTGCTGCAGAAATAGGACTTGGCGGCAGAACCAATACCATCATGCAGTCTGCATTTTTCAAAATTTCTGAAGTGATTCCTTATGAGGAAGCTGTTGGGCATATGCGCAAAGCCATTATAAAATCTTTTGGCATAAAAGGAGAAGAAATCGTCAATATGAACTTTGCTTCAGTTGACAGGGGCGGTGAACTTGAAAAAATTGAAATTCCTGCTGAATGGTCAAAAATTAAAGTTGCTGCTAAGGTTGACGACCACGATATTCCTGATTTTATCAGAAATGTTGTAGAACCTATGACAGCCCAACTTGGCGATGATCTTCCAGTAAGCACCTTTGTTGGTCGTGAAGATGGCTCATTCCCTCCGGGAACAACTGCATATGAAAAAAGAGGTATAGCTGTTGAAGTTCCTGAATGGCAACCTGAGCATTGTATCCAGTGTAATCAGTGTGCGTTTGCCTGTCCTCACTCCTGTATAAGGCCATTTCTTATTAATGAGGAAGAATTACAACAACTTCCAGAGGGAGTTACTACTCTTAAAGCTATCCCGAAAACATTTGAAGGCCTTGTATACAGACTGCAGATAAGTCCGCTTGATTGTACCGGGTGTGGTGTTTGTGTGGATGTTTGTCCTACAAAGATTAAATCACTTGAGCTTAAGCCTCTTGAGACTCAAAGCATTGAGGTTCAGAATTGGGATATTATTTCAAAAACAGTTTCATACAAGGATAACATTGTTCCGAAAGACAAATCGGTAAAGAACAGTCAGTTTGCCCAACCACTCTTTGAATTCTCAGGTGCCTGCGCTGGTTGTGGCGAAACTCCTTACTTAAAACTTGTTACTCAGCTTTTTGGCGACAGAATGATTGTTGCGAATGCCACAGGCTGCTCTTCAATATACGGAGGTTCAGCACCGGCAACACCTTATACCGTAAATCACAATGGTCACGGCCCGGCATGGGCGAACTCACTGTTTGAAGACAATGCTGAGTACGGATATGGAATGGCAATTGCAAACAAAAAAATGCGTGAAAGAATTTCATTAATAATGAAAGAAGCTATCCAGGGTAGAATTGATGAAAAAGTTAAATCAGCCTTTATTGACTGGATTGAAAGTATGAATGATGCAGAAAAATCTAAGGAAGCTTCTGCCAATGTGTTAAAAGTGCTTGAAGGCTGCAAACATGAAGTGACTAAAGAAATATTATCATTGAAACAATACCTTGTTAAAAAATCAATATGGATATTTGGTGGTGACGGCTGGGCATACGATATCGGATACGGCGGGCTGGATCATGTTATTGCCTCAGGAGAAAATGTGAACCTTTTGGTTCTTGATACCGAAGTATATTCAAATACTGGTGGCCAGGCTTCAAAATCCACACCTATAGGAGCGGTAGCCAAGTTTGCTGCTTCCGGAAAGAAAATCCGGAAAAAAGACCTGGGAATGATGGCAATGTCATATGGTTATGTTTATGTAGCACAAATAGCCATGGGTGCAAGTCAGGCACAAACATTAAGAGCCATTCGTGAGGCAGAAGCTTATGATGGGCCATCACTCATTATAGCATATTCGCCTTGTATTGCTCACGGCTTACGTGCCGGCATGGGTAAAACTCAAGAAGAAGCCAAATTAGCTGTTGAATGTGGATACTGGCATAATTACCGTTTCAATCCTGCTCTTGAACCAGAAGGCAAAAATCCTTTTGAACTCGATTCAAAAGAACCCGACTGGAGTAAATTTCAGTCATTCCTTGGTGGAGAAGTTCGCTATACTTCATTGAAAAAAGCATTCCCCGCTGAAGCTGAAGAGCTGTTTAAAGCTGCCGAAGAAAATGCACAGTGGAGATACAATGCCTATAAGAGAATGGCTGCAATGGAATATTAAACAGTATTCTGTGATAATTTATAAACTATGCCCGGCTAATAAAACAGCCGGGTTTTTTATTTTTCAACAACCCTGTTTGGGTTCGAAAAAAGAAAAGTTAGGAATTTTAACTGTCAGCCATTTTTATTAATAGATTCGAGCATAGATTGATTAAGGATTTCAAGATAATTCCCATTAAGTGAGATAATATTTTCGTCTTTAAACTTTTTCAGTACCCGAATAGCGCTTTCCTTTGTCATTCCTGAAAGATCAGCCAGTTCCTGCCGAGAAATAGTAAGTTTGAAAGCATTATTATTATAAACTGACGAAGCCAGATATAAAATTGTATCAGCCATTCGCCCGAAAACATGCTTTTGTGTAAGACCTGATATTTTATGAAAAAGATTTACAGATTGAAGACTAGCCTTGCGAATAAATTCTGAAGCAAAATTTACATTTGTCTTCATCATTTCAATTAAAATCTCAATATCAAGGAGGCAGGCTGTGGTTTCTTCAACTGCAACGGCAGTGTAATGATGACGCTGATCAACAAAGGCTCCCGGCATTAAAAGATAATTATATGGCCTTGTAAGACAGAAAATCAAATCATTGCTATTTTCATGCTCCAGATATGATTTCACCAGCCCCGAAGTAATACAAACCAAATTATGGCATGGTGCTCCTTGTTTGAAGATCACCTCGCCTGGTTTATAATAAATACTAACTTTCTCGCAATCAATACGTTGAAGCTGATCATCATTTAAAGCATTAAAAATATCAGAGCGGCTCCTGCAAGCAAAGCAGTTGGTTTTTAAGAGCTTTCCCATTTATGAAGATATTTTCAAAATATCACTGTAATATAAATCAAAAAACGAGCTATTTGTTCAATCACATTGATTTAAATCAATTTAAAACACAGTAATATCAATAAAAACTCTAATTACAATCAACAATCATATAAAAAATCATATCTAAATATTTATTTGTTTTGCTACATGGTAAAATAAAGCTTGATATGGACTACCCAACATCCGCCCGAAATTTTCTGATCTGTGCTTTCACAGCAGTTTTACTAATGTTTTTGCCTTCCTGTCAATACGAGTTTATTGAGGAAGATGCACCCGATCCGAATAAAGAATATTCATTTAAAAATGATATTCTTCCAATTTTTGAAGTAAAGAGTTGTACAAGCTGTCACCGCCCCGGCTCTACATCTCCTGATCTAACACCTGCCAGTGCGTACAATTCAATTGTACCCAATCTTGTTAACCTTACAAACCCGGAATCAAGTAAAATATATTCTTATCCCCATCCGGCAACAACAACACATGGGTTTCAGAAATATTCAACAGCTCAGGCAAATATAATTCTTGAATGGATAAAACAGGGTGCAAAAAATAATTAACTTCAACGAAACTAATACATGAAAAGGATACTACTCATCGTTTTAGCTCTTATTGGTGTACTCAGCCTTATGGCTCAGGAAGAACCCACCAAAGACCGTCCGGTAAGGGCGCCATTTAATAGTGGTATATTAATTGATAATCAAACAAGCGTTATTCCTGCTGATAAAACACTGGAATTCCAAATCCAACATAAATTTGGCAAGATTGATAATGGCTTTTCTGACCTTTTTGGACTTTATGCACCGGGCGCCAACATTCGTCTTGCTTTAAACTATGTTCCAATAAAGAATTTACAAATTGGATATGGTCTTAGCAGAATAAGAATGTATAGTGATTTTTCAATAAAATACACCATTCATGAACAAACAAGGAGAAATACATTTCCTGTAGCTGTTGCTGTTTTTGCGAATATGGCTGTTGATGGTCGTAACAAAACTGATTTTGGCAATAATTATAAATTCGGTAACAGATACTCATATTTCTCGCAATTGATCATTGGACGCCGTTTTAACGACTGGTTATCAGTACAGGCAAATGCAAGTTTTACTCATTACAATATTACTGAACCAGGAATAGACCACGATAAAGTTTCAGTTGGTTTTAACGGCAGGGTGAATTTCTCGCCTCAATCGTCAATTTTATTTCAGTATGATATACCGCTTAAAATCAAGAGTATCACTGAACACCGTGAGTGGACCAACCCGGCTAAACCAAATCTTGGTGTAGGCTGGGAAATAAGAACCAGTACCCATGCATTTCATATCTACCTTTCATCAGCTGATGGCATGATCCCACAGCATAATGCAGTGTATAATACTAACGACTGGACTAAAGGTGATATGATGTTTGGTTTCTCAATAGTTAGATTTTGGAATTTTTAATAAATAAATATTTAATAACCAAATTGTTACAAAATTATGAAAAGAAAGTTTTTTTTCCGTTTGACGTTAGCAGTAGCAGCTTTTGCTATGGTAGCTTTTATTATTCCACAAGAACAAAAAAAGGGTGCCCCATGGGATATCCCAAAAGAATACAAAGAAAAGAAAAACCCGTTTAAAGATGATGCTTCTCTTGAAAAATTAGGAAAGACCATTTACAGCAAGCATTGCCGTTCATGCCACGGAAACGCCGGCCTTGGTGATGGAGTAATGGCCAAGAATCAAAAAACCTTTCCGGGAGATTTCTCGAGTGCCGAATTTCAGAAACATACTGACGGTGAATTATATTATATGTCAATTATAGGACGTGATGAAATGCCAAATTTCGAGAAAAAGATTACTGACGAAGAAGAAAGATGGGCAGTGATAAACTACATCCGGACTATGAAAAAATAATGTAATAACTGAACCTATTCGTTTTTATCAGATATTCTAAAAATAATGGATCTGACAACGTTTGCAAAAAAAATAAAGAAAACAGGGGCAAGATGGCTATTGCTTGTCTTGCCTTTGTTTATTGCATGGCTCATGTCAGGTGCAGATGTTAGTATGGATCCGGAAGTAGAACTCGACGAGGAAACATTACAATGCCTTGAATGTCATGGTGCTATGCGTTACACCCTTGTTGACCCTGAAACCGGAGATACAGTTTCAATGAAAATGTACGAAGAACTCAGGATTGACCCTAAAGTATATGCCAAAGCAACCCATGGAGGCTTTTCTTGTATTGACTGTCACTCACCTGATTTTGAAACTCATCCGCACCCGGTTTCAGCAAAGTTCGAAACTAATTTTGAATGTATTGACTGCCATGGTTCTGACGAAAAATATGCAGATTTCAACTTTGAAACTATTGAAGAAGAATTTTCAATAAGTGTTCATGGTAATCATTATATTGAAAACTTCAGCTGCTGGAGTTGTCATAACCCTCATACATACAAAAACACAGCCAGACAAAGTAAAAACATCACCGAAATAGTTGCCTATAACAACTCAATGTGTTTAGGATGTCATGGTGATATCAGTCATTATGAAGTGCTTATTGAGAGGCAGCTTACCAATATGCTTTCAAAACATGACTGGCTTCCAAACCAAAGTCTTCATTTTAGAAAAATAAGATGTATTGATTGTCATGCTGCTGTTCATGAAGATATACTGGTTGCCCATCAGGTATTACCTGCAAAGCAGGCAGTAAGAAATTGCGTGGATTGTCATTCAACGAATTCTATCCTGATGGGATCGCTATATAAACATCAGGCAGTTGAAAAAAGGAGTAAATCAGGGTTTTTCAATGCAGCAATTACAAATCAGGCATATATTATAGGAGCAAACAGAAATTATTATTTCAACGTAATCAGTGTAGTCATTTTCGGTCTTGTACTGGCTGCAATCGCTATTCATGCTACACTCAGATATATAAGTTACAGGAGGCAACATGGCAAAAAGTAAAAAATTATACTTGTATCCTCTCTGGTTAAGGATATGGCATCATGTTAATGCTGTACTAATGATTTTTCTGATTGCTACAGGAATAAGCATGCAATATTCAGATCCGGCTTACCCGCTTATAAGATTTGATATTGCTGTTACTATTCATAATATCGCCGGAGTTTCGCTTACAGCATCATATTTTATTTTCCTTTTAGGTGTACTATTTACATCAATCGGCAGGTTTTATGTTGTTAAAACTGAAGGCTTACTGACTTCTTTTGCAAAGCAATTGCGTTATTATCTTTTTGGTATTTTCAGAGGTGAACAAAGCCCTTTTACAGTAACTGAAAAACAAAAATTCAATCCGGTACAGCTTATCACCTATAATCTTATCATGCACGCAATTATCCCTGTTACCTTTATTACCGGCTGGGCACTTATTTATCCCGAAACAATAGTACTCAACGTGTTTGGTTACAGCGGAATTATGCTTACAAGCCTTGTACACTCAATAGCAGGATTTTTTATTTCTATTTTCCTGCTTATTCATCTTTACGTGATTACCATAGGGGCAAGCACAACTGCAAATTTAAAGAGTATTATTTATGGTTATCACGAAGAACACGATACTGACGATAATCAATCAGAAGAAAATAAAGAATAATTAAAAAACATTTAAACTGAACAGTAACCTAAAATTATACTATTATGAAAGGGAAACATACATTAATAACAGTTGCAACTGTCATGGTTTTACTCATGACCGGAATGATAATTTCAAGTTGTACTAAAGAAGGACCTGAAGGCAAACCAGGACTCGACGGGATAGATGGAAAAGATGGAGCTGAAAGTTGCAGTTCATGCCATAATTTTTCTGAAATATTACTTGCCAAGATAAGTCAGTATCAAAATTCAGTTCATGCCAAAGGAGCTACTTTAGATCATAATAATCAAGGCTGCGGGCATTGTCATACAAGTATGGGGTTCAGAAATTTTTTAAGTGACGGTACAATTGCCACTGTTAATAATCCCACGCCAATAAACTGCCGTACCTGCCATCCTATTCACGAATCATACACACTTAATGATTATGGGCTTAGAACCAGTGTACCGGTAAACTTATTATTGGGTGAAGGTCAATACGATTATGGCAATTCAAATCTTTGTGCAAATTGTCATCAGGCACATGATCTTAATCCATATCCCGTTGCAGGTGGCGATTCTTTAACAATTGCCAGCAAGTATTATGGTCCGCACCATGCTCCTCATGTTAATATGCTTATCGGGAAAGGAGCTTATCCGATCCCAGGAAGTATGGCATATTCAAATTCACCTCATACAAGAGACGTCAAAAGTGGTTGCGTAACCTGCCATATGAGCGATGCCACCGGAAATTGGGCAGGCGGACACCAGATGAATATTAAATATAAGAACAGCTCCGGAACTACAGTTTACCAATATACCGGCTGCTTAAGTTCAGGATGCCATGAAACAACAGCAGAGGTAACAGCAAAAATTAATCCTAATCGTGCCGAAATCCAGGGACTTCTGTCAGAATTAAAAACAAAATTATTGGAGAAAAATTTAATGGATGCTGACGGATATATCAGACCCAATAAGAAAATGAGTCAGATGGACCTTGCATGCTTCATTAATTATAAATTTGTTTCTGAAGATAACAGCTACGGAGCGCATAATTACCGATTTACTAAAGCACTGCTGGTTAATACATTAGAATATATTAATCCTCCGAGATAATATTTGCGATTGAAATACATTTTTTTGGAGCCTCTTTTGAAAGCCATCTGTTTAACGGGTGGCTTTTAAATTTTTCAATAAATAGTGTTGAAAAATAATACAAACATATTGCAGAATCAAAAATAATTTTTACTTTTGCAGACCGAAATAACAATCCTCCTTAGCTCAGTTGGTTAGAGCATCTGACTGTTAATCAGAGGGTCGCTGGTTCAAGTCCAGCAGGGGGAGCAAATCAAAGAGGCAGCAAAGCCTCTTTTTTATTTATGTATTATCTTTATATTATTGTTTCTCAGAGGTTTAATAAGCACTACGTTGGTATAACTGATGATTTTAACAGAAGATT
>Ga0302242_1000302_pt1 | contig 52753 bp, 47 predicted proteins | sample AAG_UR_Lys_MG_FD_193510 | JGI IMG/M metagenome (GOLD analysis project Ga0302242, IMG submission 193510) | Enriched activated sludge microbial communities from anaerobic digester in WTTP, New Holstein, Wisconsin, United States - AAG_UR_Lys | ecosystem: Engineered > Bioreactor > Anaerobic >...
CCGTTCACGGGTAAATCCAAGTAAGCTTATGCAAGTGGCAGATCGCATGCGTTTTCAAACGCTGCTAGTCTAAGAGGGCTTTGCCCGCATAAGAAAAACCTCCGGCTAAGCCGGAGGATCATTATTTGCTTGCAAAAACAACAAATCAAAGTATAATGTAACCATGTGTTTGTCATCACCATTGTTTTGGGCTGCATTCACGGCAAAACATTATTAATGGCGTAAGCAATAATTCATTCAATAAGTCTTGATATTGATCGCCAGATTATTTATCGAAAGGATTGTAAATGGAAATAGAGTTAAAATATATTGTAGATTCAAAAGAGACTTGTGAAGCCATTTTTGAGGATTCATATTTATTCAGTATAGAAGAAGATGGAACCCGTGAGAAGGTCTTTATGAAGGCTGCTTATTTTGATACCAATGACCATATACTTTCTGCTAACGATATTGCATTTCGCGTTCGCCTTGAAAGGGATAAGCTGGTCGCTTCGCTTAAATGGAGGGGCAAATGTGAGGGCGCCTTGCACAAACGTGAGGAAATCAATGTGCCTGTAGATAATCCGGACTGTTTTTTGATGCCGGATCCGGGAATTTTTAAGGAAAGCGAAATAGGCAAGGAAGTCATTAGACTCGTAGATGGAAAGCCGCTGATTTCGATCATGGAAATCGTTTTCATGAGAAGTCGTTTTAAAGTAGACACAGGTGGCAGCATCGTCGAAGTATCCCTGGATGTGGGGGAAATCATGACTGAGGCGGGCAATCAGCAATTCTGCGAATTGGAGCTGGAATTGTTTTCAGGAAGCGAAGAAGAACTGGTCATGCTGGGGGATAGATTGTCTACGCAGTATAATTTGCTGGACAGCCCTGAAAGCAAGTACGTCCGTGGCTTGCGAATACTAGGTATACGATAACTCAAAAGGGCTGAAAAGCCCTTTTTCATTGTCATTTTCATTTACTTATATATAAATATAGGTTATAATAATATGCGTTCTGTGTCCAAATTTCATGGAAACAGATGAAATCGCATATTATGATCGTGAATAATTAATATTATGGAGGATAAATCAAAAATGAAGGCTACATTTATTGCAAAAGAGAAAAATGATGTTAAATTTTCTATGGAATTTACTGCAGAAGAGTTTGAAAAAGCTATCATCAAGGCGTATCAAGAAAACAAAGGCAAGTTTGCAGTGGATGGTTTCAGAAAAGGCAAAGCCCCAAGAAAAATAATAGAAGCGCGGTACGGTGCTGAGATTTTTTATGATGATGCTATCGACAAACTGTTTTCAGAAGAATATGGCAAAGCGATCGAGGAATTGAAACTGGATGTTATTGACAGGCCAAGAGTGGAACTGGGCGAAATCGAAGCAGGAAAGGGTTTCACCGCCACGGTTAGTGTCGAAACCTATCCTGATTTCGAAATCAAGAACTACTTCGGTGTCAAGATCGACAAAATCGAGGAGACTGTAGATGATGAAAAAGTAGACGCAGAATTGAAAAAGCTGCAGGAAAGAAATTCCAGGATGGTTAACGTTGACAGACCGGCTCAAAATGGAGACACAATGCTGATAGATTATTCCGGATTTGTTGGCGATGAGCAATTCGAGGGTGGAACCGCTGAGAGGTATCCACTGAAAATTGGCTCCAACACATTTATCCCGGGATTTGAAGAACAGTTGATTGGCGCCACGGTTGGATCGGATATGGAAGTCAAGGTGACATTCCCTGAAGAATATCACGCAGAAAAACTTGCCGGCCAGGAAGCGGTGTTCAAGTGCCATGTCCATGAAATCAAAGAAGAAGAAATGCCTGAGCTGAACGATGAATTTGCTAAAGACATAAGCGAATGGGACACTCTGGAAGATCTGAAAAAAGATACTAGAGCCACCTTGGAGAAAGCTGCCGCAGCCAGATCGACAGATAAAATGAAAAATGCGGTTCTGGAAAAAATTTACGAGGCCAACGATATAGACGTTCCGAATGCAATGGTGGAAGAGGAAATCGATAATATGATGGCAGAGTTTGACCAGCAGCTCAGGTATCAGGGCTTGGATCTGCAAAAGTATTTCGAGTATCTGCAGAAAGAACCGAAAGAATTCAGAGAAGACGTCCGCGAGGATGCTTACAGAAAGGTGAAGACGAGAATGATCGTTGGGAAGATAGCGGAAATCGAAAATCTTGAGGCTACTGAAGAAGAACTGGATAAGCATTTTGAACTTCTCGGTATGCAATACCAGATGGACGCTCAAAAAGTGAGAGAAGTTGTTGGGACAGCTAACAAGGCCCTGTTTGAAAAAGACATCAAAATGAAAAAGGCATTGGATCTTATCTTTGAAAAGGCGGAAATCAATTAGTTCAGAGCATATTTTCGTAGAATATACGTATATAGATCAAGAAAGGGAGGGCTGAAAAATGGCATTAATACCTTATGTAATAGAACAAACATCAAAAGGTGAAAGATCATACGACATCTATTCCAGGCTGCTAAAGGACAGGATCATTTTCATAGGAGAAGAAATCGATGAACATCTGGCAAGCCTCGTTGTTGCACAGCTGCTCTTTCTTGAAGCGGAGGATCCGGACAAAGATATCAGCATTTACATCAATAGTCCCGGCGGGAGCGTTTCGGCAGGCATGGCTATTTATGACACTATGCAATACATCAGACCTGAGGTTTCGACGATCTGTGTTGGAATGGCCGCCAGCATGGCAGCATTTCTTCTGGGAGCTGGTGCGAAAGGCAAACGTTTGGCCCTGCCTAATGCAGAGATTATGATCCACCAGCCGTTGGGGGGTATTACCGGCCAGGCAGAGGATATTAGGATCCACGCAGATCACATTTTAAAAACCAGGAGCAAATTGAATAAGATATTATCCGACGTCACGGGGAAAAGCATGGACGTCATTGAAAAGGATACGGATAGAGATAACTTTATGAGTGCGGAGGAAGCCAGGGACTATGGCATCATTGACAAAGTCATAAGGTCAAGGTAATGGGGGAACAAGAATGTCAAAATATGATGATGAAAAACAGCTTTGCTGCTCTTTCTGCGGAAAGCCGCAGAGCAAAGTTAGAAGGCTTATTGCGGGTCCCAATGTGTATATTTGTGATGAATGCATTGAACTTTGCATGGATATAATTGAGGGCGAACTAGAAGAATCTTACAAGGAGGCTGAAAAGGACAGAAGCGCGGAAATGGTCCTTTTGAAACCCAAAGCCATTCTGGAGAAGCTTTCTGAGTATGTGATCGGTCAGGATGAAGCAAAAAAAGCTCTGGCTGTAGCAGTTTACAATCACTACAAGAGAATAAACAATCTCAAGTTCAAGGATGATGTGGAACTCCAAAAGAGCAATGTGGTTATGATAGGGCCTACCGGATGCGGAAAGACTCTGCTTGCGCAGACTCTGGCTAAAATTCTGCAGGTCCCGTTTGCCATCGCTGATGCCACAGCCCTGACAGAGGCAGGTTATGTAGGCGAAGATGTAGAGAATATTCTTCTCAAACTGATTCAGGCTGCGGATTATGATATTTCTAAGGCAGAGAAGGGTATCATATATATTGACGAGATCGATAAAATCGCGCGCAAATCAGAGAATGTTTCCATTACGCGGGATGTAAGCGGCGAAGGCGTTCAACAGGCCCTGCTTAAAATAATAGAAGGAACGATTGCATCCGTTCCGCCTCAGGGAGGCCGAAAGCACCCTCAACAGGAATTCATTCAATTTGACACGACGAATGTCATGTTCATTTGCGGCGGCGCTTTCGACGGACTCGACAAAATCATCCAAAGAAGGCTTGGAGAAAAGACCATCGGATTCAATTCTGAATTAAAAAAGGGCCCGGAAGACGAAAATAATCTGATCAAGATGGTCCAACCTGAAGATCTGCTGAAATTCGGCCTCATTCCGGAGTTTATCGGAAGACTTCCGTCCATTGTGACCCTCGATGAGTTGTCGAAGGAAGCCCTTGTCAAGATCATCACAGAGCCGAAAAATGCACTGATGAAACAGTACAAAAGGCTTTTGGAAATGGACAACGTAGAGTTTGAAATCGAGGAAGATGCCTTGCAGGCGATAGCAGAAAAGGCGATCGAAAAGAAAACCGGTGCCAGGGGTCTTAGAAGCATCCTGGAAAAGACAATGACGGACATCATGTATGAAATACCATCAAGACATGATATTGTCAGGTGTACCATTACACGAGGAACCATAATAAATAATGAAAAACCAAATCTGACACTTACAGATAACGTACCTAAGCCTGCGGCAGTATCCAAAAAAGCTAGAACAACCAAAAAGCAGGAGTCGGCATCGTAAAATGGGGGGAGATTTATGAGCGATAAAGAAAAGGATAGCAAAGATAAAATAGTAAAAGAATCGCTGAAAGAGGGCGAAGCGCCAGAAAAAGAAACAGAAAAAGCAGCGGAAACAGAAGAACTGATCGAAGAAATCATGGACGATGAAGACAGCAAGCTTAGCACCTTGCCGATGATCCCGTTGAGAGGTCTTGCAATATTTCCCAACATGGTTCTTCATTTTGACATTGGCAGGGAAAAATCCATCAATGCGCTGGAAAAAGCCATGATTCTAAATAAGCATATATTTTTGGCGACGCAGAAAGACGAAAACACAGACTTGCCAACACCGACGGATTTTTATCACATTGGTACGGTGGCAAAAATAAAGCAGATGCTCAAGCTTCCGGGAGACAATATCCGAGTACTGGTGGAAGGAATTGCCAGAGCTGAAATCAAGGAAATCATATTTGAGGTGCCTTATTTCAGATGCGCAGTCAATACCATCCCGGATGTGGAACCGGATACGGATGATCCAACGATCCAGGCATTGATCCGACTTGCCATAAACTCCTTCGATGAATATATGGAGTTGAAACCAAATGGGCAAAGGGACCTGCTTCCGACGATCATGAGCATCAAAGAACCGGGCAGATTGGCTGATATGATCGCTTCTCACATAGAAATCAAGATCGAAGACAAGCAGGCGATCCTGGAAGCATTTGATGTTAAAAAACGTCTTGAGCTAATCAATGATATTTTAGCCAGGGAAATCGAGATCCTTAATATTGAACAGGATATTAATTTCAAAGTAAAATCTCAAATAGACAAGAACCAGCGGGAGTACTATCTTCGCGAACAAATGAGAGCGATCCAGGATGAACTGGGTATGGATGAAGATGTGGAAAGCGAGATGGATGACTGGTTCAAGCAACTCAAAAAGCTGAAGCTTCCAGAGAAAACCAATGATAAAATCGAAAAAGAAATCAAACGTTTCGGCAAGATGATGCCTTCGTCAGCGGAAGCATCGGTCAGCCGCACCTATATTGAAACGATACTTGCGCTTCCTTGGAATAAAGCTTCCAAGAGCAAGCTCGACATGAAAAAGGCGGAAGACATCCTGAACAGCGATCATTACGGCCTGGAAAAGGTTAAAGAAAGGGTTCTGGAATATCTTGCCGTTGTCCAGCTCTCAAAAGGGCTCAAAGGCCCGATACTTTGTCTTGTTGGTCCTCCGGGCGTAGGAAAGACTTCCGTCGCCAAGTCTGTAGCCAGAGCGATCGACCGTGATTTTGTCAGAATGTCCCTGGGGGGGATGAGAGACGAGGCGGAAATTAGGGGTCACAGGAGAACTTATATCGGGGCCATTCCGGGAAGAGTGATTTCCTGCATCAAAGACGCAGGAACGAATAATCCGGTATTTCTTTTAGATGAGGTTGACAAAATCGGCGCAGACTTTAAGGGGGACCCGGCTTCGGCGCTCCTGGAAGTTCTGGATCCGGAGCAGAATAAAGACTTCACCGACCATTATCTTGAGGTGGCCTTTGACTTGTCCAAAGTCATGTTCATCACTACCGCAAATACTACAGATACGATCCCAAGACCTTTGCTTGACAGGATGGAAGTCCTTGAGGTCCCAGGATACACTTCGGAAGAAAAAGTCAAAATCGCCATGAACTTCCTTCTGCCAAAAAAAATAGCGGAGCATGGGCTTAATAATGAGTACATTACCATACCGGAAGAAACCGTCCGGGATATCATCAACTACTACACAAGGGAATCCGGTGTGCGAAACCTTGAACGAGAAATCGCAAATCTTTGCAGAAAAGTTGCAAGGAAGATCGTTACGGACGGTAAGGCACAATTTGCAATTAAGCCTGAGATGCTGGAAAGCTACCTTGGGAAGCGAAAATACAGGTACGACATTATTGAAGGCGAAGAAGAAGTAGGGGTCGTAACGGGGCTTGCATGGACCATCGTTGGAGGAGATACTCTGTTCATTGAGACGTCTGCTGTGCCGGGAAGCGGCAAGCTTGAATTGACCGGCCAGATGGGGGATGTAATGCAGGAATCCGCAAGAGCCGGCATCAGCTATATCAGAAATAAAGCAGCCACCTTTGGTATCGACGTGGATTTCTATAAGAATCTGGATCTCCATATACATATACCTGAAGGCGCCGTGCCAAAAGACGGGCCAAGCGCCGGCGTCACGATGTGCACGGCCATGATATCTACACTTACCGGGATCGCTGTTAGAAAAGATGTGGCCATGACAGGAGAAGTGACTCTTAGGGGCAAGGTCCTTCCGGTGGGAGGGATCAGAGAAAAAGTTCTTGCTGCCCATAGAGCCGGAATCAAAAAAGTGCTGCTGCCGGTGGAAAATGAAAAAGACCTGGATGATCTTCCGGAAAATGTCAGAGGGGCCATGGATTTCGTCCTGATTCGTACTGTTGATGAAGCATTAGAGAACGCCCTTGTCAGACAGCCGAAGGCAAAGCCTCGTAAAAGCAGCGCTGCAAAGGTCCAAAAACAATGATTATAAAAAAAGCAGAACTGGTTGCTGTTGCTGTTAAACCCGGACAGTACCCGCCTGATGATAAAACTGAAATAGCTTTTGCAGGGCGTTCAAACGTTGGGAAATCATCCCTGCTGAACCTGTTGACGAATCGCAGGAATTTGGCCAGGGTGTCCGGCAACCCCGGAAAAACCAGAACAATCAATTTTTATGAAATCGATGAGCGTTTCAGGATTGTTGATCTGCCTGGCTATGGATACGCGAAGGTGTCGAGGTCTCTGTCAGAAACCTGGGGCGAAATGATAGAGGCGTACTTGAAGGAGCGGAAAGGCCTGAAAAAGGTCATACAGCTTGTTGATATCAGGCATGCACCTTCGGCCCAGGACATACAGATGTATGAATACCTGAGACATTACGGGTTGGATGGCATAATCGTTGCAACCAAATCCGATAAAGTTTCAAACAACGAAGCAAAAAAATGCATCAGCACGATAAGAAAAACGTTGGATCTGTCAAGCGAGGATGTAGTGATACCGGTTTCAGTGCTGAAGCGGACCGGAGTAGACCGGTTGATGGAGGTCATGGATGCCATATATCAGCTTTCAAGTGATCATTAAAAGAATAAAAGCTATTAAGTTCATGATGAAGGACCCAAAGGTAAAGAGGAGAAAAAAACTACTGATCGTTGCGGGGCTGGTTTATCTTTTGCTTCCTATCGATTTGATCCCCATCGCGATTTTCCCTTTGGGTTTGCTGGATGACACGGTGCTGTGGATATGGATTTTATGGTATTTGAGAGAAACCCTTGACAACTATTGGCTTGGAGAAAAAACGGTGGATCTGTCAAAGCATTACCGAGGGAAAACAATAATCGATGATGTGGAATACGAAGTCAGAGAAGACGACAAAAGCAATGATGATACAAAGAAGAATTAAGGAGTAGTTTGCCAATGAACAGCGATTATCAGATCGGAACAACACTTATTACAGAAGAACAGATCAGACAGAGAGCCAGCGAGATCGGACATCTGATTACTGAGGAATATAAGGGAGAGGAAGTTGTTTTCGTCGGCATATTGAAGGGTGCTGTGCTTTGGCTTGCAGATGTAGTAAAAAATGTGGCACTGGATACAAAGCTGGAATTTATGGCGGTATCGAGCTATGGGGCAGAAACCAGGACATCTGGAGTTGTAAAAATAGTCAAGGATCTTGACTCTGGGATCGAAGGCAAGAATGTTATTATCGTTGAGGATATTGTAGATTCAGGCATAACATTAAATTATTTAAAAGGGTACCTAAGCGGCAGAAATCCTAAAAGTTTAAAAATCTGTACGCTGCTGGACAAACCGGCGGGGCGGCGCATAGAAATCCAGGCTGACTATGTGGGATTTGTGGTGGATGATAAATTCATTATCGGTTATGGCCTTGATTACAATCAGAAATACAGAAATCTACCATATATCAGCTTTCTGGAAGAATAGAAGCTATAATGTCTAAATTTGTCAATCAAGTTATTTTTCACAATACATAAAGGAGATACGAATATGGGTTACAAAGTTCAAATTGGATTATCAAACAAGCATGTGCACCTTTCTGCAGCAGATGTTGAAACTTTGTTCGGCAAGGGATACAAGCTTACACCTACAAAGGATCTTGTCCAGCCCGGCCAGTATGCAGCAGAGGAAAAAGTCGATATTGTTGGGCCAAAGGGCACATTGAAAGGAATCAGAGTGCTGGGACCTGAAAGACCGGAAACTCAGGTCGAGCTTTCTATGACTGACGCAAGAACAATAGGAATAAAAGCGCCTGTCAAAGAATCAGGCAAGCTGGAAGACACCCCGGGATGCACTCTCGTTGGGCCAAAGGGCAGTGTGGATATTGATAAGGGCGTGATCGTAGCAATGCGTCATGTTCACCTGTCGCCGAGTGAAGCCATCGAGGCAGGCGTCAAGGACAAGGATATTGTCAGCATCAGAGTCTGTGGTGAAAGAGGGCTGATATTCGAAAACGTTATGATCAGATCCGGTGAAGGCCATAAAAGTGAATGCCATTTGGATACGGATGAAGGCAATGCCGCGGGATGCGGTCCGGATGCATTCTGCGAAATATTGGTATAGCATATCAATAAAAAAGTCTGTCTGGATAAGCCCGCTGAAAAAAAAGCGGGCTTTATGATATACTTGAAAAGTATTTTCAATTGCATGGGGAGAAGCTAATGAAAACGCTCAACAAATATTTTGATCATACAATGCTGAAAGCGGATGCGACAACAGCTCAAATCAAGGAATTATGTCTGGAAGCTAAAAGGTTTGACTTTTATTCGGTATGTGTCAACACCTGCCATGTCCCCCTTGCGTTTAACGAGTTAAACGGGACAGATGTCAAAGTTGCAGCTGTTGTGGGATTCCCTCTCGGCGCCATGGCAACCGAAGCAAAGGCTTACGAAACTGACTGGGCTTGTGAACATGGCGCGGCTGAGATCGATATGGTGATCAACATTGGCGCAATGAAAGAAGGCCGTTACACAGATGTTGCCGATGATATTTCTGCCGTTTGTGCCTTCGCATCGGAATATGATGCCAAAGTCAAGGTCATTCTTGAAACTTGCCTGCTAACGGAAGAAGAAATCATCCAAGGCTGCCGGATCGCTGAAGCAGCAGGTGCTGACTTTGTCAAAACCTCTACGGGATTTTCAACCGGGGGAGCAGACGCCAAACATGTTGCACTGATGAAAAAGATCGTCGGAGACAGAATGGGCGTTAAAGCCTCCGGCGGCATTCGGGATTATGAGACAGCCAAAGAAATGATCGCTGCTGGCGCCGATCGGCTGGGTGCTTCCGCATCGGTTTTGATCATGAAAGAAGCTGAGTCGAAAGGCGGGAAATAAGAAATGTTTGTTCCAAATCCGATAGCATTTACAGTCTTGGGATTGGAAGTGCGATGGTATGGCATTCTAATAGCGGCCGGCATGGTATTGGGCACGCTGGTCATGTACCATCGCGCAGAAAAACATGCGATTGAACCCGAAAAAGTGTTGGATTTTATTATTGCAGGCATCCCGGCGGGGATCATAGGAGCTAGAATATACTATGTACTATTCAACTGGTCCCATTATGTCGATAGCAGCGGCAGCCCTGACTGGGGCAAAATAGTGAATTTGAGGCTTGGAGGACTTGCTATTCATGGCGGCCTTATTCTTGGCTTCACTGCGGTAATATTGCTATGCCTATATAATAAATACAACGCATTCAATGTTTTGGATCTGGCTGCACCCGGGATCGCTTTGGCACAGTCCATTGGCAGATGGGGCAATTTTTTCAACTCAGAGGCCCACGGAGGGCCGACAAACTTGCCCTGGGGCATATGGGTGGATGGGGAAATGGTTCACCCCACATTCCTGTACGAATCGATATGGTGCGCCATGCTGTTTGTTCTGCTGATTTTTATTGACAACAGAAGAAAGTTTACCGGTCAGATCCTTTTGTTATATGCCTTTCTATATTCCATCGAAAGATTTTTTGTGGAAGGATTAAGAACCGACAGTCTTATGCTGGGGCTGCTCAAACAGGCTCAAGTTCTCAGCCTGGCAGTAATGCTTCTTTCAGGGGCCGCCTATTTATATCTGAGCAAAAAGTCAAAAAAACAAAGCCTGGCTGCTAAACCAGACTGATCAAAAAAACCAAACCATACTTAAACGAGGAGATGCGAGAATGAAATTAGGGATAGTCGGCCTTCCAAACGTCGGAAAGAGCACACTGTTTAATGCGATTACAAAAGCCGGAGCAGAAGCGGCGAATTACCCGTTTTGTACGATCGAGCCCAACGTAGGCGTTGTAACGGTGCCGGATGAGAGGATCGATGTGCTTCACAAAATGTACAATTCCAGGAAAACCGTTTACACCGCCATCGAATTTTATGACATTGCGGGCCTTGTAAAAGGCGCATCGAAAGGCGAAGGACTGGGGAATAAATTTCTTGGACATATTCGTGAAGTGGCGGCGATTGTTCATGTGGTCCGTTGCTTTGAGGATGAGAATGTCATTCATGTGGATGGAAAAATTGATCCTTTATCCGATATCGAAATTATTAATACAGAATTGATTTTATCCGATATGGAGCTCCTCGAAAGACGTATACAAAAGACCGAAAAAAACCTGAAATCAGATAAAACCCTTGGTTCCGAGCTTGAACTTTTACGTCGTGTTTATGACGTTCTGGCGGATGGGAAATCTGCCAGGATCCTCTCAAATACATTCTCAAAGGAAGAAGATGAGTTTGTGAGATCTCTGGAGCTGCTTTCATATAAGCCTGTCATCTATGCTGCCAACGTTTCGGAAAAAGAGGTGGCGGCGCCTGATAACGATTTAGTAAAAGCTGTGAAGGAGTTTGCCTCTTCAGAAGGCTCCGAAGCCGTAGTGATTTGTGCCAAAATAGAAGAAGAGCTGGCTGAATTGGAGGACGATGAAAAAAAGATATTTTTGGAAGAGATGGGCATATCCGAATCTGGTCTCGACAAACTGGTCAAAGCTTCATATATCTTATTAGATCTGATTTCATTCTTGACTGCCGGTGAACCGGAAGTGCGGGCCTGGACAATCAAGAGGGGCACTAAAGCGCCTCAAGCAGCAGGCAAAATCCATTCAGATTTTGAAAAAGGCTTTATTCGGGCGGAAACCATCGCTTATGAAAAATTGATAGAATGCGGAGGAAACCTGGCCCATGCGCGGGAAAAGGGTCTGGTTCGATCCGAAGGCAAAGAATATGTTATGAAGGATGGAGATATCGTGCACTTTTTATTCAATGTGTAAAGAATGATGCTCAAATTTATACTGGCAACGGGCTTGCCAGCGGATCCTGTTATTCAAAAAGATATTGACACAGGAAATAAGAAGGATATAATCGTATTATAAATGGCATATGCCACAAACCCAAAATAACCCCGTGTTTGATTTTATTCGGAATGAGGTGAATCGTTTATGCCGAGACCAAGAAAGTGGAGAAAAGTATGCTGTTTGCCGGAAAGTAATCTATACGGCCCACTGGATGCATTGGATATGGGCAATGACTTTGTCATTATGTCGGTTGAAGAATACGAAACGATACGGCTTATCGACCTTGAAGGATTGACTCAGGAGGAGTGTGCCGAAAGAATGCAGGTAGCCCGGGCAACAGTGCAGACTATCTACAAAGATGCGCGTTATAAGATTGCAGAGTCTATCGTAAATGGCGACATTCTGAAGATCGAGGGCGGCGATTATAAGTTGTACAATGAAAGCGAGCAGCAATATGGCTGTGAAAGATGCCGCAGAAATCGGTGCGGGAGATCTTTGAGCGGAAATGGAACTCCTGTAGAAAATAATGAAGGATAAACGGATGATTATAAAAACCTTAGCGGACAATCATTCCTTTTCAAAAGATTTTCGATGTGAGCATGGACTTAGCCTTTATATTGAAACCAGTAAACATAACATTTTGTTCGACACAGGTGCAAGTGATTTGTTCATAGAAAATGCTTTGAAGATGGATGTTGACTTATCTAAAGTGGATGTTGCTGTCATTTCACATGGCCATTACGATCATGGGGGTGGAATCAAAGCTTTCTTGGAGAAGAATAGAATCGCTCCGATTTATATCGAGAAAAGCGCCTTTGGCGATTTTTTTTCGAGAAAGACCGGGGGCGGGAAGAAATATATCGGGTTGGAAAAATCATTGTTGCCAAATGACCGATTTGCTCTCACAGATAAAAGGCTGGTCATTGACGAGGAATTAGAGCTTTTTTCAGAGGTCAAAGGTGACAGTATGAAACCTTCCGGCAATATTGATTTGTTCATGCAGCGGGAGGATTTGATGGTTGAAGATGATTTCTCCCACGAACAGAGCTTGATCATTCGGGAAAAGGATCATACGGTTTTGATTGCCGGTTGCGCCCATAGGGGGATCATAAATATATTGGAACATTACAAATCGATATATAACAGCTTTCCCAGCCATGTGATCGGCGGGTTTCACCTGTACAACCGGGCAGCCGATACCTATGAGGATCCTGATAAAGTGGAAAAAATCGGAGTTTACCTGACGAAGACCGGGGCTATGTTTTATACCTGCCATTGTACAGGGCTGAAAGCCTATGAAGAATTGAAAAGAGTTATGCATGACAGGATCAACTATCTGGCAACTGGAAGTCAAATAATCATATAGGGCAAAGGAGTCTACAACATGAGTGATAATTGCAACAGGGACTGCAACAGCTGCAGTGATGAATGTTCAGAGAGGGAAAGCAATAAGGAAAGCTTCCTTGAAATGCCGCATGAGTTGAGCAACATTAAAAAAGTCATTGGCATTGTCAGTGGGAAAGGCGGAGTTGGAAAATCCCTTGTCACATCGCTGCTGGCAGTAACCATGAACAGGATGGGGCATAAAGTCGCCATACTGGATGCCGATATTACCGGTCCGTCCATCCCAAAGGCATTCGGATTGAAGGACAAACTAACAGGTAGTGAGTTGGGCGTATACCCTTTAAGGAGTAAAACCGGTATTGAAATAGTATCTGTGAATTTAATCCTGGAAAACGAAACTGATCCATTGGTTTGGCGTGGGCCTATGATCGCGAATTCAGTCAAACAGTTCTGGACGGATATCATATGGGGCGATATAGACTATATGTTTATTGATATGCCGCCAGGCACTGGCGATGTGCCGCTAACGGTTTTCCAATCCATTCCTGTTGATGGCATCATCATTGTGACCTCTCCGCAGGAACTTGTATCTATGATCGTATCAAAAGCTGTTAAAATGGCTGAAATGATGAATGTGCCCGTTATCGGGCTGGTGGAAAACATGTCATATTTTACATGCCCTGATAATGGCAAAAATTATAGACTGTTTGGAGAAAGCCATATTGAAGAAATCGCAGAAAAACACAATTTGAAGCTTCTTGCAGAGATTCCGGTCGACCCACAGATGGCAGCTGCCTGCGATGCAGGCCTTATCGAAGACTATAATGGCACCTGGCTGGATCTTATAGCAAAAATATTAGGGAAAACCAGCAGGCAGAAGATATGATAATAGAGAAAGTCTATGAGGCGGCCTTGCCGGGCCTGCAGGGGAAAAGAGTAAAAGAAATCAGGATTGGATTATCTCTTTTGGCCGTGGAACTAGATGACGGTTCAATTGGCGTTACATATGTACTCAGAAAAGAAATAGATGAGGTTTGCGAAGCGATTCAAAGTAACGAGAAACTTGAGGGGGCTTCGGCAGTAGAAATTGGGAAATGGGCTTTACAAGGCAATAATGTCATTCAAAAAGCCGTCGGCTTGGCTGTATTAAACTGTGTTGCAGATTTTGAAAAGCTTGAACAAGAAAAGGATTCCAATAATTTAGATGCAGTTTTCTCAGCAGAAATCAAGCCTTCCGATACCGTAGGAGTAGTGGGGCATATAGGACCTGTAATATCAAAGCTATATGGCAAGGTTAAGCGGCTGATAATATTTGAACGGGGCCAGTCTGAATCCAGTAGTGTTTATCCGGAAAGTGCACAGCCGGAACTCTTGCCGGAATGCCAAGTGGTATTCGTGACAAGTGCAACCCTGATTAACGGGACTCTGGATGGGTTATTAAGTCATTGCACAAATGCCAGGGAAGTGATTATGGTCGGCTCCAGTACACCCATGTATCCACAGGCATTTAGCGGGACAAAAGTGACGGCACTGGCAGGAACCAGGTGGCTGCATTCAAACAGGGATATGATTTTTGCTGGTATAAGCCACTGCTCGGGCATGAAGCAGTTAATAAAGAATGGTCAAAAGGTAACAGTACGGATCAAACCATGCTCGCCTTAAATACCAATAAATATATAGAATTGAAAGTCAGAACAAAATACAGAAAAAAGCATTAGGGCTTCTATCAAAAGGACTATTCATCATGAGTCATAATAATAAAACAGGAGGAGCAAAGAACATGGTTAAAAACATCAGGACCCTTTATTTCAGCGGTACAGGAACGACAAAAAAGGTTGTTTTGTCTTTAGCGGAAAGCTTGAGCAAGAAAATGGGAAAATCGATCCCTATTGACAATAAGGATTTTTCATTGCCTGCAGCCAGGGAAGAAGCCCCGAGCTTCAACGAGGACGATATTGTTATCGTTGGTGTGCCTGTTTATGCCGGCAGAGTGCCGAATGTGTTGTTAAAATATCTGAATTCAGTGAAGGGCAACGGCGCCCTGGCTGTTGCTGTGGTTTTATATGGCAACCGCAATTACGATGACGGCCTTATCGAGTTGACGGACATTCTTAATGAAGATGGATTTAAAGTCGTTGCAGCAGGCGCCTTTATCGGTGAGCATTCCTTCTCAGACATATTGGCGAAAAACCGTCCTGACGAAAGCGATATGAAGAAAGTGGCCGACTTTGCCGGGGCCATTTACAATAAAATTGCGAAGAATGGAGTTTTCTCGGAGTTATTGGTTACAGGTGAAAAACCTTACAGGAAATATTATCAGCCGAAGGACCGGTACGGGAATCCTTTTGAATTCAGATTGATCACCCCTCAAACAAACAAAGAGACTTGCATCGATTGCAAGCTATGCGCTGAAATTTGCCCGATGGGATCCATATCATATGATGACACTTCAGTTTTGACCGGAATATGTATTAAATGCTGCGCTTGTGTCAAAGGGTGTCCTGTAGGCGCAAAATACTTCGATGATGTTAATTACATTAAACATCAGAAAGAACTGGAAGAAATATATGCCGAACGAAGAGAACCTGAAACTTTTATTTAAATGTTGTTTTAAAAATGGAAAATAATAGAAAAGATTATCCCGGCAGTGAAGCTGGTGAGGTGTCCGAATGCATGGTATGTGGCGGCAAACTAATTTATACCGGTGATTTTATAGAAAATAAATCTGTTAGAGTGAGATGCTATTATTGCGGGAAGGAAGAAGATGCCCGTTCAATATGCATCAATGGCCATTATGCTTGTAACGAATGCCATAGCAGGAGCATTCTTGTTTCAGTCGAACAAGTCTGCAGTGAAAGTGATTTGGAAGATCCCATGGAAATTGCTGCGCAGATATTCAAATTGCCTGAGCTTCATATGCATGGGCCTGAATATCACTGCATAGTCCCTGCGGTATTGGTGGCAGCCAGTGGAAATATCAACGGAGATAAGAAATTATCGGCTATCAAAGAAGCCATAAGGCGTGGTGAAGAGGTCAAGGGCGGTTTCTGCGGAAGCCACGGTGCATGTGGAGCCGGGCTCGGAGTTGGCATTGCCTATTCAATAATACACCGTGTAACGCCTTATTCAGAGGATCAGAGAGGTGCTGCCAATAGAGTGACTGCACTTGCATTAAGTAAAATAAGCGAATTTGGCGGCCCGCGTTGTTGCAAACGAGATTCAATGATCGCCATTGAAGTGGCAAAAAAAACTTTTAAAGAATTTGATGCGTGCATAGATTTCCAATATGCTTGTGAACAATCCGGGGGGAATTCGGGATGTATCCATCATAAATGCCCCTATTTCAACCCTGAAGTTCTCTGATCGATCACGGAGATGCGATATGCCCCTATCTCACTAAATAACCCAGAGGAGTATCTGAAATCATGTTATACTGTGCAGAATGCAAAGCAAGGATCTGCTATTCAGGAGCAGTGGACATAGTCGCTAATATGAAAAACTGTCCTTTTAGCGATCAGGAGATTATTGACAGAAGCCGGAATGAATATCAAGGAAAAACCAAAGAATTCGCAAGACAGGCCGCTTTGATTGAAAGTGAAGGCTATCGCCGTTGGACAAGAGTGGAGGAAACCATCAGATTTTGCAGCGCGATGAACTACCGCAGGATCGGGCTGGCCTTTTGTATAGGATTGAAGAATGAAGCTGAAATATTGGAACGGCTTTTGAAAAACCATGGCTTTGAAGTGATTTCAGTAAACTGCAAATTCAGCGGACTGCCAAAAGAAGTGATTGGAGTAGCCGAAAATGAAAAACTCAGACCGGGCACACGAGAAGTGATGTGTAACCCAATCGGACAGGCGCTGTTTCTCAACAAGGAAATGACTGACATCAATATCGTAGCAGGCCTGTGTGTAGGGCACGACAGCTTGTTCTTTAAGCATTCTGAAGCCCCCTGCACAGTTGTTGTGGCAAAAGACAGAGCGTTGGGGCATAATCCGGCCGCAGCGCTATACTGCAGTGACGGATATTTGAAAATAGATTAATATATGGATAACAAAAGCAAAGGATACGAATAAATGTATATAGCGATTACTGCGGATGGGGAAAGCTTGAGCAGCAATGTTTCCAGTGAATTTGAGTCATGTAAGTTTTTATTGATTGTAGATATGGAAGACCTGGGGTTGCATGCTATCAAAAATGATGCTGAAATGCCTGAAGTGGCTCTGGCTGAAAAGGTTATTGATTATGACTGCGAAGCCATCATTACCGGCAAATTAAATCCCTCGGTGTTTGACATATTAGCGGATGCCTGTGTAACGAGATATGCCGGTGCTGGCTTTAGTACAGCTGAGGCGCTGGGTCTGATGGAGAAATATCAATTGAAAATGATTGTGAATCATGAAGGTTCAGATAAGAGCGATGGACATCATCACCATTCTTAAATTGAGAGGACATGATTGCTATGGGGGACATAAATTATATTTTTGGCCCGGTGCCATCCAGGAGACTGGGGCTGTCTTTAGGAATCAGCCCAATTCCCAAAAAGGTCTGTAATTATTCCTGCATTTATTGCCAGCTTGGGAGAACAGACCGAATGACCAATACAAGACAGATGTTTTTCGATGTGGATGAAATGATGAGGGAATTTGATGAAGTTCTGAAGAATAACATCCATTTTGACGTTGTTACTATAGTCGGCGAGGGGGAGCCCACGCTATATTCAGGCTTGGGGGATTTGATAAATCAAATCAAGAAAAAAACAAAAAAACCGGTAGCCGTGATCACTAATGGCGCACTTTTCTATGATCCAAAGCTCAGGGCGGAATTATATGAAGCGGATATTGTCTTGCCTACCATGGATGCGTATAACGATGAAACCTTCAGAAAAATCAATCGTCCCCACGGAACGATTGATTTTAACATGGTCAGCGATGGTCTGATCAAGTTCTCTCGGGAGTATAAGGGGCAGTTGTGGATCGAGTTGATGCTGATTGAGAACATCAATGACGATGATGACTCGCTTCGTAAATATAAAGAAGCGTTGGGCAAATTCAAGTATGATCGATTATATATAAACACTCCAATCCGCCCTCCTGCAGAGCCAGGCATCAAAGCAGTCAGCCATGAAAAAATCAACCATGCAGTTGAAATACTGGGAGGGAATCCAATAGATCTATTGGATTCAGAAGGTTTTCACAGTGATATTGAAGATGACTATGAAGCCATAAAAAGCATTATCAAACGACATCCGATGAATCAGTTTGAAATCGAGGGGTTTTTGGATTCAAGAGGGTGTAGCGACATAGATTTGATTCTTAAAAAGTTGAAAGAGGATAGCAGCGTTAATTGCATCAATTACAAAGGTTACGAAACTTTTCGACTGAAGTGAATTTTTCTTGGGATTCGGATCATTAACGAAACGAATTGCAACATCTAATCAATGAAAAGTATAAAGTCTTATTAAAGAAATAGATAAATGTTATTCACATAAAAAAAGCTTGAGGTTTTAACTAACATTAGAATTTCAAGCTTTTATTTATTTTGACCACAACTTTATTAAGATATCGGAACTCAGCAAAAGCTTATATTGTATATTGACTTTTATTAAACGTTTTAGTAGACTAATTGAGTGTAAAAATTAGTTTTATTGTTTCAATTGAAACAACAAAACAACATTCCAGCAATCCTATAGAAAATGAAAGAGGTGTATCAAATGTCAAAAAGAATGAAGGGTTTACTAGCGGCATTGCTCGTTTTATGTTTACCCGCCACTTCGTATGCCAGCGAAGCTGATCTTGCAATTCCCGTATTGAACTCATTCCAAACCACACTGATCATGATCGGGATCGGTATTAGCATCCTTGGTATGTTCTTCGGATTCTACCAGTTCAACGTGGTTAAGAAATTGAGAGCGCACCAAAGCATGTTAGATGTTGCAAACACGATTTACGAAACGTGCAAAACCTATCTGATCCAGCAAGGGAAATTCCTCGCAATCTTATTTTTATTTATCGGTGTTTGCATCGCATTCTATTTTGGTTTTCTGGAAGGCAAAGGGGTCGGCGGTGTCGGCATGATATTATGCTGGACAGTTATTGGCATCATGGGTTCCTATGGCGTGTCCTGGTATGGAATCAGGATGAATACCATGGCAAACAGCCGTATGGCATTTGCTTCACTCGAAGGCAAACCTATCAAACTTTTGAATATTCCTCTTAATGCGGGCATCAGCATCGGTGTTCTGCTTGTCTGCGTCGAACTTTTCATGATGCTCACCATATTGATCTTTATACCAAGAGATTTGGCTGGTGCAAGTTTCATTGGCTTTGCTATAGGAGAATCCCTTGGCGCTTCAGCCTTAAGGATCGCCGGAGGCATATTTACGAAAATCGCGGATATCGGTTCGGACCTCATGAAAATCTTCTTCCAGATCGATGAAGATGATCCAAGAAATCCGGGAGTTATTGCCGATTGTACCGGTGACAATGCAGGAGACAGTGTTGGACCTACTGCAGACGGGTTTGAGACATATGGTGTTACAGGGGTTGCTCTGGTGTCTTTTATTGTTCTGGGTGCAGTCGCAGAGTTTCAGACAGATCTTCTGGTATGGATATTCACCATGCGTGTTCTGATGATCGTAACATCCATTGGTGCCTATTATATTAATAATGCCTTTACAAGCATGAAATACCAAAACGCAACGGATCTTGACTTTGAAAAACCGCTCTCTACATTGATCTGGATCACTTCGATCCTATCTATCGTTGCCACTTTTGCTGTAAGCTTCTTCCTTTTGGGACCGGGAACGGCATTTGCCGAAACGGGCGCGAACCTTTGGGCTGTGCTTGCAACGATCATCAGTTGTGGAACCGTTGGCGGCGCTTTGATCCCTGAATTTACCAAAATATTTACAAGCCCTAAATCAAAGCATGTAAATGAAGTCGTCAATTCCTCTAAAGAAGGCGGCGCATCGCTCAACATTCTATCCGGGTTGGTAGCCGGTAATTTCAGCTCCTTCTGGATGGGCATGGTATTCCTGCTGCTGATGTTTGTCGCAAACTTCGTGAGCGGATACGGACTTTCCGATATTATGATGTACCCTTCAATATTTGCCTTTGGCCTGGTGGCTTTCGGACTCCTGGGAATGGGACCGGTAACGATCGCTGTAGACAGCTATGGCCCGGTAACAGATAACGCCCAGTCCATTTACGAACTATCCCTGATCGAAAGCATTGACGGTGTTGAAGCGGAAATCGAGAGAGATTTTGGATTCAAGCCAAACTTCGAAGTGGCAAAACACTTTTTAGAGGCTAATGATGGCGCTGGAAATACATTCAAAGCTACTGCAAAACCGGTTTTGATCGGAACTGCCGTAGTGGGTGCGACCACGATGATCTTCTCTCTGATCCTTGTTATTGACAAGGTCCTGGGAATCAAACCGGAAGAAATTTTAAATCTGTTAAATCCATATACGATCCTTGGATTCATATGCGGCGGCGCGATCATCTACTGGTTCACCGGAGCTTCCCTGCAGGCAGTTACAGCAGGCGCATACAAAGCCGTTGAATATATCAAGGAAAACATACGGCTTGACGAGGCTGCGGACTTAAAGGCTTCAACAGCCAAATCAAAAGAAGTAGTCAAGATTTGCACGCAGTACGCACAGAGCGGTATGCTGAATATCTTCATCACTCTGTTCTGCTTCACGTTGGCCTTCGCGTTCTTTTCCGCACCGGCAACTGGCGTGGAGTCCGTTTCATTCTTTATTTCATATTTAATCTCCATTGCCGTATTTGGACTCTTCCAAGCCATATTCATGGCCAATGCGGGCGGCTGCTGGGATAATGCAAAGAAGGTCGTTGAAGTGGATTTGAAGCAAAAGGGAAGTGCGCTTCACGATGCCACGATCGTCGGGGATACCGTAGGCGATCCGTTTAAGGATACATCTTCCGTTGCCTTGAATCCGATCATCAAATTCACTACCCTGTTTGGGATGTTGACGATGGAAATCGCAATAACAGAAGCTTTCAGAAATATCGCTCCGATCATTGGAATCGTATTCTTTGCTATTGGATTGGTATTCGTATATCGTTCCTTCTATTCAATGCGTATTAAGCGCATTCATGAAAAATAAAAATCAGCAAAAATCAGCAAAAATCAGCACGGAGTAAAAAGGGCTGCTTCTTCATGAACTTATCACGAAGAAGCAGCCCTTTAAATTCTTATGTTCTGTTAATAGACAATTTTAGATAAACAGATTGACGTTGGACTCTTCTGCATCGCCCAGGTAGGTCGCTACACCGGCATATTCGACTCCATCGATCAATTCTTCTTTGGTGATGCCCATAATATCCATGGACATGGTGCAGGCAATGAGTTTCACTCCATTGGCCATGGCCTGCTGCATAAGCTCCTCGAGGGAATTGACATTTTTGTCCTTCATGACTTTTTTCATCATGCTGGTACCCATGCCGCCCATATTCATGTTGGATAAAGTCAGTTCAGATGTGCCCTGCGGCATCATCGCTCCGAACATTCTTTCTATAAATGGTTTTTTGATATTCTGCTTTTCCGATTTCCTCAGCACGTTCAGACCCCAGAAGGTGAAGAACATGGTTACCGGGCGTCCCATGGCTGCCGCTCCGTTAGCTATGATAAAGGAAGCCAGGACCTTGTCGAGATCACCGCTGAAAACGATGATGGTTTTTCCTTGCGGCAATGTCGAAGGCATGCTTGGCACAGCAGCTCCATGATGTGTGGATTGTGCAGCCACCGGATGGATCGAGCCACTCTCTATCAAACCCTTCTTGATGCAAACGATGTTTTCCTTGCCTTTTCTTTCCGTTTTCAAGAGTGTGTTTCCAGTCCTCCTGCACCAGGCTTCCACATCCCTGGCAAAACCCATGTCTGTCGCTGAGACCTCCAGAACATCGCCATCTACCATCGTCTGGATCATTTCATTGACTTTGATGATCGGACCCGGACACTGCAGTCCGCTGCAGTTCAATATTTTCATTTCACTTTTCACTTCAACATCCTTGCCGGAATCGGTGAAAGCCGGCGATGAAGTCAAACCGGACTCAGTTTTAAAATCCAAATAGTGATTGGATTTATAGAAGGTGGTGCCGCCTGACAGGACCTGGATGTTACTAAACCCGCTTTGCGACAGGATCCTCGCAGCATTATAGGATCTTACGCCGATGGCGCAATAAACAATGATCAGTTTATTCTTGTCAAGTTCGTCGAGCCTCTTCCTCAACTGGCCCAATGGAATGTGATAAGACCCCGGGATGCTGAAAACCAAACGCTCCATGTCTTCTCCAATGTCCAGGATCATATAATCCAAATCACCGGTTTTTGTAAGCGCATCCATTTCGGCACAGTCTATAAATGTAACCATTTTCTTGAGAATGTTTTCCGCAACGAAGCCCAGCATATTCACTGGATCTTTAGCCGATGAAAATGGCGGCGCATATGCCAATTCGAGCTCTTCCAGATCGTATATGGAGCCCCCCATCCTCATCGTCGCAGCCAGTGTGTCGATTCTCTTGTCAACACCCTCCTGACCAACGGCCTGACCTCCGAGGATACGCCCTTCGCCGTCAAAAATCATTTTCATTGTCAGTGGAGTGGCATTTGGATAATATCCTGCATGAGATTTCTGATTGATAATGGCGGTGAAATAGTCAAGTCCTTTTACTCTGCCGGCAGCAATGAGGGTTTTCTCATTTACACCAGTGGTTGCGGCGGCAAGATCGAAGACCTTGGCTATCGAGGTTCCCTGCGTACCGTTATAAGTTTCGTTGCCTCCGGCTATGTTGTTCGCACAGATCCTGGCTTGCTTGTTTGCCGGCCCTGCCAAAGGGATCATTGCCGGGGTTTTAAGCACAAAATTCTCCACCTGGATCGCATCGCCCACGGCAAAAATGTCAGGGTTTGAAGTCCTTAGGTTGGCATCTACTTTAATACCGCCCTTTTCATTCAGTTCGAGCCCTGCGTTCTTTGCAAGAATGCTGTTCGGCTTTACTCCAATGGACAGGATAACAAGGTCAGTTTCAAGAGTCTTGCCGCTTTTTAACTTGATCAAAGTGGCCCCATTGCTGTTTTCAAAGGATTCTACACCGTCTCCTAAAATCAATTCGACTCCGTTCATATCCATGTTTTCATGAATGAGCTGCGCCATTTCGAAGTCCAGCGGAGCCATCACCTGATTGAGCATCTCCACAACGGTTACTTTAGAGCCTGCTTCGTGAAGATTTTCTGCCATTTCCAGACCTATAAAACCACCGCCTATGACCGCGGCACTTTTGGGTTTTCGTTCCTGCACAAAAGTTTTGATCATATCGGTATCGGGAATCGTCCATAAAGTAAATATATTTGGCCCGTCAATACCGGGGATCGGCGGTTTTAGAGGTGAAGATCCCGTTGCAATAACGAGAGTATCATAGCTTTCCTTGTATTCATTTCCGACCTTCAGATCCTTAACGGTTACCGTTTTTGCTTCCGGGTCTATTTGAGTCACTTCATTTGCCGTACGAATATCAATATTGAATTTCTGTTTCATGGCTTCCGGCGTCTGAAGAAGCAGGGCATCCCTGCTTTGGATCACGCCGCCGATATAGTATGGAAGACCGCAATTGGCATAAGAAATATAATCTCCTTTTTCAAGGACCAGGATTTCCATATTTTCATCAAGACGACGAAGCCTTGCAGCGGTGGTAGCTCCCCCGGCAACACCGCCGATTATAACAGTTTTTTTGGCCATTTCATTAAACCTCCGTCTTATAAAGATATAACATGGATTCATTATACCCAAAATATTCCTGCAATTAAGTGACAACATCACATTTGTGAAAAAACATCACAATGATGCCTCGTTTTCAATAAAAAACCGGCATCTGACTTGATGATGCCGGCTGGAATTACGGATTTTAAGGTATATATTGCTGAATGATCAATACGACCTCATTATGCATGATATAAAAATAAAATAACTGGGAATCTTCGTACTCGGAATTATTTGGGCTATAAATAGATCTATCCTCCAAAAGGGTGTCAATGAACGCTTTAGCGTTTTCAAAACACATGGCTTTAGTGCTGTCCCCGCCAGGGAAGAATACGGTTCTTGCATTTTCTCCAAGGTAAAGATCATCGGTCAGGTTTCGGTCGGCTATATAAAATCCGTTGGGCTGGTTCGCGTCCGAAACAAACTGTTTTTCATCAATGGTTAGAATGAAGCTGCCATTGCCATTGTCTACTACATTTTCGATTTTGCCAAATCGTTTGTCAGCCCCGTCTCTGACCAACTGCTCCGAAAATTCCGAAGTCAGATACTCGACTGTGATTTCGGGCTCAACATAAGTGTTGCCGATGAGACCGGTATTCTTGCATCCATAAAAACAGAAAACAGATAGAGCAACCAATAAAAAAAACATTCCTCGCCTGGATTTGCCGGCTTTCATGATTTCTCCCTCCCTAATGGCATTCACACTTTGAAAAAATTTGGCGGCCTGCCATGATGCATGGCTGTTATTTTATTTATTTTTTACGTTTATTTTATTTATTATATATATAACATAAATACATGCAAAAAAGCAAATTGGCTACCCGGGACCCTGCATATAGAGTGGTTGTTCCGGATATGATACAACATCTTGTAAAATGAAAGCAAAACCTCGATGCCTGTTGGAAATTGAAGCATCCAATGGAGTAAAAAAGTAATAAATTGGAGTAAAATTGTTGCAAAGTGGAGCGTAATGGTGTAAAGTGGTATCACTAACAATCTATATTTTGGAGGCAACCCGATGTTGATGGGGAAATACCAAAACTCAATAGACTCCAAATACAGAATGATCATCCCTTCAAAATTCAGGGACCAGTTGGGATATACCTGCGTGCTGACCAGAGGGATCGACAACTGCCTATATATATATCCGGCGGACGAGTGGGAAGGACTAATGGGGAAATTGTCTGGCTTGCCTATGAGCGATCCGGACGCCAGAGCTTTTGTGAGGCATTTTTACGCCAATGCTGTTGAATGCGATATTGACAGACAGGGCAGAATGACGATACCCCAGGAACTGCGTGACTGGGCGGGAATCAAAAAGGAACTGGTCACAGTGGGTCTCCTGGACAAAATAGAAATATGGAGCAAGGATAATTGGGAGGACGCAACCAACAGGACCGAACTGGAGCAGAGCGATTTTGCAAAGAAGATGATCGAGTATGGAATTTAAACACACATCGGTATTGTATGAAGAAGCCATCGAAAGCCTGAATATAAACCCTGCGGGGGTATATGTGGACGGAACGTTGGGTGGCGGCGGCCATGCTGCAGGCATTTGCCAAAGGCTTAGCGGAGAAGGCTTGCTGATCGGGATAGACAGGGACAGCGACGCTCTCGAAGCGGCTTCGGAAAGACTTAAAGATTATGAATGCAGAAAAATCTATGTTAAAAGCAACTATTCGGATATAAAAAATGTCTTAAAGGAAATCGGTTTAGAGAAAATTGACGGAGCCCTATTGGATTTGGGAGTTTCGTCTTTTCAACTGGACAAACCGCATCGCGGATTCTCCTATATGAATGAAGCGCCTCTGGACATGAGAATGAACAGTGAGGATTTGTTAACGGCTTATGATGTTGTTAATTCATACAGTCAGGAGCAATTGACCAGAGTTATCAAGGATTACGGTGAAGAACGCTGGGCGTCAAGAATCGCAGCGTTTATAGTCAAGGCAAGAGATAAATCAGCTATCAAGAGCACAACGGAACTCGTTGATATTATAAAAGCGGCGATCCCCGCAGCAGCAAGGAGAGAGGGACCGCATCCGGCCAAAAGAACTTTCCAGGCGATAAGGATCGAAGTCAATGATGAACTGGTACAACTGGAAAGAGCTGCCGGTGAGTTCTGCGACGTGCTTAACAGTGGAGGAAGACTGGCAATCATAACTTTCCACTCTTTGGAAGACAGGATCGTGAAGGAGTCGTTTAACAAGAGGCTTCATCCGTGCACTTGTCCGAAAGAGTTCCCGGTATGCGTCTGCGGAAAAACTCCGGACATCAGAAAAATCACTGGAAAGCCCATTTGTCCTTCTGACAGTGAGATAAAAGAAAATCCAAGGGCAAGAAGCGCAAAACTTAGAGTAATAGAAAAAACAGGGGGTCGCATATGATTGCTGCAGAAAAGTGGTATGAATATCAGAAACAGTACAAAAAATACAGCTTTGATATGAAGCCGCCGGTAAAAGTGATTGGAAAAGAAAAGAAAAAATCCCTTACAACTTCAAAAGACAGACTGATGCTGATGCTTCTCACTGTCCTGGCAGGAGTCATCTGTATAGGCTTAATTATTTCTACAGCCTTTTCAGCAAGCATAAAATATGATATAAATACAATAATAAAAGAAAACGCTGTCATTCAGGGAGAAATTGAAAACCTCAATGTGAAAATTAAGAGCGCAGTAAATATAGGGACTATTGAGGAACGGGCAACCACGGAACTGGGCATGGTATACCCGGAGGTTACGCAGTTTAGATACTTGGACCATGAGGTTCAAGCTCCGCAGAATTTCGCATCCGTTATTAAAGAAGCCGCCTATAATTAGATATCGCTAAAATTGCATATGAGATAAACCAGACAACTTAATTAAGTCGGATTGAGGTGTGCTGGTTTTTTGTTAATATATTAAAAATTCGAGTCATGGAGAGCCTGATATACGATGGATAAAACGCCTGACAAAATTAAAACGAGACTGATCGCAGCCTTTGCGATCATATGCCTGATGATATCCGCTTTGTCCTTTCGCGTGGGATGGGTGCAAATCGTCAGAGGGGAAGAATATGCCAAGATGGCAACAGGACAACAGACAAGGGATGTTTCCATAGCGGCGAAAAGAGGGTCCATTTATGACCGGAACGGCGAAGAGCTCGCAATCAGTGCGGCCACTTTTTCTGTCTGGGTGAGGCCGGAGAAGATTTGGAACGGCGAAAACGAAAATGAAAAAGAACAGAATGCGAATGAGATCTTCACCGCATTGTCGGAACATCTTGGGATGAGTCCGGACGAAATTAAAGAGGCAGCTTCCGCCGATTCAAAACTCATAAAAATTGCAAAATATCAAACCAAGGAAACCGCGGATGCTATTATGAATCTTGGTTTGTCGGGAGTCGAAACCACAGAAGAGGTGAAACGCTATTATCCACTTGGGGCCTTCGCCAGCCATTTATTGGGGAGTGTTACAGACGATAACACAGGCCTCTCAGGAATTGAGCTCAGATATGACAGTTTTTTGAGCGGTGTTTCGGGCCGGTGGATAAAAAGTGCAGATGTTGAAGGCAACGGCCTTGCATATGGTGTCGAAAAATATTTTGGCGCAGAAAATGGCCTCAATTTAGTGTTGACCATTGATTCGGTGATCCAGTACTATGCCGAAAAATCCATCGTCGAAGTTAAAGAGACAACGGGCGCGGATAGAGTATGGTGCCTGATGATGGACCCTAAAACAGGAGGCATCCTTGCCATGGCAGCCACGCCGGAGTTTGACCCCAATGATCCCAGGACCCCTCTTGACCCGGAAGAAGCTGCCCGTCTCGAAACCTTATCAAACGCAGAAAAAATGACTTTTTGGAATGAAATGTGGCGAAACTCCATGATCAGCGATACATATGAACCCGGCTCCACCTTCAAGCTGATCACGACGGCCATTGGTCTGGAGGAGGGCGTGACTTCATTAAATGATACTTTTGTATGCACTGGTTCAATAGATGTTTACGGCTCCACTCTGCGTTGCTGGAGATATAAGGAGCCCCACGGCCATCAGACTCTGGTTCAGGCGGTAGGGAATTCCTGCAATCCCGTACTGGTCCAAATCGCCCAACGAATAGGTGAAGAAAAATATTACAAGTACCTGGATCTTTTTGGATTTTCAGAAAAAACCGGTATAGATTTTCCTGGTGAAAGCTCATCCATTTTACAGTCGCGAGATGGAGCAAACCCTGTTGGCCTTGCTACTATGGCATATGGACAGGGTATCGCCGTAACACCGGTGCAGATACTGTCCGCAGTATGCGCCTTCGGTAACGGGGGCCAATTGATGCAGCCGCATCTTGTCAGCGCCCTGACTGATTCCCAGGGCGATGTTGTAAAATCTTTCGACCCGAAAATCGTCAGAAAAGTGATCTCTAAGGAAACGGCCGACGAAATGTGCTATATCATGGAGTCCGTTGTTTCTGAAGGGGGCGGCGGAAAAGCGAAGGTCGACGGTTACAGGGTAGGCGGCAAGACGGGCACCGCCCAGAAAGCTGAAGGCGGCGGATACAGTGATGAGACCTATTCTTCTTTTATCGGCATGGCTCCGATGAATGATCCGAAGGTGGCCATACTGCTGGTAGTAGACAATCCGAAGGGCATCAAATATGGAAGCGTTACAGCGGCCCCGGGAGCCCAGAAAATTCTGGCGCAAACCCTGCGCTATTTAAATGTTGAACCCGAATTCACCCAGGAGGAATTAAAAGCGCTGAAGAGCGATACAGTGACAGTGCCGGATTTGGCAGGCAATAGCATTGACAACGCCATTGGAATTCTTGGGGGATTGTCGCTGGGAGCCAATGTGTCTCCAACCCTGGAAACCGTGGAGGATGTCATGGTCGTAGACCAGTATCCGAAACCTGGAGAAAGTCTAAAGAAAGGCCAGAGCGTCTTTTTATACTGGGAATAGAAGGGTATTAAAGGTGAAACCAAGAATGAAAAAACTAACCTTGAAAGAAATTGCAGAGGCTGTAAACGGCAGGGTACTGAAGGGAGATGGCGATTTCTATGTGTCAGGCGTATCTACAGACTCAAGAACAGCGAGCAGCAAGGATATCTTTGTAGCGCTGATCGGCGAAATACATGACGCCAACAAGTTCGTGCCTCAGGCGGCGAAAAACGGATGCCAGGCAGGGCTGATAAGCGATCCCGAAGCGGCTTGCCATATTCAAAATGCGATCATCGTTGAAAATACGACATTGGCCCTTCAAAGGCTTGCAAAATATTATCTGGGGCTTTTTGATTTAAAGAAGATTGCGATCACCGGCAGCACCGGTAAGACCACGACAAAGGATATGATCTATGCTGTCATGTCGGTCAAATATAAAACAGCAAAAACTCAGGGTAACTTCAATAACAATATAGGCCTTCCTCTCACCATATTATCCATTGAAGAAGGTACGGAGGCGGCCGTTTTTGAGATGGGTATGGATAAACCCGGAGAAATCGATGAACTGGTGGATATAGTGCGGCCAGACATCGGCATCATCACAAATGTGGGCTTGTCACACGTTGAACGGCTCGGAAGCAGGGAAAACATCTTCAAAGCTAAAATGGAGATCGTGAATTATTTTAACTCCGGGAACGTTCTGATTATTTGCGACGATGGAGAGACCCTTACCAAAAATCGAGTATCCGGGGATTATAAATTGATAACCATCGGAGCGAATGGAAAAAGCAGCTTCATCGTGTACAATGTTAAAGACAACGGTGAAAATGGCCTGAGTTTCGATTTGGAGCACAAACAGAAGCGCCAGCGAATAGAGCTTCCGGTGCCGGGCAGACATAACGCATTGAACGCGGCGCTTGCAGTGGCGTGCGGAATGGAGTTGGGCATCACCATGGAGGAAGCGGCCAATGGGTTATCAAAAATTGTTCTTACGGAAAAGCGGCTGAGCACGATAAATAAAGATGGGATCAAGGTGATCGATGATTCTTACAATGCCAGCCCCGACTCCATGAGAGCAGCAATAGATGTCCTTGTATCACGAAAAGGGCTGAGGAAAGTCGCAATATTGGGTGACATGTTTGAGCTTGGCAGCAGCAGTCCGGAATACCATATGGAGATAGGGGAATATGCGGCAAAGGCTGGTGTTGATTTAGTTGTAACAATTGGAGATTTGTCATATAATACGATGTTGGGGGCAAAAAAGATTTTAAGCCCGGAACAGACCATTCATTTTAAAAACAGGGAAGAATTTATCGATAAAATGAGAGACATCATAAGAGTTGGGGATGTCGTTCTGGTCAAAGGATCGCGGGCCATGAAGATGGACGAGATCACAAAAGAAATACTGAAATAGGGAGATCAGATGGATTTTTTACAAATTGCACTCTTGTTAGCCATGGCGTTCATATTGAGCACCATTGCCACATCGTTGGAAATACCGATTTTGCAGCGGAAACGTGCGGGACAGAACATCCGGGAGGAAGGGCCTGAATCCCATCAAAAAAAGGCCGGAACTCCAAGCATGGGAGGCATATCGATCATTCTTGCAACGGTTGTCACTTGTATTGCCACAAGGCAATTTTCGCCGGAAATAGTACTGATAGGCATCTCTTTTATTTCCTTCGGAATGGTCGGATTTGCGGATGATTATATCAAAATCATCCGGCGCAACAATCTCGGACTACGGGCCTGGCAGAAACTTGCACTTCAGTTCGGAATCGCTGTTGCCCTTTCGCTCTTTATTGCCGGATCACCGAGCCTGGGCACAGATGTTCGGGTGCCTTTCACGGGGCAATATTTGGATCTGGGGAGTCTGTATGTCCCTTTTTCCGTATTTGTTATCGTAGCTGTTGTAAACAGTGTGAATTTGACTGACGGGCTTGATGGCCTGGCGGCGGGTGTAACGGCTGCAACCGGTATATTTTTCGCTGTAGCCGGCGTTTTATTAGGCCTGTTGACGGAAGCATCCTTTGCTGCCTGTATGGCGGGGGCGTGTCTGGGGTTTCTGGTTTTCAACAGACACCCGGCAAAGATTTTCATGGGGGATACAGGATCCCTTGCCCTCGGCGGAGGCTTGGCCGCTATAGCGGCAACAATGGACATGGAACTGTTTCTGCCTATAGCGGGTTTTGTTTATGTTGCAGAAGCGTTGTCTGTATTGATCCAGGTTGCCGGATTTAAACTAACAGGTAGAAGAGTGTTTAAAATGGCGCCTTTGCATCATCATTTTGAATTAATCGGGCTAAAGGAAACGAAGGTCGTTGCAATATTCTGGATTGCTGCGATTGCATTCTGCACCCTTGGAATAGGAGCGTTATAGTATGAGAAAAGAAATAGCCGGAAAGAAAGTACTGATCGTCGGAATGGGAAGATCCGGCATCGCAGCTACGCAGGCATTATTGAAATTGGGTGCCATAGTCTCTGTTCAGGATTCTAAACATACAGAAGATTTTGACCAGCAGTTTATCAGGTTTCTTCAAAATTTAAATGTGAAATGCTATTTTGGCTCTGTTCCGGAACCGGAAGACGTCTTCGACATGCTTGTCCTGTCTCCCGGAGTCCCGCCCAATCTCGACTTTGTCAATGAAGCCAGAACTAAAGGTGCGGAAATAGTGGGAGAGCTTGAAATAGCCTACAGGATCGGAAACGGGAAATATGTGGCTATCACCGGAACCAACGGCAAAACCACTACAACCACATTGGTTGGAGAAATATTTAAAAATGCCGGCCGCAGGACTTATGTGGTAGGCAATATTGGGGTAGCGGTTATCGGAAGCGCTCTTATTGCAGAAAGAGACGCCTGGATGGTAACAGAAGTTTCAAGCTTTCAGCTTGAAACTATCAGCCGTTTCAAACCTGCCGTTTCCGCCATATTGAATCTGACTCAGGACCATATGGATCGGCACAAGACAATGATGAATTACGGTGAAGCCAAGGCAAGGATATTTATGAACCAGGATGAAAACGATTTTGTCATAGCAAATTTCGACGACAAGGCTTGTTTCGGACTGACAACTGGCGCAAAAGCTAAAATAGTTCCTTTCAGCAGACTGGAGCAGCTGGACTTTGGCTGCTATCTTAAAAATGGTGCCATTACCATCAATGATGGCAGCAAAGAGGTTTATATATGCCACACCGACCAGCTTATCATCCCCGGCGCCCACAATGTTGAAAATGCTTTGGCTGCCGCTGCGATTTCGTATTTTGCCGGAGTTGAAAGCAGCGTGATAGGAGAAACTCTCCGGTCCTTCCGAGGCGTTGAACATCGTTTGGAATTTGTGGAAGAAATAGACGGCATCCGTTTTGTAAATGATTCCAAAGGAACGAATCCGGACTCTTCGATCAAGGCAGTTGAAGCCATGAAGGGGGATATTGTCCTGATCGCCGGAGGTTATGATAAAGGCAGCGATTTTGACCATCTGATCAAAGCCTTCGATGGAAAAGTCAAAGCTTTGATCCTGCTTGGCAAAACAGCGCCCAAAATAAAAGAAACAGCTGAAAAGCTCGGTTTTACTGATATCAAAATGGTAAAGGATATGGACGAAGCAGTGAAGACCGCTTATGGGCTGGCATCCCCGGGCGACACGGTGCTTCTATCTCCGGCATGTGCCAGTTGGGATATGTATACCTGCTTTGAACAGCGGGGGGAACATTTTAAGACCCTTGTCCATAAATTGGCCAATTGAAAGGTCGAGTTTTGAGGAATATTAGTAATTTGGGAATATCAATGAAGAAAAAATCAAAGGCCAAGCGACCAGGAGACTTTATGCTGGTGCTGGCCACTATGAGTCTCGTCATATTCGGAGTGATCATGGTCTTCAGTGCCAGTTATTACAGCGCTCTCAGCGATTATGGCGATCCTTACTATTTTTTGAAAAGAGAAGTCGTATACGCAGGGATCGGTTTAGTTATCATGCTGACAGTAGCGTCTATAGATTATCATTGGTATAAAAAACTGTCCTGGGGATTGCTTGGAACCAGCGTAATTCTTCTGATGCTGGTTTTTACGCCTTTGGGTGTTACCAGAAACAGCGCGACCAGATGGATCGGCATCGGGAATTTGACTCTCATGCCGGGAGAAGTGGCGAAGATATGTGCGATACTGTTTGTGGCATTTTATATAAGCAGCGATCCATCCAGAGCGCGGTCTTTTAAATCCGGGGTACTGCCTCTTTTAGGGATCGGCTCGGTATACTTTGGTCTTATCTATATGCAGCCCAATCTATCCACTGCGATCACGATTTTTATGATCATAGTCACTATGCTATTTGCAGCGGGAGCAAAAATTTGGCATTTGTTTGCCGTAGCAGGAGCCGGGATACTTGCCGGTCTTTTTGCGATATTCGTTGATCCGGATGGAGGCTATCGTCTGGCGAGAGTAACCAGCTTTCTGGACCCCTTCGCCGATCCCCTCGGTGGTGGCTACCAAGTTGTCCAATCCTTGTATGCTTTGGGATCAGGCGGTCTTTTTGGGGTGGGATTAGGCAAAAGCATCCAGAAGAATTTGTATCTTCCTGAAGCTCACAATGATTTTATTTTGGCTATCATAGGTGAAGAATTTGGCTTCATAGGGATCATGCTGCTGCTTTGCGGATATATTTTTCTTATTTGGCGGGGCACTCACATTGCCATGAACGCAGGGGACTCATACGGCACCCTCATTGCTTCCGGAGTCACAATGATGCTGGGGATCCAGGTCCTTCTCAATGTAGCCACTGTAACCTCCAGCATGCCGCCTACAGGCATCACGCTGCCCTTCATCAGCTATGGAGGCAATGCGATATGGATGTTCATGGCCGCTATGGGACTGCTGATCAGTGTGTCGCGATATTCACGAAAATAAACGGTGTCAAGCACAAGTACAAACGGAGATCATGCTATGAAGGTAATAATGACATGCGGCGGTACGGGGGGACACATATATCCGGCCATTGCTATTGCAGATAAAATCAGAGAAATGCATCAGGATGCCGAAATCCTTTTTATAGGGACTGGCAGGCCTCTTGAAAAACAGCTCATTCCATCGGCAGGATATAGACTTGTGTTTATAACAGCCAGCGGATTCAATCGAATGAATATCGTCAAGAACTTCAGGACCCTTATCGACGTTCTGAAGGGCAGCAGGGAAGCTGCATCGATCATCAGGGATTTCAAGCCTGATGTAGTTATCGGCACGGGAGGCTATGTTTGCGGCCCGGTAATCTTTGAAGCTCATAAAGCAGGGATCAAAACCTATCTCCACGAGCAGAATGCCGCTCCGGGATTGACCAATAAATTGTTGGAATCTCTTGTTGAAAAAGTATTTCTGGGTTTTCCGGAAGCCGCAGCAATGTTCAAAAATAAGAAGAAACTGGTGGTAACGGGCAATCCTGTGAGAAAGGCTTTCGGTCTGCAAACTAAAGCAGGGGCAAGAGAGAAGCTCAACATAAAACCGGAAGAGTATATGATCCTGGCCTTCGGGGGGAGCCAGGGGGCAGGAATGATCAATAAGGTTATGCTGGAGTCTCTGCCGCAACTTGGTGACATAGAAAACGCTGTGATTTTTTTTGCCACCGGCGATAAGTATTATGAAGCGGTGATGGCAGACCTTAGGGATTACGAGTTGAAGGATAAGCACAATCTGAATATTATGAAGTATATCAACAATATGGATGTATATCTGGCTGCAGCCGACATTGTCGTATGCAGATCCGGCGCATTGACTGTTGCGGAGCTGGCTGTTACGGGCACGCCGGCAATCTTCATCCCCTCGCCAAATGTTACGGGCAACCATCAATACTTCAACGCTAAAGCCGCTGCTGATCAAGGGGGTGCGGTGGTGATTGAGGAGAAGGAACTGTCTGCCGAAAAACTCCTGAAAATATTAAAGGATTTACGGGATGAACCTGGCAGGCTTGAGAAAATGGCCCTAAATATTAAGAAACTGGGTTGTTCTGCCGCCAGCGATATCATATACGAAAATATTGAATTGCCAGAGGTATAGACGATGGCTCAGAAGAAAGAGAAAAAAAACAGAAAAAGAAAAAAGAAGCGTTACTTTTTGGTTTTTCCTGGGATAATAGCTGCTGCCGTGCTGCTTTACTTCTTTTTTAGCTCAAGTCTTTTCGATATCAAAGCCATAGAAGTAACGGGGAATGATCATCATACCGCCGGGGAGATCATAGACATGGCCGGTGCTGAACTGGGTGTGCCGATATTTAAAATTGACAAAAAGGATATGACAGCATCTTTGAAAGAGGATCCCTATATCAAAGAAATCAAAATAGGGCGCAGGCTCCCTTCAACTCTTACCATCGAGGTAATAGAGCGCAAAGAGGCGGCGGCGGTCGCTTATGGAAATTCTTTTATCCTTATCGATCCGGATTGCATCATTCTTCGAAGAGTGGATGAACAGCCCGAGGTGCCTCTGCTTGTCGGCTTGACCATCCTTAATATGCAGCCTGGAGAATCATTTAAAGCGGAGCAGGTGAACGTCCTGGAAAACACAATGGCCCTGCTGAAGGCGATGGACAGCAACGGATTGTATTTTAAAAAAATAGACATTTCCGACGTCATAGTCAAAGCGTATATATACGACAATCTGGTATGCCAGGGCAAACCGGAAAACATCCTCGAAGCTATGAATAATGGAAACCTCGAGGCTGTTTTAGTAGATCTTATGGAAGAGAACATTAAACGCGGGACGATCAATTTGGGAGGCAACGGATATTGTTCTTTCAGCCCCGAGATAATATAAAAAACACTAAAAACGGTATATATTTTGCTGTTTGAGTGTGCTATAATACCACATATATATAATTTCCGAGGGAAATTTGCAGGAGGGTCTATTTGATGTTACAATTCGAAATTAATCAGCATAATGCTGCAAAGATCATGGTGATCGGCGTCGGCGGCGGCGGTTGCAATGCAGTAAATAGGATGATTGAAACAGGGATCAGGGGTGTTCAGCTGGTTGCTATAAATACGGACAAGCAAGCGCTCAGCGGCTCACAGGCTGAGCTAAAGATTCAAATCGGCGACAAGCTCACTCGAGGCTTGGGCGCGGGAGCCAATCCGGAAATCGGACAGAAGGCTGCGGAAGAGAGCATTGAGGAAATCGTGAAAATCATGGAAAACCTGGATATGGTTTTCATTACAGCAGGAATGGGCGGCGGAACCGGAACAGGTGCGGCTCCCATCATCGCAAAAGCGGCTAAAGAGCTTGGCATACTGACGGTCGGAGTGGTCACAAAACCTTTTACCTTTGAAGGCAGAAAAAGAATGAATCATGCCGATCTGGGCATTAAATTCCTTAAGAAGTATGTGGATTCTTTGGTTATAGTGCCAAATGATAAGCTTTTACAGATCGCAGAAAAAAACACTACAATGCTGGAGGCCTTTGGCATGGCAGACGAGGTGTTGAAGCAAGGCGTCAGAGGCATTTCGGATATCATCGCTGAGGCCGGTATAATCAACCAGGACTTCGCCGATGTGGATACCGTCATGAGAGACCGCGGCGTTGCCCATATGGGTGTCGGAAGAGGCAAGGGAGAAGGACGTGTCGGGCAGGCTGTCGTATCAGCCATAGAAAGTCCGTTGCTGGAGACCTCCATAAATGGAGCCAAGGCTATACTGCTCAACGTTTTGGGGGGCTATGATCTTGGAATGGTCGAGGTCAATGAAATAGCCGATCAAGTCCAGAAAGCGGCAGATGATGACGCCATCGTCATCTTCGGCGCATCTGTCAAGGAAGAACTCAAAGATGAAATCATCGTTACTGTCATCGCAACCGGCTTTGATGAAAGACCTTCAGACGCTCTCAACCGTCTTGTTTCAGAATTGGAAGAAGAACCGGAGGCGGTACAGACAAATTCAAAAGTGCCCGGACAGATCGACAACCCTTATGACACTGTCGGAACCTTTCCGGCTGCGAAGCCCATCTTTGATATACCGGCATTCTTAAAAGGTGGTAAAGACGGCAAAGGCATTTAAACTTATGACTTTAAAAGAGCCGGTTTTATACCGGCTCTTTATATATTGGAGAAAGAAATCCGGAAATCCATGAATCTCATCACTTCAAAAGATAATAACATATATAAACTGGTCAAGCAGCTTGCCGCCAAAAAACATAGAGACAAGTGGGGGCTTTATCTTATCGAGGGCGAAAATCTCCTCAAAGAAGCGGTCATCAACGCCGCCGAAATAGAATTTCTCATTGCAAGGAGCGACTATGACAGGGAAAAACTGTTCGACTTTATGAAGCCCGGCCATGGACCGGGCATTAAAACTTATTTTCTGGAACAAAAGCTGTTCGATCACCTGGCGCAGACGGAGCATAGCCAAGGCATCCTGGCGGCTGTCAAAATGCCGCCACAGGGAGAGTTGCTTCCAGGAGCCAACTATGTAGTTTTGGACAGACTGCAGGATCCCGGAAATATTGGGGCCATCATCCGAACGGCCGACGCCGCCGGTTATGGAGGAGCCGTGATCATCAAAGGGACTGCCGATGTGTTTGCTCCTAAGGTTGTCAGGGCTGCAGCGGGATCCATATTCAGACTTCCTTTGATCATGGTCGATTCCGCCTCCCGGTGTGCAGAGCTTTTAAAACGTGCAAATAAGAAAATGGTTGCTACCGTTATGAACACAGAGCATTTTTACTACGATGAAAATCTCTCTGCGAACGTAGCGATCCTTATTGGAAACGAGGGAAACGGCTTAGATCCTGAATTGATCGAGGCGAGTGATGTTAAAATAAAAATACCAATGAACGGAAAAATAGATTCCCTTAATGCATCGATTGCCGCCGGCATACTGATGTATGAGGCTATGAGGAGATAATACATGAAAGAGCAATTAAAGAAAATCCTGGATGAAGCCGTTGCCCAGCTGGAAAAAGCGGGTTCCATCGCTGACACTGAAGATGTACGTGTAAAAATGCTGGGCAAAAAAAGTCAACTGACTGAGATTTTGAGATCGATGGGAAAACTTTCCCATGAAGAGAAAAAGGAACTTGGACAGGAGGCCAACGCAGTAAGAAGCCAAATAGAAGCCATGGTTGAGGCTAAGTTCGCAGAAGTGAAGGCCAAAGCCAGACAAGAAAGATTTAAACTTGAAAAAATAGATGTAACTGAGCCGGGCATATCTTATAACCTGGGGACCAAGCATTTGATCACCATTACGATCGAGGAGATTTCAAGAATATTCATGTCCATGGGCTTTTCGATAGCGGAAGGGCCTGAGGTTGAAACGGTTTTCAACAATTTTGATGCATTGAATGCAGGACCGAACCATCCGTCAAGAGACTTGACAGATACATTCTACATCACTGAGGATACTCTGCTGAGAACACAGACCTCACCGGTCCAGGTAAGGACTCTGCTCAAGCAAAATCCGCCGATCAAGGTCATCTCTCCGGGGAGATGCTTCAGATGCGATACGCCTGATGCGACCCATTCTCCGATGTTTCACCAGATCGAGGGGCTATTAGTGGATGAAGGTGTTGCAATGACAGACCTTAAGGGATGCCTTGATGTGATGGCGAAGCAACTTTTCGGATCCGGAACCAAGACAAAATTCAGGCCTCATCATTTTCCTTTCACGGAACCGTCTGCAGAAATGGATGTGAGCTGCTTCAAGTGCGGCGGGAAGGGATGCAGAGTCTGCAAGGGATCCGGATGGATCGAAATACTGGGCTGCGGCATGGTGCATCCGAACGTCTTGGCTGTCGGCGGAGTGGATACGGAAAAATATACGGGATTCGCTTTCGGAATGGGTGTTGAAAGAATAGCAATGCTCAGATATGGGGTTGATGATATTCGTTTGTTCTACGAAAACGATATGCGTTTCATCAGCCAATTCAAATAGGAGGTGCCCGGATATGCTAGTGCCAATCACATGGATCAAAGATTATACAGATATAAACGTTTCAACAGATGAATTTTGCGAAAAAATGATCATGTCCGGCTCCAATCTCGAAACCTGCGAAACAGTAGGGGATGGGATCGAGGGGATAGTGATCGGAATAATAGAAAAGATCGAGAAGCATCCGGGAGCAGACAAACTTCTTGTTTGCCGGGTCAATGTTGGAAGAGAGCAACCGGTCCAGATCGTCACCGGCGCTGCCAATGTATTTGAAGGAGCTGTGGTTCCTGTTGCCCTTGACGGGTCGAAAATCCCGGGGCCGCTGCACGGCCAGCCCAAGCAGGATGGCGGAGTCGTCATCCGGAGAGGGGCGCTGAGGGGCGTGGATTCTGAAGGCATGCTTTGCTCCTGCAGCGAACTGGGATTTGAAGATAAAGTAGTCCCTACCACTCATAAAGACGGGATCTGGATATTAAATGATATCATTGATGAACCGATTCCCGGCAGCGACTTTGCCAGCACCATGGATCTGGAGTGTGCCGTGGTGGATTTTGAAATAACATCAAACAGACCGGATTGTCTCTCGATGATCGGTATGGCAAGAGAGGCTGCAGCAACATTCAGCGAAGCATTGAGATACCCGGATACCTGCATTCAGGCCAGAGAGGGCAAAAGCAGCGATTATATCACTGTGGAAGTTCGAAATCCGGAGTATTGCAAACGATTTGTAGCCAGGGCGGTGACGAATGTAAAAGTCGGGCAATCCCCTTGGTGGCTCCAAAAACGTCTCATGTACGCCGGAATGAGGCCAATCAACAATATTGTTGATATAACCAATTTCGTTATGCTGGAATACGGGCAGCCTATCCATGCCTATGATATCCGGGAGATCCAAGGCGGAAAAATAATCGTCGATGTTGCAAAAACAGGAGAAACCTTCACTACTTTAGACGGCAATGAGCGGAAACTCGGAGAGAATATCCTGATGATCAATGATCAGCAGAAGGCCATCGGCATTGCCGGGATCATGGGCGGCCTTGAATCAGGCATTGTATCCGACACTACAACCATTATTGTCGAGGCCGCAAACTTTAACGGTGACAATATAAGAGCAAGCTCCAAGAATCTCGGATTGAGGACAGAAGCCAGCTCTCGATTTGAAAAAGGGATCGATCCGAATTTATGCGGAGATGCGGCTGCAAGGGTTTGCAGGCTCATTGAAATTCTAGGCGTTGGCACAGTGATGGCCGAAGCTTTGGATGTATATCCAACTGTCGACTTGCCGAAACCTTGCGATGTCAGAGTCAGCCGGATCAACAGCATGTTGGGTATCGATCTCAGCCGCGAGCAAATGACCAACATTTTTGAACGGCTGGAAATGAAAGCCGCCGGCGAGGGCAACGTAATAAAAGTCATCCCTCCGACAGTCCGGCAGGATATGCTTACGGAAGTGGATTATGTTGAAGAAATCGCCAGGATATATGGTTATGATAAACTGCCGGTAACGGTGCCGAAGGGGAACCTCGCCAGTTCAAAAAGCTACGAGAGGAATCTCAGGGATCTTGCCAGAGATACGTTATGCGCCCTTGGATGCAATGAGGTTCAGACGTACAGTTTTGTAAGCCCTAAAGGCGTTGATCTTATAGGTATTGGCGAAGATTCATGGGAAAGAAACTTTGTCAGACTCATAAATCCGCTGGGAGAAGAGAACTCCGTCATGAGAACCATCCTTACTCCTAATATGATGGAAGTTATTGCCAGAAACTATACGAGAAACATTGAAAATGTGCGGGCGTTTGAAATCGGCAACACATTCCTGGCCAACGAAATAAATGAAGATGGTCTGCCGGATGAGCAGGATTCCCTTGTTATAGGATTTTATGGAAAGGATGAATCCTTCTTTACATTGAAAGGCGTCATCGCTGAATTCATGAAAAAGCTGGGCATTAGTGGCCTTGATTTTATTGCCGAGAGCGAGTACGGTGTATATCACCCGGGCCGCTGCGCAAGGATCGCTTCCGGAGACGTGGAGCTTGGGATCATGGGTGAGGTACACCCTGATGTTGCAGATAGATACGGCATAGGAACACGGATATTCAACTGTGAAATCATGTTTGATAAAGTGATCAAGCAGGCAAACATCAATAAGGTCTATACGCCTTTGGCGAAGCATCCGTCAACATCAAGAGATATAGCGCTGCTTGTTAAAGAAGATGAACAGGTAGGTACTCTTGAAGCCATCATCAAGGAAAGCGGCACGGAAATTCTTGAAAAAGTCGTACTGTTTGATGTATACAGAGGCGCTCAGGTTGAGCCAGGCATGAAGTCCTGCGCCTTCAACCTTGTTTATAGAGCAAAAGACAGGACCCTAACCGATGAGGAAGTCAACGAGATCCATGGCAATGTGCTGGCTGCGCTTAAGGAAAAGGCCGGAGCGATATTGAGAGAGATGTAATTATTGTCTGTCAGGATGGAGAAAGGGCAGTTATGGACAAGAATAAAGTAAATGTAAAAATCTACGGACAGGATTATATTATAGCCGGAGAAAAGTCCAGAGATCACATCATGAAAGTCGCAGATTATGTCAATACACGGATGTATGAAGTATCTGCAGCCATGCAGGGCAGCCCCCTGTCATCTCTGGCGGTTCTCTCCGCAGTGAATGTTGCGGATGACTACTTTGATGCTTTAGAGGAAGCCAACCGCCTCAAGATGCTGAATGTTCAGCTGGAAAAGGATGCGGAGCATTACGTGCAGCTTTGGGAGGAATCAAAAAGGACCTTTCTGGAATATAAAAAAGATGCTCAGCTGCTGGTACAGCAAAAAAACGAGATGACGAAAACCATCGAGCAGCAATCAGATGAAATCAGAAAATTAAAGACTCAATCAGAAGATTTGGAGGCCAAAACAGCCATTGCGACTCAGGAAACCATCAGCGAGCTTGAGAGTAAATGCAGGGAGCTTGAAAACAGCTTCTTTGACATCCAGATGGAAAATATCAGGCTCAAAAGCGAGCTGGACAGGATGAGGAAGGGCGAGTAAAGGCATGGACCAAAAAGCCAAGCGTGTCCTCGAATATAATAAAATCATCGAACTCTTAAAAGACCAGGCGGGTTCCGGCATAACCAGGGATAGAATTTCAGCGCTGGAGCCCGATACCGATCCGAGAGTCATTAAAGATTTACTGGCAGAAACCACTGAGGCGGTTTCTGTTATTGTGCATAAGGGGCCATTGCCTCTTGGCAACTTCTACGATATCAAGAACCATCTGGAACTGTCCAACAAGGGCGGAGTCCTCAATATGAAACAGCTTCTGCAGGTGCTTTATAATATCAATGCGGCAAAAAACATCCTCTCATTTTTGAAATCGGATCTGCCGGAAATCCCCATTATCAGAGGCATGTCGGACCTGCTGGCTGCGCCAAAAGATCTTTCTGAAGAAATCGACCGATGCATCTTGAGCGAAGATGAGATGTCGGATAATGCCTCCAATGAACTGAGAAATATCAGACGAAGCATCGTCAGACAGAACGAAGCCATAAGAGCCAAGATGAATCAGATATTGAGCTCTTCCGACAATAAAGTGTTCCTTCAGGATGCCATCGTGACCATGAGACAGGGGCGCTATGTTATCCCGGTGAAGCTGGAACACAAGAACCGATTCCCGGGCATAGTCCATGACCAGTCAGCCAGCGGATCCACTTTGTTTATCGAACCTCAGGTCATCGTCAATCTGAACAACGAACTCAGAGAGCTGGAACTGGCGGAAAAAGCTGAAATCGAAAGGATCCTTGGCGAGCTTAGTGGACTTGTAGCCCAGCATTACCATGAACTGATGAATAATCAGGAACTTCTTGTGCAACTGGATTTCATATTTGCAAAAGGCAAGCTTTCTTATTCGATGGACGGAGTGGAGCCACTGATCATGGAGCAGGGCCTTCTGGAATTGATGGGCGCCAGGCACCCTTTGATCGACTCGAAAAAGGTAGTACCCATCAATGTCTCCATAGGACGGGGATACAAGACACTTGTTATTACCGGACCGAATACCGGGGGGAAAACGGTAACCCTGAAAACCATCGGCCTGTTGGCAATGATGGCTCAGACAGGCCTCCATATACCATGTATCAGCGGAACGAAAGTCCCGATCTTCAAAAACATCTTTGCAGACATTGGCGATGAACAAAGCATTGAACAGAGCCTGTCAACCTTTTCTTCCCATATGACGAATATCGTCAATATCGTCAAAAAAAGCGATCATGCGACTTTGGCCCTTTTGGATGAGCTGGGAGCAGGCACCGACCCGACAGAGGGAGCGGCTCTCGCCATCGCGATCCTTAAAAATCTGGATGAGAAAGGTGTCACTACCGTAGCTACCACTCATTACACCGAATTGAAAAAATATGCGATTTCAACGGCGGGAGTTGAGAATGCCTCCATGGAGTTCAATGTCGAAACGCTGAGCCCGACCTATAAACTCTCGATAGGAATACCAGGCAAGTCCAACGCTTTTGAGATATCAAAAAAACTGGGCTTGCCCGTCGACATTATCGATAACGCCAAAGAGCTGCTGGACAGCGACGCACTGCAATTTGAAGAGGTCATATCCGCTATAGAAGAAGACAAGAAATTGGCAGAAGAGATGAAGGATGAGGCTTTATTTATCAACCTTTCCATGAAAAAACAGCAGGAAAGCCTCAAAGAGCAGGAGCTTAAACTGTCGAAACAAAAAGAAAAAATCATCGCTGACGCGAAAGAGGAAGCAAGAAGGCTCATCGGGGAGGCTAAAGCTGAATCCCAGGAGATTGCCAAGGAACTGAAAGAACTTGCCAGAATCGACAGCCTCGGTGAAAGGACGAAAAAATTTGACGAGACCAAGAAGAGAATAAAATCGGCGGATTCGAAATACAGAGACCGGTTCATTGTAGAAGAAAACGTCAATCCGATGAACCCGGGCGATCTCAGGCTCGGGGACCGGGTGCGGCTTTTGTCTCTGAACCAAATCGGCGAGATCATAGGGCTTCCGGACGAAAAGGGAGAGGTTTCGGTGCTTGTGGGAATGCTGAAAGTCACATCAAAGCTGTCGGACATCTTACCAGTCGACCCAGGGCAGAAGAAAAAGCCTAAAACCGGCTACAGCCGGTACGGAACACTATTCAGCAGCAAAGCCAGGACCTGCCCGATCAGCATCAATGTGCAAGGGAAAAATCTGGATGACGCTATCATGGACGTGGATAAATATCTGGACGACGCATATATTGCAGGTCTGAAACAGGTCACCGTGATCCATGGAAGAGGCGAAGGCATATTGCGTAAGGGTCTTCAGGATATTTTCAAGACCCATAAACATGTGGAATCCTATAAAAAAGGAAGCTACAATGAGGGCGGCGACGGTGTGACAATAGTAAAGATCAAGGAAAAGTAACCGATGATATCATTCAAATATACACTCACATATATAGAGAACGGAGAATAAAAAAATGATCAATTATAAAGTGGAGATTGCAAAGCTTTTAAACGGGCTGATCGAAGGGATGGAATACGAAGAGATTTTATCCATTATTGAGGTCCCAACAGATGAAAAAATGGGAGATTATGCTTTCCCGTGTTTCAAGCTGGCTAAAATAATGAGAAAGGCTCCTCCCGCCATCGCAAGTGATCTTGCAGCCCGTCTCCAGGACAATCCGCTATTTAGAAAAGTCGAAAGTGTGAATGCTTATCTGAATATGTTTATGAGCCGCGAGGAATTCGCTGTTGCGGTACTTCAGGAAGTGATGCCGGCTCCCGAAAAATACGGAAGCTCGGATTTGGGACAAAATCGCAAAGTGATCGTCGAGTTCTCTTCTCCGAATATAGCCAAGCCCTTTCATATCGGCCATATCAGAAGCACGGTGATCGGCAATGCGATCTATAAGATCTATGACTGTCTGGGCTATGATACAGTCAGGATCAATCATCTGGGAGATTACGGAACTCAATTCGGCAAAATGATCGTGGCCTATAGACGCTGGGGAAACAAAGAAGACGTTGTCAATGCGCCTATAGAAACACTGCTTTCGTATTATGTTAGATTCCATGAAGAAGTGGAAAAGGACCCCGAGCTGGACGTTGAAGCCAGAGCCGCTTTCTCTGCATTGGAGAAAGGAGCTCCGGAGGAAATGGAGCTTTGGCAATGGTTCAGAGAAGAGAGCCTCAAGGAATTCAGCAAGGTCTATAAGCTTTTAAATATAGAATTCGACTCCTATGCAGGGGAAAGCTTCTATTCCGACAAGATGGACCGGTTTGTCAAGGAACTGGATGAGAAGGGGTTGCTCAAGGAGTCCAACGGCGCCCGGATCGTGGACCTTGAGCAATACGGCCTGCCGCCGGCTCTTATAACCAAGAGTGATGGATCTACATTATATATCACTCGGGATATTGCCGCTGCTGTGTACCGGAAGGAGCATTATGACTTCTACAAAAATCTTTATATCGTAGGCAACCAGCAACTGCTGCATTTCCAGCAGTGGATCAAAATCGTGGAACTCCTTGGATACCAATGGGCCCGGGATTGCATCCACATTCCTTTCGGTCTTGTGACCCTGGAAGATGGAGACGCCCTCTCCACCAGAAAGGGCAAGGTGGTCTTTCTGGAAGACGTTTTAAAAAAGGCCGTGGAGAAGACGAGGGAAATCATCATAGAAAAAAATGTGAACACCGATAATATCGATGAAACCGCAGCTCAGGTGGGCATCGGCGCTGTGATATTCAATGAATTGTCCAACAGCAGGGAAAAGGATTATGTTTTTTCCTGGGACAAGGTGCTGACTTTCGACGGCGAAACAGGACCTTATGTACAGTACACTCACGCAAGGGCCTGCAGCATTATGAGAAATGCAGGAACTGAAGCCGTCAAGAAGGCGATGGACATCAACAATATAAAAGCCGAATATATTTCCAGCGAAAGCGCTTTCAGGCTGGCGAAACTCATCTATGGGTACCCGGAAGCTGTAGTGGAGGCCGGGGAAAGATACGAGCCAAGCTTTGTGGCACGCCATATTGTGGATGTAGCCCAGGCCTTTAACCGGCTCTATCATGATGAACATATCCTTGTAGATAACGAAGAAGAGAAAATTTCAAAACTGGCCCTGATCATAGCTGCAAAGACCGTTATTAAAAATGGTCTGGGGCTGCTAGGGGTCCATGCACCGGAGAAAATGTAAATGAGATATGAAGGAAATATATACAGACCTCCCAGTGAGGCGTACAGCTTGATCGTCCAGGTCACTATCGGCTGTGCACACAACAAATGCACATTTTGCAACATGTTCAAAGACAAGAAATTCAGAGTTCGAAATCTGGATGAGGTGATCGAGGATCTCAAGTCAGCCAGAAGCTATTATAGAAACGTAGACAAGATTTTTCTGGCGGATGGAGATGCTTTGTGCCTTTCCAACTCCAAGCTGCTTACAATTCTGAACACCATAAAGGAATTATTCCCGGAATGCGAGAGAGTTTCAGTCTACGGATCCCCACAGGACGTTCTCAACAAGACTGACGAGGAGCTTAGAGAATTGGCGCAAGCAGGTGTCGGGATCGTCTATATCGGGGCTGAATCCGGTAGTGACAAAGTTCTGCAGAAAATATGCAAAGGCGCCACCAGGGCGGAAATCATCCAAGCGGTAAAAAGGCTGGAGGCTTCGGGCATCAAAGCCTCTGTTACCTTTATATCGGGTCTGGCCGGGTCGGAAGGGTGGAGAGAGCATGCCATTGAGACCGGGACCATGATCAGCGAGATGGAGCCGTCGTACGTGGGTTTGCTGACACTAATGCTTGGACCTGGAGCGCCTCTCACAGAGGAAGTGAAAAGCGGCCGTTTCAAAATATTATCAGCGGAAGAGGTGGTGGCGGAAACACTGCTCATGCTGCAAAATATCAATGTTACAAAGCCTTGTGTTTTCAGAAGCAACCATGCCTCAAACTACATATCCCTAAGAGGAGATCTTCCGAAAGATAAGGAAAAGATGATCAGCCAGCTTAAAGCTGCTATGGATAACACTCAGATGTTAAAAGACGAAAGATTCAGGATGCTTTAGAGAGTATGAAAATATTGCTCACGACATTAAACTCAAAATACGTTCACTCATCGCTGGCATTGAGATGTCTTTATTCTGCTGCGGCTGAAAACCTGCAGGATCATGATATCAAAATCGACATCAAGGAGTTTACCATCAATAACGATGACGATTTTATATTGAACGAACTGATATATTTTGATTATGACGTGATATGCTTTTCGGTCAACATCTGGAATGTAGACAGGATCCTCAGTTTGACCGAGATCCTGAAGCAGGCATTGCCGGAAGTAAAGCTCCTGGTGGGAGGGCCGGAAGTCAGTGATGATTCACTCGATTTTATGAAAGAGAACCGGCAGTTTGACTTTCTGGTGGCGGGCGAGGGCGAATATGCATTTACCGCACTTTGCAGCTATGGATTTTCAGGCCAGGAATTGGCCGGCATTCAGGGGCTGATCTACCGGGACCGTGCAGACGGTAAAATATACGTAAATCCACCGGGAGAACTTCTCAAAATGGAGTCGATGCCTTTTCCATACCGATATTTGCCTTGGGATAAAGATAAGACTCTATACTATGAAAGCAGCAGGGGATGTCCATTCAACTGCAGCTATTGCATGTCCTCCATCGAAAAAAACATCCGGGCTCTTCCGCCGGAAAGAGTTAAGGAAGACCTGAATTATTTTGTCAAGGGCAAAGCAGAGCAGGTCAAGTTCATCGACAGGACTTTCAATTGGGATAAAGACAGATGCAAGGAGATATGGCAGCATATCATTGACAACGATAATGGAATAACCAATTGGCATTTTGAAATATGCGGCGAACTTTTGGATCAACCGCTGATCGATCTTTTGAACAGCGCAAGAAAAGGATTGTTCCAGGTCGAAGTCGGAATACAAAGTACGAATACTAAAACGCTGGCAGCGGTCAATCGCAGCACGAATATTGAGCCGGTACTAGAAAACGTTAAAAAAGTCATCGCCGGCAGAAACACCCATGTTCACGTCGACCTGATCGCAGGCTTGCCATTTGAGGGATACAGTTCCTTTAAAGATTCGTTTAACAGCGTATTTGCCTTAAAAGCGGACCATATGCAATTGGGATTCCTCAAACTTCTAAAAGGAACTTCATTGCGGAACGATGCGGATAAATACGGTTACATATACAGAAAAAAGGCTCCTTATCACATCATCTGCAATGACTTTCTGAGCGCAAGGGATATTATCAGATTAAAACAGATCGAGAACGTGCTGAACCTTTATTCAAACCGTGGCGGATTCGAAAACACAGTGGAATATTTGGCTGGATTAAACGCTACAGCCTTTGATTTTTTTGAGGAAATTGCTTTGTTCTACTATCTGAAAGGCTATCAGCAAAAATCTCATAAAAAGGAGGATCTGTACCGGATCCTCAGGCAGTATGCGTATTGGAAGGACAGATCCCACGAAGGCGCATTCGATAAAGCTACAGAGCTGCTTTATCAGGATATGGAAAACACATTAAATTCTGATGCGATAAAAAAATTCAATAAAAAAGGTTGGAAAATAGAATAGGTGAGCCAATGACTCTGGTTAAAAACATTTCGGCTGGGAATCCTGCAGAATATAATATACGATTGAGAAGGGACCGGATCGGCAAATATTTCAGCGAATACCTGAAGGAGTTCGTTTTTGCCGAATTATCCGAAGCATACATGTCAAATGTGGAGATCCTGGATTTCATGAAGGGAATCCCTGTGCCTCTAAAAAATGCAGACCTCAAAATCTTCGCCGGGGGCTCGGGAGTCGATCCTAAGGAACTGGCAGAAAATATGGCACGGATCATCGGCATTGATCCCCATTTCAACTATACTGAACAGTATGTTCTGTTTCTGGATCGAGTATTAAGGGGCAGTGCCATGGGTTATTTGCTGGAAAAAGGAATCACCGCCTTGGGCGAAAGGGCAAATGACGAAGCCTGCATCTACTTTCGAGCCTGCCTTTGCCTGGAAACCGAGAATCTTGATGCCATGTTCCATTATGCTTGCTGCTGCAGGGAAATGTATCTGGCCAGTGAAAATCGGGAGTACACAGGAGATTTTAAGGCGGAAGCATTGGATTATTTTGAACTGGCAACGGAAGCCCATCCTAAACATGCCAAAAGCCATTATTATCTTGGATATATGTATCTGAACCTTGGCCTTTATACAAAAGCCCGCCTTGTTTGGAATAAATTTTTGGAGCTGTCGGAAGAGCCTGCGGACATCGATGAAATAAAGCAGCGAATCAGACAGCTGGAAGATCCCGTCAGGATAGAGCAGGCTATCAACCATATCATTTCCGGGCGGGATGAACAGGGGATCCCTATTCTTGAATCCTATCTTGACAGCGACTATAAGGACTGGTGGCCGCTGCATTATTATCTGGGGCTGGCATATGTCAGCGTCGGCCGTCCGGAAGATGCAATCAGATCCTTCAAACGAGTTTTAGAAAAGAACGGAAGCCATATCGACAGTATGACCGAACTTGCGGAATTGTTCAAAGCCTCCGGCGATGTAGAGGAAGAGCAGAAGTACAGAAGAAAAATGCAGTTAGTTGAACAAAATATTTTGCATTAACCCACTCAAAAGGGTATTTAGTGTTGACAGGGTCATGACTTATAATGTATAATAACACCTGTCGCTAGAGATAGGGACTGGTATTCCAAGGTAGCTCAATGGTGGAGCACTCGGCTGTTAACCGATAGGCTGTGGGTTCGAGCCCCACCCTTGGAGCCAATTTGCCGAAGTGGCGGAATTGGCAGACGCCCGGGACTTAAAATCCCGTGAGCTTTTAGCTCGTACCGGTTCGACCCCGGTCTTCGGCACCAAGTTCTTTTGGAGATGACCGGAAAAATAAACGTCGCGGGGTAGAGCAGTTGGTAGCTCGTCGGGCTCATAACCCGGAGGCCATAGGTTCAAATCCTATCCCCGCAACCATGCATTAAACAATCGCCTTGACAGAGGCGATTTTTTAATTCAAAGAAAAGAAAGGATTTGAACCGTTGGTGAAAAGACTGCCTGATTTGCGCAGCGTCAGCTGCATTGGAAATCAGGACAGCAGATGCTCCCGGTCACAGAAGGAGCAGAAATACACTAACTACATGTGGTTGACTTGACTTGTGATTATAGAGTATAGTTAGCTCAAAATAGTAGAGGTGCAATTTGATTTAAAAGGAGTGATGCAAAGATGTTTATTAGCGATACGGATAAAATTGAGGCTACGAAAATAACCGATCCCAGTGTCCATAATGCTTCGATGAAGATTTTGATTGGCACTGATGAGGGTTGGGATAGCCATGTGATGAGAGCATTTGAGCTTGAAGAGGGAGGCTACTCTCCGCAGCACAGCCATCCATGGCCGCACATCAATTATATTATTGAAGGTGAAGGGAGTCTGTTTTCAAACGGAGAAGAGAAACCAATCCAAAAAGGGTCCATTGCATTCATCCCTGCCGGAGAAACACACCAATTTAAAAACACTGGAAAAGAAAAACTCGTATTCATATGCATTGTCCCTAAAGAAGGCCATAAATGAAATGATTTGTAACGAAACACAAAAATCGACACAAGGAAATCTCGCCTTGTGTTTTTCTTTTTCGTTTCATTAATAATTAGGCAATTATGCTGGAATAAGGTATAATAAGTGGTTAACTATACAAGGAATATGAAAGATTGAAAGGAAATTAATGGAAAACCTATTTTTTAAAGACCTGGATTTATCGACGGAAGTGCAAAAGGCTCTCACTGTTATGGGATTTGAGGAAGCGACGCCAATCCAAGCCAGAGCCATTCCCCATATACTTGCCGGAAGGGACATTATCGGACAGGCTATGACAGGTACGGGGAAGACCTGCGCTTTTGGAATACCTGCTGTGGAAATGATCGACAAGAACGCATCGGACATTCAAGTCCTGATCCTTTGCCCGACAAGGGAACTCGCCGTCCAAGTAGCGGAAGAGATCCAAGAAGTAAGCAAGTTCAAAAAAGATGTTCGAGTTTTACCAATTTATGGCGGCCAGTCGATCGAACGACAAATTGTAGCCTTAAAAAGAAAACCTCAAATCATTGTCGGAACACCGGGCAGGGTCATGGATCATATGAGAAGGCGCACCATCAAATTGATGAATTTGAAAGCCCTTATCCTGGATGAAGCGGATGAAATGTTGAATATGGGTTTTCGTGAGGACATCGATGTGATCATCCAGGGTCTGCCGGAAGAAAGGCAAACCTTGCTGTTCTCAGCAACCATGTCTCCCGAAATCAAGGAAATAACGAAAATGTATCTCCATGAACCGGAATATATACTGACGGTCCACAAAGAGATGACAATTCCAAGAATAGAACAATACTATATCGAAGTTCGCGAATCGTCAAAGCTTGAGCTATTATGCAGACTGGTCGATGCGAAGAATATCAAACTCGGGCTTGTTTTCTGCAATACAAAAAAACGGGTCGATGAGCTTACTCTTGCCCTCCAAGGCAGAGGGTATTCCGCAGAGGCGCTTCATGGGGACATGAAGCAATCAGAACGCACTCGGGTTATGAGCAAATTCAAGCAAGGGAAAATCGAGATCCTTGTTGCGACAGATGTCGCGGCAAGAGGGATCGATGTAAACAATATCGAAGCAGTCTTCAATTACGATATTCCTACAGATGAAGAATATTACGTTCACAGGATCGGAAGAACGGCCAGAGCCGGAAAAAAAGGGGTGTCCTATTCCTTCGTTTTCGGAAGAGACATGTATAAATTAAAGGACATACAAAAGTTTACAAAGTCCGTTATTCTGCCGATGCAGCCACCCAAAATATCTGATATTGAAGAAGCAAAACTGGAAGTAGCGATAAAAAGCGTGGTGACTATGCTGGAGGCAGGGGGCTATTCGAAATATGATAAAATAATCGAGAAGATCCTGATGCAAACGGAAGAGGCAACCACGCTGGATGTCGCATCGGTTCTTTTTAAAATCGCTTTTGATGAATTAGATCGAAGCTACGAGGATTCGGATCTTGACAACGAAGAGACCCAATATCGCAAGTCGGATATGGTGCGTCTATTTTTGAGCATAGGAGAAATGGATAATATCCAGGCAAAGACAATTATGCAAGCCATCACTTCCAAATCTTCTCTTTCAAAGAAAATGATTGGAGACATCGATGTCAGGAGGCAATTCTCATTTGTAGAGGTTCCGTCGGAGCATGCGGACAAAGTCATAAATGAGATGGTTGGTTTTTCATACCGCGGCAAAAAAGTTTCCATTGAAAAAGCCAGCAAACGTCAAAGGCCAAAAAGAAACAAAGGAAGATCCAAAGGCGGACATAAGAGATAATGATCGATTTTCCCTTATAAAATGCCGCCGCTTTAAAATATAGCGGCGGCATAGCAAAGGGGAAGGCCAATGTGCCGGCAAACTCAATTTTTGGGCAAAAAAATACCCTAGAAAATATCTAAGGCTTACCGTTAGTTCTGTATATAGCTGTTCAAATTATATCAATTGCAAGCATTCGTTTACAACTTCTTGTGTAAGTTCAAATTCATTATTCATTTCTTTTATTTTCATATATTGGTCATCTCCTTTCTTTTATTATGTCAGAGCCTCATTGATGTCGGTTTTCGCCTTGAATACGTTTAATATTCCCTCATAAATTTCATCGGTCAGTTCTTCGTCAGATAAAGGCTTTCTGCTGCCAATCCCAAGTTTTTTATCCAGCATTTTATCAATGTGAGTCAAAGTTTTCTTTTGGTCAAATCCCAAATCTATTATTCTTTTTAAAAGATCAAGTGTGGTTTTCATATTTTCCTCTTTCTTCGGGTGGACCGTAATAAGCTATATATATAATAAAAACTCTTGCATAAATCACAAGAGTTAACGGTATCTTATGTCTACTGGGCACTTTTTTACTTTTTGATTATAACATAAAATAAAAAATAATGCTACATTATATTCTATAAATAGTATACGGCAAAGATAATACTTGAATATTTTTCTAAGTTCCAGTTTTCAATATGGCGCTGTATTTTACTATGAGAATTTTCTAATGACCTGATAAAAGGCTTCATGGTCCGTCCCCCCGCATTACTCAATACAGACTTGACA
>Ga0302242_1000312_pt1 | contig 51327 bp, 54 predicted proteins | sample AAG_UR_Lys_MG_FD_193510 | JGI IMG/M metagenome (GOLD analysis project Ga0302242, IMG submission 193510) | Enriched activated sludge microbial communities from anaerobic digester in WTTP, New Holstein, Wisconsin, United States - AAG_UR_Lys | ecosystem: Engineered > Bioreactor > Anaerobic >...
CCGTCGCCAACCCGTCTGCGACCCGGGGTAGTGCAAATTTGAAAAAGTCTGCCAAACCACACCCCGCCGCTTCGCCCAAAAAGTCCGGAGTAGCTATTTTCAACAAATTCCGCCGGCGACCCCACCCTGCCCCGCCGGCGCCAAAAATCCGAAATGGGTTTTTGCCAAAAACTTGCCGAAAACCCTACTCCTACTCCCCTCCGCAAGGTGTGTAGAGCCCTCCGAAGGTGTTTGAGCAGCAGTGTTTTTGAAAAAAATTCACTCAGGGTGTTTTATTTTCCCCAAAACGGTAGTACTATAGGAACAATATACTTTCGACTTAACCGGATGCCGGCTGGGACCTTGTATCATGCGGCGGCCCGGCGGCCGGAAAACCATAACAGCCTCAAGGCAAACAGTACCAAGGAGGGACATATATAATGAAAATAAAAGACATGTACGAACAAAAGAAGACTGTGATTTCTTTGGAGATATTCCCTCCCAAATTTGATGCTCCCGTGGAGACGATTTTCAAGACTTTGGATGAGCTGTCCGGACTGGCGCCGGATTTTATCAGCGTCACCTACGGAGCCGGTGGAAAAGCCAAGGATCGGACGGTGGAGATTGCCGCAAAGATCAAAGAGGATTACCATATTGAAAGCCTGGCTCATCTGACCTGCATCTCCGCCACCAAGGACGAGATCAAAAACACCCTGAAGAACATCAGGGAAAATAATGTAGAAAACATCCTGGCACTTCGCGGGGACATTCCCGAGGATCCGGATTTTGATTTTCCCAACCCCCTACAGTATGAATACGCCGGGGATCTGGTAGCCGAGATCAAAGCCTTCGGAGGATTTTCCATTGGAGGAGCCTGCTACCCGGAAGGTCACGTGGAAGCCGAGAGCAAAATCAAGGATATCAAATATCTGAAGGAAAAAGTGGATAAGGGGCTGGATTTTCTCATCAGCCAGTTATTCTTCGACAATGAATTGTTTTATCGTTTTATGGACGAAATTGATCTGGCCGGCGTGACCATACCCGTTTCTGCGGGGATCATGCCTGTCCTCAACAAAAACCAGATCGTGCGCATGACGAAACTGGCGGGCTGCTCCATTCCCCCGAAATTCCAGCGTATCATCGACCGCTATGAAAATAACCCGGCAGCCCTCAAAGAAGCCGGAGAGGCTTACGCCATCGAGCAGATCATCGATCTCATGGCCTGGGGAGTTCGCGGGATCCATCTTTATACCATGAACAAACCCGATACCGCCAGAAGGATCATCGGCAACATCGAAAACATCAGAAAACTCCAGGACTAAACAAGGGAAGAAGAACCGGGGATGCCTCGGAAAGAAAGCCAAAGAAGTAAATGGGAACAACCGGGGAAGCCCCGGAAAGAAAGGACAGAAAATGACCATTCGGGAATTGTTGAAAAAGAGAGTGCTGATCAGTGACGGAGCCATGGGGACCATGATGCAAAAATACGGCATGGCCGCCGGAGAACTTCCGGAATCCCTCAATTTCACCCGCCCGGAAATGATAGAACGCATTCACCGCGAATATGTGGAGGCCGGTTCGGATTTTGTGGCATCCAATACCTTCGGCGCCAACAGCTGGAAGCTCAAGGACACCGGTTATCAGGTGGAAGAAGTCATCTGCAAGGCCGTGGAGATCGCCAGAAAAGCAGGAGCACCCTTCGTGGCCCTGGATATTGCCCCCATCGGAAGGCTGATGGAACCTACAGGGGACCTTTCCTTTGAAGAAGCCTGCAGCCTTTTCGCCGAGCAGATCAAGGCCGGGATCAAAGCCGGAGTGGATATCCTTTTCTTTGAGACCTTTACCGATATTTATGAAATGAAAGCCGGAGTCATCACCGCCCGGGAACTTACCGACCTGCCCGTATTCTGCTCCGTGACTTTCCAGGAGGACGGCAGGATGCTCATGGGGACCGATCCCATGACCGCCGTGAATATTCTCCAGGATCTGGGAGCCGACGTCATCGGAGTGAACTGTTCCCTGGGCCCTGCCCAGATGGTGCCCATTGTAAAGGAAATGCTCCGCTACTCCAAGCTGCCTGTCATCGTTCAGCCCAACGCCGGGCTGCCCCGGGTAGAAGACGGCAAAACCATATTTGATGTGGGCGCCGAGGAATTCACTGACGCCATGGAGGAGATGCTCCGTGCAGGGGTGTCTGTGGTAGGAGGCTGCTGCGGCACCACCCCGGAATACATCAAAATGCTGGTTGATCGTGTAAAGTCAATAGACGATGCGAACACGCAAAATAGCAGTACCACAACAGCAAATTCCCCCGAGCAGGGAACAAAAGCCCACAATCCTTCGTCTTTATATTGTGGGCCATATACCGCCGTGAGTTCCTCCACAAAAACCGTAATGCTGGACAACCGGGTCCGCATCATCGGGGAGCGGATCAATCCCACCGGCAAAAAGCTTCTCAAGGAAGCCCTCAAAAACAGAGATTTCACCTATATCGAAAACGAAGCCATTCAGCAGGTCAAAGCCGGAGCGGCTATTCTGGATATCAACGTGGGCCTGCCGGAGATCAACGAAGAGGAAATGATGCTGGAGGCCGTCAGCAGAGTGTCTTCGGTGGTGAATGTGCCTCTGCAGATCGACAGTGCGGATGCCAAAGTGTTGGAGACTGCAGTCAGAAGATATAACGGCAAACCCATCATCAATTCCGTCAACGGTAAGCAGTCTGTGATGGATGCGGTATTTCCCATTGCGAAAAAATATGGAGCCTGCCTCATTGCCCTCACCCTGGATGAAAAGGGCCTTCCCGAAAACGCAGAGGAGCGCATTGCCATAGCGGAACGGATCATCAAGGAAGCTGCAAAATACGGCATCGGTCCGGAACGGATTTTGGTGGACTGCCTGACTCTTACGGTTTCGGCCCAGCAGACGGCCGGACGAGATACCCTGCAGGCCATTCGCACCATCAAAGAACTTTATCCGGTAAAGGCCACTTTGGGAGCCAGCAATGTTTCCTTCGGGCTTCCCGAGAGGAAGCTTCTCAACCGGACATTTTTGGCCATGGCTCTGGAAGCCGGGCTGGACGCTCCCATTACCGACCCCCTTGTTGCAGAATACACCGATACCATCCATGCCTTTGAGACCCTTGCGGGAAAAGACGTGGATTCCGTAGAATACATTGCCCGTTACGGCGGGCAGCAAGCCCCAAGCCAAGGCGGCGCTGCGAGCACCGCCGCCCCGGCAGGCAGCTCCGCTGCCACTGCCGGCCCCTCCCCGCAGGCGGGGAGTGCCGCCCTTCCCCAAACCCCGGCCCCAACAGAAAAATCCCTGGCCGAAAAACTGGCCGAGATCATTCTGGAAGGCTACATTGACCGGGCCGCTTCTGTTACCACCGAGCTTCTCAAGGAATACCAGCCCCTGGAGGTGGTGGAGCAGATCATCATTCCTGCCCTGGAACGGGTAGGGGCCGATTACGAGAGCGGCGCCCGCTTTCTGCCCCAGCTGGTAAAATCCGCAGATACCGTCAAGGCCGCCTTTGAAGTGCTGAAAAAGAAAATGGCGGATTCCGGCCAGACCATTTGCTACGGCCGCATCATCATGGCCACCGTAAAAGGAGATGTTCACGACATCGGCAAAAATATCGTCAAAGTCATCCTGGAAAACTACGGCTACGAAGTCATCGATCTGGGAAAAGACACGGATATCGATCTTATCGTAAATACCGCAAAGGAAGAAAATATAAGGCTTGTAGGCCTTTCCGCTCTCATGACCACCACCGTGGTCAGCATGGAATCCACCATCAAAGCCTTGCGCAAGGCCGCCCCGAACTGTAAAATAGTAGTCGGCGGTGCCGTACTGACCCCCGAATATGCAAAAAAAATCGATGCGGATTATTATTGCAAAGATGCCATGGAAGCCGTGCGAGTGGCAAACAGCGTTTTTAAGGAGGAGATCCAATGAACCGACCGAGTTGGGACGAGTATTTCATGGAAATGGCCGATGTGGCCGAAAAAAGATCCACCTGCACCCGCAGAAAAGTGGGTGCCGTCATCGTAAAAGACAACCGGATCATGGCTACGGGCTACAACGGGGTTCCCACAGGCATCCAACACTGCGGAGAAAGAGGCTGCCTCAGAGAACAACTCAACGTTCCTTCCGGTCAGAGACATGAACTTTGCCGGGGCCTTCATGCAGAGCAGAACGCCATCATCCAGGCGGCCCATCTGGGGCAGAGCATTGCCGGAGGCACCCTTTACTGCACCACCCAGCCTTGCGTCATCTGTGCCAAGATGATCATCAATGCCGGGATCAAACGCATCGTTATAAAAGAAGGCTATCCCGATGAGCTGTCCGTGGAAATTCTCACGGAAGCAGGCTTGAAAATCGAAATCTTAGAAAGGCTTTAATCATGCTGCCTATTGCTATCATCTTTGCCGCCGCTTTTCTCATTGCGCTGGCAGTCACTCCCCTTGCCATCTGGCTGGCCCCCAAAATCGGGGCCCTGGATATTCCCAAAGACGATCGTCGCATGCATACCAAAGCCATGCCACGGCTGGGAGGCCTGGCCATTTATATGGGGACCATGCTTTCCGTCATATTTTTTTTGCCCGTAGAATTTAACGAGCAGATAAGAGGCATCGGCATCGGGGCCACTCTCATCTTTGTCATGGGCGTGGTAGACGACATCAAGGGGCTTTCCGCAAAAGTAAAACTGGTGGGGCAGATCCTCAGCGCTGTGATCCTGTACTATTCTTCCGTGCAGATTTCTTTTGTCACCAATCCCTTTAACGGCGAGCTTATTCTCTTTCCCGCCGCAGTGAGCCTCATCGTAACAGTCCTTTGGGTGGTGGGGATCAGCAACACCATCAATCTCATCGACGGACTGGACGGCCTGGCGGGAGGGGTTTCCTTCATTGCTACCGTTACCATAGCTTATATCGCCTACATTCACGGGCGCTATGAGATCACCATGGCCTTTATGGCCATTGCCGGGAGCTGCCTTGGATTCCTTCCCTTTAACTTTCATCCGGCAAAGATCTTTATGGGAGACGCAGGAGCCCTCTTTCTGGGATTTCTCATCGCCTCCATTTCCGTCATGAGCCCCATGAAAAGCGCCACATTGATTGCCACCATTTTGCCGGTCTTTGTGCTGGCTCTGCCGATTTTTGATACCGCCTTTGCCATCCTGAGACGTCATCGGGCAGGACAGCCCATCATGCAGGCGGACAAGGGCCATCTGCATCATCGCATCATGGCGGTGGGCATGGGCCAAAAGCGAAGCGTGCTGACCCTTTACGCCATCAGCGGCGTTATGGGAGTGGCATCCATCCTCATCAGCAGGGATCTTTTTGTAGACGCCATGCTCCTGATCCTCGCCGCCGGAACACTGGTCTATGTGTTCATGAAAGACCAGGGCATCGGCCGTCCCTTTAAGGAAAATCGCATTTCGGAAGAGGGCAAAGAAACTTCTTCTAAAGAATAGATCCAAACGTTTTGGAATTTAACCTCAAAAACGAAACCTCAGAAAAAAAGAAGGAATAACAATGAAAGTAATGACCGTATTCGGCACCAGGCCCGAAGCCATCAAAATGGCCCCCCTGGTACAGGCTCTGGAAAAGGATCCCGAAATAGAATCCGTGCTTTGCGTCACCGCTCAGCACCGTGAAATGCTGGACCAGGTGTTGAGTCTCTTTGAACTGACTCCACAGTATGATTTGAATATCATGAAGCCCAACCAGACCATTGGACAGATCACCACCAATGTGATCCTGGGCATGGAAGAAGTGCTCCGGGCGGAAAATCCCGATATCGTTCTGGTTCATGGAGATACCACCACCACCTTTGCCACGGCTCTTTCCGCCTTTTATCAGCAGATCGCTGTGGGTCATGTGGAGGCGGGTCTTCGTACTTATGATATGTATTCCCCTTATCCTGAAGAAATGAACCGGGTGATGACGGGACACCTTTCTGCGATCCATTTTGCGCCCACAGAGCGCAACCGCCAGAACCTTCTCCGGGAAAACATTGCCGATGAACTCATCCATGTTACCGGCAACACCGTCATTGATGCTCTTTTGCGGGTAGTAGAAAAACCCTATGAATTTGAAGACAAGACCCTGGCCGACCTGGATTTCCAAAACCGCCGGGTCATTACCGTCACCTGCCATCGCCGGGAAAACCTGGGCGAATATATGGAAAATATTTTTTCCGCCATCCGGGACATCGCCGACACCTTCGACGATGTGGAAGTGGTGTATCCGGTGCACATGAATCCCAAAGTCCGTGAAACGGCCCGAAAAATATTGAAAGGCGCAGACCGGATTCATTTGATCGAGCCGCTCCAGTATCAGCCTTTTGTCAATCTGATGGCCCGCTCCTACCTTATTATCACTGATTCCGGCGGCATGCAGGAGGAGGCACCCTCCCTGGGAAAACCGGTGCTCGTGGTTCGCAAGGAAACAGAGCGGCCGGAGGCGGTGGAGGCAGGAACCGTGAAACTGGCAGGAGTGGAACGGGACACCATCTATGCCATGGCCAAAGAACTTTTGGCCGATGCTTCGGCCTACGAAGCCATGGCTCACGCAGGCAATCCTTATGGCGATGGGAAGGCCTGCGAGAGGATCGTCCAACTTCTGAAAAATTATCTCAAAAATGAATAAAAAGTGACCGCAAAAACCCCAAAATTTGCATCCGAATAATCCGTTCGGATTATTGTCTGACAATTTCAAGCCCTTTTGGCCCTTCGGAAAGGAAGCCCAAACCCCTTAAAGTTTGTGGAATTTCTAACAATGTCCGGGAGGGCCTTACTTATTCCTATTACTGGAATTCTCCTTTTTCTAAAAAAAATGAAAAAATAAGAAACATATTATTCTGATATCTTTTTGAACAAAGTCTTTACATTTCCGTGCAAAGTCATATAATAATCTTAACTAAAATTAATGCATCTGGAGTAGTGCCGGGAAGATAAAGAGATTATTCTCGCTTCCGAGAAGTATATGCTGAGTGAGCGGGATCAAGGGTGCTCTTTGTCTTCTATTCATGTAGAGAACAAAGCGGCTGCAAACGGGGATGTCGGATGAAGAAAAACCAGAAGATCACCACCGGGCTGGAAGCAATGGCACTTTTCACGCAATTAGGCCTCACCATGGCGATTCCCATCGCCTTCGGCGTTCTCGCCGGACACTGGCTCGACCGTAAACTGGGCACGGGGGTACTCCTCATGCTGATCCTCACAGGCTTAGGCATCGTGGCCGGATTCATCGGCGCATATCAGCAGATCACGCAGGTGGCCCCGATGAAGAAGAAAAAAAGCGACGGGCAGGACAAAGGGAAAAACGGGTGACCATGCACGAGGATCTGAAGGTTTTTAAAAACAGAATAATAAAGTATGGGCTTGCCATATCCCTCCTTGTCGAATTGGTATCGTTACCCATTCACGGATGGGATCCTAAATTCCTCTACGGTTTGGCCCTCGGCACATCCATCGCCGTTGTGAATCTCAACTTTTTAGAGTTCACCGTCAAGATCAGCGTAGAGAGAAGTCTGAAATCGATTTTTTTCGTTTTAGGTTATACCATACGGATGCTTATATATGGAGCAGGATTTTACTTGTCCTACAAATTCTCCACCGCCGCAGGAGTGGCAGCAGTGCTGGGCTACCTGACTCTCAAAGTCGCCATCTACTATGTGTACGGCTTTAAACCGAAATTTTCGAAAAACGGCAGTGCAAGTAGCGAAAGCACTGCAAATGTGAAAAAATACAACGATCTGAGCAGAGACCAGTGGGCGGCTGAAGCTCGCCAAAAACGGCGAAAAAAAAAGAACAGCTGGTACAACAAGATCTTCCTATGGCAGGACGATCTTACGGAGGATCCGGTCCTGTCAGGTATTAAAACAGAAAGGGTAAGAGACGGTGTGTGTAAAATCTATCGCAGCCGTCCTCTGCAACCTGATAAAACAAGAATCAATATAATTCAAAGTAAGGAGGAGTAGGTAATGCATTCCATCGACCATCTTGGGACACGGATCATTTTCGGCTTGTTTGACGGGAAAGTTTTTATTACCGAGACAGTTTGTTTCGGCGTTCTCGTTGCCCTGGCCATGATTATTTTTGCACTTGTTTCCACAAGAAACATGCAGACCGTGCCTCACGGAATTCAGCTCGTTGCCGAGCTGATCGTTTCCGGGATCTATAGCCTGACAACCACTACCCTGGGGCACAAAAATTCTCACTATGCGCCCTATGTCGGTACATTGTTCATCTATCTGATCCTGTGCAACGCCCTGGGTCTGATAGGCTTCCGGCCTGTCACCGCCGATGTGAACACTGCTTTTGCGTGTTCCATCATCACATTCCTTGTTATTCAGGGAAGCTCCATTAAGACAAGGGGTCTGAAAGCCCACTTGAAACATTATGGGGAGCCGTATCCGTTCATGTATCCCATTATGGTGATCAAAGACCTGACTCTTCCCATTTCGCTGGCCTTCCGACTTTTCGGCAACATTACCGGCGGCATGATCATCATGGCGCTGACCTTTACCGGTCTTCACCATGCGACGGAAGCCATGCATATCGAGATCCCGTTCCTGCAGTTCCTCATCCCGCTGCCTCTCAACCTCTTCTTTGACGTGTTTGAGCCGGTATTGCAGGCCTTCATTTTTACCATGCTGACCATGGCGTTCATCGCCACAGCCATCACCGTGCATGAGGAACACTAATTACATTCGTTAACTTTTGACATCGGGCGGCGTTGTCCGTATCCGGTGCTTGTTAAAAAAAGAGCAATCAATATGACTGAGCCGGCGCGGAGGGCGCAGGCTCCACAAAAGGAGGAAATTAAAAATGTTAGCAACTATCTCATCTGAAGCTTTTGTACTCGGTCTTTCCGCAATTGGCGCAGGTTTTGTACTTGCAGTAGCTGCTCTGGGTATCGGTATCGGACAAGGTCTCGTAGGTATGAGAGGCGTTGAAGGCGTAGCAAGACAGCCGGAAGCCAAGTCCGACATTCTCCAGATCATGCTCGTAGGACAGGCCGTTACCGAAACAACAGGTATCTTCGCATTCATCATCTCCATTCTTCTTGTTGCTGCCAACCCGCTGGTGGGACTTCTGTAAGCAGCGGAATACAAGAATCCTGCTTTTGTGCGGAGGCTGTACTGATTATAGGCCCTCCCCGAAAAGGCAGGGCGAAAGGAGGACTGAAGCTTGGAGCTTTATACACCGTTGATCAGCTTTAACTGGACGATCCTGTTTATGTGGGCTACCGTTCTGGTTTTATATCTGATCATGAAACGCAAGTTTTTTGACAAGGTCCATAATTTCATGGTCAACAGGGAGAATTCCGTCAGGGATTCGCTGGACAATGCTGCTAAAACAAACGAAGTGGCAGAGCAAAAACTGGCTGATTATGAAAAGAGGATCGAAAACTTCGAAGCAGAAGGCCGCGAAATCGTAAAAGCTGCGAAAGTCAAAGCCGATGCCAATGCCAGAGACATCATCGAAGAAGCCAACGAAAGAGCGAACCAGATGATCAAACAGGCCGAAGAAGAGATCCAGAGACTGCAGGCGCGTGCCGTAAGTGACATGAAAGCCCAGCTCGGTGGTCTTGCCATCATGGCTGCCGAAAAAATCCTGGAAAAGCAGCTGGAAGTCAGCGGTCAGGAAGAATATATCGCTGGCGTCATTGAAGAGGCAGGTAAGTCGTTATGGCAGAATTAACAGTCGAAATGACTTATGGAAAAGCCTTGTTTTACGCAGCCCAGGAGGCCGGAAAAACAGACCTGATCCTGGAAGAAGCCACCCAGATTGCGGAGCTTTTTCAAAAGGAGAAGGAGTTCTTTGAACTGTTCTGCACACCGACCATCTCTGCGGCGAAGAAAAAACAAGTCATAAAAAATGTATTTGAAGGTCGTGTGACCACAGAATTGCTGCACTTGCTGTACATTCTTGTGGACAAAGGGCGCGGCAGGCAGTTTTCCCATATCGTGCAGCAGTATCGCCTGCTGATCCATCAGAACATGGGATTCTCCATCGGAACGATTTTTTCTGTCGAACCGCTCAGTGCGGACCAGCTTGCCAAATTTGAGGAGCAGACAGGAAAACTTCTCCAAAAACGCGTTAAGTTGGAAAACCACACGGATCGAACCCTCATCGGAGGGGTCAGAATATTCATTGGTGGAAAAGTCATCGATGCCTCGATCAAAAAACGCCTGACGGACTTGAAAGAGACATTGCAGTAGACACTACCACTATCCCATTTTGAAGTAGCATGCATGAAAGGGGGACTTAAGAAGATGAATCTAAGGCCCGAGGAAATCAGTGAAATAATAAAGGAGCAGATCAAGAACTACAAAAATGAGCTCGAGATCTCTACTTTTGGAACGGTCATCCAGGTCGGCGACGGTATCGCCAGAGTCTACGGACTTGACAACTGTATGGCAGGTGAACTTTTGGAATTTCCCGGCGACGTCTACGGAATGGCTCTCAACCTTGAAGAGGATAATGTCGGTACCGTTATCATGGGACCTGACAATGAGATCAAAGAAGGAGATATCGTAAAACCCACCGGAAGAGTAGTACAGGTACCTGTTGGTGAAGGCATGATCGGACGCGTTGTCAACGCTCTGGGACAGCCCATCGACGGCAAAGGACCCATCAAGAGCGATCACAGCAGATCCATTGAGTTCGGCGCTCCCGGTGTACTCCAGAGAAAATCCGTATTCCAGCCGCTGCAGACAGGTATCAAGGCCATCGACTCCATGATTCCTATCGGCAGAGGACAGAGAGAACTGATCATCGGTGACAGACAGACGGGTAAGACCGCCATCGCCATCGATACCATTCTCAACCAGAAAGAAGAAGACGTAATCTGTATCTATGTTGCCATCGGTCAGAAAAAATCTACCGTTGCCCAGTTGGTACAGACTCTCGAAAACAAAGGCGCTATGGACTACACCATCGTCGTTTCGGCGACGGCCAGTGAAGTTGCGCCGCTGCAGTACATCGCTCCGTATGCAGGATGCGCTATGGCAGAGGAATTCATGTATCAGGGCAAACACGTTCTGATCATCTATGATGACCTTTCCAAGCATGCTGTCGCTTACAGAGCTATGTCCCTGTTGCTTAGAAGACCGCCGGGACGTGAAGCTTACCCCGGAGACGTATTCTATCTCCACAGCAGACTTCTGGAACGTGCAGCGAAGCTTTCCGACGAGTTGGGCGGCGGCTCCATTACGGCACTGCCCATCATCGAGACCCAGGCCGGCGACGTTTCTGCATACATCCCCACCAACGTCATTTCCATTACTGACGGACAGATCTTCCTCGAAACAGAGCTGTTCTTCTCCGGACAGAGACCGGCCGTAAACTCCGGTATCTCCGTATCCCGTGTAGGCGGTAATGCGCAGATCAAGGCCATGAAGAAAGTATCCGGAAAGGTTCGTCTCGAACTTGCCCAATACAGAGAACTGGCCAGCTTTGCCCAGTTCGGTTCTGACCTGGACAAAGACACCCGTGACCGTTTGGACCACGGCCGTATTTTGACCGAGATCCTCAAGCAGGGGCAGTATTCCCCGGTTAAGGTCGAGCATCAGGTCATGATCATTTTTGCCGCTACCAACGGTTACCTGGCAGACATTCTTCTCGACAAGATCAGGTTCTTCGAGAAAGATTTCTATGATTTCATGGATACACAGCATCCCGAGATCGGCAGAGAGATCAAAGCCACCGGCAAACTCGAAGAAAGCACGGAAGCCAACCTCCGCGCCGCCATTGAAGAGTTCAAGAAGATCAATGCCAAGGAGTATCAGTAAGCGAACGGGTTTTTCCAACATCATAAGCAAAGAAGGGAGGTGTCACTTTGGCAGATAATATGAGAGATATCAAGCGGCGTATCAAGAGCAGCACCAGCATGGAGCATATCACAAAAGCCATGAAGCTGGTCTCCGCCGCCAAGCTCCGGAAAGCCAAAAACACCTTTGATCGGATCCAGGACAATTTTCATTTTGTCACGGAGGCCATAGAAGAAATATTTCAGCATGTGGAAGATGTTCCCGACAGATACCTGATAGAAAACCGCGAGATCAAAAGGACGGCATATATTATCATTACCAGTAATCGCGGATTTTGTGGGAGTTTCAATTCCAATGTGATCAAAGAAGCCCAGGCTCTGATGGATCAGCATACGGATAAGCCGGCAGTCATTGCCATCGGCAGCAAGGGGAGAGACTACTTCGAAAAGAGGGGATATGACATCGTGGCGCAGTACATGCTGCCTCCCGAGAGCATTTCCTTCCTGGATACCAGAAACATCATCACCCGCCCTATCATTGATATGTATGATCGCGGCGAGATCGATGAGATCATTTTGGTGCACACCCTCTTCGTAAGTCCTCTTGTACAGAAATCCACATCCACCACCCTGCTTCCCCTGCAGGTTTGCAACAAGCAGGGAGGCCCTGTCCCCATCACCAAACAGGTGGAGTACGAGCCGGGTGTCGAGACTGTTTTCAATTACCTCGTTCCCAAGTATGCGGAACTGATGGTTTACAATGCGCTGGTGGAATCCGCCACATGTGAGCACGCAGCGCGAAGAATGGCGATGGAGAGTGCGACGGACAACGCAAACGAAATGATCACAGACCTGACCCTGACTTATAACAGAGCTCGTCAGGCAGCCATCACCAGAGAAATTTCAGAGATCGTAGGCGGAGCCGAAGCTCTGGCATAAATAAGGAGGTAGAATTGTGAGTGAGCACAAGGGAGTCGTCCATCAGATTATTGGACCGGTCCTGGATATTAAATTCAATCCGGAAGAAATGCCGGAACTGCTCAATGCCATCACCATCCAATTCGAAGGCAGAAGTATCGTGGCTGAGGTCGCGCAGCACATCGGTGACGATGTTGTACGTTGCGTAGCCCTTTCTTCCACAGATGGTTTGACCAGAGGAATGGATGCAATCGATACCGGAGCGCCCATCAGCGTACCGGTAGGCAAAGAGGTTCTTGGCAGATTGTTCAACGTAATCGGTGAGACCATCGATGAAAAAGGTCCCTGCGCATCCCCGAAGAGAATGCCGATCCACAGACCGGCCCCCTCTTTCGAAGAGCAGGACACCAGTGCACAAATTTTTGAAACCGGGATCAAGGTCGTTGACCTCATCGCCCCCTACACCAGAGGCGGTAAGGTCGGCCTCTTCGGCGGAGCCGGCGTAGGCAAGACCGTACTGATCCAGGAATTGATCAACAATATCGCAAAAGAGCACGGCGGCATCTCCGTATTTGCAGGAGTTGGCGAACGTACCAGAGAAGGAAACGATCTGTATTACGAAATGATCGAATCCGGCGTTATTGAAAAGACCGCCATGGTATTCGGGCAGATGAACGAACCTCCCGGAGCCAGAATGAGAGTTGCTCTCACCGGTCTGACCATGGCCGAAAACTTCAGAGACGAAGAAGGACAGGACGTACTCCTGTTCATCGACAATATCTTCCGTTTCACCCAGGCAGGCTCCGAAGTATCCGCACTCTTAGGGCGTGTACCTTCCGCCGTAGGCTACCAGCCCACCCTGGCTACCGAAATGGGCGCCCTGCAGGAAAGAATCACTTCCACAAAGAAGGGTTCCATCACTTCCGTACAGGCGATCTACGTTCCCGCAGACGACTTGACCGACCCTGCGCCGGCCACCACTTTCGCGCATCTTGACGCTACCACGGTACTGTCCCGTTCCATCACCGAGCTTGGTATTTACCCTGCGGTAGACCCCCTCGAATCCACTTCGAGAATCATGGACCCGCTGATCCTCGGCGAAGAGCACTACAACACCGCTCGTGGCGTACAGGAAGTATTGCAGCGTTACAAGGATCTGCAGGACATCATCGCTATCCTCGGTATGGATGAGCTTTCTGATTCGGACAAATTGACCGTATCAAGAGCCAGAAAGATCCAGCGTTTCCTCTCCCAGCCCTTCCATGTTGCGGAGCAGTTCACCGGCACCCCCGGCAAATACCTGCCCCTCAAAGAAACCGTGAGAAGCTTCAAGGAGATCCTGGAAGGCAAGCACGACCATATCCCCGAATCCATGTTCCTGTTCGCAGGCGGAATCGACGAGGTCGTAGAAAGGTACGAGAAGAGCAATGGCTAAAAGCATTTCATTGGAAGTCATTACGCCTTCCAAGCGCTTTTACAAAGGAGACGTCGAACTGGTCATCGTTCGGACCCTTCTTGGAGACGAAGGCTTCATGGCCAACCACACTTGGGCCTGCAAGCTCCTCGCCGCTGGCGAGCTCTGGATCCAGGAAGCCGGCTCCAAGGACTTCAAGGTTGCCGCTATTGCCGGAGGCTTTGTTGACGTCAAGGACAACATTGTCATCTTCACGGACGCTGCCGAGTGGCCCGAGGAAATCGATCCCGCCCGCTCCCAGATGGAACGTGAAAAAGCCGAACAGTGGCTCCGCGCACCGAGCAAGGACGACTACGAAATCCAGCTCGCCAAACTCGCCATCGCCAAAGCTATCGTTCGTATGAACGTCAGCGAAGGCGGTGCCAGAAGAAAGCGCTAAACCCAATTAAAACCAAACTGGCTGCGTAAGCTCCACAAGGCACGCATGTGCCCTGCAAGAAGTGCATGCAGCAAAGCTTGTGTCCCTGCGCTCCACAAGGAGCACATGCTGAGGCGCAGCCCACAACAAATGTACAAGTAACAGCTATACAATAAAACCACATAAGCTTTAACGGAAGGCAGGTCGATGATTACATCGCCCTGTCTTTTGTTTTGGGCGGAAAGGGCAGGGCCACAAAGGATGATCAGAAATGTGCCCCATGCAGGCCGGTGGAGTAGGATAAATCAACAAATCTTCGCCAGATCCATCTCCGTCGCCACTGCCTTCGCAGCCCGGAGTAGTGCAAATTTGAAAAAGTCCGCCAAACCCCACTCCGTCATCGCAGCGAAAAAGTCCGGAGTAGGATTCCCCGACAAATCACGCCGCCGCACAACCCCGCCGGCGGCTGGGCCCCAGGCCTAGGTTGTTTTTTGGCCAAAACCTGTCGACAACCCTACTCCTCCTCGCCACCCTGAGACTTCTCTCGGCCGCCAACGGCCTTCGGAGTAGTGCAAATCAACAAATCTCTGCCGGATCCAACTCCGCCCGGAGCACCTTCGCGGCCCGGAGTAGTGCAAATTTGAAAAAGTCCGCCAAACCCCACTCCGCCGCCGCAGCGAAAAAGTCTGGAGTAGTTATACCCGACAAATCACGCAGCCGCACAACCCCGCCGACGGCTGCGCCCCAGGCAGGGGTTGTTTTTTGGCCAAAACTTGCTGGCAACCCTACTCCTCCCCGCCGCCCTGAGACTTCTTCCGGCCGCCGATGATCTTCGGAGTAGGACAAATCAACAAATCTTCGCCAAATCCATCTCCGTCATCACCATCATTTCGGGCCGGGGTAGTGCAAATTTGAAAAAGTCCGCCAAACCCCACTCCGTCGCCGCAGCGAAAAAGTCCGGAGTAGTTATACCCGACAAATCACGCAGCGGCACAACCCCGCCGACGGCTGTGCCGCAAGCAGGGGTTGTTTTTTGGCAAAACTTGCTGGCAACCCTACTCCTCCCCGCCGCCCTGAGACTTCTTCCGGCCGCCGATGATCTTCGGAGTAGGACAAATCAACAAATCTCCACAGAATCCATCTCCGTCGCAGCAGTTGTTTCGACCCGGAGTAGTGCAAATTTGAAAAAGTCCGCCAAACCCCACTCCGTCGCCGCAGCGAAAAAGTCCGGAGTAGTTATACCCGACAAATCGCGCAGCGGCACAACCCCGCCGACGGCTGTGCCGCAAGCCGAGGTTGTTTTTTTGCCGAACCCTGTCGGCAAACCCACTCCTCCACGCCGCACTGAGACTTCTTCCGGCCGCCGATGATCTTCGGAGTAGGACAAATCAACAAATCTCCACAGAATCCATCTCCGTCGCAGCAGTTGTTTCGATCCGGAGTAGTGCAAATTTGAAAAAGTCCGCCAAACCCCACTCCGTCGCCGCAGCGAAAAAGTCCGGAGTAGCTATATCCAACAAATTACGCCGCCGCACAACCCCGCCGACGGCTGCGCCGCAAGCCGGGGTTGTTTTTTGGCCGAACCCTGTCGGCAACCCTACTCCTCCCCGCCGCCCTGAGACTTCTTCCGGCCGCCAACGGCCTTCGGAGTAGGATAAATCAACAAATCTTCGCCGGATCCATCTCCGTCGCCACTGCCTTCGCAGCCCGGAGTAGTGCAAATTTGAAAAAGTCCGCCAAACCCCACTACGTCGCCGCAGCGAAAAAGTCCGGAGTAGTTATATCCGAGAAATCACGCAGTCGCACAACCTCGCCGGCGGCTGCTCCGTAATCCAAGGTTGTTTTTTGCCCAAAACCTGTCGCTGTACCTACTCCTCCCCGCCGCCGAAGGCCGATTTCGCCTGCAGAAAGGCCGCCAACGGCCTTCGGAGTAGTTCAAAACAAAAAAAAAGGCAAAAAATACCAAACAAAAGCTTGAAATGTAAATAAATGTAAGCTATAATGCAATCACAACCTGCCCTACACTTACCAAATCTGTCAATGGTCTGACCGGGCAAAACGTTGCCCGGTCAGGCGCATCCCCTAACTGGCATTGCACACTGCCCGGTCTGCCTAAAACAAATTTTCTCATCACCGGGCGGGTTGTTATCATTGCCATGCATCATCCTTTTTCCATTATTCACGAAAGGATCTGTTCGTATGAATCACTCAAAACAGGAAGCTTGCTCCAACGACCTTCGGTCCGCTACCCCGCTGACCAACGACCTCCGACCCGCTGAGCTGCGGCCCGGCGATTTACGATCCGACGGAGCCCGACCCCGCGAACCTTGGCCCGACGGAGCCCGACCCCACGAGGCCCGGCAAAATCCAAACAAGTCTCGCTTCAACGAATTCCAACAGACCCTGATTGCTCAAACGGAATACTACGAGCGGCTGCTGGCTGACTTTGAAAAAGAATATTTACTGTTGCCATCGGGAGATTTGCAGCGGGAAAAACATAAAAATCACTACCACTACTTTTTGCGCGGTGAGGACAAAAAGAGGCAATACCTGCGCAAAACAGAAAAAGCTTTGATCGGCCAGATGCTTCGAAAAAGGTTTCTGAAAAAAGCGTTGCCGCAGCTGCGTCGAAATCTCCGGGAATTGCAGCGTGCCATGGGGGCGTGCGGAAAAATTGCCGAGCCGGTATTCGAAACATATGACGAAAGCGAAAAGATTTTCGAGGGCGCAAAAGGTGAAAATGCAGGTAGCAGCAAGCTTTCCAAAGAGGAAAAGAACTGGCTGGCTTTGCCGTCAAAAAAGAATGACTACCACCAGGAGAATCTGGTGCACCTCACAGCTAACGGGGAAAAAGTTCGTTCCAAGTCCGAAGCCCTGATTGCCGGGCTTTTGTACAGCTATCATATTCCCTACAAATACGAAGAGGAGTTGCTGCTGGAGGAGATCGTCTACTATCCCGACTTTACCATTCGCCGGCCCAAAGACGGCAAAATCTTTTATTGGGAGCATTTTGGGATGGTGGAAGACCCGGAATATGCTCGCAGAATGGACCGCAAAGTGCTGGAATACAGGCAGAAAGGCATTGCGCCCTGGGATAATCTGATCACATCATATGACAAAGAGGGCGCCATCGACATGTCTCTGATTCAAAACATGATAAAGGCATTTCTTTTGTAAACAGATTTCCCACTTGTGTTGGTTTTCTCCCAAAAACTTGTTTCTTGTTCCATCACATTGTATAATATACTTTGCGATATGCGATCTGAGCAGGGGGCGAGGATCCATAAGCGTTATAAAATTTCAACTGCAAGGAAACCACAAATCTTTGATTTGTGCGCTTCTGTTGCCAAGAAAGGGAGATCAACATGATTAGAGAACCGAAAAGCAGAGGGCGCCTGAAAAAGGCCATATCCGGCACTCTTGCCGCAGCCGTGATGCTCACAGGCCTTGCGGGAGGCGGGTACGCCCTGGGGGCGGGCAGTCCGGCTTTTGCTGCTGATGCTGCTGCTTCAAAGACAGAAGCAACCATTGCCGCTGCAGGAAAAACCATAGCTGCTACCACCACGACCACTACCACCACGACCACTACTACCACAAACACAACGACTACAACCACCAATGGTGCAGTGAAGCCACTCTCCACCACCTTTGGCGGAGAAGTGATCAAGCTGTCTGTGGCTCAGGCCGTGACCAGAATGCAGACCTTGGGAAGCGACGCGGAGACAGCGCTGCTGAACAAGCAGTCCGACGAGTCCATTGCACGGGGTTACAGAGAGGCCGTTTCCACGTATTATGACATCGGATCCACAAAACAGATCGAAAGCAAAGTGGCCAGCCTCCGCAAGGAATTTGCCCTGGCCCAGACCGAGAATAACTATAAGGCCGAGCTCAACAGTATCGAGGCCAAGACTGTAGAGACCTACTATGGCATTCTTCTGACAGAGGAAAATTTTAGGGTCACCAAAGAAAATCTGACAAACCAGAATACCATCTATAATAACACCATGAAAAAATTCAAACTGGGCACCGTGGCTAAAATCGATACCCTCACCGCCCAGACCGCTCTTCTTAAAGCGCAGAACGATTTAGCCAAGGCAGAGAGTGATCTTGCGGCTGCCAAAATGAGCTTCAATCTGCTGCTGGGCTACGATCTGATGCAGCAGGTTACCCTTACCGATACCCTCAAACAGGCAGAAGCCCCCAAGGGGGATCTTACCCAGTGGGTCAAAGCGGCCCTGGCCAATCGGAACGAAATCAAGGGAACAGTATTTGGCGCAAACATCCTGAATGTGATTCTGGAAAACATGAAGCTGACCACCAGCCAGTCCTCTTCCACCTTCTGCAAGCAAAAGGTAGCCTACTTGGAGGCCAAAAAAGCAGCTGATGAGGCACCCGCGCAGATCGAAATGGATATCCGTATCAAGGTCATGGATCTGGAAAACAAAGCCAAGGCCATCGAGACTGCCAAAGCCACACTGGCAAATGCAAAAGAAGGCTATCGTCTGGCCCTCATCACCTATGACGCAGGGATGAACACCCTGGCCGATGTGCAGACAGCCCAGATCGCATCCTTCCAGGCAGGGCAGGCCGTGAATGCGGCCATTTCCGATTATGATGTTGCCGTCAGCAAATTCGGACACGCCATTGGCGTAGGAACCATGCGAATCACCATATAAGACCATAAGGAATGGAAAGTATGACAACAGAAGAAAACAAGGGCGGAAAAACCATGCGAAAAGCCGCAAAAACAGCGGCCCTCATGGCCATCCTCACCCTCGGGATGAAGTTCCTGGGATTTTTCCGGGAGGTTTTCCTGGCTGGATTCTTTGGCACCAACTACATCACAGACGCCTATGTTATGGCGAGCAATATCCCCGGCATTCTCTTTGCCGGGGTATTCACGTCTGTCGGTGTTTCCTACATGCCTCTATTTTCCCAAATCAACGAGCGGGAGGGACAGGAAAAGGCCAACCGGTTTACCAGCGAAGCCATTACCTTGATTTCCGCCATTGCTTTGGGATTTGCCATTCTGGGAATCGTTTTTTCCGACCAGGTGGTGCATATTTTTGCCCATGGGTACACCGGAGAACGGGGAGAACTCACCAGCTTTTATCTGAAGATCACCTTCTTTTATATCGTGTTTGCTGCGGCGTCCAGCCTTTTGGAGGCCAATCTGCAATACAAGGGGACTTTCCTCAAAACCCTCCTCACAGGTTATATCCAAAGCATCTTCGTGCTGGCATCCATCATTGTCAGCGCTTATTTTGGCCATTACTTTCTGGCCTGGGGGCTTTTGGTAGGCAGCGCCGTCAAAATGCTTGCCCTGTTGCAAATCGCTAAAGAAAGAGGCCTGGACTACAGACCCACTTTAAAAATGGGAGGAGCGGCGAAGGAGATCGTGGTTTTGGCCATCCCCGTGTTCATCGGCAGTACGGTGAACCAGGTCAATTCCTTTGTGGACAAAATGTTGGCATCGGGGCTTCCTGTGGGCAGTGTTTCGGCTCTGAATTACGGCTATCTTCTCACCAATATGATCACCGCCCTGACCATTACCATCATCGTCACCATCATCTACCCACGGCTGGCTCAGGCCCAGGCTACGGAGGACAACTGGAGCTTTAATGATGCCATCAGCAAGGGCACCTATATAACTGTGATCATCGGCTTGCCCTGTTCTTTGGGAGCCATGCTTTATAGCGAGGATGCCGTCCGGTTGGTTTACGAGAGAGGGGCCTTCAACGCCGCTTCCACGGACCTGACCAGTGACACCTTCTTTTACTACGCCATCGGACTCACCTTTATTGCCGTAAATGCCCTTTTGGTAAAAGTGTTTTACGCCCTGCAGGATATGCGGACCCCCGTGATTTGCGGAATCGTGGGAGCCGTCACCAACATCGGCTTGAGCCTCCTTCTTGTGGGAAGCATGCAGCACAGAGGTCTGGCCCTGGGTACCAGTATCGCCGCCATCGTCAATTCCCTCATGCTGTACCTCCTGTTGAGAAAAAAGCACCCGGAAGTCCGAGTGATCCGCAGCATGAGAAAAATGTGCAGGATCGTGGCCGCCTGCTTTGCTTCCATCGCCCTGTCCTACCTGGTTTATCTGCCCCTTCACGGAGAAGGCAGCCTGCGGACCATGATCGCTCTGGGTGCTGTCGTAGCCGTAGCAGGGGTTTCCTATCTGCTGTTCCTCAAGCTGGCAAAGGTGGAAGAGCTGCAGCTTTTGCGGGACCTGATCCGGCGCAAATAGGAAAAGGGGCGCAAGTGGCCGGGAAGGCGCAGCGCAGAAGAAAAGTTTTATGACCGGCGATGGGGTGTTGAACGACCTTGCCGCCGGTTTTTTGTTGCCCGCACTTTCTATTTTGGTTGAGGGCTTTGCGTTACTCCGCCGCCGCACCTACTCCTTCTCGCCGCCCAGAGACCGGCGCCGCCCGCTAACGGCCTTCGGAGTAGTGCAAATCGACAAATCGACCTAGGATCCATCTCTGCCGCCGCAGTCGTCCCGACTCGTCTATCATGTCGCCGACCCGGGGTTGTTCAAATTTGAAAAAATCTGCTAAACCACACCCTGTCGCTCCGCCAAAAAAGTCCGGAGTAGTTATATCCCAAAATTCTCGCGGCAGCCCAACCCTGCCGCCGGCCGTGCCGTCGGCCGAGGTTGTTTTTTTGATCCACACCTACCGCCAACCCTACTCCTCCCCGGCCCCCGAAGACTTCTGTTGCCCGCCGTAGGCCTTCGGAGTATGGCAAATCAACAAATCGAACCAGAATCCATCTCCGTCGCCACTACCGCCCCGACCCGGAGTAGTGCAAATTTGAAAGTGTCCGCTAAACCCCACCTTGTCGCGTTGCCGAAAAAGTCCGGAGTAGCTATATCCAAAAATTCTCGCCGGCGCACAACCCCGCCGTCGGCCGTGCCGTCGGCCGAGGTTGTTTTTTTGGCCGGCACCTGTCGTTGTACCTACTCCTCCCTGCCGCCTCGAGGCTTCTTTCGACCGCCGTAGGCCTTCGGAGTATGGCAAATCAACAAATCGAACCAGAATCCATCTCCGTCGCCACTACCGCCCCGACCCGGAGTAGTGCAAATTTGAAAAAGCCTGCTAAACCCCACCTTGTCGCGTTGCCGAAAAAGTCCGGAGTAGCTATATCCAAAAATTCTCGCAGCCGCACAACCCTGCCGCCGGCCGCCCCGCAAAAGTCAAGGCCGCGCCCCTCATTTCGCAAAAAAGTTTTCAATATACAAGTCAAAAACTTTAAAAAAAAGCATAGTTTTTGACTTGTGTTTCAAAAAGTTGCAATCCCCAAAATCCCGTGCTATACTTTCTACAAGGGAGCAGCAGGATTCTACAAATCACAGCCCTTCAACAAAGATTTGTGAATCCCTTGCATGAGTTCACCGGCTATTTGCCTTGCAAATAGCCGGTGAACTGACAGCAGAAAGGAGCGATCATGAAGAACCGACCGATTTACATGGAACGGCTTTTGGAGTTTCGGGACAAAAAAGTCATAAAAATAGTTACGGGCATCAGGCGCTGCGGGAAATCCACATTGCTTGCCCTTTTTGCGGAACATTTGCGAAAAAGCGGCGTTGCGGAAGAGAATATAATTGAAATGAATTTTGAATCCATCCGGCACAAAGAAATCACCGGCTACATGGAACTGTATCGTGCCATCGAAAAAAGAATACCGCCCAAAGGTAAAACTTACATTATCCTCGATGAGATCCAGATGGTGAAAGACTGGCCAAAGGCGGTGGACTCCTTTTTGGTGGATTTTGATGTGGATCTTTATATTACAGGTTCCAATGCCTACCTGATGTCCTCGGCATTCTCCACTATGCTGTCAGGCCGTTTCGTAGAAGTCAAAATGCTGCCGCTGTCCTTTGCCGAATTCCTGGACTTTCATTTTTTTGAGAGCAGCGAAACCAGAGAAGACAAATTCCAAAAATACCTTCAGTTTGGAGGGATGCCGGCCATTGCGGAGTACGATTTTCGTTTAGCCCGGATCAATGATGTGTTGGAAGGGATTTATTCCACAGTTGTATTAAAGGACATTTTGGAGCGCAACCGCATCAGCGACCAGGCCCTGCTTCAAAAAATCATAGCCTTCCTTGCGGATAATGTGGGCAATATCGTTTCACCCGGACGCATAGGGAACTACCTTGCCGGAGAAGGGGAGATCGACGAAGGCAAAAGTCGCAAAAACCCCGCCAGCAAAACCGTCGAAACCTATCTGGAGTACCTTCGTGATGCCTATGTTTTTTACGAAGCCAAGCGTTACGATGTCAAAGGGAAGCAGCACCTCAAGACACTTTCAAAATATTACATCGTGGATACAGGACTTCGCAACTTTCTCCTCGGTTATCGGGATATGGACCGGAGGCATATTTTAGAAAATATCGTTTATTTTGAGCTTCTCCGAAGGGACTACAGAGTGTCCATAGGCAAAATAGGTCAGCAGGAAGTGGATTTCGTAGCAGAAAAACCGGAACATAAAATGTACATTCAGGTAGCCGAGACCCTTGCCGGAGAAAACACTCTCAAAAGGGAGTTGGCATCCCTCCAAAACATTCCCGACAATCATGAAAAAATAGTCTTGTCCATGGACCGAAGCTTTGTTTCTTCCTATGACGGCATCAAAACCCTCAATCTCATAGATTTTCTCCTGGCGTAGTGAACACCGGATTGTCCTCTCTCCAAAAATCAAGTATAATAAAAGCCAGAGGTGAGTGATTTGAAAAAGAAGATCAGCGAAGAAAAAATAGTCCAGGTCATCCGCAGCGCCACGGCTTCTCTCGCCTTTGAGGGGATGAAAGCCAGCAGGGAGGCCGAATACATCGGCAGGCGCTACCTGGAGAGCGACATCAGCGGCACCGAGGCCCTGGATCGGATCAAGGCAATGCACGCCTGCAGTTTTGGGCGCTGACATGGATATTCACGAAAGCGGTTTTTCCCGGTATGCCCGCAAAGAACCGGAACGATCCATTTACTGTTACCCCGGGACGGAGGTTCTCATCAACAAGGAGAATATCCGGGATCCCAAGGCACTGGCTGATTTTGAAGCCGACATCACCCTCCTCCGCCAGTACGAAATCCAGAAAGAAAATAAAGCCAACGGTATGTTTGGTGTTGCCCATCTGAAGAGGATCCACAGATACCTCTTTCAGGATGTCTATCCTTTCGCGGGAAAATTCCGCAGAGAAGACATCGCCAAGGGGAACACCGTTTTTTATAAGTCCGAATACATCGAAGAAAATTTGGAGCGTCTCCTGGACCAACTGAAAAAAGAAAATTTTCTTCGGGGACTGGACAAAAAAGAATTTTCAGAGCGCGCCGCCTACTATCTGGCGGAGATCAATATGGTGCATCCTTTCCGGGAAGGCAACGGCAGAGCCCTCAGAGAGTTCTTGCGTCAGCTGGGGGCGAAGGTGGGCTACAATCTCAATTGGGCACACATTGACGGGGCCGATCTTCTCGCCGCCACCATCCGGTCTGTGGAGAAAGAATACACGCCCCTGGCCCAGCTCATCTACAGCACTATCGAAGAATAGTGGCGCTACGGGGCACCACCGTCAAAAAATGATGTTTCTACGGAAAATGCTATGGCGAAGTTCAAATGAAATATGAGCTGATAAAAGCGGTGTGATTTAACCCGGCGATGGACCAATCCCTGTCGCCGGTTTTTGTTGTTGCCGAAACCTGCCGCCGCACCTACTCCTCCCCGCCGCACAGAGACTGCCTTCGGCCGTCAACGGCCCTCGGAGTATTGAAAATCAACAAATCGACCCAGGATACATCTCCGTCGCCACCATCATTTCGACCCGGAGTAGTGCAAATTTGAAAAATTCCGCAGAATCACACTCCATCGCTTCGCCGAAAAAGTCCGGAGTAGCTATATCCAAAAATTCACGCAGCGACACAACCCCGCTGGCAGCGGCCCCGTCGGCTGAGGTTGTTTTTTTGTCAAAAACTTTCGCTGCACCTACTCCTCTCCGCCGCACCGAGACTGACTTCGGCCGCCAACGGCCCTCGGAGTATTGAAAATCAACAAATCGACCCAGGATACATCTCCGTCGTCACCATCATTTCGACCCGGAGTAGTGCAAATTTGAAAAAGTCCGCAGAATCGCACCTTATCGTGTCACCCAAAAAGTCCGGAGTAGCTATATCCAAAAATTCACGCAGCCGCACAACCCCGACACCGACTGCGCCGCAAGCCGTGGTTGTTTTTTTGCCGAAACCTGTCGCCACACCTACTCCTCTCCGCCGCACCGAGACTGCCTTCGGCCGCCAACGGCCCTCGGAGTATTGAAAATCAACAAATCGACCCAGGATACATCTTCGTCGCCACCATCATTTCGACCCGGAGTAGTGCAAATTTGAACAAGTTCGCAGAATCACACCCTGTCGTGTCGCCCAAAAAGTCCGGAGTAGCTATATACAAAAATTCACGCTGGCGCACAACCCCGCCTGCGGCGGCCCCGCAAGCCGTGGTTGTTTTTTTGCCGAAACCTGCCGCCGCACCTACTCCTCCCCGTCGCACCGAGACTGCCTTCGGCCGCCAACGGCCCTCGGAGTATTGAAAATCAACAAATCGACCCAGAATCCATCTCCGTCGCAGCCACCGTCCCGACCTGGAGTAGTTCAAATTTGAACAAATTCGTAGAATCACACTCCACCGCCTCACCCAAAAAGTCCGGAGTAGCTATATCCGACAAATCACGCAGCCGCACAACCACGCCGCCAGCTGCGCCGCAAGCCGAGGTTGTTTTTTTGCCGAAACCTGTTGCCACACCTACTCCTCCCCGCCGCCCCGAGGCTTCTTCCGGCCGCCAACGGCCCTCGGAGTATTGAAAATCAACAAATCGACCCAGAATCCATCTCCGCCGCAGCAGTCATTTCGGCCCAGAGTAGTGCAAATTTGAAAAAGTTCGCAAAAGAATACAAAAAAATGCAAATCAAATCTCTAATTCCAGTTGACATATGCTGACAAAAGGGGTAGTATTTTAGTGTTCACGATTTGAACGCCAAAACACTTGATCAGATCCCGTCGAAACAGAGGGTAGTATGCTTGCAGAAGAAATTGACATCTTGAAAATGGTAGCCCAAAATCCCCTCACCTCTCAACGGAAAATCGCCGAACAAACCGGCATTTCTCTTGGGCAGGTGAATTTTTTGCTGAAAAAGTTTGCGCAAAAAGGCCTGATCAAGATCGAGGCCCAGACTCCACAGTCTCTCCGCTACAACCTGACACCCAAAGGTCTTGCCGAAAAAACCGAAAAGAGCCTGGAATACATGAAGCGTTCCTATTTGGTGGTGTCGGCCATCACAGCGAAGATCAAAGAGTTGGCCACAGAGTACGCCGCAAAAGGCTACACCCTTTATGTCATGGGGAGCGAAGATGAGATGATGGAGCTTTGCCGTATGAGTCTGCAGGAAGCTCATATCAGCTACAGCATCGGCGCACCTCGGGAGGGCGAAGAAAAAGCAGTGGTTTTCTATTGGGAAAATCACAAGTCCCATCACAGAGGAACCGACCGTTTTGTAAATCTTCTGGATTGAAAAATTCCGTCTTATGGCAATCGTCGCCAAGCGCGTTGCCCTTTTGCGGATGTGATACTTTATTTCAAAACCGGACCGGAGGTGCGGCATGGCGGAGCTTACCCAAAAGACAGACAACTGGTATGTGATCCAGGTGAATACAGGAATTGAGCACACCATGTGCGAGAGCATCAAACAAATGCTGGAACCGGAGTGCTATCAACGCTGCTTTGTTCCCATGGCACAGGCCCGGGTAAAACAGAACGGAAAGTATGTGACCGTAGAGCGGCCCCTCTTTCCGGGTTACCTTTTTATTATCACCGATAGGGTAGAGGCCGTACAGGCCGCCCTTTGGAAGGTGGCAAAATTCAAAAGAGTTCTCGCCGCCGGAGGAATTCCCAGTCCCCTGACCGAAGCCGAAGTCCGGGCCTATCTGGCTTTCAGCCGGGAAGGATATACCGTTAGCCTGTCAAAAGGCTTCATTTTGGGAGACAAGATCACCGTTACCGAAGGCCCCCTGAAAAATCAGGAAGGCCTGATCCGAAAAATAGACCGCCACAAGCGCATCGCTCTGGTAGAGATGCCGTTTCTGGGCACCACCACTCTTGTGCGAGTGCCCCTTGAGATCGTAGACAAGAGCTGACACAAAGACCAGACGATACAAGACAAGACAATGCAGTCATACAAAAACACAGGAGGACAGCATATGACACAACAATGTCCCTTTTTGCAGAACATGGAAGAACAGCAGGGCCTTCCCCCGGGCAGCCCGCCGCCTCTCTATGAGGAAGACGGCATTTCCCTCAGGGAGCTGCTTTTGGTGCTTTGGCGTGGAAAAAAGATCATCGCCTTTGTTACCGCCGCAGTTCTGCTGGTGGCCCTTTTAGGCGCAGCCATTGCGCCTCAGATCCAGATCGGGACAAAAGGTACAGTGCAGACCGCCGTCAAACTGTATTTTACCGGCATCGAAGTGGGGCAGACTCCCAGCGGAACCAACTACGACATCAACGAAATGAAATCCGCAGAAATCCTGCGAAATGCCATCGATTCCATGGATCTGGGCAGCCGGAACATTCCTCTGGAAGACCTAAAGGCAAGTATCTCTTTTCAGGCGGTAGTCCCGGATGAAGTGGCAAAGACACTAAAGGATTTGGAAGGCATCAAGGATGACGTTGTGAAAATGGAAACTCTGAAAAATCTGGAGGGCCATTCCAATGTGTTCGTCATAAAGCTTAACCTCGCTAACAGCCTGGGCATCAACGAAGAAGAAGGCCGTGTGCTTTTGGACAGCATCGTGTTCGAATACAAAAAGCAGTTGATCAAACAGTACGGAGAAGAGCAGGTGCTGGCAGACGTCTTTGCTGACGATCTGGATCTTAAAAAATATGATTACATCGAAGCCGCAAATATTCTCAACGGCCAGCTTCAGCGCATGGAAAACTTTGTACAAAACCGCATGGAAAAAACCGCAGTTCAGTCCACCGTCACAGGGATGAACCCCGAAGACCTGGCCAGCGCATTGGCCTCCATAAGGACAGTGGACATGGAACGGATCTTCACTCTCATCGGCACCTATTATCTCACCAAAGATGCCGAAAAAACCGTGGCGGTCTATGAACAGCTGGTAGAGGACAAACAAAAAGAAGCCGCGCAGTACCAGGAAGAAGCCGCCGTCATCAAGGCGGCCCTGCAGGGCTTTAAAAAGGATGAAAGTGCCATCGTTCTCGGAGGTGATAAGAGCGGAACCCCCATGACCCTCCAAAGTGAAAACAAACAATACAACGAATTTGTGACCCAATACATCATCGCCGGCACCAACGGGGCCAATGCCAAAGAAGATGCCACATATTATGCCTCGGAGGCCGAACGGTTTCGCAGTGCGTCTTCTCTGACAGAGGGAGACAGCAAAAGAGCGCAGGAAGCAGCGGAAAGCATCGCCCTCCTGCGGGAAAAACTCATCTACTGGACGGATCTCATCAACGACACTGCCGAGGATTATTACTCCCAGACCAACTACCAGCGGTATCTGGAACAGCTTCTTCCTGCCCGTTCCTATGCCCCCCTGACAGAAGGCATCGGACTTGGAAAAGTGGCCGGAGTGGCCCTGCTGCTTGGCCTGATGCTGGGGGCTCTTTTTGTACTCTTCCGGGGATATATGAAAGGAGAACTGGGCAATGCTTAAGATGTTTAAATGGAATAAAAGACAGTTTGGCCGGGTGCTGTTGCTTCTCCTGATCGTTGTTCTCTGCGCCACATATATCATTCCCTACGCCAGGACCCTTCAGGCGGGGAGCGGAGTGACATCCCTGTCCATTTCATTCAAAGGAGCCGGCAACGGCCTGGATCCACAGGGCAACCGTTTTGACATCAACGAGATCAAAAGCGAAGCGGTACTGGAAAAAGCCATCAAAAAAGCCGGGCTGGAGGGAAAGCTCACAGCGGCAGAGTTAAGAAACCAGATTTATATTCTGCCCCAGGCACCGTCGGATACCTTGAAAGACCTTCTGACCCTTACTTCCATCAACGGAAAAACACAGGATATCAGTCAGCAAATGGTCTACCCCACCAGCTTTACTGTAGGGCTATGGGACAACGGACTTCCTTCGGTGATCTCCACCCAAAGGCTGCTTAAAGAAATCACAAAAGCTTATCAAAGCCACCTGAAATCCAAATATCTGGCGGATGTTTCGGCGGAGCCGGCCTATGGACAAAAAGAGATCCTGGCCATGGATTATCCGGAGATGACAAAGGTATTGGGACAGGAAGCAGAATCCCTTCTTCGCTATGTTAATATGTATGAAAGGGAAGATCCCCGCTTTGTCTCCGAGACCACGGGAATGTCCTTCGGAGACCTGTCAGAAAAAGCCCGGATCTTAAAGAATAATGATGTAGCCAACCTGAAGAGCCTGGTGAGCTATTTCAGCCTGACCAGAGAGCCGGAAAACCGGGTGCAGTATGAGCAGACCCTGCTGAAAAGAGCCGCAGTGATCTCTGCCAAACTGGGCGGGGCAAAAGCCACTGCCAGCGAGATCGTGGCCATCTATGACAACAACAGCAATTATGTCTTCGCCTCTCCGGATACAGGCTCTGTGGACGTGACTCCGTTGGAAAATCGGTTTTTCAACGACTTGATGCAAAGCCTGGTGGACAAGCAGACCGCTTACATCGGGGCCAAATATGAAGAACAGGACATCCTTAGGGCCATGGAAAAGCTACAGGCCTTGCAGATCGATCCTGCACAGTATGAAAAGACCGGAAAAAGAGTAGAAGCAGGGACCAAACAGGCCTTGACGGACATGGCGGCTTTGAAGAAAACCGCAAAAACCATGGCGGCAGAAAATTATGAGAAGAACATCGGTAGCAAGGTCCAGATCGGCGGGATCTCCTATGCCTTTAACATTCATGGAAATCCCGTGGCGATGTATGTGCTGTTTTTAGCAGTAGTGCTCCTGGGACGTCTCTTGATGCTTTATTTTGCAAAAGAGGAAAACAAACTGTCTCTCCCCGGGTTACTGCAGTCGGCAAAAAGACGATTAGGAAGAACAGATGAATAAGAAAATCTATCTAGCATCCCCCCATATGAGTGAAGAGGGATACGAAAAACAATATATCGAAGAGGCCTTTGCCACCAACTGGATCTCCCCTCTTGGGCCCAATGTGGAGGGCTTTGAGAGGGAGTTTGCGGAGAAAGTAGGCACAGGGCATGCTGCGGCACTTTCTTCCGGCACGGCGGCTTTGCATTTAGCGCTGAAAGCTGCCGGAGTGGAAGCAGGAGATGTGGTTTTTTGTTCCACCCTCACGTTCTCTGCCAGTGCTAACCCCATCATCTATCAAAATGCCACACCTGTGTTCGTTGATAGCGATGAAGGAACCTGGAATATGGATCCGGATGCACTCGAAGAAGCCTTTACAAAGTATCCTCAGGCAAAAGCAGTTGTGGTTGTTCATCTTTATGGGATTGCCGCAGATATGGACCGGATCGTGGAGATCTGCAAAAGACACAAGGCCGTGTTGATTGAAGATGCGGCGGAGTCTCTTGGGACTACCTACACCGGAGAAACAACAGGCGGCGTTCCGAAACAAACGGGAACCATTGGTGACTACGGCGTATTTTCCTTTAATGGGAACAAAATCATAACCACTTCCGGCGGAGGCATGCTGGTATCCAATAGCAGAGAGCGGATAGAAAAAGCGCGATTTTGGGCCACCCAGAGCCGGGATCCGGCCAGGCATTATCAACATAGCGAGCTTGGGTACAACTACCGCATGAGCAACATCGTGGCGGGGATCGGTCGGGGACAGCTGAAGGTTCTGGATCAGAGAGTGGAACAAAAGACAGCCATCTTTGAATTTTATAAAAGAGAGTTAGGACAACTGGATGGAGTAAAGTTCATGCCGGTCAATGCCTGGGACAGTTCCAACTACTGGCTCACCGCCCTGACACTGACAGGAAAAGTGAAGCCCCTTGAGGTGATGGAAGCCCTGGAGAAGGAAAACATCGAATCAAGACCCGTCTGGAAGCCCATGCACCTGCAGCCTTATTTTGAGGGATTCGACTACATTGGTGGAAAGACAGCGGAGTCGCTTTTTGAAAAGGGGATCTGCCTGCCCAGCGACACCAAAATGACAGCGGAAGACCTCTCGCAAATCGTTGGGATCATAAAAGGCCTGTGGAAGTAGAAATGACTCATAAAAAAGGGTTTTATGAAAAGCATATAAAAAGACCCATGGATTTTGTCCTGGCCCTTTTTGCGTTGGTCGTCCTGGCTCCATTGTTGCTGGTGGTTGCTATACTGGTAAGGGTAAAGCTGGGGAGTCCTGTTATTTTTAAGCAGCAGCGCCCGGGTCTTCATGAAAAGATTTTTACCATCTATAAGTTTCGAACAATGACCGAAGAACGAGACGCATTAGGAACATTATTGCCGGATGGAGAACGCCTCACTGGCTTTGGAAGGTGGTTGCGCTCAACCTCGATAGATGAATTGCCCGAGCTGGTTAACATCATTAAGGGGGATATGAGTATTGTGGGGCCGAGACCGTTGCTTGTGGAATATTTGCCCCTTTATAATGCACACCAGAAGCGCAGGCATGAAGTAAGACCGGGCTTGTCCGGGCTGGCACAGGTTAGTGGTAGAAATGCTATTACATGGGAAGAAAAGTTTGACCTGGATGTGGAATATGCAGATGCCATTGGGTTTAAGAAAGACTCCCAAATCATTTTAAAAACGATTTGGAAGGTTGTAAAAAAAGATGGTGTCTATGGGAAGAATAGAGTGGCTGTAGAGCCCTTTACCGGAGAACTCGGCTTGGAGTCTTCGGGAGGAAGTGTTTTGAAAAAATATGAGTAAGAAAAAAAAGCTTATTATAATTGGTGCAGGCGGGCATGGAAAAGTAGTTGCAGACATTGCCTTAAAGATGGGGGCCTGGGAACAGGACGTTTTTTTAGATGATGATGAATCTATTAAGTCTGCAATGGGAATCGCTGTTATCGGGAAAACGAATCTTGCATTAGAACAGCTGAAAGAAGCCGATGTCTTTATAGCCATTGGGAATAACAAAGGCAGAGAACTGTTGCAGTCTAAGATGGAGGCACTTGGAGCAAGCATCCCTGTTTTGATTCACCCTGCAGCGACTATTGGCGAGAAGGTAGAAATCGGAGAGGGAACCGTCATAATGGCAGGTGCGGTGGTGAATTGCTGTACAGTGATAGGAAAAGGATGCATTATAAATACCGGAGCAACTGTAGACCATGATAACATAATTGAGGATTATGCCCACCTTTCTCCGGGAGTCCATACGGGGGGAACGGTAAAAATTGGTCGCTGTACACATGTTGGAATCGGTGCGGCAATATGTAATAACGTTGAGATTACTGAAGAATCCATGATTGGCGCAGGGGCTGCAGTGACAAAAAATATTCTCGAAGCAGGGACTCATGTAGGAATTCCTGCGAAGAAACTCTAACGGAAGGGACGAACTTGGAGAGACCGAATTGAAAAAAAACATATGGATCTGGAACCATTACGCGACGGATATGTATAAGAACAATGGAGGGCGCCATTATTGGTTTGCAGAAAATCTCATTAAGCAAGGCTATAGCGCGACTGTTTTTTGTGCGAATACATATCATAATAGTTCGTCAGAAATAATATCGACTAAGGGTCAAAAATGGATCTCCGCTTACGCAGGGGAAATACCTTTTGTCTTTGTTAAAACTGTAGCATATGCGGGAAACGGTCTCCAACGGGTTTTGAATATGCTGATGTTTTACAAGAATCTCTTTCCGGTAGCAAAAGAGTATGCGAAAAAGAATGGAAAACCAGATGTAATTCTTGCGTCAAGCGTGCATCCTTTGACCTTGGTTGCAGGAATTAAAATCGCGAAAAAGTTTGGGGTTCCTTGTATCTGTGAAGTAAGGGATTTGTGGCCAGAAACATTAATAGCTTATGGTGCAATAAAAAAGAAAAGCGTTATTGCTAAAATTCTTTACAGTGGAGAAGAATGGATATATAAAAATGCGAACAAGTTAATTTTCACGATGGAAGGTGGAAAAGATTATATCGTAGAGAAAAAATGGAACCAGGAAGCTGGTGGGCCGGTCAATTTGGAAAAAGTCTATCACATTAATAACGGAGTGGATATTGAGCTTTTTGATTACAATAAGCAACATTATAAAATTGAAGATGTGGATTTAGAAAATATAGAAAGCTTTAAAGTAATTTACATGGGCGCTATTCGCCAAGTTAATCGTGTAGGGAGCTTGGTTGATGTTGCCATTTGTTTAAGGGAAAAGGGTGTCGAACGTGTCAAAATACTAATCTGGGGAGAGGGGGATCAAGGGGACAGCATTCAAGCGAAAATAGAGGCGGAGAAGTTGACAAACATTGTATTAAAAAGAGCAGTTCCTAAAGAAGCTGTTCCGTATATTTTATCAAAAAGTAATTTGAATGTTTATATTCTGCCTGATTCCTCACTTTATAAATACGGAATCAGTTCGAATAAATCCTTTGAATATTTTGCATCAGGTAAGCCGGTGTTGGCAAGCGCAAATTCTGGCTACTCTATCATCGACCGTTATCAAAATGGAGTGTGCTTGGATAGTTTCGCCCCGGAAAAAATGGCAGATGAGATTATTCGATTTGCTAATCTGCAACTAGAAAAATACGAAACCTACTGCCGAAATGCCAACCATGCAGCTCAGGATTATGACTTTAAAGTACTCACGGAGAGACTGTTGGCAGTGATGGAGAAGTGCCAATGAAAGTAATCATTTCACATGATGTGGACCATCTTTTTAGAGATGATCATTATAAAGATTTGATTTATCCCAAAATCTGGATTCGGGAAACACTGTCTTTCTTGCAACATAAAATCACGTTTCGAGAATGGTGTCTCCGCGTTAGTACGACCGTTCAGAAAGTCAGACACCATATTGACGAGGTGATGGAGTTTGATTGTCAGCATGGGGTTCCATCCACCTTTTTTTTCGGAATGACAAAGGGTTTGGGAATGTCTTATAAAAAGGAACGTGCCGTCCCGGTGATTTTAAATGTTCGGGACAATGGCTTTGAGGTCGGGCTACACGGGGTGGCATTTGAGGATTTAGAGGAAATGCAGCAAGAATATCAGATCTTTAAAGATTGTAGTGGGCAAGTTCCTGCAGGACTTCGAATGCACTATGTTCGGCATAAGCAAGGCACATTTGAAAAACTCAGCCAGTGTGGCTATTGCTACGATTCCACCGAGTTTGATAAGATTGAAGGGTGTTGTGTCAAAGCACCGTACAAGGTTAAGGCTATGTGGGAGTTTCCTCTTACAATTATGGATTCTTATTTGCCCTATTCATTTCCAAAGGCTAAGGAACGTACATTGGAATTGTTGAAAAAAGCCGAAGAAAATAAAATAGGGTATGTTTGCATCCTTTTCCATGATTATCAGTATAGCGATGCTTACTCACAGACTAAAAAATGGTATGAATGGGTTATTCGGTTTTTGGAACAAAAAAAAGGCTATCAATTTATTTCGTACCAGGATGCAATAATAGAATTGGAGGAAAGAAATCAATGCAGGATGTAATCTCATGTGCTGAGAGTATATTCGAACAGCCATGGTGGTTGGAAACGGTTGCACCCGGTCAGTGGCATGAGGCGATTGTAGAGGAAAGAGGGGAAATTGTTGCGCGTTTGCCATATTTTTTGCAAAAAAAATGGTACGGAAATTCTATCATTATGCCGCCTCTTACGCAGACGCTTGGCCCTTGGATGAAAGATAGAGAACCATTAGCGGGAAATTCTCATTTAGGCTATCAAAAGGAATGGATTGCTAAGCTTATCAAACAACTTCCAAAAACTACCAAATGTGAAATGACATTAGACAGTGCAAACAACTATATACTCCCATACCGTTGGCATGGGTTTTCGATTACCCCAAACTTTTCCTACAGAATTGACAATCTGAGTGATTTAGACGCACTCTACAAAAAATTCAATAAGACAGCAAAAAAAAATATTAACTATGCGAGAAACAAGGTGTCTATAAATTCAAGCAATGATATAAATATCTTACTTTCCTTAGTTGATGAAACATTTGCGGTGCAAAAAAGAAAGAATCCTATTGGATCGGAACTTGTCAAAAGAGTATTTGATGCATGCCAATCACATAATGCAGCAAAATTACTGGTAGCAACTGATGCGGAGGGAAACCATCATTCCTGCGGTTTATTTATCTTTGATAAGCAAGTTTGTTATTATCTCATGGGTGGGACGAGCACAGCTTATCGTAATAGCGGCGCGCAGAATTTGGTTTTGTGGGCAGGAATCCAGTTCGCTGCAACTGCTTCAAAATCCTTTGACTTTGAGGGCTCTATGGTAGAAGGAATCGAAAATTTTTTTCGGCAGTTTGGTGGGAAACAGGTCATTAATTATCATATTTCCAAATCGGCATTGCCATTCGAGGTTATGGGATTGATGAAGCCGAGGGTAAAGAAATTGTTCAAATATAAAATATAGCATGGGAGGCTAACGGTTTGAGCGAAAATAAAAAGAAGATTTGCCACATGACGAGTGCACATAACCAAGATGATGATCGTATTTTTTATAAAGAATGCATTTCTTTGGCGAAAGCGGGATATGATACTTATCTAATCGCCAAAGGGGAAACTTCTGAACGAGACGGTGTGCATATTATTGGAATGGGACAACCTCCTAATTGTCGTTTGTCCCGTATGATGATATTTACAAAAAAGGTCTACCAGAAAGCAGTGGAATTGGATGCAGATATTTATCATTTGCATGATCCGGAATTACTACCGTTTGCAATGAAATTAAAAAAAAGAGGAAAAAAAGTTATTTTCGATAGCCATGAGTTTTATGCCTTGCAAATTCTTGAGAAAGGATATATTCCTTCTTCCCTGAGAACAAGCATTGCCAAGCTTTATAGTCTCCACGAAAAGAAAGTATTTAAAAAAATTGATGCGGTCATCTTTCCCTGTGCTTACTGCGGAGAAAATTATTTTTCAGAAATTGCAAACCGCAGCGTATTGGTTGCAAATTATGCAATCCAGCATGAGTTTTTTGACCGATATGACGCGGAAGCGCTAAAAGAAAACTATGTCTGCTATGTAGGTGGCCTGACATATGACCGAGGTATTACTCATACCATTCAGGCAGCAGGAAAAGCAAATGTAAGATTGGTCTTGGCGGGCAATTACTCACCGAAAAGATATCGTGATGAAGTGCGAAAACTTCCAGAATTCTGTGTAGTAGATGAAAGGGGTTTCGTTAGTCGAGATGAAGTGGTTGAGATTTGTGGCAATGCTTTTGCGGGGATGTGTATTCTATTGAATGTGGGGCAATATAATAAGCTTGATACATTTGGGGTCAAGGTATATGAATATATGGCGATGGGAATCCCTGTTATTCTAAGCGATAGTGATTATGCAAGAAGAGTAATGAAAACATATAAATTTGGAATCCTAGTTGACTCCAATGACGTTGATACAATTGCAGATGCCATCAGTTACCTAAGAAGAAATCCTGATGAAGCAAGGCGGATGGGGCAAAATGGTCGCAGCGCTGTGGCACAAGAGTTCAATTGGGAAACACAGGAAAAGGTGTTGTGTGAGTTGTATGAGTCATTATCTTAACATGAAATTAACCAAGCGCAACCGAGGGTTTGTTGATTTTTTTACCACCAGCAGAAATGTCGTTTTTTCACTGATTCTTCTGCGTGTCGTGTTGGAGTTTGTTTACCGGAATTGTTTATCCCCCAATTACTATTATTCGGGATTTACATATGAGTTCTTATGGCCTCGCTATTTGGGTTCATGGTTGCTTTTTGCCGTCTCATTGTTTGCTGTTCCAAAGCTCATTCAAAAAATGAGACTTTCCGACATAGTGATTTTTCTTTTGTACTGCATGTCATTTGTACCAGCAACCGTTATGTTTGGCTTTGTCCCAACTCCTTACATCTGGCTTTATTCTATTTATTGGGGGGCGCTGCTTGTCACACAACGATTCCTCAAACATTTCAAGTTTTCTGGGTTGCGAATACATTTGAGTGATACTGTTATGGCAACATTTGGGCAAGTTTTTGTGGGCACGATTTTGTTTGTTTGGGCACACTATTCCCATTTTCACATCCAAGTTAGCCTTGTAGATGTTTATGATATACGGGGTATTGCCAGAACTTTCAGTATGCCAACTTCAACAATATATATTTTTTCCATATCCAAAACAGCAATTCCATGTTTATGTATCTGGGCATTATCTAAGAAAAAATATGGATTACTGTTGGAGTTGATAATAGTACAATATCTTTCCTTCTGTATAGACGGTTCTAAATCTGCAATTTTTTCTATTGTTTTAGCTCTAATTGCCTATCGCTTTTTAGGAAAGACTTTGGATTGGTACAAGTTGATACCATTTGCATTTTTTTTGATTTGTTTAATTGGATATTTTGAATGCGGTTGGGCAGAAAGCTCTATAGTTTTATCGATGTTCATTCGACGTGTTATGTTTATTCCTATTCGCCTCGATTATTGTTACTATGATTTCTTTCAACAAAGTTTACATCCCTATGATTTTTTTCAGCAAAGCGTATTGCGACGCATTGGATTTGTTTCTCAATACACAATACCCATTCCAAACCTAATTGGAGGTCTTTATATGGGGTCATATAGCACTAGTGCCAACAATGGTCTTTTTTCTGATGCATACTCCAATTTTGGAATTTTAGGTCTGATTCTTATGCCAATAGCAATTTGCTTCATATTACGGATAATGGAGGCTTGTGCGCAGGGATTACATCCAGCAATAACAGTAGCGGTTATAATTGTGACAGCAATGTCATTAATGAGTTCTGCATTTTTTACAGCATTGCTTACACATGGGGTTATCATTAATTGTATAATTCTATATTTCTTGCCACGGAAACCGAGCAAATGAGTTGATAAATCACAAAAAGAATAGAAAACGGAAAAATAAAAGGCAAATTTCGTTGAAAACGAATTTTGCCAAAGTGATGGGAGACGTTGCACTCAATTCTATTAGTGCGGTGATGCCAATTGCTATTCTTCAAATTGTTATACTCCCGGCTATGGGAAGATATTTGGGAGAAAATCCATATGGGTTGGTATTGGCCTTAGTCAGCCTAATTTCCCTAATTGCATTACCCTTGGGAAATGCACTGAATAATACGCGACTTTTAAAAAATATTGATTACAGCGAGAATTCACTCCAAGGCGACTTTAATATAATTTTGCTTTGCAGTTTTATGCTCAATATTCTTCTCGTTGCATTAGGTTGTTTATATTATTTACATGGTGGTGCACCATTAGACACACTCTTGGTAGTTGCTATTGCGTGTTTGAATTTACTCAGAGAATATTTTGTTGTTGCTTTTCGCTTAGAACTCAACTACAAAGCGATTCTACTTAATAATACATATTTGTGTGTTGGCTACTTGGTTGGCCTAATTCTGTTCTTATACTTTATTCCTTGTTGGCAACTCATTTATTTATGTGGTGGAGCTTTGAGTCTTTTGTATGTTATTAATCGACAAACACTACATAGAGAGCCATTAAGACTTACTGACCTATTCCGTGACACATTAAAAATGGACGCCATTCTAGTGTTCACTTCATTCTTAGGAACTATTGCTTCTTATGCAGATAAACTAGTGATTTTGCCACTGCTGGGTTCGGCAGCCGTTTCTGTATATTTCAGTGCTTCTATTTTCTCTAAAATTATTTCCATCACCGTTACACCAATTAGCGGTGTTTTACTCAGTTATCTTCCTAAAATCAAGTGTTTTTCAACGAAAAATCTATTTATGTTGGTGTTGGTAACCACAGTATTTGGCTTGATCGGAACCGTTGTATGCATATGGATGAGCGGACCTGTTTTACGTTGCTTATATCCGGGCTGGGCAGAAAGATCCATGGAACTTGTTCCAATGCTAACATTATCGGGAGTGTTTTTGGCTATTTCTTCCATTGTCAACCCCTTCGTATTAAGGTTTTGCAAAATTTCCTTGCAAATTCTTATATCTGCAGTGGATGCAATCCTATATTTGGTCTGTGCCTATATGTTCTATTCTTATCTGGGATTAGTTGGATTTTGTTACGGCGTTTTAGTGTCTTCCATTTTACGCGTTGTGATAAAATGTGTAATATATTGGAGGAAAGCCTCACGGAGTGTGTAATATGAGAAAAATGCAATTTACCTACAGAGACTATTCGGATTTGATTGAGATTATTCAAAAAGATGGCTACACTGTTACGAGCTATCAAGATTGTGAAGCAATTAAGCGCCCCTGTATTCTTCGTCACGATGTAGATTTCGATTTGCAAAAGGCACTAGAGTTTGCTGAATTTGAACAGGCTATAGGAGTGAAGTCTACCTATTTTATTTTGTGTTCTAGTAAATTTTACAATTTATTAGAAAAGAGTAGTATAAGCGCTATTTGTGGCATCCATGCATTGGGGCATGATATTGGTTTGCATTTTGATGAAACGAATTACCCAAGCGGGACAGAGAAGATGTTTTTATCTGCTGTTGAGTTTGAACTCGAAACAATGAGGAAGGTGCTACCTTTGCCCATTCGTTCTGTATCGATGCACCGTCCAACGAAGGAAACATTGAAAAAAAATTGGGATTTTATGGCGCTGGGGGGCGCGATTAACAGCTACTCGGAGCAGTTTTTCCAATCCTATAAATATCTCTCTGATTCCCGAATGTATTGGCGCGAAAATCCGTTTGAGATCATGGCAGGAGGCGAACATCAAAAACTGCATGTTCTTACACATCCATTTTGGTATTCAGAGAAGGTAGAAGATACTCGTGCGAAGCTATTGCAATTTGCCAAAAACGCGACACTTGATCGCTATGAGGCTATGAATGATAATTTTAGGGATTTACAGGAGTTTGTATCAAGGGAGGAATTGGTGTGAGCATCTATGTAAGAAAAATTTTGGAATATTTGGACGAAAAACATTTTCCATATTGCTATGCGGGTGATTTGAATTTAAAAATTGATACCTATTGCCCTTTAAATGCCCCCCAAAAACAAGCAATTACATGGATTAAAAAACTTGTATCATCTGAACTGACAGAAATTGATCCATCATTAAATTTGCTGATTGTTGCTAATGCTGGTGGCAAAAAAATTCCACGGGAATATAATTTGCTTTCTTCTGAAAACCCAAAAGAAATATTCTTTGAAATTCTGGATGCTTTTTTTAAAAAAGAATTGGTTTTGGGTATCAGTAAAAATTCGGTTGTAGAAACCGAAGAGATTGGAGAAGATGTTTCTATCGGGCATTTTAGTTATATTTGCGAAGGAGTCAATATTGGAAAGAATGTTATAATTGAAAAAAATGTTGTCATTCAATGTCCAACCCAAATAGGGGACTATACGATTATTCATTCTGGTGCAGTTATTGGAACGGATGGGTTCGGCTACTACTCAAATGGAGAAGGCCTTCATAAAAAAGTCCCGCATTTCGGTGGCGTCCAAATTGGAGAGCATGTTGAAATTGGTTCGAACGCTTGCATTGATCGTGGAACAATGGGGGATACGATCATTGGAAATAATGTAAAAATAGACAACCTATGTCATATATCGCATAATGTAACCATTGAAGATAACTCTATAATTGTCGCACATTCTCTTTTGGCCGGAAGTTGCCATATAGGTGAAAATGTATACGTTGCTCCGGGCGCAATAGTCATGAATCAGATTGCAGTTGGGAAAAATTCAGTGATTGGAACAGGCGCAGTAGTGACAAAAGCTGTAGAAGAAAACCGAGTTGTTGTGGGTGTTCCGGCGAAAGATTTGCGGGAAAATAATAAACCTTTAATATAGGGGGCAGATAGTATTCGCGATCTGTTTTCGGAAATGCTATTGATAAGATAATAGTAAATCACTATGGAGGTAAGTATAATTGATCAATATAAAGGAAAAGTTAACAAACAAAACAGCGACTCTCGGGGTCATAGGCCTTGGCTATGTTGGTCTTCCTCTCGCCGTAGAAAAAGCAAAGGCCGGCTACAAAACCATTGGTTTCGATGTGCAGGAGTCTAAGGTGGATATGGTCAATACGGGTAAAAACTATATCGGCGATGTAGTGAACCAGGATCTTGAGGCAATTATCAAATCAGGCCTGCTGTCAGCCACTACCGATTTTTCACAAGTTGCAAACGCCGATTGTGTTTGCATTTGCGTGCCTACTCCTTTAGACGAACACCAGCAACCGGACATCAGTTATGTTAAGTCTTCTGCGGAGTCAATTGTGCCCTATATGCACAAGGACATGCTGATCGTTCTTGAATCCACCACATATCCCGGAACTACGGAAGAACTTCTAAAACCGATTTTGGAGTCCTCAGGGCTAAAATGCGGAGAGGACTTTTTCCTGGCCTTTTCCCCGGAACGCGTGGATCCCGGGAATTTGCTTTTTAAAACAAAAAACACCCCCAAAGTGGTAGGTGGAATCACTCAAAAGTGCACTGACATTGCGGCTATATTATATGAAAGCATTTTAGAGGCACCGATCCATCGCGTATCGTCTCCGGCGATCGCCGAAATGGAAAAAATTCTGGAAAATACTTACCGAAACGTAAACATTGGATTGGTAAATGAATTGGCTATGTTATGCCATAGCATGGGAATTAATTTTTGGGAGGTCATTGAGGCAGCAAAATCAAAGCCTTATGGTTTTCAAGCCTTCTATCCCGGACCGGGCTTGGGTGGACATTGCATTCCACTGGACCCATATTATCTTTCCTGGAAGGCCCGGGAGTATGGGTTCCATACTTCCATGATCGAGTCCTCAATGATGGTAAATGACAATATGCCTCAATACTGCGCGGAAAGGGCTTCGAAAATTTTGAACCGATTCCGAAAAGCCATGAACGGTGCCAAAATTCTGGTTCTGGGAGTTGCATATAAGCAGGATATCGATGATTACCGGGAGAGTCCGGCCATACGGGTGATAGAAGAATTGGAAAAGGAAAAAGCAGAGGTTGTTTTCTATGATCCTTATGTTCCTGAATACCATGAGCGCGGCAATATCGTAAAGGGCGAAAGTGCTCTTACAAAAGAACTGCTGGAAAGTGCCGATCTCGTAATCATTACAACGGCGCATACCACCATTGATTACGATTTCGTCAACGAGCATTCTCTTGCAATTTTCGATACAAAGAATGCGATGAAGCACATTGCAAACAGAGAAAAGATAGAATTGCTTTAAAAGGAGGGCTATATTGTGAAGTATGCATTGATCGGTTGTGGCAGAATTGCTGCAAATCACGTTAAAGCAGTATTGAATAACCAATTAGATTTTGTGGCGGTTTGTGATATTGATCCTGCCAAAATGGAGAGTTTGCTAGAAAAGCAAAACCTGCACAAAGAGAGTGGAATCAAGCGCTACACCGACTATAAAAAGATGATAGAAGAAAATAAAATCGACCTGATTGGCATTGCAACGGAAAGCGGCAATCATGCGGAGATCGCCTTGTACTGCATCGAAAGAGGGATCCATGTGGTGATAGAAAAACCCATGGCCATGAATATTCAGGATGCAGACAAAATCATTGGAGAAGCCCAAAAAAGGAATGTAAAAGTTGCCGCTTGCCATCAGAACCGCTTCAATGTTGCGATCCAGGAACTGCGAAAGGCTTTGGAGGCCGGGCGCTTTGGAAAAATGTCCCATGGGACGGTTCACGTGAGGTGGAACAGAAACCAAGACTATTATACGCAGGCTCCCTGGCGGGGTACCTGGGCTCAGGACGGTGGGGCCTTGATGAATCAGTGCATTCATGGTATCGACCTGCTGCGGTGGATGATGGGCGGCCAGATAGAGGAAGTTTATGGTGCTACGCGCCAACAGTTTCATGATTATCTGGAAGCAGAAGACCTGGGCATGGCCGTGGTCAAATTCAAAAACGGTTCATTGGCAACGATTGAGGGAACGACAAATGTATATCCTCAAAATCTCGAGGAAACCTTGTATCTCTTCGGGGAAAAGGGCACGGTGAAGATTGGCGGTACCTCCACAAATAATATCGATGTATGGGACTTTGCCGATGAATCCACAGAGGATCAAAAAAACAAAGGGCTAAAGGAACAGACCAGCAATGTGTATGGCAACGGGCATACCAGTCTCTACCTTGACATGATTGGAGCAATACAGGAGGACAGAGCGCCTTATGTGGACGCTCATGCCGGAAGGGATGCTTTAGAATTGGTGCTCGCCATTTACAAGAGTCAGAAGGAAGGAAAACCCGTCAGGCTTCCCCTCGAAGGGTTTGCTTCGACTGACATGACAGGAGAGTTTTAGTATGATGAATTACTTTGTTCATGAAAGCAGTTATGTTGACGAAGGTGTAACTATTGGGACAGGGACGAAAGTATGGCATTTTTGTCACATCCATACCGGTGCCAAGATTGGCGAGAAGTGCTCTTTGGGTCAAAATGTGAATATTTCTAACAATGTCAGTATCGGGAACGGCGTAAAGATCCAGAACAATGTGTCCGTCTACGAGGGCGTGGAACTGGAGGATTATGTTTTTTGCGGTCCGTCCATGGTATTTACCAATGACCTTACGCCAAGAAGCAAGTATCCAAAAGGGAGTGTGGGCTATAAAAAAACCCTTGTAAAATATGGCGCTTCCATCGGGGCCAACGCTACCGTTGTGTGTGGGACGACCATCGGCAGATGGGCGATGATCGCCTCCGGTGCTGTCGTAACAAAGGATGTACCCGACTACGCGCTTATGGCAGGAGTTCCGGCACGCCAGATCGGCTGGGTTTGCGAGTGTGGAAAACCCCTGAAAGGGTCCGATAAATGCGGGGAATGTGGGAGAGAATATATTCTGATGAATGATAAACTGGCCGAAAAATAATCGGCGGGGAGAGATAAAAATGGAGTTTCGTGATTTAAAGGCGCAATACCAACGGTATAAGAAAGAGATAGACTCTGCCATTCTGGAGACAGCCGGCAGTGGGCACTATATTGGCGGAGAAGCCGTCGATCTCATTGAACAAAGACTGGCAGAATATGTGGGAGTGAAGCATTGCGTTTCCTGTGCCAACGGGACGGAGGCCATGACATTGGTGCTGATGGCCTGGGGCATTCAAACAGGGGATGCTGTGTTCCTGCCGGACTTCACCTTTTTTTCAACAGGCGAAGTCGTATCTTTCCGAGGGGCGACACCTATTTTCGTCGATGTCAACAGGGACACATTTAATATGGATCCTGTCAAACTGGAAGAAGCGATCCAAAAAGTTCGAGAAGAGGGCTCTCTGGACCCAAAGCTTGTTATTCCTGTGGATTTGTTTGGTCTTCCTGCGGATCATGCCGAAATCAGAAAAATCGCTGAAAAATATGACCTTAAAGTGCTTGAAGATGCGGCCCAGGGCTTCGGTGGGAGCATCAATGGAAAAAAAGCCTGTAGTTTTGGAGATGCAGCCACCACTTCCTTTTTCCCGGCAAAGCCGCTTGGCTGTTACGGAGATGGTGGGGCGATTTTTACCGATAGCGATGAACTGGCGGAACGGCTCAACTCCCTGAAAGTCCATGGAAAAGGCGACAACAAGTACGACAATGTGAGGATCGGCGTGAATTCCAGATTGGATTCCATTCAGGCAGCAGTGCTCAACATTAAGCTTACAGCATTTATGGAGCATGAATTGGAAGATGTGAATCGGGTATACCGGCTTTATACCGAAAAACTGGAAGGTACGGTAGAGACGCCGTTGATTCCACAGGGCTTTGTATCAAGCTTTGCGCAGTACACGATAAAATTAAAAAACAAGGCAGAACGTGACGGATTACAGACAAAACTGAAAGAAGAAGGGATCCCCAGCATGGTTTATTATTCAAAGCCAATGCACAGACAGGAGGCTTTTAGTGGTTTGGGGCATAAAGACAGCGACTTTGCGATTACAAATGAACTTTGCGACATTGTGTTGTCTTTACCCATGCATCCCTATCTAAGAGAGGCGGAGGTAGAACTGGTCAATAGCATAATAATAAACCACATTTAATCGGCTTTTGACAGCCGCAAAGGAGGGTTTTGGAAGATGAAAGTATTGATCACCGGCGCAGGGGGGTTCATTGGCAGAAACCTCATTGCCGAACTTTCCAACCGGGTACCGGAGGCGGAGATCCTGTTCTATGACATGGATACGCCCATTGAATCTTTGGACGGCTTTTGCCGGGAGGCGGATTTTGTCTTTCATCTGGCCGGGGTGAATCGCCCGGAGGACCCTGCTGAATTTATGAAGGGGAATTTCGGTTTTACTTCCCTTCTCCTCGATGCTTTAAAAAAGGAGGGCAACAAGTGCCCTGTCATGCTGTCTTCTTCCATCCAGGCTGCTCTGGACAACCCTTACGGGGAGAGCAAGCGGGCCGGGGAGGAGCTTCTTTTTTCTTACGGCAGAGAGACCGGAGCCCCCGTGTATGTGTACCGCTTTCCCAATGTCTTTGGCAAGTGGTGCCGCCCCAATTATAACAGCGCAGTGGCCACCTTTTGCCACAACCTGAACAGGGATCTTCCCATTACGGTTAACGATCCGGATGCAGAGGTGCATCTGGTCTATATCGACGATGTGACGGCGGAGCTGGTCCGCCTTCTGAGAGAGGGAGAAGGGCAAAAGGATCCCCTGGGCTTTTGCCAGGTTCCTGTCACTTACAGGAGCAAAGTAGGTCAAATCGTAGATTTACTATATACGTTTAAACAGGAACGGCAAAGCCTTTCGGTTCCGGACCTGTCTGATGCCTTTACGAAAAAACTCTACAGCACATGGAGCTCTTACCTGCCGGAAGACCGTTTTTCCTATCCTCTCAACACCCATGAGGATCACCGGGGGTCCTTTACGGAATTCCTCCGCACTGAGGACAGGGGACAGGTTTCGGTGAACATTTCCCGGCCGGGCATCGTCAAGGGCAACCACTGGCACCACACCAAGGTGGAAAAATATCTGGTGGTCAGCGGCAGCGGCGTCATCCGCTTTCGCAGGGTGGGAGCAGACGAGATCCACGAATACTTCGTCACCGGCGAAAAGCTGGAGGTGGTGGACATCCCCGCAGGCTATACCCACAACATAGAGAATCTGGGGGAGACGGACATGGTGACCATCATGTGGGCCAATGAACCCTTCGACTGCGAAAACCCGGACACCTGGTTTATGGAGGTATAAAGACACGCTGCAAAAGAAGAAACTGCTTATTCAATCACAAGGACTGGAGAAGCCGGTGTTAGAAAATCGAACAAATATGTTGCAAAAAGAAACGGATGGGTATAGTATATGAAGGGTGCACTAAGGCGAAGAGTTTGATAATATGATTGAACCTATTCCGAGTGCTCTTATGTACTTATGAAGGAGTGGATCACAAATGAAAAGATTAGCAGAAAGATTAAAAAACGCAAGAACGGGTTTGCATCTTTCTCAGGATTATGTTGCGAAACAAGTGGGGATTAATCGTGCGGCGGTTGCACTGATTGAAGGCGGAAAGCGTAAGGTTTCTGCCGAGGAACTCTCTTTATTTAGCAAAGTCTACGGCTTTTCTGTTGACGAACTCTTGGCGGGCAATCGGTCAGAACTGCCTACGACTATTTTTGCACGGAGTTTCAACGAACTGGATGAAATCGATCAGCGCGAGATAGTCAGTTTGATCGAATTTAAAAAAATGATGAAAGCACAAAGAGCAAATAATGACTAATGTCAATAAAGCGCTGGAGATGGGAAGCGACCCTGAAAAGCTGGCCCAAGCGTTTTTGCGAGACTATTTTGATGGCAAACAAGCGACATATCCGATCAATCCGTTTCAAATGCTGACGGATATGGGTGTGCCGTTTGTTTTTCGTCCATTTAAAAATTATGAAGGTGTCTACATACCTCCTGAAAATGGAGATGATATTCCGGTAGTTGCCATTAATCTTAAACGTCCGATTACCAGGCAACGCTTTACGGCGGCTCACGAGTTGTGCCATCACCTAAAGGATCGAACGGCTGGAATGATTTGTCAAATTCGAAGCAATGCAGAGATCGAAAAATATGCAGAAAAGTTTGCGGCCGCATTGTTGATGCCAACAGGTGCATTGACAGAGCAAGTAAACAAATATGCGATAAACGGATACGTGTCCTTTGACGACATATTACGAATCGCACATTTCTTCGGAGTAAGTTTCCAATCTTGTGCATTTCGGATTGCTTATAAATTAAATGCTATCGACGGGGAGACAAGCCCAAAATCGTTAACGAAACGTATAAATAAGTACGCACCGGAGAAAAAGCGGATTCTCGAAAACCTGCAAAATCTGGGTTTATATGAAGACTTGTTTTTGGCAGCAGCAAATAATTTCATTTTGGCACCAAGCCCTAATATCAGCTACAAATTTCAGAATGAATATGTTTACAATGACAGCAGGTTGGAAGGGATCGAAATCGAACTTGAGCAAGTTGCCGAAATTGTTACAGACATACGTTTAAAAAAACAAGATAGCGAATTTTGTGTTTCAGAGTATAAGAATATTTTAGAAGTTGCCGGTCATGCCGCAATGTATCAAACTATTTTTGAAATGGCGGGACAAGACAAAATTTCTATTTTTGATTCACTCATTTTGAACAAACAACTTTATTCTTGCGCGCCGTTTCCTGAGGAAGGAGGAAAGACACGAGACGTAGATACGTTAGTGTTAGGGGCGAAGTTTGAAACGATAGGACATCAGGATATTTATTCTGAGTTATTAAAACTGGAAGAGCAAGTGCGATATATTAAAGATCACGCTGATAAAATAAATATAGCAGAATATATTGAGAGGGCAATTCAAATACACCATAGAATGACAGTTATTCACCCGTTTTCTGATGGAAATGGTCGGACTTCGAGAGCATTTCTAAATTTACTGCTTATCAGAAATAAAATCCCGCCGGTGTATGTGAAAATAGAGAATAGAAAAGAATACTTGAGCGCGCTTAGTGTCGCCGACAGGACAGGTGATTTTGCACCCCTGTATGAAGTGTTTTTCAAAGGGATAATGCAGGTCCATTCTGATCTAACAAGCTTTCCGGAATTATAGAATTCAATGAACGTCCTTATTTCATTATATTTGTGAAAAACCGGGGGATACCGGCTCCTGTCGCAAGTTATCTAAAACCACCAAAGAAAACACGAATCGGTATAACTTTTGCGTTTCTGATATGCCCCCGCCACCACCCGGGCACTGGCCGCCTTCGTTTTTTGTAAGTTATAACCTTCAAAAATGAAAATTTGCATTGACGCGAAAGGTATATCTGATATAATTCATGTATCATTGATGCAGAGAGGAGGTGCTTGCCATGATCAAAAGAGAGGCTTATCTTACCAAGATCCGGCCTTTCATGGACAAGGACCTCGTCAAGGTTCTGACGGGGATCCGCCGATCCGGAAAATCCGTCATGCTGGAGCTGATAAAACAGGAGCTCCGGGAGAAGGGCGTTGCGGAAAACCACTTTGTGCATTTGAACTTTGAGGACATGGGCAACAGGGAACTCTGCACAGCGGAGAGCCTGCACCGCTTCATCAGTGACAGGCTTGCCGGGGCTGAGGCGAGGAGTTACTTGTTCTTTGACGAAATCCAGGAGGTCGAAGCCTGGGAAAAGTGTATTAATTCCCTTCGGATCAATTTTGACTGCGACATTTACATTACTGGCTCCAATGCCAGACTTCTGTCCGGCGAATTGGCCACTTACCTTGCCGGAAGATATGTGGAATTCATCATATATCCCTTTTCCTTTCAGGAATTCTACCTGTTCTGTTTTCTGCAATAGCAAACTGTAACAAAATGCAATGCAAAAGTGTAACACCCCTTCGAAATATTTAGTTGCTGCATTCCTTCATCAGAGAATGCTCAAATCGCCAGCTGTCACGGTCAAATACAATCAAATGGCTGTGATGCACAAGGCGATCAATGAGAGCGGCGGTGAGCTGGTCATCATAGAAAATGCCGTTCCATTTGCTGAACTCTATGTTTGTTGTAATGATCAGGCTGCGTTTTTCGTAACAGTCTGCAATGACCTGGAAAAGGAGTTGCGAACCTTCTGCTTCAAAGGGGATATACCCCCATTCATCGCAAATCAGAAGATCCAGCTTCCTGAGCTTTTTTAACAGGTTGCTCAAAGTACCATTTGCTTTTGCGTCGGTCAAGTCGTTGACAAGGGATGCAGTTTTGTAAAACTTCACCTTTTTCCCCTGCATGCATGCTTCCACGCCGATGGCGGTTGCCATATGGCTTTTGCCAGCACCATTTCGTCCATAAAGAATCAGGTTTTCGGTTCGACTCAGAAAATCCAGTTCTTTGATCAGTTCTACCGACAAGGCCGGTGGGAAAACAATGTTATCAAAAGTGTAACCTTCAAAGGTTTTCATGCTATCGAATCCGGCCTTTTTTAGGGACAAAGTCCGCCGTTTGCTGCTTCGATATTTGATTTCGGTATGCAGCAGATTCAATAAATATTCCTGATTGGTGTCGCCGGACATGCTCATTGCATTTTCAGCTAAAAAAGCGCTTAACCGCAATTCTCTGCAGCACTTGCTCAGTTGTTCCTGTATCAAAGGATCGCCTCCTTTCGAAGGAGACTGTCATATTTGCGGTTATCCGGCTGCAAATTCGGCATTTGTAGAACCCTGCCGGAAAGCTGCATCGGTTCTGGCACTGCCGAGGTGGTAGTCAGTAAACGATAGCTGGCGAGAATGCTGTCTACATCTTTCACCCCTTTCGATAAGGCAATGGAAAGGGCGTCAGAAGCAATTCCCATATCATGCTGTTTTAGCATAGACGAAAGTGTAGCAAGGGCTTTTCCCTTCTCCAAGGAAGACAGACCGTTTAAATATTTCTTCCAGTTTTCAGGAAGGTCTTCATAGAAGGTGGTGTATTTGATAGCGGTTGGGCGCTTTGACATAAGTTCCAGATAGGGAAGCCATTTCATGGATTCCTTCCCTTTCCCATAAAGACGATGATGGTTCATGATCACCTGATACTCAGAATTCAGAAGAATCACTTCGTCACTGGTTGCTTTCACGTAAACGGTTTCCTTTGCATATTTGGGCGAGGCGGAGTACAGGTTCTCTGCAAAAGTCACTTTCCCATACTTGTCAGCAATGCGGCTTTCAAAACGACACACTTCAAAGGGTGTTTGATTTAGGGAAAGCATGGACTGTTTGTCTTCTTCAAAAAGGAGACTCATAAGTTCGCCTTTGGCATAATGAAGCCTTTTGTTGTCTTCCTCTGAACAAACAAAGAGCCTCGCATTAAATGCTGTAAAGTCAAGGATGGTGGGAATGGGAACAAACAAATTGCGCCTTTCATAACCGACTTTGCTTTCCACATTTCCTTTTTCCCATCCGGCAGCACCGTTGCAAAAGAAAGGTTCGATGTTGTAATGTGTCACAAACCGCTGAAATGTTTCGGTTAGAATTCGGTCATGCCCCTTGCCCATCTGTAAAACGGCCGTGGATAGATTGTCAAAGACCATGCGGTAAGGAACGCAGCCCATATGCTCTACTATGTTTTTGATCCCTTGGAGCAGGCATTCCTGGTTTTCACCATGAAACAGTTGGCAGTAGGAAGCGTTGCTGTAGGGGAAGGACATGGTAAGCTTTAAAGCGTCTTGCAGGACTCCTGCGTTATCGTAATATGCAACATGCCCAAAATCAATCTGGGCTTCCCCCGGGGGATGATACAGCGGGAGATAGGCATTTTTCTGGGATTCCCGCAGTGCTTTTTTCTTTCGGGACACATAGTATTGAACGGTTCGAAGTTGTACTTGCAGTAATTTTGGGTGTTCCTTCTGCAACCGTTCATAAACGTGCTTTGCCGTATGTCGTTGCTTGCGTGGTGCCTTTAAATCTTCCGTAAGCCATTCATCGATTACTGGCTTAAGCGGATTTAACAGGGAAGGTAACTCTTTGGGTGGATGATGAGATTCGTTGAAATCTTCAAGATCCAGGTATTTCTTTACGGTTTCATAATGGTAACCGGTACGCCGCATGATTTCCCGAAGGGAAATCCCTTCACATTCATACATGCGTTTGATATACTTGATGTCGTCCATTGTTAGCATCCTTTCTTGCCCTCCTTCAGTTCTCTCAAACTAAAGGGTACTGGTTTTGAAGGGGTGCCACAATGGATTTTTGCAATCTTAAGTGTTACACTTTTTCGTTGCAGAACGTTTCACTTTTATTTTGCACTAAACATATTTTGGGAAGATAGGGTTGTTTTATCTTGGCGCGGTTTCGAGTTCGCTGGGATATTTTTTTGTTATTTACCATTTATCTATAGTGAATTTTTGTAAACCTTTTCTTGGCGCGGTTTCATTTTTGGGCAAAAATTCCCTAGCTATATTGGCGTTGCATGGCGTTATGGCAATGCTCTTAAATTTCATCTTTCGACAAATCCATTTGAATTATTATAGTCAAAGTATATTATTGAATTTTTTGATTTCCGTTTTGAATATTTTTGCCCTATCAATGGCAATTATAATGATGAAGAAAGTAAAATCAATATTTCGCGATAGGTCTAAATGCTGAGTGGGAGTGTTTTGTATATGAGCCGGATACAAGAAGTGATAAAAAACTTATGAGTATTCCGGTTCCGGTTACACCGGCAGTCCGGCCGTAGGAAACCGCAATTCCAGTGAAATGGAAACCAGTATTCCGGCGATGGAAACCGCCTGTTAGGACCTCCATATATAATGTGTTTATGCACCTATCGGTGTAAATGCATTTAAAGG
>Ga0302242_1000316_pt1 | contig 50860 bp, 48 predicted proteins | sample AAG_UR_Lys_MG_FD_193510 | JGI IMG/M metagenome (GOLD analysis project Ga0302242, IMG submission 193510) | Enriched activated sludge microbial communities from anaerobic digester in WTTP, New Holstein, Wisconsin, United States - AAG_UR_Lys | ecosystem: Engineered > Bioreactor > Anaerobic >...
ACCACCGTCCACGGTGGGGCCAACCCTAACGCTAATTGAAGAAGTTCCGTGTCTTTCATGAAACGACGATCTATCACTGACACGGATCAGGTTCAAGAATTTACCCACTCGGAATAGCGAGGAGCCCTTTTTAGCTTCTGTCGCTGTATTGAGAATATTCCTCGCCGGATTCTTTCTGTGGGAAGCCGCGGTGCCTTACTCACAACTCACAGCGGAGGACCTGGTCCCCGTCATGCTCGGCTGGGATTATTGTGTCCTTTCTTTTCAGTGCCCGGCCCGATGGTCGTTTTCTTGCTCACTTCTTGTGATTCAAGAGTCGAACGGCCGAACGAGATGTGATCTATTCTTTCCAAGGAATGATCAAGAATTTTTCCCACACGGAGCAGTAGAGTATCCTTATTGATGGGTTTCCTGATATAATCCTCTGCTCCCAGCATCAATCCCCTGACTTCATCTTCTGTGTTGTCTGACGCGGTCACCAGGATAACAGGTATACTCAATTCATTTCTTTTCAGAAATTCCAGCAGCTGGAAACCATTGAGATTGGGCATGAAGATGTCGCACAGGATCATATCGAAATTTCTTTTCGTGAGGCACAAAACGGCATCAATTCCATCGAAAGCCGTTGAGACTTCATAGCCGTTTTCCGCCAGAGTATTTTTGATCATTTCCCGGGTGACAGCATCATCTTCAATCACCAGTATGGTTTTATCTTTTTCCGTTATTTTAACCATGATGAGCGTTCAGCACGATCAAAGGCCGCTGCAAGTCTAATCCACGCGGATGCCGTCTGACGACCCTTTGTCCGCCCTTGAGCAGATTGCTTTCGGTCCTTCCAGGCCGTTTCCACAGTTGAGGTGAACGATTTAAAAACGCATCTACGGCGACTGAATCCGGATTGTTGATCCCGGCGATCAAGTAAAAAGCCCCGGGATTACAACATCACGGGGCTTCCGGTTTCGGTGATTGTAGGATCGTGCATTACCCGCGTGGATTCTTCCTGCGAAATGTAATGAGCCCTGCCAGGCCGCAGCCGAGAAGAAGGAGTGTCGCAGGTTCTGGGACAGCTGCATAATAAAGCTGATCCTGGGCGTGTCCGCCGTTCATCGTCTTGATGTTGAGCACCCGAACGGGGCCGATGTCCGTCCAGCCTGAGCTATCGGCAAGCGCAACGAGGTAGTTATTCACACCGAGATATTCCTCTTCAATGTACCAGATGGCGTTCTGCAGATCCCCCAGACTTGCCGACGATGTCGGATCGAAGCTTGGTGCCAGCTGGTTGAGATCCCCGATCATGTAGTGGTAGTACAGATAGGCCGTCCTGGGATCAAGGGGATCGCCGCTACTTGTGTTTGAACCGCCCTGGTATACCGTGTCCGATATGCCGACTACTTTATACTGGGTGTTGAACGAGATGTACTCATTCGTTTCAAGGCAGAAGCTATTGTATACATATTGTCCATCCTTGTAGACCTGGAAAGAGCCTCCGGGTGATGGACCAAGACCGTCCTGGAAGGTGATGACATCACCTGCGCTCAGTGTCAAAGCGTGCGACCCGGTGACAGGGAATGCAACCAGACCGGCAAGCAAGATCAAGAACAGTAAGCTTACGGCTCCTTTTTTCATCCTTTGTTCCCTCCTATCAACTGTCATGATGCATTGGTTTCATATGTACGATATGCAACCATATTACAGATAAAATAGTCAAAGTCAATATGTAAAAGGTATGAATTTGCATCTAATTTCAAAAATAATCATGTCATAAAAAAGTATTAAAATTTTCTGTGGATATCTAATACTTTTTTCGTAGGAATATAAGATAATAATTTGTAATCATTAAATTAATTGTCACATGTCATTACCGTTCAGTTTACGGCTCAGTGTATGGGAGAAACGACGAGTAGAAAAAAAGGGGGCAATCCGACGCTTTTGAAACGATATAACCGATCTGCCTGTTGATAAATACCTTCAGGACAGCGTGCTCACGCGGTATTTCAAGATGAAAATGATGGTGAGCCCCATCCCTCAATTCAGGTATTTACGCGGGTTGACCGGGACGCCGTTTAGCAGCATCGTGTAGTGAAGGTGGGGCCCCGTGCTTCGCCCCGAGTTGCCGATAAAACCGATGACGTCGCCCCTGCGCAGGATCTGGCCTTTGCGGACGACGCTTCTGAGGAGGTGACCATAGATGGTAGAGAATCCCTGGGAATGGTTCAACTGGACAACAAGGCCCATGTTCGGGTCCCGCCCGTTGAGCACGACTATGCCGTCGGCAGGAGCGACGATCTCCCTGCCGGGATCGGCCGCGATGTCGATCCCCTTGTGGAACTCGCGGCGGCCCGTGAAAGGAGATTGTCTTATCCCGAATTCGGAACTCACCCACCCCCGAACGGGCCAGATGGAGGGCACGCAGGCGAGGACGGACCTCTGCTTTTTGAAGAATTCGATGAGGTCCCGGAAGCTCTGTTCCCGGATAGCCGCCTCCTCGATCAGGCGGTCCATTTGACGGTTCAAGTTCTCGGTTTCCAACTTTCCGAGGTCGCCTTCCGGGGTGGACCCACCGATACCCAGCCTGGAAAAGGAGACCCGTGATGGGGGTTTGAGCGCTGCGGGGGCCTTTTTGTTGACCTCACGGGCCAATACGCGGAGCTTCGCGTCGAAGTCATGCAGTACCGCCAGAGTCTGCTCATACTGGCCGATTCTTTCGCTGAGCGTTGCAATCCGGGTTTCCTGAGCCTCGGTGAGTTCTCTCAGGCTGAGCACCTCGGCCCTGTCCCGTTTGATGAAGATGTAATCAAGGGTCATGGCGGAGAAGAGGGCAAGAACGATTAAGATGCCGGCCGCAAGAACCCCCACGAGGCGGCTCGACGCGGTGATCCGTTTCACGGACGACCTTCTCCGCGGAACGATCAAAAGGGTGTAACAATCATTCTTCATTATTGCATCGCTTCGCAGACAGGATACTTCCGGTTCAGCCCGCCCGGAAAACGCCGTTGCCGAACGGCGCCCCGTTTTCATGGGCCGGGAGACTCACAGGGTGGTGGTTCATCTCAGACCCTCCGCGGGGAAGCTTCAGCGCAAAGATCGGCAGCGGGGTTGTTACGGAAGGGGTGGAATGTGATGCCGGCTTCGGAGCCGCACCCGTGGGGAGATGCCTTGCACCCGCCGGCAAAGGCGGAATAAAGTCATCGCCTGGCAACCCTGCTGCCCTGTCCCGGTTTCCGCCGGAATGTAGGCCAGTGGCTTTGCGTCCCAGTCTTTCGGCTGGTTTGCCTTTTTCAAACGACGTTTTCTTCATCATATATATCGTCCGATCAAGGGAAAACTTGAGTCGGCAAGGTTGTCTGCATACGGGTGTGGTTCATGAAATTACGCTGTCGATGCGAGAGGCTGGAAGCCATCGTGTATTTTCACTTGACCTTTCATCCCGGATGCATAGAGTTCAGCGTATGCTGAACAATCAGAATATGATAATCAGTCTGGATCCGGCGCGTCGGAGGATTTCGGCATAAAAAAAAAGAAGCGGCCATCCTGTTTTACGGCTTCCGTGGAGGGGACCTGCGCCGTGAGGACGCCGAGGTCTTTCGCCGTGGAAATCCCGGGGTCGGCCCGGGGGAAGGACGGGGAGAAATGCTGTTCCACCCTGATGAAAGAGAATCATCCGGCGGACCGGATCGGGGGTTCCCGCGAGGCCCACATCGGCAGCCTTGCCCGGGCGAGCCTCAAGAGGGAGTCCATCCAAGCCATTGAGAAGGCCGGGTTCGATCATATCCGGATCATCAATGAGACACATATCCCTGTTGAATTGGCCGTGAACGGCCCCGCCGTGCCGACCATCATGGAAAAGTCAAACCAGGCTTCAGAGAATCTGAGAGGGCTTGCCCGCACGGTTGTGAGTATCGGAATCCAGGCTTTAAAACCCGAAGCCATTTGAGCGCAGAGGAGGAGCGACATGACACCGCAGGAAATGCAGGAAAAGGCGCGGACGCTGTTCTTCAACAACTATCACTGAAGCCAGGCCGTTCTTGCGGTCGGGCAAGAAAAACTCGGGCTTGCGGATTCAAACCTCATGAAGGTCATGGATGTATTCGGCGGGGGCCTGGGGGCCCACGGGGAGGTCTGCGGTGCCGTCATCGGCGGGCTTGCGTCGCTGAGCCTTCGTTACGGCCGGATGAACGGGGACGAAAGGGCCGATAGGAAGATGTGGGCCTGCGCCTTCCGTTTCATGAAGCGGTTCCGGGAGGAGGTCGGGGGTGGAAGCATCCTCTGCCGCGATTTCGTGGACGTGGACTGGGCGGACCCGAAGCAGGTGAGGGACTACCAGGAGGGTGAAAAATTTCTGCAGTGCGTGGAAATTGTGGGCAAGGCGGCCCGGATCATGGGGGAGGTGCTCGATTCCGCGGAATCGAAGAAGTAGGCGGGGCATTATTTCACCCGAGCGGTGGAGTCTTACGGGGTGAAGATTGACGTTGCAGCATACGGGGACTGGCCGAAGATCAAGGCCCTGCTTCACGAAACGGGGCTTCCTCACGGCGATATCAAAACGGCCCGGCTGGAGCATTTCCTGGTGGTCAGGGACGGCGAACGGATCGCAGGCGTGGCAGGGCTCGAGCCCCGCGGCACCATGGGCTTTCTCCGATCCCTTGCCGTTGCGCCGGCCTATCGACGATTCGGCTTCGCCTCAGAGCTGTTTTCAAGAATCGAGGAATACGCAAGGGCGAAAGGCGTCGAAGATATATATCTGCTCACGATGACGGCCGCCGGGTTCTTCGAGAGAAGGGGCTATCGGAAAATCGATCGGAAGGATGTCCCGGAAGCCATCCGGGAAACGCCCGGGTTCGGAGACCTCCGGCCTGCGAGCGCCGAGTGCCTGGTCCGGCACCTCAAATGAAGGCCGTCGATTAACTTCCCGTCAGTTTTTTCAGTTCATCTTCGAAGACCCGGTAGGTGGCCTTTCCAAAAAGGACGAAACGGACGAGTTCGATTTCCGGGTGCTCCCTCAGGTAGTCGATGGACGTCTCGAGGGCGATGCGGGCCGCCTCGTCCAGGGGATAGCCGTAAGCACCGGCGCTCAGAGCCGGGAAGGCGACGCTTTTGATCTTGTGGGCCGACGCCAGCTTCAGGCACTCCCGGTAGGCGCTCTTCAGGAGTTCCGCCTCGCCTTTCGTCCCGTCCCGGTAGATCGGCCCGACGGCGTGTATGACGTACCCGGCCTTCAGGTTGCCGCCCGTCGTGACCACGGCCCTGCCGGTGGGACACCCGCCGATCTTTCGGCACTCGTCCATGATGGAAGGCCCACCGGCCCGGTGAATGGCGCCGTCCACGCCGCCGCCGCCCCGCAGTCCCGAGTTGGCCGCATTGACGATCGCTTCCGTATCTTCTTTTGTGATGTCCCCCTCGACAAGGGAAAGCGTCGATTTGTTGATTCTGACAATCATTGTCTAACCCCTTTCTTGGATCTTCCTGCCGTCGCCGTAGACAAGCATCCGGTAGGTCTTTTCGATCCGATCCCAGTTTTCCTCGCGGTCCATGGACCAGTAACGCCCGATGACGGAAACCACCCTCCCGAGGGAGATCTCCGCTGCCTTCTTCTCGATCATCTCGACGTAGTTGGCACCGCTTTCGGGCATCTCCCCCCGCCGGCCCAGCATGGCGTGGATGAAAAGGTCCTTCAACCCCTCCTTGCGGGCCATGTCCATCAGCGCGAAGAGGTGATCGATGGAGCCGTGGGAGCTGAAGAAGGAGACGATGCCCATGAGGTGCAGGGCGGTGCCCTTTGACCGGCAGATGTCCATGACGTCCCTGAAGGCCTCATTCCGGAAAAAAGAACCGTCGGAGACGGCTGTCTCGATTTTCAGCCGGTCCGAGTAGACGCGCCTGCCGGCGCCGATGTGGAGGTGACCCGCCTCGGAGTTTCCGACAGCCCCCTCGGGCAGACCCACGGCCGTGCCGGCGGCCTTGAGCCGCAGGTTCGGGTAACGGGCGAGGAGCCCGTCCATGACGGGCGTTGCCGCCCGGGCGATCAGGTTGCCGTTCCGGCGGTCGTTGATGCCCCAGCCGTCGAGGATAAGAACGAGAAGGCGCTCGACGGGACGGAAGCCCCTCTCTACGAGGGGTGTGCCGGTCATCGCCTCGGGCTTTTGCAGGCCCAGCAGTTCGAGGACCGTGGGCGCGATGTCCGCGAGCTCTCCTTCATCCCTCAGACGGAATTTTCCCCGTTCGTCGACAAGAATGAAGGGGACGGGGTTGCGGGTGTGCCCCGTGTCGACGCTGCCGTCCGGATAGAGCCACTGCTCCACCGTTCCGTGGTCCGCCGTGACGATGACGGTGACGCCGGCCTTCCGGGCGGCCTCGATCACCACCCCGGTGCTGCGGTCCACCGCTTCGACGGCCTGCGTGACGGCCGCTTCGTTTTCGATGTGGCCGACGACGTCGACATTCGGGAAGTTCACGAAGATGAACCGGTAGCGGGGGTCGAGGATTTTTTCCGTGACGGCTTTCGTGATCTCCTCGATGGACATCTCGGGCGCTTCGTCGAAGAGCCTCACGTCTTTTCTGGTGGGGAGGACGACGCGTTCCTCGCCCGGGAAGGGCTCTTCGACCTTGCCGTTCAGAAAATAACCGACGTGAAAAGCCTTTTCCGCCTCGGTGATCTTGACCTGGCGGATGCCGTTTTTCGAGAGGACCTCGCTCAGGGTGTCCGGGATGGCCCCTTCCGGCGGGAAGGCCACCCGGGTCGTCAACCGTGTGTCGTACTCGATCATGGTGACAAAGGTGAGCGAGAGGTCTTTCTCGACGGGGAATGGATCGAACCCCGCCTCGATCAGGCTGCGCGTCAGTTCCACCTCCCGCTCTCCGCGGATATTGTAGAAGATGACACCGTCACCCCTGCGGATTCTCCCGACGGGCCCGCCGTCGGCGTCGCAGAGGACGAGGGGCTCCATGGTCTCGTCGTCCTCGCTCCTTCTGTAGGCCTCGCGGACGGCGCGGGACATGATGTGGGGATTCATAATCATCGGGACGTTTTTTTTCCAATGGCCCCGGGGTTGACTCGCCATCGACCCGGGGCACGGACGTTTGCTGTCCGGTCGAAATCGACCCTGACTTAAGTAACGGAATCTTGCGCCCTTGTAAAGCAAAACATGATGAACAAAAGCGATTTCAGTTGAAAACTCCATACTTGCATGGTAACAAACAAAAATTAAAACATGCTCTGACGGCGGGACGATGGTACACAGGTCCGGTCTCGACAAGACCAGGGTAGAGATCATCAAGGAGAGCGCGGAGGTGCTTGGCCGCGCCGGTGAGCGTCTCACCGCGGCCCTGCGGGAACTCGAGCGGATCGAGAGGGTCATCGAAAGGGAGATGGAAACCCTGAGGGGGCTCACGACAGGCGCGGAGGCCCTGCAGGATATCGCCCGGCGGCAGCACGCCGTCATCGATGAGATCAACCGCGAAATCAAGCGATACAACCGGGCCCGGGAGTACGCGAAACTTCGTTACTATTACCTGATCGTCACCCGGGAAGCCGTCGGTTTCCGGCGGCACAAGACCGTCGAGGAGCTCTACTGCATCCCGCCGAAAAAAAAGTATCTCTGAGCGGCCATGGAGCGTTTCAAGAGACAGCGGATCAAGATGGTTGATTCCCAGATCCGGTCGAGGGGGATCACGGATGCACGCGTCCTGAAAGCCATGGAGAAAATCCCCCGGCATCTTTTCGTCGACGAAGGGCTCGTCGAGCAGGCCTACAACGACAACCCCCTGCCGATCGGCGAACGGCAGACGATCTCGCAGCCCTACATGGTCGCCCTGATGACGGAAGCCCTGGAGCTCCAGGGGACCGAAAAGGTCCTGGAACTGGGAACGGGGTCGGGATACCAGACCGCCATCCTGGCGGAGCTCGCGGAGCGTGTCTTTTCCATCGAGCGCATCGCGTCCCTGGCGAACAAAGCGAGGAAGGTGATCGAGTCTCTCGGTTATTTCAATGTGGTCATCCGGGTCGGTGACGGAACATACGGCTGGCGTGAAGAGGCGCCCTTCGACGGCATTCTCGTTTCGGCCGGTTCCCCGGACATCCCGAAACCGCTCGTGGGGCAGCTGAAGACCGGCGGCCGGCTGGTGATCCCCGTGGGAAGCCGTTTCACACAGACCCTTTACCGGGTGACGCGGCTTTCCGAAAATGTCGAGGATATCAAAAAGGAAGATCTCGGCGGCTGCCGCTTCGTGAATCTCATCGGGGAGCACGGCTGGCGGGAATGAAGCGCTTCCCCCTGCAGGGAGTGTCACATAAGGAAGCTGTGCTGAAAACCCATATCCGGTCCCTGATATAAGATGAGCATTCGCATAAAAATATTTCTTTGCCTCGGAACTCTCCTGGTTCTTGTCTCCTGTTCGGTGGTTCAGCTGCAGGATACCCACAGGCCGGCGGGCGTGTACCACAAGGTCAGGAGCGGGGAAACCCTCTGGAGAATATCGCAGGCCTACGGCGTGAGCCTGCAGGACATCGCCGAGGTCAACAACATCACCGATCCGGCCATGGTGACGGCCGGAACCGTCCTTTTCATCCCGGATGCCCATCGGGTCGTCGACCTGCCGCCTGTCGAAAAAAGACCGGAAAAGAAGGAAATGGCGGCACAGACGCCGCCGCCGGTTAAAGGATCCGGCGGGGCTGCCGCCAGGGAGTATGCGCCGCCGAAGGGGAAAATCCGCGAAGAGGGTCTCATCGAGAAGACAGCCCCGAAGGGTGCCGAAACGGCAAAGGCGCCTGTGAAGGGCCAGGCGGCCGAGAAGTCGGCGTCCCCTGCCAGGGGGGCTGTGACGACGACGAAACCGGCGCCGTCTGCGAAGCCGCCCGCGGAGGCTCCGAGAGCGAAAGCCGGCACGGCTTCCGCGAGCCCGGCGGCGAAACCCGAGATGAAGGAAAAGGCGGCTGCAAAACCCCCCGACCGTACCGTGGCGACGGCAAAGCCCTATGAACGGGCATCAAAAACCGCAGCGGCGGCGCCGACCGGAAAGGAACCCACCCTCGAGGACGTGAGGAAACGGCTGCGCGAAGAAGAAAGGATGGAAAAAGCGGGAGCGGAGCGGGGGAGCGGACAGAGCCCCGCGCCGGCGGTTTCAGCAGAGAAGAAAGAGTCTGCCGCCGTGGAGAAAAAACCGGCGCCGGCAGCCGAAAAGAAGCCGGCGGCGAAAGCCGAGCCGGAAAAAGCCAGGAAACCGGCCCCGGCGGAAGAGAAGAAACAGCTGGCCAGGGTTGACCCTCAACCGGAGCGCAGGAGAGTTCCCGTGGAGGAATCCCCGGGCAAGATCGATCTGCCGAGAGGCAAGTTCGCGTGGCCTGTAAAAGGGAAAGTCACCTCGAAATACGGAATCCAGGCCAACGGGATGAAAAACAACGGGATCCGTATATCGGCCAGGGAAGGCTCACCCGTCGTCGCGTCGGCCGGCGGGACGGTCATCTACTCGGCCCCTCTCAAGTACTACGGCGACACCATCCTCCTCAAGCATGAAGACAATTACGTCACGGTGTATACCCATTTGAAAGACAGGGTCGTCAAGAAGGACGACCGGGTCAAAAAGGGTGAGAAACTCGCTCTTCTCGGCAAGCCCGGGGACGGCTCGGACGGGACTTTCCTCTATTTTGAAATTCGCCACAACAACAAGGCCCGGAACCCCCTGTTTTTCCTGCCCTGACCACAGGGGCAAGGGCTCAGGGCATGGGATATCCTGCGCGGGCTTTATTGACGAAGCAATGAACCGTGCATATGATAAGGGTGATCGGACGTTGACTTCCGGACCGGTGTGAACACATGACCATGAACCACTCCTTCGAACAGGGACCCATCAGGCCGCCCAGCGAAGCAAGGAGCCTCCTTATACGGGTAACGAGAAACTGCCCCTGGAACAAGTGTGCCTTCTGCCACACCTATCAGGGCAGCAGGTTCGAGTTCAGGCCCATCGAGGACATCCGAAAGGACATCGAGGCAGCCCGGGGTATCGCGGAAGAGATCCGGGCGCTTTCCTGGAAGGCGGGGGAGGGCGGAAGGGTGTCCCGGGCGGTCGCGGCCGCCGTTTTCGCCAATGACCATCTCTACGGGGACGCTTTCCGGTCCGTGGCGGCATGGCTTTATTACGGCGGCGATTCTGTTTTTCTCCAGGATGCCGACTCCCTCATCATGAAGACCGATGACCTTCTCGAGGTGCTGCGTTTCATCCGGGAGGCTTTCCCCGGGGTAAGCCGGATCACTTCGTACTGCCGCTCCAAGACGGCCAAGCGAAAATCCGTGGAGGAGCTCAGGAAGCTCCATGAGGCGGGTCTGTCGCGGATCCACATCGGCCTCGAGTCCGGCTCCGACCCGGTGCTCCGGTTCATCCGGAAAGGGGTCACGGCGGCGGAACACATCGAGGGCGGGAAACATGTCGTTGCCTCGGGCATCTCCCTTTGCGAGTATGTCATGCCCGGCCTCGGCGGGGACCGCTGGTCCCGGGAGCACGCCGTGGAGACGGCCAGGGTTCTGAATGAGATCAACCCCGACTTCATCCGGCTTAGATCTCTCCAGGTCCGCCGGGGAACGGTCCTGTATGACAGTATGAAAAAAGGGGATTTCCGCCCCCTGGGCGACGAGGATGTCCTGCGGGAGATCAGGCTTTTCATCGAACACCTCGAGGGGATCTCGAGCACTCTCATCAGCGACCATATCCTGAATCTCCTGGAGGAACTCGAGGGCAGGCTCCCCGAAGACAAGGAGAAAATGCTCGCCATCATCGACCGGTACTTTGCCCTCTCCGACGAGGACCGGATGATCTACCGGCTCGGAAGACGGCGGGGGATCTACAGGCGGATGGACGATCTGTCCGACCCCGAGGTCTACGACCGGCTCAAGGCCGTCGTGGCCCGGTACGCAGCCGAAAATCCCGCTCAGATGGACCGCGACCTCGATCCCATCAGGCAAAATTTCATATGAATCGAATCCGACCCCGGAAAAACCCCCTCCATCAGGATTAATAGTCGTTGACAGACAGGGTCTTTTTCATCTATAATGCCTCGTTTTTAAAATTCATTGAGGTTTTCGGGCAATGTTTAAGATTGGCGACTTGGCGGTGTATCCGGCGCAGGGTGTCGGGATGATCGAATCGATCGAAGATCGCGAGATTATGGGAAGCCGGCAGAAATTCTACGTCATGCGGATACTCGGAAACGGGATGAGGATCATGATCCCGACGGACAGCGCCAGGTCAGTCGGGCTGAGAGAGTTGATCTCCGCAAAGGAAGTGCCGAAAGTCTATGAGATTCTGAAGGACAAGAGGGTGAACATCGACAAGCAGGCCTGGAACAAGCGGTACAGGGAGTATCTCGAGAAAATCAAGACGGGCTCCGTGTACGAGATCGCGCGGGTTCTGCGGGACCTGTTCATCCTGAAGAACGGCAAGGACCTCTCCTTCGGTGAGCGGAAGATGATGGACACGGCCAAAAACCTGCTCATCAAGGAGATCTCGATCGCAAGCCGAATGGCGGAAGCGAAAATCGAAGCCGACATCAACGCCATATTCCCGATTCACTGACAAAAGCCGAAGCTCCGGTACAGGAAACAAGAGCTCCAAGAGAACGCATCACGGGTCCGACTTTTTGTCGCTTGAGCCGCCTGCAGGGTGTCAACAAAAAATGCACCGGGACTCCGTCGTGATATTCAAGCGATGCGTGCGTCTTTTCGGGGCTTTTTATATATATATCGTGTCACAGGCGTTATCGTTCTTTGAAAAACAGGTGTGGACAAGTGGAAAAAATCTAAAAGAAAGGGGGTCACGCATTTGCTAATGAGATTTTTTTTAATCGCCGCTTGTTCAATCAGTGGATTTTTTATCTCTTATATCAATTTCGATAAGAGCATCCCGTTTTCATTTATAGGATTATTATTAGGACTTTTGATCGCTCTTACCGTCATCCAGATTGAACAAGTCATCCGTAAGGCCTCTCTCAGGATCATCCTCGGAGGCGTCGTCGGGACCATCATCGGTCTCTTAATCGCGTTGCTTCTTTCATACGGCCTGCGATTCATCACCAACATTGAAAAGCAGGAAATCGCCCTGTGGGTATTCATCCTGCTGACCTGCATCCTGGGTTACCTCGGGCTGGTCGTCGGGACGAAGAAAAGCGAGGAAGTCTCCTTCCCGTTCCTGGGGGCTCTGAAGGGTGTCCGGAGCGCCGATGTGCGGATCCTGGATACGAGCGTGATCATCGACGGCCGGATTGCCGACATCTGCGAGACGGGTTTTATCGAGGGCAATCTCACCGTGCCGCGTTTTGTTCTCGATGAATTGCAGCACATCGCCGATTCGTCGGATTCCATGAAGCGGTCCCGCGGCCGCAGGGGCCTCGATATCCTGAACCGGATGCAGAAGACAACCGGAATCAACATCGAAATCGTCGACCAGGACTTTCCGAAGGTCAAGGGGGTGGACGGCAAACTGGTCGCCATGGCCCGGAAGATGAGCGGAAAGCTCATCACGAACGACTTCAACCTCAACAAGGTGGCCGAACTGCAGGGGATCAAGATCCTCAACGTCAACGAACTGGCCAATGCCCTCAAGCCCGTGGTCCTTCCCGGAGAAACCATGGTCGTCAAGATCATCAAGGAAGGCAAGGAGCCCGGGCAGGGTGTGGCCTACCTCGATGACGGGACCATGGTCGTCATCGATCACGGCAGCCGGAACCTGGGCGACACGGTGGAGGTCGCCGTCACGAGCGTGCTGCAGACGACGGCGGGGCGGATGATCTTCTCGGAAATGAAAGCCGTGGTGCCCGAAAAGAGGGTACAGGGGCTCAACGCCCTGTAAAGGGGGTTGAAAGACCCGGGGCAGAAATGACCCCGGGTTTTTTATTACGGGCCGGAGCTTCCCCCCTTCTGAGGCGGAGAGTGCATGGGGTTGCGATGAAGACGGTGGCAATCATCCCGGCGGCGGGTGCGGGAAAGAGGATGGAAAGCGGGGTGTCGAAACAGTACCTCGAACTCGAAGGCGTGCCGATCCTGGTCCGCACCCTGGGGATTTTCGAAAAGACGGCGTCCGTCGACGCCGTCTTCCTCGTTGTCCCGGCCGGCGACGTGGACACCGTCCGCCGGGACATGGTTCTTCCCCACCGCCTGGCCAAGGTCCGCGAGATCCTGTCGGGGGGGAGGGAGAGGCAGGATTCCGTCAGAGCCGGCATCGATGCGCTGGGGCCGGACACGGAAATCGTCGTCATTCACGATGCGGTGCGTCCCTTCGTCACGGCCGAGTTGATCGGGGCAACCGTCGAAGGCGCCCGCGCGTTCGGAGCGGTGTCCCTCGGCGTTCCCGTGAAGGACACCGTCAAATCCGTCGAGCCCGACGGGTGGGTCGGGCACACGATGGAGCGATCGAAACTGTGGCTCACGCAGACGCCCCAGGCCTTCCGCAGGGGGATCATACAGGAGGCCTACCGCCGGGCCTTCGCAGAGGGCGTCTATGCCACCGATGACGCGTCGCTCGTGGAGCGGATCGGGATCCGGGTCCGAATGATCCCCGGAGCCTACGAAAACATCAAGATCACGACTCCCGGGGACCTTGCCTCGGGGGCCGTCATTGTCGGCAGCAGGGGAAAGGTATGAAGATTGGATTCGGATACGACAGCCACCGGTTGGTGGAAGGGCGCCGCCTGGTCATAGGCGGCGTAGAGATTCCCTTCGAAAAGGGGCTTCTGGGACATTCCGATGCCGATGTCCTTCTTCACGCCATCGGCGACGCCCTCCTGGGAGCGATCGGGGAGGGGGATCTCGGCAGGCACTTCCCCGACACCGATCCCGCCTACAGGGGCCTGTCGAGCCTTCTGATCCTCCAGAGGATCAACGACATGGCCGAGCGAAAAGGTTTCGTCGTCGGGAACGTCGACTCCACGGTCGTCCTGGAGAGCCCGCGGCTTGCCGAGTTCGTGCCGCTCATGGTCGCAAGAATCGCTTCCGTCCTCGCGATCGAGCAGAGCCGCGTCAACGTGAAGGCGAAAACGAACGAAAAGATGGGTTTCATCGGTCGGGGGGAGGGAATCGCCGCATTCGCGGTGGTCACGGTGAAGGAGAAGAAAGGTTGAGCCGCCCATCGGGAAAAGCCAGGGTCCGGTTCGCCCCGTCGCCGACGGGGGACCTCCACGTGGGGAACGCCCGGACGGCCCTGTACAACTGGCTCTTCGCGCGGCACACCGGCGGCACGTTCGTCCTGCGGGTCGAGGACACCGATCGCGATCGCAATTCCGCCGTCTTCGAGCGGAACATCCTCGATGACCTGAAATGGCTCAACCTGGAATGGGACGAAGGCCCCGACCGGGGAGGCCCCTTCGGCCCCTACCGCCAGTCCGAGAGGCTCGATCTCTACGGGGAACACCTGGAGCGTCTGCGGGAGAAAAATTTGATTTACCCGTGCTTCTGCACCGAGGAGGAGCTCGAAGCCGAGCGCGCGTCGCTGATCGCCCGGGGGATGATGCCGCGGTACACGGGAAAGTGCCGGGAACTCGATGCGAAGACCCGTGCGAGGCTCGAGTCGGAGGGAAGGAAGCCGGCCTCCCGTTTCAAGGTGGGGAAAGGATCCGTGGAGTTCCGGGACCGGATCCGCGGACCCATGAGGTTTGAGAGCGAATCCATCGGCGATTTCATCGTCGTCCGGTCCACGGGGGTTCCCGCCTACAATTTCGCCGCCGTCGTGGATGACCACCGGATGGCCATCACCCATGTCATCCGGGGCGAGGATCATCTCTCCAACACGGCCCTCCAGGTCATGCTCTACCGGTCCTTCGGGTACGACACCCCCGAATTCGCCCATCACGGCCTGATCCTGGCCGGGGACCGGAGCAAGCTGAGCAAACGCCATGGTGCCGTCACCGTCCGCGAGTTCCGGGAACGGGGCTTTCTGCCCGAGGCCCTGTTCAATTTCCTGGCCCTCCTGGGAAGCTCCTACGGGGAAGGGCGGGAGATCCTTTCCCCCGATGAACTCATCGGACTTTTTTCTCTCGATCGGGTCGGCAAGGGAGGCGCCGTCTTCGATGAGGAGAAACTGGGCTGGGTGAACAGGCACTACATCCACCATACCGGGGCGGAGAGACTCATCGCCCTGTTGGAACCCTTCGCCCTGTCCCGGGGCTACGACACCGGCAGGATGGACGAGGCGTGGCTGGCCTCCGTCGTCGACGCGGTCAAGCACAACGCCGCGTCGATGGAAGAGATCGCGGATTATCTCGACGTCTTCACCGAGGGAAAATTCACGATGGGTTCCGAAGCCGCCGCCGTGCTGGCGACGGAGGAGTCCCGGAACGTTCTGAAGGCACTGGCGGACACCCTTGGCGGGATCGCCGGGAAGGACGAGGCTGATTTCCAGACCGTGATGACGGCCGTGAAAAAGGTGACGGGTCTTTCAGGAAGGAGACTCTTCATGCCCGTCCGCGCGGCCCTGACGGGACGCATGTCGGGACCGGAGCTTGACCGGGTTTTCGCGATCCTGGGCAGGAAAGGCATGCTCCGTCGGCTGCAGCAGGCCGGCGACGTTCCCTGAGGGACCCGGAAGGCCGCCTGTCATCCCGGCGCCGTCTCGTTTCCGGATCGCTTGCCCGTCACGCGATCGACCGAAACGCGCCAGAGCCGCGTCATTTCAAGCCGCCTTTCATCAAAGACCCACTTCCGACCCGAGTAGTGATTCATGATCCGGTTCAGGGCGTCAACTCTCCCGGCGGCGTCCGTGATTTCTTCAATCGTCCCATAGCCGATCACGCTGTAAAAGGACTGCGTCCAGAGGCAGGCGTCCCCTTTGTTTTCCACGACCCGAACGTCATGTTCCGCTTCAAAACAGACATGCGGATTGGATCGGATATAGTCGATTTTCAGCCCCTCGCGGGCCGTGTGAAAGTAGAGAAAGGCGCCGTCATACCCGAAGGAGACGGGGACGATGTACGCCCTGTTGTCCTTGCAGAGCCCGAGCCTCAGCACCCGGGCCTTCGCCAGGATGGAATCGATGAGCTCCCTGTCTCGGATTTCCTTGTCGTGACGTCTCATGTCCGGCAGGCTCCGTTCATCCGGGGGACAAAAAAAAGGGGAACCGGACCGGTTCCCCCTCTTCGTCTCCGGGTTTGGATGCGTCCCCCTACAGCGGAATGTTGTTGTGCTTTCTCGGCAGGCGGTCCTGCTTCTTGTCCTTGTAGGCATCGAGGAGCACGACCACGCGCCGGCGGGTGTCCCTGGGCGCGACGACCTCTTCGATGATGCCCATGCTTGCGGGGAAGTAGGGGTTGTTGAACTGCTCTTCATAGGCCGAGACCAGTTCCGCCCGTTTCTTCGCGGGGTCCTCGGCGGCATTGATCTCCCGGCGGTAGATGATGTTGCAGGCGCCTTCGGCCCCCATGACGGCGATTTCCGCGGAGGGCCAGGCCATGACGTAGTCGGCGCCGAGCTGCTTGCTGCACATGCCGATGTAGGCCCCGCCGTAATCCTTGCGGGTCACCACGGTGATCTTGGGGACCGTCGCCTCGGAGTAGGAGTGCAGAAGCTTGGCCCCGTGAGTGATGATGCCGGACCATTCCTGGTGCGTCCCGGGCATGTAGCCGGGGACGTCGGCGAAGGTGAGAAGGGGGATGTTGAAGGCGTCGCAGAAGCGGATGAAACGGGAGGCCTTGTCGGAGGCGTTCACGTCGAGGACGCCGCCCGCGAACATCGGATTGTTGGCGATCACGCCGACGGTCTTCCCCATGATGCGGATGAAGGCCACGAACATGTTCCTCGCCCACAGCTCGTGGGGCTCGAAGTAGACGCCGCCGTCCGACACGGCGGCGACGACCTTCCTCATGTCGTAACCGCGCGTCGCCTTGTCGGGGATGATCTTGTCCAGCTCGGGGCATTCGCGCTCGGGGCTGTCCGATGACGGAAGCACCGGCACCGGGCTGTGGCAGCTGTCGGGGAGGTAGGAGAGGAGGTCCTTGATCTTCTTGATGCAGTCCTCGTCGTTTTCCGTCGCAAAATGGCACACGCCGCTCTTGGTCGCGTGGGCCAGCGCCCCGCCGAGATCCTCGTGGGTCACTTCCTCGCCGATGACGGCCTTGATGACGTCCGGTCCCGTGATGTACATGTAGCTCGATTTCTTGACCATGAAAACATAGTCCGTCAGGGCCGGGGAGTAGACGGCGCCTCCCGCCGTGGGGCCCATGATCGCGCAGATCTGGGGGACGTACCCCGAGGCGATGGAATTCCGGTAAAAGATGCCGCCGTAGCCTTCCAGCGCCGGGACGCCTTCCTGGATACGGGCGCCGCCGGAATCGTTGAGCGCCACGAAAGGCTTCCGGGCGTCGATGGCCATGTCCATCACCTTCCAGATCTTCTTGGCGTGCATCTCACCCAGGCTTCCGCCGGAACTGGTGAAGTCCTGGGCGGCGCAGAAGACGGTGCGGCCGTTGATCTTGCCGAAACCGGTCACGACGCCGTCGGCGTTGATCTGTTTCTGATCGAGACCGAAGAGCTTGGAGCGATGCTTCACGAAAAGCTGAACTTCCTGGAAGGAGCCCGCGTCGAACAGGAGACTGAGCCTTTCGCGGGCCGTCATTTTTCCGAGCTCGTGCTGCTTCTTGACCATGGCGTCACCTCCCATGGCCATCAGCGCCTCCCGTCTCTTTTCAAGATCTTTTATTCTGTCTTCCGTGATTCCCATATCTCTCACCCCTGATGTGTTGTCGGCATGGTTCTTAAAATCGCGACCAAATAGCATGTATCAAAAGTCAATGCAATAAGTAATTTGGCGGGCTTTTTCATCCTTGACGAATCCCTCCCGGGCGTTATATAGATCGAGGGGCCGAAAAAGCGTAAATGGCCGTATTTATAGGGTCTTGCGGTTTTAGAGGTCGCGGGCATCTCCGGGAAATACGGAAGACGAGAGGGCAGGAATCGCAAGGGCCGCAGTCCCCCGTGACGGGTCGGTTATAAAGGCGCCAAAAGGAGGAGCCATGAGATATATAGATGAAATGGATTTAAAAGGGAAGAGGGTTCTTTGCCGGTTCGATTTCAACGTGCCGCTCGACGCCGACCTCAATATCGTGGACGACATGCGGATCCGGGCGGCGCTTCCGACGATCAACTATGCCCTCGACGAAAACGCCAAGGTCATCATCATGTCCCACCTCGGACGCCCCAAGGGGAAGCGGGTGGAACGGATGAGCCTCGCCCCCGTCGCCAAGAGGCTCTCGAGGCTCCTCGGGAAGAGCGTGACAATCCTCAATGACTGCGTCGGCGAGGAGGTCCGCAGGGCCGTTGCGGAGTTGAGACCGGGCTGTACCGTCATGCTGGAAAATCTCCGCTTTCACCCGGAGGAGGAGAAAAACGACGACGGGTTCGCCCGGGAACTCGCCGGCTACACCGACGTCTATATCGACGACGCCTTCGGCAACGCCCATCGGTCCCACGCATCGAACGTGGGGATCACGAAGTTCGTGAAGGAGTGCGGCGCGGGGTTCCTCATGAAGAAGGAGCTGACGTACTTCAGCAAGGCCCTCGAGAAACCCGCCCGGCCCCTGGTGGCCATCGTCGGCGGTTCCAAGGTTTCGGGAAAGCTGGAAGCGCTCGGCAACCTCATCAAGCTCGTGAACAAGATGATCATCGGCGGCGGGATGGCCTTTACGTTTCTGAAGGCCCAGGGGTTCGAGGTGGGGAAATCCCTCGTCGAGGACGATCTGCTGGACCGGGCCCGCGAGATCATGCAGGAGGCCAGGGAGCACGGTGTGAAGTTCTATCTGCCCGTGGATTGCGTGATCGCGGAAAGCATGGAGGCTGAGGCCGAGACGAAGATCGTGCCGGTGCAGGAAATCAACGCTCACTGGATGGGTCTGGACATCGGGCCCGCCACGATCACCCTCTTCACAGAGGCCCTGAACAACGCGAAGACCATCGTCTGGAACGGTCCCATGGGCGTCTTCGAACAGGATGCCTTCAGCCGCGGGACCTTCGCCCTGGCCCACAGTGTCGCCAACTCCTACGCGCTGTCCATCGTCGGCGGCGGGGACACCGATGTGGCGATCGACCGTGCCGGGGAAAGGGACAACATGTCCTACATATCGACCGGGGGCGGGGCCTTCCTGGAGCTCCTGGAGGGGAAAAAACTGCCGGCCATTCTCGCCCTCGAGAAATGCTCGGAGGGGGGAACGTAGCACGACGGGCCGCCGCGACGCCGATCGGGATTCCATCCATGAGCGTCTTGCCCTGCGAGGCGCTTCATCCATATCGGGCTCCGAGGGCCCCTGCCGTTCACGCAGAGGATCATGAGACACCTGAGGATGACCATCGAGTACGACGGCACCGGTTATAAGGGATGGCAGCGCCAGAGCGAGGGGACCACGATCCAGCAGGTGCTCGAGGAAACTCTCGGGAGGGTCACCGGCGAGAAGGTGACGATCCACGGGTCGAGCCGGACCGATGCGGGGGTCCACGCCCTGAACCAGGTGGCCCATTTCAGGACGTCGTCGACGATCCCGGAAAGAAACCTTCTCATGGGGCTGAACAGCCTTATCCCCCGGGACATCGTGATCAGGGATCTGACCGAGGCGGACGAAAGCTTCCACGCCCGCTACTCGGCGCGGAGCAAGACCTATTTCTACCGGATCTTCAACAGTGACATCCGCACGGCCCTTCACCGGAACTACTGCTGGTTCGTCTTCAAGCCCCTGGACGTCGCGGGGATGGCGGAGGCCGCGGCGGCCCTCGAGGGCGTCCACGATTTTTCGGCCTTCTGTTCGGTTCAGACGGACGTGAAAAGCCGCGTCCGGGAAATCTACGACACCCGCCTCGAGCGGGAAGGCGGATCCTTCCTGAGATTCCATATCGAGGCGAACGGGTTCCTTCGCCACATGGTCCGGACGATTGTCGGGACGCTCGTCGACGTCGGAAAGGGGAAGCTCACCCCGGCGGACTTTCGCGAGATCCTCGAATCCAGGGACAGAAAAAGGGCCGGCGTCACGGCGCCGCCCCAGGGCCTTTTCCTGTCGGAGGTAAAGTACGAATGAAAATCCTGGTGCTGGGCAGCAAAGGACAGCTGGGGACGGAACTCCTGGAGGTTCTCGCTCCCGTTCACGCCGTCCGGGGGGTCGATATCGATGATTTCGACCTGACCTCCTTTTCGGACTGCCGGGAGACCGTCGCGGCGTCCGATCCCGATGTCGTCGTGAACGCCGCCGCCTATACCGATGTCGACGGGTGTGAGACGGCGGGGGACCTCTGTTTTGCCGTCAATGCCGAGGGCGTCGGGCACATGGCGAGGGTCTGCGGTGAGCGGGGCATCAAGCTCGTCCATTTTTCCACGGACTACGTCTTCGACGGCACCAAGGGCAGGCCCTACGTCGAGGAGGACCTGTGCAACCCCATCAACGTCTACGGCCGTTCCAAGCTGCAGGGGGAGATCTATCTGAAGGAGTACGCCGGGCACTATCTTCTCATCCGGACAGCCTGGCTCTACGGCAGAACGGGAAGAAACTTTGTCCGGACCGTCGCGGACAAGGCCCTGCATGAGAAAAAACTGCAGGTGGTGAACGACCAGATCGGCTCGCCCACCTGCAGCCTCGATCTCGCCCTGGCGGTGAAGCTGCTCCTCGAGGGAGGGCACTCGGGCGTCTTTCACGTGACCAACCGGGGACGGTGCAGCTGGTACGAATTCGCGTTGAAGATCGTCCAGTTTGCCGGGATTCCGGACGTGCAGATCGAGGCCATCGACTCCGGCATGCTGCGGAGAAAGGCCCTGAGGCCCGCCTATTCCGTTTTGAGCTGCCGGAAGTTCGTCCGTGAGACGGGAAGAACGACCCGCCACTGGCAGGTTGCCCTGAAAGACTTTCTGGAGAAGACCTGGCGGAGAACAGACGTTCCGAAACCGGAAGGCGGCTGATCCGCCGGTTGACGCGAGGCCGGCTGTGAGTGAAAAAATCATCATCCTGTCCGAGGAGCTGACCCACAAGATCGCCGCGGGAGAGGTCATCGAGAGGCCCGCCTCGATCGTGAAGGAACTCCTGGAGAACGCCCTCGACGCCGGCGCGACGGAAATCACCGTGGAACTCAAGAAGGGCGGGAAGGAATCCATCCGCGTGATGGACAACGGTGAGGGGATGAGCCGCAAGGACGCCTCCGCGGCCTTCAGCCGTCATGCCACGAGCAAGATTTCCAGTTTCGACGATCTCTACCGGGTCCGGTCCTTCGGTTTCCGGGGCGAGGCCCTCCCGAGCATCGCGGCCGTCTCGAGGGTGGAGCTCCTGACGAGGCTCGGGGAGTCCCCATCGGGAACCCGCGTGGTCGTCGAGGCGGGCAGGACGAAGACCGTCGGGGATGTCGGCTGTCCTGCCGGTACGTCCGTTTCGGTCAGCCGGATATTCGAAAACGTCCCCGTCCGGAAGAAATTCCTCAAGCAGGACGCCACCGAGCAGGGGCACTGCGTCGACGTCATCACGCGGATCGCCCTGGCCCATCCCGGCGTGCGCTTCTCCGTTCTTTCCGCCGGAAAACGCCTGCTCGATGTCCCCGCAACGGGAGACCCCCGGGACCGGATGGTCTTCCTCCTGGGCCCGGATCTGAGGGGGCACATGACTTTCGTGACAAAGGAGAAAAAGGGCATGGCCCTCACGGGATTCGTTTCCTCGACGGAACTGACCCGCGCGAACTCGCGGAACATGTTTTTCTATGTCAACCGGCGCTATGTTCGGGACCCCGTTTTGAGCCACGCCGTCATGAGCGCCTACCGGGGGTCCATCGAAAGCAAACGCTATCCCGTTGTCCTCCTCTTTCTCGACATGCCGCCCGAGGAGGTCGATGTCAACATTCATCCGACGAAGATGGAGATACGTTTCCGGAGCCCCAACGAGGTCCACGACACGGTGATCGAGGCCGTCGCGGAGTCGCTGGCGGGGATCACCCCGCGGCAAAAAGCGGGTGAGGCCGTGACCGGCGCACCGGAAGGGGAAACGGCGGAGAAATACAGGGCCGGTGTTTCCGAGGCCATTAAGCGTTACCGCCTGTCCACCGGCAGGGACCGGCCGATGTTCAGGTCCTTCCGGGAAGAAGAGGGGACAGCCGGGGCGAAGGGTGCCGCTCCCATGGCGGAGCTCTTCGATGAGTCGGACGGAGCCGAAAACGGTATTCCCTTCACGGCCCTGCGCTATGTGGGGCAGGCAGGCGGGACCTATCTTTTCTTCGAGTACGAGGGAGGCGTTGTCGTCATCGATCAGCACGCGGCCCATGAAAGGGTCCTCTTCGAGGAACTGAAAAAGAGCGCCTCCGGCGCAAACCCGCTCTCGCAGCGGCTTCTTTTGCCTGAAGTGGTTTCTTTTCCGCCCCGGGACTATGCCGGCATCGCGGCCTGCCTGGAGACGCTCCAGGGGGCCGGCTTCGAGGCGGAACCTTTCGGAGGTGATGCCGTCGTCGTCAAAGCCGTTCCCGTCCTTCTTTCCCGTGTTCACCCCGGCGTGCTGCTCAGGGATCTCGCCGATGAGATGTCCGAATGGGGGAAGCCGCGGGCCCTCAAGGACCTCAAGGAGCGGGTGCTCATGTTCATGGCCTGCCGCGGGGCCGTCAAGGCAAGCCAGGCGCTCTCCCTGCCGGAGGTCGAGGAACTCCTGAGGAAGCTGGACGATGTCCCCTTCGCGTCGAGCTGCCCCCACGGAAGACCTGTGTTCACCCAGATCACGTTCCAGGAACTGGAGAAGCTGTTCAGACGGACATAGGAAGCCGTGTCAGGAGAAACTCTGAGGCCGAAAATAGTCATCATCCTCGGGCCCACCGGTACCGGTAAAACCGATCTTTCGCTGACCCTCGCCCCGGAACTCAACGCCGAGATCATCAGCGCTGATTCCATGCAGGTGTACCGCTTCATGGACATCGGCACGGCGAAACCCTCGCCGGAGGAACGGAAACGGGTGAGGCACCACCTCATCGACGTGGTGAACCCCGACGAGGACTTCAACGCCGCACTCTTCGCCGAAAAGGCGGGCGCCGTCATCGAACGCCTTCATCGGGAGGGCAGGGCGGTCCTCGTCGTGGGCGGAACGGGCCTCTATATCCGGGCCCTGACGGGGGGGCTGATCGAGGGGCCCGGTCCCGACCGGGAGCTTCGCCGCCGCTTGAGGGGAGAGCTGGAAAAATTCGGTGCGGCCCATCTGCACGAACGGCTGAAAGAACGCGACAGGGCGGCCGCCTCCCGCATCGGGGTGAACGACGCCGTGAGGATCATCCGGGCGCTGGAGGTCATCGAGGGTGGCGGGGGGTCCATCAGCGAAAGGCAGAAGGCCCACCGTTTCCGGGAAAGGCGTTACGATTTTCTGAAAATCGGCCTTCAACTGCCCCGGCAGGAACTCTACGACAGGATCAACAGGCGCTGCGAGGAGATGGTCGAACGGGGGCTCGCGGACGAGGTCCAGCGTCTCCTGAATGAAGGCTACGGGGAAGAGACGCCGGCTCTCCAGTCCCTGGGCTACAGGCACATCGTCGGTTACCTGCGGGGCCGGTTCACCCTCGAGGAGGCCCTGCGCCTCATGCAGAGGGACACGAGAAACTTCGCGAAGCGGCAGATCACCTGGTTCAAGGCGGAGAAGGACATTGAGTGGTTCAACCCGGAGGCCCGGGAAAACCTTCTTGCCCGGGCCGGGGCGTTTCTCCGCCGCCGGTCCCGACCATGAATTTCCTTGACTTGTTCGGAGTATAAAGATAAAGAATCGTCGATTGCCTTTGAAAAATGGGGGTTTAGGAGGGAATCCCCGGTCCGTCCTTTTCGCAATCACTCTCTCCCCGCCGGCGCGGGGGTCGTCATAAGCAAAAAGGGTCCCTATCCGGATTGAAGATAACCGTTCCCGGCGGCTGCGCGGAAGTCGATGCGGGCGCAGGCAGCCCGACGCGGAGGTCTCGAAAAAAAATCGATGGAGATGCCCCATGGAAGACAGAATGCCCCCGAAAACGTTCGAACCGGCCGAGGTCGAAAAGAAGTGGTACCAGATGTGGCTCGAACGCCGCTATTTTCATGCCGAGGCTGAGAGCGCCAGGAAACCCTTCTGCATCGTGATTCCCCCGCCCAACGTCACGGGCATGCTGCACATGGGACATGCCCTCAACAACACCCTGCAGGACGTCATGACGAGGTTCAGGCGCATGCAGGGGTATAACACGCTGTGGATGCCCGGGACGGATCACGCCGGGATCGCGACGCAGAACGTGGTGGAGCAGGAACTCGCCAAGCAGGGTGTGACCCGGCACGACCTGGGCCGGGAGAAGTTCGTCGAGCGCGTCTGGCAGTGGAAGGAGAAATACGGGAACGTCATTTTAAACCAGCTCCAGAGGCTGGGCTGTTCCTGCGACTGGGAGAGGGAGCGCTTTACCATGGACCCGGGCTGCTCGCAGGCCGTCCGCGAGACCTTCGTGAGGCTCTACCACGACGGGCTTATCTACCGGGGCGACTACATCGTCAACTGGTGCCCCCGGTGTCACACGGCCATATCGGACCTCGAGGTGGAGTTTGAGGAGGAAGCCGGGGCCCTGTGGGACATCCGCTACCCCTACGTGGACGGGACAGGGGAAATCGTCGTCGCCACGACACGCCCCGAGACAATGCTCGGCGACACGGCCGTCGCCGTCAACCCCAAAGACAAACGCTACAAGGACGTGATCGGCAAAAAGGTCATCCTGCCGCTCGTCAACCGGGAGATCCCGATCATCGCCGATGACTACGTGACCATGGATTTCGGCTCCGGTGCCGTGAAGATCACCCCCGCCTGCGACCCCGCCGACTTCGAAATCTCGAAGCGGCACAACCTGGAGGTGATCAAGATCATGGACGGAAGCGCCGTCATCAACGAAAACGGCGGCCGCTACCAGGGCCAGGACCGTTACGTGGCGAGGGACAATGTCTTGAAGGACCTCGAGAGGGGCGGGTATCTCGTCCGCAAGGAACCCTACACGCACAACGTCGGGAAATGCTACCGCTGCAAGACCGACATCGAGCCCTTCGTGTCCACCCAGTGGTTCGTGAACACGAAACCGCTCGCCAAGATGGCCTCCGCGGCGGTGATCAAGGGACAGACGAAGATTGTCCCCAAGATGTGGGAGGGGACCTACTTCGACTGGCTCGACAACATCCGCGACTGGTGCATCTCCCGTCAGATCTGGTGGGGTCACCGCATCCCCGTCTGGTATTGCGACGACTGCGGGGAGATCATCGTTGCGTCGGAGGACCCGGCGAAATGCACGAAGTGCAAGGGGGCCAAGCTCCGGCAGGAGGAGGACGTGCTCGACACCTGGTTCAGTTCGGCCCTCTGGCCCTTCTCCACACTCGGCTGGCCCGAGAAGACCCGGGAACTCAAGACCTTCTATCCGACGACCCTGCTGGTGACGGGGTTCGACATTCTCTTTTTCTGGGTGGCCCGGATGATGATGATGGGGCTTTACTGCATGAAGGACGTCCCCTTCACCGACGTCTACCTTCACGCCCTCGTACGGGACGAGCACGGCGACAAGATGAGCAAGTCCAAGGGGAACATCATCGACCCCCTCGAGATGATCGACAAGTTCGGCTGCGACGCCTTCCGGTTCACCCTGGCGGCTTTCACGGCTCAGGGAAGGGACATTCGCATGTCGGAGCAGCGGATCGAGGGCTACAAGCACTTCGTGACGAAGATCTGGAATGCCGCGAGGCTCTGCCTCATGAACACCGAGGATTTCCCCGGCGGCGATCTCCGCCTGAAGAGGGAAGATTACTCCCTCTGCGACCGCTGGATCCTGGCGCGGCTCAACCGGGCCGTCGCAGAGACCACGGAGGCGCTCGAGGCATACCATTTCAACGACGCCTGCGGCGTGATCTACTCCTTCATATGGCACGAGTTCTGTGACTGGTACCTGGAGCTCATCAAGCCGGCCCTCTACAGCAGGGAGAACCCGAAGAAGAGGCTCGCCGCTCAGGAAACGATGCTCCGGGTGCTCCGGACGGCCGTACAGCTCCTCCATCCCTTCATGCCTTTCGTGACGGAGGAGATCTGGCACCGGGTCGTCCGGGACGGAAGCTCCGTCATGGTCGGCGCCTTCCCCGTGGAGGATCCGGCCCTGAGGGATGAGCCGGCCGAAAAGGAAATGGGGATGATCATCGACGTGGTGGGCATCATCCGGAACATCCGGGGCGAGAAAGGCCTTTCGCCGTCGAAGAAGCTGAAGGTCCTTCTGTCCGTTTCCGACCCGTCGCTCATCCCGCTTCTCGAGGACGGCAGGGATTTCGTTTTGAACATGGCAAGACTCGAGGACCTGAAGATCGCGGGCCCCGTGGAGGATCCCAGGGGGGCCGCCACGGGGGTGGCCGGGCCGGTGAAGGTCTTTGTCCTCCTCGAGGGGGAGATCGACCGGGCCGGTGAAAAGGCGCGGCTCGAAAAGGAGATCGCACGGCTGGAGAAGGATCTTGCCGCCGTGACGAAGAAACTCGAAAACAGGGATTTCAGGGCGAAGGCGGCCGAGGCGGTCATCCGGAAAGAGGAAGACAAGAACCGGGACATCCGGGAAAAGCTCGCCATCCTCCAGACGGCCCTGAAGAAACTGGGATAAGGCGCCTGGAAGGGACGACCGGGACGGGGATCATGCTGTTGTCTCAACGGGAAAGGATCAGGCAGATCATCCGGGCGGCACTGGAGGAGGACATCGGCTCGGGCGATGTGACCACCGACGCCGCGCTCACCGGGGAAGAGACAGGCCGTGCCCGGGCACTCGTGAAGCAGGACACCGTGATCGCGGGAGGCGAGGTCTTCCGGGAGGTCTTTCTCACCCACGACCCGGCTCTGGAAGTCGTCCTGTTCAGGAGAGACGGCGAGACGGCGCAAGCCGGAGAGGTCGTGGCGGAGGTTTCGGGGAGGTTGAAGAGCATCCTCACGGCCGAGAGAGTGGCCCTGAACCTCTTCCAGAGGATGTGCGGGATCGCCGCCCAGACCCGCCGGTATGCGGAGGAGACGAAAGGGACGAAGGCGAAGATCCTCGATACGAGAAAAACCATGCCGGGCCTTCGGATCCTCGATAAGTACGCCGTCACGGTGGGAGGGGGGTGCAACCACCGGATCGGTCTCTACGACGGGATTCTGATCAAGGACAATCACATCAGCGCCGCGGGCGGCATCACCGCGGCCGTCAGGCGGGTTACGGGCCACGCGCCTCTGCTGGTCAGGGTGGAAGTGGAGGTCAAGAACCTGGAAGAAGTCCGGGAAGCCCTGTCCGCCGGCGCCCATGTGATCATGCTGGACAACATGGGCCGGGAGGACATGAAGAAAGCCGTCGATCTCATCGCCGGCCGCGCCCTCGTCGAGGCCTCCGGCAACGTTACGCTGGAACGGGTCAGGGAAATCGCACAGACGGGGGTGGACTTCATATCGACGGGCGCCGTCACGCACTCCGTTGCCGCGGCGGACATCTCCCTGCAGGTGCAGTCATGGCATCGGCGGTCCGGAGGGACCGCTGAGGAATAACCCGCAATCCAGTCCGCTCCGCTTTCCCCAACACCGGAACAAAGATCCATGATCGATGAAAAAAAACTGCAGGAGGGCCTCTCGGGCGGGCTCATCGGGCGGAGCGTCATCCGCCTCGAGACGGTGGGCTCGACCAACGAACACGCCTTCGGGCTTGCCCTGCAGGGGGCACCCGAAGGCACGGCGGTCCTGGCCGACGAGCAGACGAAGGGCCGGGGCCGGCTGCGGCGAACCTGGCATTCACCGCCGGGGCGGAACATTTACACCTCCATTGTCCTCAGGCCGCCCTTCAGCGCCGCCCTGGCACCCCGCATCACGCTGACGGCGGGTGTCGCCGTGGCCGACTGCCTCGGGCAGTGCGGCTTGAAGGACCTTTCGCTCAAGTGGCCCAACGATGTCCATGTCGGCGGCCGGAAAGTCTGCGGGATTCTCACGGAGATGAAGTCTCAAGGGGGTCGGGTGGATTTCGTCATCGTCGGCATCGGCCTGAACGTGAACATGCGACCTGAGGATTTCGACCCGGAGATCCGCGAAAGGGCGACCTCCATCCTGGAAGCGACGGGGACTTTCACCTCCCGCCAGGGTCTGGCCGCTGAGTTGTATCGCAGCCTCGAGAAATGGTATAAGACGCTCCTGGCGGAGGGGTTTTCGCCGGTGCGGGAGTGGTGGCTCGCCTGTGCCGGAATTCTGGGGAAAACGATCCGCACGGGGCCGGGGGAGGACGCGATGCAGGGGGAGGTCCTCGGCGTGGATGAGGACGGGGCCCTGCTCATCGCGGACGATCGGGGACTCCGGCGACGGGTCATAGCGGGGGACATCGTCATCGAAAGGGATTAGCCATGCTTCTGGTGATCGACGTCGGGAACAGCAATACAGTGGTGGGGGTGTTTGACGGGGAGAAACTCGTCCAGAACTGGCGTGTCCGGACGGTCGCCAACCATACGGTGGACGAATACGGGATGCTCATCTACAGTCTCTACAAATCCTCGAAGATCAGCGCCAAGTCCATTCGGGACATCATCATCTCCTGCGTCGTGCCGCCCATGCTCAACATCCTCGAGCCCCTCTGCGAGAAGTATTTCCACATCAAGCCGCTCATCGTTGAGCCGGGGATCAAGACGGGGATGCCGATTCACTATGACAACCCGAGGGAGGTGGGCGCCGACCGGATCGTCAATGCCGTGGCCGCCTTCGAAAAATACAGGACGGACCTCATCATCGTCGATTTCGGGACCGCCACGACCTTTGATTACGTGTCGGCCAAGGGTGAATACATGGGGGGGTGCATCGCGCCGGGGATCGTCATCTCGAGCGAGGCCCTCTTCGAAAAGGCCTCAAAGCTTCCCCGCGTTGAAATCAAGAAGCCGAAGACCCTCATCGCGAAGGACACGATCTCGAGCATGCAGGCCGGCATCATCTTCGGCTATGCCGGGCTCGTGGACGGTATCGTGGGACGGATGAAAGCGGAAGCGCAATCGAACCCGAAGGTCGTCGCCACGGGGGGGCTTGCCTCCGTCATCGCCGCTGAAACAGAATTCATCGATATCGTGGACGAAAACCTGACTCTGGAAGGGCTGCGGCTCATCTACCTGAAGAACAAACAGCCCTGACGGCCTCCCCGCGGCTCTTCGCCTGCTCACTTGTCCACGTGGGCGATGGTGCAGCGAACGACGCTGACGAGCTTTCCATCCTCCCGGGTGACTTCAATTGCCCACACCGAAGTTCTGCGGCCGACGAAGCAGGGTCTCGCCGTGGCCGTGACGAGCCCCCGGCCGGCCCCTCGGACATGGTTGGCGTTCACCTCCAGGCCGACGACCCTCTGTCTTTCTCGGTCGATGTTCAAGGTGGCGCCGACCCCCGCCGCCGTTTCGGCCAGCATCACCGACGCTCCGCCGTGAATGTCCCCGTTATACTGGCAGGTCCGTTCATTGACCGGCATCGTGAGGACAATTCTGTCTTTCCTCATTTCCCTGAGTTCCACGCCGAGAAACTCCAGTATCGTGCCCGTGCGCCTGAATGGAAATTCCATTTTTTTACCTCCGCCGTCCGTCGACTTTCCCCGAATCCGGTCAGGGCACTATAGGAACAGAGTGCAGCCCCTGTCAAGAGAGCGCTTCGATCCCGTGATTTTTAAAACGTTTTTTATGAAAGGACCCCTAAAGTCGGCCGGTCGAGCGCCCGATAATATATGTGGACGCGGGTGTGTCCCGCGGGAAATCACCGGTTCAGGGTGGAGAGGCATCGTGGATCAGGTCAAAGTGATCGTCAGGTATGCCGATGGGCGGGTCGCGAAGGGGTTCACCGGGGACTTCTTTCCCAACAAGGACCGTTTCCACCTGCAGATGCTCGGCGCCCCCTCCGGCAACGGCCTGGAGCTCATCCTCCTCAAGGACCTGAAAGCACTTTTCTTTGTCAAAGATTTCGGCGGTGACTCTTCCTACAAAGAGAGAAAGGCCTTCCTGGAAGGGGAAAGGGTACAGGGGCGCAAGGTGGAGGTCTCCTTCAAGGACGGCGAAAAACTTGTGGGGACCACGCTGGGCTACGACCCGCAGCGGCCGGGTTTCTTCTTCGTCCCCGTTGACGGCAAGAGTAACAACATACGGGTCTTTGCCGTTCAATCGGCCGTCGATTCCGTCCATTACCTCTGAAATATATCCTGGAAAAACAATAAGTTGAAGAAAACGGGGTCTTCCTCATCCTCAATGGAGACCCGCCTTTCGACTCCAGTCCTCGAGGTCCGCAAGGGCCCTTTCGGCATAATGCGCCCCCCTGCTTCTTTTCCCCACTTTCCCCGGGAGAGGCTCGAAGAGCCCGAAGTTGACGTTCATGGGCTGGAAGTTCTCCGGGTCTGAACCGGTCACATGCCGGAGCAGGGCGCCCAGACCCGTCGTTGCCGGAGGAGGGTTGAATTCCTTCCCCGCAAGGCGACATCCGATACTGATGCCGGCGAGAAGACCCATGGCGGCCGACTCGATGTAGCCCTCGACACCGATGATCTGGCCGGCGAAATAGATGTTCCCCTGTGTCCGAAGACAGAGCGTCTTTTCGAGGAGCGCCGGAGAGTTGATGTAGGTGTTCCTGTGAACGCTCCCGAAACGGAGGAAATCGGCCCGCTCGAGGCCCGGGATCATGCGGAAGATGCGGGCCTGTTCCGGCCAGGCGAGCTTGGTCTGGAAACCTACAAGGTTGTAGGCCCTGCAGTCGCGGTTTTCAGGGCGGAGCTGGACGACGGCGTGAGGTTTCTTCCCCGTCGCGGGGTCGACGAGGCCCACGGGCTTCATGGGGCCGAAGCGCAGCGTCTCGGCGCCCCGCGAGGCCATCACCTCGACGGGAAGGCACCCCTCGAAGAATTTCGCGTCTTCAAAATCCCGCAGGGGCACCTGACGACCCCCGAGGAGAGCCCTGTGAAAGCGCTCGTACTCGCCGGCCGTGAGGGGGCAGTTGAGGTAGTCCCCTTCGCCTTCCCGGTACCTTGAGGCCCGGAAGGTTTTTTTGAGGTCGATCGTCGCGGCGTCGACGATGGGGGAGATGGCGTCGTAGAAGTAGAGATAGCCGCTTCCCGTGAGCCCTGTGATCTTCTCGGCCAGGGCATCGGAGGTGAGCGGTCCCGAGGCGATGAGGACGATCTCGCCTTCCGGGATTTCTCTGACCTCGCCGCGGACCACTGTCAGGTCTTGATGGTTGAGGAGGGTTTCCTCGACGCGGGCCGAGAACTGATCCCGGTCGACGGCCAGAGCCTTTCCCGCCGGGATGGCGGCGGCATCGGCCGCCTCGATGACGACGGACCTGAGGCGGCGCATCTCCTCCTTGAGAAGTCCGGCGGCGGTTGAAATCTCCGCGGAACGAAAGGAGTTGCTGCACACGAGTTCGGCAAGGGTCGGGGATTTGTGGGCCGGCGAAAGCCGCAGGGGCCTCATCTCGTGGAGGGTGACGTGGACGCCCCCTGAAAGGAGCTGCCGGGCCGCCTCGCAGCCGGCCAGGCCGCCGCCGATGATCGTCACTTTACCACCCTGCATGGCGATTCCGTCTCCGGACGACGGGCGGCCTCCAGGGGCTCTGAAGCCGTCAGCGGAAGTTTCGGTTCAGACGGGGTGAGCCGCGAGCCGGGTTATTCCTGGGCCTGTCTGTAGCCGCACTCCTTGTCGATGCAGGCCTTCACGCGCCCTTTGTTCCGGCTGTATTTTTCCACCAGAAAGGGTGCGCCGCAGGCCGGACAGGGCTCGGGGATGGGACGGTCCCAGGTGGCGAATTTGCATTTCGGGTAGTTCGAACAGCCGAAGAAGGCCTTGCCTTTTTTCGTCCGCTTCTCGGTGATATCCCCGCCGCAGCCCTTCTCGGGACAGGAAACCCCGAGGCTGATGGCAGCGGTCGACTTGCATTCAGGGTACCCGGAGCAGCCGAGGAACCGGCCGAAACGGCCCTCCTTGACGACCATGGGCTTCCCGCACTTCTCGCAGACCATATCCGTTTTTTCCGTCTCCGTCTGTACGATCTTCCCGTTTTCGTCCTCGGTGAAGTTGCTCGTGTTCTTGCACTTCGGGTAGTTGGAGCAGGCGATGAACTGGCCCTTTCGACCCCATTTGATCACCATGGGGCTCCCGCACTTGTCGCAGACGATGTCCGTGGGGATTTCTTCCTTCTTCACGTTCCTCATCTGCTTCCTGGCCTTCTCCAGGTCCTTCTCGAAGGGGACGTAGAACTCCTTCAGGGTGGCCAGCCGCTCGAGGGTCCCCTCTTCGATCCGGTCCAGCTGGTTTTCCATCATCGCCGTGAATTCCACATCCAGGATCTTGGGGAAATTCTTCACGAGCTGTTCGTTGACCAGCGTGCCGAGTTCCGTCGGGAAAAGGCGCCCGTTCTCCAGCCTGACGTATTCCCGGTCCTGGATGGTGCTCAGGATCGCCGCATAGGTGCTCGGCCTGCCGATGCCTTTCTCCTCCAGTTCCTTCACGAGCGTCGCCTCGGAGAAACGGGGCGGAGGCTGGGTGAAGTGCTGCTCCGGGGTGAGGGAGAGGAGCTTGAGCAACTCCTTCTCCGTCACTTCGGGCAGTGTCTTGCCGATGCCGTTCTCGTCGTCGTTGTCCTTGCCCTCGGTGTAGACGATCGTGAAGCCGGCAAATTTCATGACCGAGCCCTGGGCGCGGAAAAGGCAGCTTCCGGCCGTGATGTCGATGGTGGTCTGGTCGAATACGGCGGGGTTCATCTGGCAGGCCACGAAACGGTTCCAGATGAGCTGGTAGAGCCGGAATTCATCGTTGCCCAGGTATTTCCTGATGTCCGACGGCCTGTAGGCGAGCGACGCCGGGCGGATCGCCTCGTGGGCGTCCTGGGTGCGTCCGGACTTCGCGAAAAATCTCGCTTTGGGGGGCAGGTAATCCTTGCCGTAGTTGTCGTCGATGAATTTCCTTGCATCCCTGAGGGCCTCGTCGGCGATCCGCACCGAGTCCGTGCGCATGTAGGTGATGAGACCCACGGGGCCTTCCTTGCCGAGTTCGATGCCCTCGTAGAGCTTCTGGGCGATGCGCATGGTCTTCTTGGGGGAAAACCGGAACCACCGGGCCGCCTCCTGCTGGAGCTTGCTTGTCGTGAAGGGCGGGGGAGGGGATTTCCGGGTCTCCTTTTTCTCGATGGCGGAGACGATGAAGGGGACGGCGTCGAGCTTCCGGAGGATGTCCCGGCTCTGCGCCTCGTTCAGGATCTTCGCCTTTTTCCCGGCGATCCTGACGAGCCTGGCCTCGAAGGGCGGCGGGTTCTTGCCCTCGAGCAGGGCCGTGATCGTCCAGTACTCCTCTTTGACGAAATTACGGATCTCCTCTTCCCTTTCGCAGATGAGCCGCACCGCCACGGACTGAACACGCCCCGCGCTCAGTCCCCGCCGGACCTTGTCCCAGAGGATGGGGCTGATCTGGTATCCCACCAGCCGGTCGAGGATGCGCCGCGTCTGCTGGGCTTCGTACTTGTTGGCATCCAGTTCCTGCGGTTGCCGGATGGCCTGGAGCATCGTGTTTCGCGTCAGGTCGTTGAAGAGGACGCGGTAGAACTTCTTTTTCCCGTCGATCAACTCGGCGATGTGCCAGGCGATGGCCTCGCCCTCCCGGTCCGGGTCCGGCGCCAGGTAGATGACCTTGGCCTTCTCCGCGGCCTTTTTCAGCTCCGAGATCACCTTTTTCTTTGCTTCGATGACTTTATAGGTGGGCTCGAAGTTGTTTTCGAGATCGATGCCGAGCTTGCTCTTGGGCAGGTCCTTGATGTGGCCGACGGAAGCGCGGACGTCGTAATCGGATCCAAAGTATTTCTTTATGGTTTTGACCTTGGTCGGTGATTCGACAATGATTAGTGCGTCAGACATCCCTGTCCTTTCTGACGAAGCCTCTCCCCGGCCGCTGCTCGATAAGACCCGTCAGCTCCAGGGACAGAAGAATTTTCATGACATCCTGTGCCCGAAACCCCGTCGCCGCGATCAGGCTGTCCGCATCGAGGGGTTTCGCCGATAGCATCCTGAGAACTTTTATGTGATCTTCGTCGAGGGCCCTCTCGGGCGCCTCCTTTTTTACGCCTTTTCCACGGCGGGCCGATCGGGACCCTTCCTTCTCCAGCCGTTTCCGCCCGGCCTGATCGATCTGGGGGGTGATCTCCTCCAGGATGTCGTGGACACCCGCGATGAGTTTCGCGCCCTGGCGGATCAACTTGTTCGTGCCCCGGGAACCCGCGGCATCGATGCTGCCGGGCACGGCGAAGACTTCTCTTCCCTGTTCGAGGGCGAGCCGTGCGGTGATGAGCGACCCGCTCCTGTCACCGGCCTCCACGACGACCACGCCGAGGGACATGCCGCTGATGATCCGGTTCCGGGCCGGAAAGTTCGGTGCGTTCGGCGGCGTTTCGAAGGGGAACTCCGAAACCAGAGCGCCCTGCGCCGACAGCCGCTCGTAGAGTTCGCGATTCTCCGGCGGGTAGATCACGTCGATCCCCGAACCCAGAACCGCGATGGTTCTCCCCCTGGCCATCAGGGCGCCCCGGTGGGCCGCGGTGTCGATCCCGCGGGCGAGGCCGCTTACGACGGTGATCCCCTGGAACGCCAGTTCGCGGCTCAGACGCTCCGTTGTGTACATCCCGTATGTGCTCGCCCTTCTCGAACCGACGACTGCGATATTGACATCGTCCTGCCGCAGCGTTCCCCGGACATAGAGCACGGCGGGGTAATCATAGATGTTCAGAAGGTGCCGGGGGTAGAGGGCGTCTTTCGCCGTGATGATCGACACCTTCCGCTTCGCCGCTTGATCCAGTTCCCGGTCGACGCGCTGCCAGTCCTTGAAGGACAGGATGCGCTTCGCCGTCCGATCGCCGATGCCCTGGACATTCTTCAGATCCCCCGGCCCGGCCCGGAACACGGCCGCCGCCGTGCCGAAGGCCGAGAGGAGGTTCCGAATGCCGAGGTTCCCCACGCCTTCCGTGAATTTCAAGGCCAGCCAGTATCGAAGATCATGATCCGTCATGGTGTCCTCGGTCCAATAGGTTTCCGGCGTGTCCGAGGAATGATCATCGGAAGCAGGGGAAAAAACTTGATTCAAAGGGCAATAACCGGCACCGGCTTTTTTAAAGCGGCGACAATATATCGGAACGTCCCGCGATGTCAAGCGCTTTGGTGAAAAAATGTTTTCCTTGTCTCTTTCGCGGGGATTGGATAAATTGAATCGAGGAGTTGCAAAGCGATGGTTTCTTCCTTTTCCCGGAATGTTTTTTGTCTCATGATCTTGATTGCGGCCGTGGCCTGCGTGCCGGCCGTCCGGTATCCCGAGCCCGTCAAACCGCCGCCCGTGGCGGCGGCTGAGCCCGAGCGGCCGCCCGAGGGTGAGAAAGCGAAGCCGCCCCGGGAGAGGGCCGCCGTTCCACCCCCTGGGGATGTGAAGGTCCGTGCGGGGGGAGAAGCGGAAAAGGAGTATCCCCCGGCGCCGGGGAAAGCGAAGGAGGTGACCCGGACCCCCTTCAAGGTGACTCCCCGGGGAATCGATTTCGGCAGCATCGGTCCCGGCGCGGACAGGGAAGGCCGGTTCAAGCTCGAGTATTCAGGGACGGATTTTGTCGACTGGACGCTGGAAGGTCTTTTCGACTGGGAGATGTCGCGGGATGAGAGACTCGAGGGAATGGCGGACAGGCGGGGCGCCGCGGTGAACCTGCGGGTGAGGTGCGCGAAGAGCACCGCCGATCCATCCGGGGATGACGGTAAAAACTACAGGGTGCAACTGACTTTCGAACACGAGGGGAAGAGCCTTTCGTACGGGAAGAACCTTTCGCCCGGTTACTATGGCGAGAAGATCCTCTTCGTCACCCCTGCGGGCGAGGAAGCCGTTTCGATCATGTTCCGGGTCGTCCCGAAGGCCACGGGGCCGATGTTCGCGATAGACCCCGCGGCGGTCGACTTCGGGGAGGTTGAGGCCGGTCAGAGACTGGCGAAGAGGATCAAAGTCATGAACAGGGGCACGGGGACGCTCCGCTGGAATGCAGGGGTGATGCCGGCCCTGAGGGGCAGAGGCGCTGCGCCCGCCTCGCGGGGCGCAACCATGTCACTATTAAACGAGGAGATCCGCCGGAAGGGGACCTATTTGCCTCCCGCCCATCTCAGGGATCAGCTGGAGATGACGGGGACCTGGCTCGAGGACAACGGCTATCCCCTGGCGGAGGGTTCCCCGGAAGCATTGCTGCGATACAAATTCACGGGAACGGCCCTCGACGTCATTTATCGCGAGGGGCCGGCCATGGGCGATATCAGGGTCTCCATCGATGATAGGGGCATCACGGGGTGGAGTGCTGAGGCGCCGGAGACCGGCCGCAGGGAAATCCGGGTCGCCGAAGGTCTTGCGGACGCGCCCCACAGCCTGACCCTCCAGGCGCTCGGCGGCCCCGTGGTGATCGAGGGGCTCAGAGTTCACAGCAGGAACATCAAGGCGGGGCCGGCGGGGTGGATGAGGGTCTCGCCCGATGTCGGCACCACGACACGGGAGATCGACTATGTGACGATCCGCGTGCAGACGGCCGGCATCGCGCCCGGGGTGTACGGCGAGAGTGTCTTGTTCCGCTCCGAGGACGACGAGGCCGTCGTGGATGTCACGCTGACGGTGTTGCAGGAAAGCACCGCGAAGATCATCCCGATCTACCGCTTCCTGAAAGGCTCAGACCAGCTTCTGACGGCGGCCCCCGCGGCTGAGGACGCGGTCCTCATGAAGGGGTACCGCCAGGAGGGCCTCGCCTTCAGGCTCTTCCCGCCGGGGACGCCGGGCACGACCGAATTCTACCGGTGGTTCAACGCCGACAGAAGGAGCCACTACTACGCCCCCGAACAGGACAGGAAGCCCGTTCCGGCCGGGTATGCCCGGGAGCGTCCCATCGGGAACATCGCGACCGTGAGGCTTACAGGGTCCCGGGAGCTCTACCGCTGGTACAACCCGAAGACCGGATTTTATTACTACACGACGGACGGCAGCGGCGAGGGTATCACCAAGAAGGGGTATCGTTTTGACGGCATCGCCGGCTACGTGAAGTGACCATTTTATCGGATCGAAAACGCCGGGATTTCATCTTGACAAAGGCGGTCAAAGGGGGTATTTAAGCAGGTCTTTTTACGGGCATATGTGCGCCTGTAGCTCAGCTGGATAGAGCAACGGACTTCTAATCCGTAGGTCCCGGGTTCGAATCCCTGCAGGCGCGCCAGAACAAGATGGTGGGTGTAGCTCAACTGGTTAGAGTGCCGGGTTGTGGCCCCGGAGGTTGAGGGTTCAAGTCCCTTCACTCACCCCATATTTTGCGATAGAAAGCGCCCGTAGCTCAGTTGGATAGAGTGGCAGACTTCGAATCTGTTGGCCGGAGGTTCAAGTCCTCCCGGGCGCGCCAGAATCTCCTATCCGGCACGGGCACCAGGCATTCGGGCCGCTAGCTCAGTCGGTAGAGCAGTTGACTCTTAATCAATTGGTCCGGAGTTCGAGTCTCCGGCGGCCCACCAGACATATCAGGGGTTCGGGCGAAACGCCTGAACCCCTGTTTTTATAAATGCCGACGGGCACAGCGGGCCTTTCCCGTCGATAAAATGCTCCGCGGGACGATGGAATCGCATTTGACCTCCGCCGCCCCGAAGTGGTATCGAATCAGAGAGCACCTGATGTTCTGACGCACGCCGATTCATCCGTAAAAAAATATTTCTTACACAACCGCTCAGATGAATAAGAAACTCGGGGAACTCTTGTCGAAACTATTCATGGAGGAGCCTTTTCCGGAAGGGCGTCGCTCGAAACGGGAGCAACGGTTGATCTCCATTCAAGTCGCAATCGCAGTCGCTCTTTATGCGTCGGTGGTGTACCTGATGCTCACAAACGAAAAGTTCTGGGTCAGTGTCGACCGGTACCTCGAATGGACGGGCCTGGCGTTCCCCGTCATTCGTGTTCTGATGGGGGTCTTTATGCTGATTCCCATTGTCGGCGCAGCCGTCGTGTACATCTGTATAAAAGTGAGGACGGGGCCGGGGGGGAAGACGGCATGAAGAGGGCCGCATTCGGTCTGCCGGCGGTTTAGTGCCGTCGGCCTTTTCAACGAACGGGGAAGGATCCTTTGCAGCCGCCCTGAACCGGGAATGGCTCTTTTTTTGGGGGCCTGTATGAGTTGGCGACCGGAATCCCGCCTTCTATGAGGCTGCGTTTCGGTCTTTTGGATTACGGCCGGCTAATACTTTCTTCGTATTTTTTCGTAATCCCGCCTTCATTCCGTCTTCCCTCCTTGACATTTCTCCGGGGGATGGGAAAAATACTCGTAGCAGTTCGGAGGGTAAAATGAAAAAAGTGAAGAAAATAATGGGAGGCACCGCCTGTGTTTTAATGGCCATGTTTCTGGTGGTGTTTCCTGTACAGGCCTACATCCGTTATTTTGACCTGAGGGATCCCGTAGGCGACCTCATCTCATTATTGCTCGTCGGTCCCGCTCTTGCCATTGCCGCGGGGATCGTGCGGAAAATGAAAACGGGCTGACAACCCTCCACAGGCGAGAAGAACGGCAGGGCCGGAAACGGCTCTGCCGTTTTTTTTCGCGCGCCGGGCAGGGCGCGCACACTTGGGGGCGGAAGTTTCCCGCGGGCCAGGTGACGGGAACCGGCGGCCGAACCGCAAGGGCTGCCGCCGCGAGGCGGGGCTCAGCAAACAAAAAGACTACACTTGTTCTATTGATTTTGTTGTTTCAAAGGCGGGTAGCGAGACGGTCCTCGCTATGCAATTTGATGACATCCCGGAAGGAGAGACGGTTTCCGTTCTTATTCCGGGTTCTTATTCCGGGGACATAATACTGATTATATTGACCTGTTGATACGAAGCTGTTAAGTTTCGGCATGGCCCGTATGTCGAGGGTTGTAGCTATCGGTTATCCCCATCACATCACTCAGCGGGGCGTCCGCTCTCTGGATATTTTTCGTAGTGATGAGGACAGAGGCGACTATTTACGTTTTGTTAAAGAAGAGACGGATCGTTTTGGTGTCAAAATTCTCTCCTGGTGTCTTATGACCAACCATGTTCATTTCATTGCGGTGCCCACGGGAAGGGAAAAGGGGACTGTCCCCTTTTCCTCCTCCAGGGGAGCGGTTGTCGTGAAGGCAAAGCCCTTGTCGGTTTGCCAGCTGTAGGTTTCCGGTTGAGCGTTTTCGAGGTGCTGGGCCGACTGACGGAAGCCATCACACGCTGTAGTTCTTTGATAAAGGCATCCAGGCCCTCGGGAAGAACCGTGAATGGGTGATCCCCTACCTGAACCTCGGTCACCTCTACTACCGGCAGGACAGGCTCGACGATGCGGAGAATATCCTCCGGGAAGGTCTGCGGGCCAGGAAGGGAAAAGGGGACTGTCCCCTTTTCCTCCGATTCACCGCCCGCGGGTGAAGATCTGATCTGCCCGTGTCATTTCAGGGATACGACAAATTTTCGCTGACGGGAACAGGAAAGGATGTTCCGTATATTCATTATAGGAAATGACAGGAGGTCTTATGAGCAAGGATGAAATCAGAAAGATGGGCATGTCCTTCGGCGCCGATGTTGTGGGCTTCGCCGCCGTGGAAGACTACAAGTCGAAAAGGGCCCCCGACCCGAAGACGCTCTTGCCCGGGATACGCTCGATGGTGGTTCTGGGGTTCCGGGAAATCAACGGTTCGCTCGCCTCGGATATCGGGCGGATCAGCATGCACAGCCGCATCGGCATGATGGACCTGACGAAGAGGTGCACCTACCAGACGGCCAAGAGCCTCGAGGACGGATACCGGGTGAAGGCGGCACCGATCATGGCGTCCTATCCGCTCAACATGGCGGCCCCCTACATGGGGATGGTGGCGGATGTGTCCCTGCGGCACGCCGCCGTGGCCGCGGGGCTCGGGACCTTCGGCAGGCACAACCTGGTGATCTCCCCCCGCTTCGGCACCCGTATCCTCTTCACGGCCGTCCTGACGGACATGGAACTCCAGTCGGACCCCCCGGTGACGGACAACTTCTGCGACGACTGCAATCTCTGCGTGGAATCCTGTCCCGCCCGCGCGCTGGACGTGCCGGGGCGGACCGAGGACCTCAAATGTCTGCGCGTCTCGCAGCCCTTCGGGATCGGCTCCGCCATCGGGTTCATCCGGAAATTCATGACCGGCTCCCCCGAGCAGCAGAAGGCCATGGTCATGGATCCGCATTTCCTGAGTCTCTACCAGGCGTCGTTCATCGGGTTCCAATACGAGTGCTTCGAGTGCATGTCCGTTTGTCCGGCCTGCCTGGAGGCGTGAAGAAGGGCCGGAACCGGGTGGGATTTTTCAAGCGATGCACGAGCTTCCCGTCACAGAGAGCATTCTCAGGGTTGTCCTGCCGCACGGGCAGGCCCACGGCGGCCACGATCGCCTTCACCGTTGCCTACGAGGGGCGCAACCCCGCCGTCGTCCAGCAGGTGGCGAACGTGCTCGCTTCGCTCTACCTGGAGGAGAATCTCAAGGTCCGGGAGCAGCAGACCGAGGGCGCCACGAAGTTCATGGAGGACGAACGCAGGGCCGTGGAAGAACAACTGGCGGAGATCGACAAGAAAATCGCGGCCTTCAAACAGAAACACGTCGATGCCCTGCCGGAACTGGCGCAGTACAACCTGCAGATCATCGACCGCCTCGACCAGGACATCGTCCGGCTCAAAAACCAGCTCAAAGAGCTTCGGGAAAAGGAGCACTACCTGCAGACCCAGCTGGCGAGCGTCCCGCCCGACGCGTCCAACCCGGACAAGGACCGGCTCCGCGAACTGCGGGTGAGGCTCGTGGACCTTCAGAGCCGCTTCACCGACGATTACCCCGATGTGAAAAAAACCCGGATCCAGATCGCCGAGCTGGAGAAGAAGCTCAAGGTCGCGGGACAGAACCCCGTCGACAACAGGCCCGACAACCCCGCCTACGTGACCCTGTCGGCGCAGCTGTCGAGCACGCGGTCGGAAATCGATTCGGTCAAGAGGCAGATCAACAGCTTCGAGGCGAAGCGCGATGACTACCACCGGCGGATTTCGCGGTCGCCCAGGGTGGAAGAGAGCTACAGGGCACTGATGGCCCAGCGCAACAACCTGCAGATGAAATACGACGATCTGACGAAAAAGTACATGGAGACGAAGGTGGCCTCCGGCCTGGAGAAGGGCCAGATGGGCGAGCGGTTCACGCTCATCGACGCGGCAAGGCTGCCGGAGAAGCCCGTGTTCCCGAACGTCCCCGCGTTCCTGCTCATCGGCCTGGTGCTGGGGATCGGGGCCGGCGTGGGCTCCGCCGCCCTGAAGGAGTTCAGCGACCAGTCCGTTCGGAGTGCCGAAGACCTTTCGAAGGCACTTTCCCTTCCCGTGCTGGCCGTTATCCCCGACATCCTGACCGCCGAGGGTGAAGCGAAGAGCCGGATGAAAGTACGCTATATTCTCATCGGGATCGTGGCGGCGGCCGTGGCGCTCGCGGTTATTTTTCACTTCTTCGTCATGGACCTGGACATCCTCTGGGCGAAGATAGCGAGGAGGATGTACATATGAAAGCGTTCGGTTCAGGGGAGAGGGCGGGGCGGCCCGTTCGTTCAGCGGCCGGCCGATCGGTTCGCCGGTTCACAAAAACAGCCGTCGGGTCCGGGGATTAAACAGTTCGGGATCCGGGTGAAGGGCGGAACAGGAGAATCATGAAAATATTTGACGCGCTGACCAGGAAGGCAAAAAAGAAAAGGGATGCCGGCACCCCTGCCGAAGCCGGAGCGAAACTCAAAAACGACAGACGGCCGCCCCCGGCTCCGGAGTTCCAGCAGGTTTCGGAAAAGCACGGCTGGGTGTCGCCCCTGTACGCGAAATCCCGGCCGGTCACCCTCGACTCGAAATGGCTCATGGAGAACCGCTGCGTCGGTTATCAGTGCGCATCCTATGAAGCGGACTGCTACAAGGTGCTCCGGACCCAGATTCTTCAAAAGACGCAGGGAAAGGGCGGAACGACCCTTATGGTCACGAGCGCCCTGCCGGGCGACGGGAAGACCATCACGGCCATCAATCTCGCCTTCACCTTCACCAAGGAGTTCATGCAGACGGTGCTCCTGGTGGACAGCGATCTGAGGCAGCAGAAAATCCACAAATACCTCGGTGTCCGGAGCGCGAAGGGCCTGATCGACTACCTGATCGACGGGATGCCTCTTTCGGCTCTCACCGTGTGGCCCGGCATAGAGAAAATGACCTTCATATCGGGCGGCAGGACGATTACAGCCAGCAGCGAATTGCTCAACTCCCCGCGAATGAAAGACCTGGTGAAGGAACTCAAAGGCCGCTACCCCGAGCGCTACGTCATCTTCGACGTGGCGCCCGTGCTGGCCGGCGCCGACGCCCTCGCCTTTGCCCCCCAGGTGGACCACATCCTGTTCGTCGTGCGCGCCGGGGTCACGCCCCTGCCGGAGATCAGGCAGGCGATCCAGCTTCTTCCAAAGGAAAAGATCCTCGGCCTCGTTCTCAACGGGGCGGAACAGACGCCCGATGTCCGGAAATACTACGGAAAGAGAGGGATCGGCTGACCTTTTCACCGGTATAACGCCGGATGCGCCCATGAAAATCCGGGGAACATCGAGTTCCCCGGATTTTTTTTGTCCGGGGTTTTTCGACGGGAAAAGAGGGGCGAGAAAAGTCCGGGGAAGGTCCCGGCGGCGCGGGGGAAGCCTGCGAAATTCCGAAAAGCCCGTGAACCCCCGGGAGTCCCGGAAAGTGGATCGGACCGGGATGTGCGGGGATTCCGGGGAAATTTAACACTTGTCATCCTGCCTCCGGCACGCTACAAATAGGACCCAAAAATGCGATGGGCCGTCCCATGTCTCAGGACCGCAAAGTATCCGCCGCCCTTCTGTCGGTAGCATCGAACAGCACCCTCATGGCGGCGAAGATCGCCGTGGGGGTGCTGACCGGGTCCGTCTCCATCATTTCCGAAGCGGTCCATTCGGGCATCGATCTCCTCGCCGCCCTGATCGCGCTCGTGTCCGTCAGGACCTCCAGCCTTCCCGCCGACGAGGAGCACCCTTTCGGGCACGGGAAGATCGAAAACATCTCCGGGACCATCGAAGCTCTGCTCATCTTCGGGGCCGCCGTCTGGATCATCTACGAGGCCGCCGGGAGACTCATCCGCCCCGAGCCCTTGAAAGTTGTGGGCTGGGGCGTCGTCGTCATGCTGGCGTCGGTCCTGATCAACTCCATTGTCTCCGGGGTCCTCTTCCGTGTCGGGCGGGAAACGGACTCCGTGGCCCTCCAGGCGGACGCGTGGCATCTCCGGACGGATGTTTACACCTCCGCCGGGGTTCTGGTGAGCCTTGCGATCATCGGGGCCGGCCGGCTTTCCCGGCCCGATCTCTACCTCGACTGGCTGGACCCCGTGGCGGCTCTCGCGGTTGCCGCGATCATTCTGAAGGCGGCCTATAACCTGACGGTACAATCCGCCCGGGATCTCATGGATGCCCGGCTTCCTCGCGAGGAGGCGGCGTGGATCCGGAAACTGATCCTGGAGCACAGGCCCGTGATCCGGGGCTTCCACAAGATGAGGACAAGGAAAGCCGGGCACTTTCGTTTCATCGAATTCCACATCCAGGTCGATTCGGAAATGACCGTCGAGACGGCCCACCGGCTGACACAGGACATTTCAGCGGGGATCAAGGATAAATTCACGGACTCGACGGTGACGATCCACGTCGAGCCCTGCAGGGGGGACTGCCTTGAGAAGTGCCTGACGGGCTGCATCCTGAGCGAGGACGAAAGAAAAAGGATCAGGGGGGAAGAGGGCGGGCTTTAGTCAGCTCCGCTTGAGAACGACGGCGGTTCTCGTGGGCAGATAGAGGCTGATCACGTGCCCTGTCCGCCCTTCTTTTTTTTCAGGGCGCGTCCAGTGCGCCTGGTCCTTCGACAGCCTTCCGTGGCCGCCGTACCGGGTGTCGTCGCTGTCCAGCGTGATGTCGTACCGGCCGGGCGGCGCCTCGAAGCGGTAATCAAAATGCGAGCGGGTGGGATGAAAGTTGAAGACGAACAAAAGCCCCGCCCTCGCGAAGGCCAGCACCCTGTCGGTTCCCTCTTCGAGAAGAAGCTGTGGTCCCGGAGACCCGAGGAGGTTGAAACGGGCGCTCATGCCGATCATGTCCCGGTCGAAGAGGGCGAGGAAACGGTATTTCAGGTCCGGGTTGTCCACGAGATGCCACTGACGCCGGGCGTACCGGTAGGACCAATGGTTCCCCTCGCGGGGAAAATCGATCCATTCGGGGTGGCCGAACTCGTTGCCCATGAAGTTGAGATAGCCGTCGGCGGCCGTGGCCAGCGTGATCAGGCGGATGATCTTGTGGAGCGCCATCCCGCGGTCGACGCGGAGATTTTGATCCCCCGCCGTCATGTGATCGTACATGTCGGCGTCGATGAGGCGGAAGATCAGGGTCTTGTCGCCCACCAGGGCCTGGTCGTGCGATTCGGCGTAACTGATCGTTTTTTCGCCTTCCCGCCGGTTGTTCAGCTCATACCACAGGTGGCCCAGGGGCCATTCCTCGTCCGGCGTGTCTTTCGTGAGCTTGATCCAGTAATCCGGGACGCCCATGGCGAAGCGGTAGTCGAAGCCGTTTCCGCCGGCCTCGACGGGGAGGGCGAGGGCGGGCATGCCGCTTACGTCCTCGGCGACGGTCACGGCATCGGGGCGGATTTCGTGGATGACCCTGTTGGCCAGGGTGAGGTAGGTGAGGGCCTCTTCGTCGACGCTGCCGTCGAAATAATCGTCGTAGGAGGTGAAGGCCTTCTCGAGGCCGTGGTGCAGGTAGAGCATGCTGGTGACGCCGTCGAAACGGAAACCGTCGAAGCGGTATTCATCAAGCCAGAATCGGCAGTTGGAGAGCAGGAAGTGGAGAACCTCGGGTTTCCCGTAGTCGAAGCAGCGCGAATCCCAGGCCCGGTGATAGCCACGGTCGCCTTTGTGGAAATACTGGAAGGGCGTGCCGTCGAAACGGGCGATCCCCTCCACCTCGTTGGAGGCGGCGTGGGAGTGGATGATGTCCATGATGACGGCGATGCCCAGGCCGTGGGCACTGTCGACGAGCGCCTTGAGGTCTTCGGGGGTGCCGAAGCGGGACGAGGCGGCGAAAAAATTCGACACCTGGTAGCCGAAGGACCCGTAGTAAGGGTGTTCCTGAACGGCCATCAACTGGAGGGTGTTGTAGCCGGCCCGCGAGACCCGGGGCAGGATGTTCTCCGTGAACTCCCGGAAGGTCCCGATTCTCTCGGCGTCCTGCGCCATGCCCGCGTGGGCTTCGTAGATCAGGCGGGGTCCTGGGGGGCAGCGGAATCGCGGGTTTTTCCATTTGTAGGGGGTCGGCGGCGACCAGACCTGGGCGTTGAAGATGAGGGTCTTCGGGTCCTGGACGGCGCGGCGGGTCCATGCGGGAAGCCGATCGCCCTCCCCGCCGGGCCAGCGGACCCTCAGCCGGTAGAGGTTCCCGTGTCGGAAGGAATCAGCCGGGAGCGTGATCTCCCAGATCCCATGCCGGCCGACGCGTTCCAGGGCGAAGGCCTTCTGCTCCTTCCAGCCCGACATTTCCCCGACAAGATGGATGGCCGAGGCGTTGGGCGCCCATTCACGAAAGACCCAGCGGCCGTCGCGGAAATGAAGGCCGAAGTATTCATGGCCGGAGGCGAAATCGGCGAGGCTCATCCTGCCGCCCGTGAGCCTCTGCTCCGTGTCCGCCGTCCTCTCGAGCCGCCTTCGGATGATCTTCCGGTAGGGCCCGAGAAGGGGGTCTTTCCGCACGAGACCCTCGACCGTCTTTTTCAACGCGCCGCCCTCGTCCACGCTCATGCCTCGCCGCGATACGGTTTTTCGCCACTCAAAGGTACTTTTACATTGACTTTTACAAAATATCCATGTTAATTTTCAATTACTTACAGCATTCTTCCAGCGGAATCGCAAACGCAATCACAGCGACCTTCCACTTCTCCCGCAGAGTCTCGGCATTCAGGAATTCCAGTTCAGACTGAACCTGTCCAACCATCCTGTTAAACGTTGCATTTCTTTTCGGTTTCCGGACAACGGGCTTTGAATCGTTCTTTCTCACGAGGGAGGGCATCCCGAAGGAAGAAAACAGGATGCGTTTTCCAGGATGTCCACGGGGCCGGAACACTGTCTTGAGAAACGGTAAGGAGGTGATCGTATGCTTTTCATGATGATCTGCACGTGGGAGCCCAAGGACGAGAAGGAAGTCAGGACAAGAAAAGCAAAGTGGGAATGGCCGAAGGAGGTCAAGGTCGTCTCGGAGTATTACGACCTGCAGGGGTTGAGGACCATCTACGTGGTCGACACCGATGCCGTGGGGCTCATCGCATCCAGAGCCGCCTGGATCGACGTGTTGAAATTCGAGATCTTCCCCATATACCCTCTCGGCGTCTCCAAGGAGCAGTTCAAGAAATAACATGGAGGCAGGCGAACAGGTCTTTCATCTTCCTGAGCCGGAAAGGAAAGGAGGTGTGTCATGTCAAAGCTTGAGCTGAACCACGAAGAAATTGGAGCACTCGTGGCCTTTATCGAGAGATACCTCCCCGACCTCCGGGTTGAAATTGCGAACACGGACCAGCGAGAGTTTCGCCGGTTTTTGAAGCATCGAGAGGAGTTCATCCGCGAGATCCTTCACCGGCTGAAAGAGTCGACGGAGTAGAGAAACCTCTGGTTGCCCGCTGTGTCCAGAGGAAAGGTCCCTGGTACGGGAGGCGTCCGTGAAGGCCGGAATCGACAAGGGCGGAGGGGATATCCCCTCCGCCCTTGTGTCCGACAGGATGCACGCGGGTGAAACTCATCCTTTCGGGATTTCCCGCGCGGCGGTCGGCCGCCGGGTTTCCGGGGTCCCGCCGCCGGTCGCCCGCAGACCGGCGTCCCGCATCATCGGGACGACGGGGAACTCCTCCGGCGAAGAGGATTGACCTTCCCGTCGGGTTTCTCGGCCGGCCGGATGATACATGGAACTTCTGCGTGGATCCTTTCATAAGGAAACCGGCAGGGGAAAAAGTCTTTGTTCCCCTGTCACGGCAGCAAGGGTCTGCCGGGCCGCAGGGGAACCATGGCGTGCCGGTGTCCGTCCGGGACAGGCGGGCCCAACCGGCTTGACAGGTTTTTCACTTTTGGGGTAATCAGAAGCCTCGGGTTCCGAACCATCGCCGCAGCGGAGAGAGGGGAGTACCTTCGATGACCGGCCTGGATGACATATTCGAGCGGAGATACTCCTGCCGGTCCTACGATCCAAGGCCGGTACCGGAGGATGACCTGAAGGCCGTCTGCGAGGCGGCGAGACGGGCGCCTTCGGCGTGCAACAGCCAGACCTGGCGCTTCGTCGTCGTCCAGGACAGGGATGTGATCCGGCGGATCTGCGACGAGGGCATGCGTCCCGTCGTGCGAAACCGCTGGGTGAAGGAAGCGCCCGTCGTCATTGTCGGCTGCTCTCAACTCGACATCGTGGCGAACAGGATCGGCTCCGCCGTTACGGGGATCGAGTACCACCAGATCGATCTCGGCATTGCCATGGAGCACATGGTTCTCAAGGCGACGGAACTGGGCCTCGGTACCTGCTGGATCGGCTGGTTCAGGGGAAAAAAGATCAGGGAGATCCTGGGGATCCCGGAGAGGGTCAAGGTTCTGGCCCTCCTGACCGTCGGTTACCCGAAGGACGGCGACGCGGTGAGAAGCAAAAGAAAACCCATGGACGAAATCGTCTTCCACGACCGGTGGAGGGAACGGTAGGGGAGGGCGGTCTCGCGCGGACACCCGGAGCCAGGGGTCCGCAATGACCGACAGACGGGGAGGGGATGTCATGAAGATTCTTTTTGCAGCGCCCGAGAATGCCTGGGGCGGCGTCCTGGGGATGCTTCGGGCCGAATTGCCGGAGCATGAGTTTGTTGCGAGCGGGCGTTTCGGCGCGGACACCCTGAAGGGATATGACATCATGATACCCACCATGTGCACCGTGACGCGCGAAATGCTTCAGGGGATCGACCGGCTCCGCCTCATCCAGCAGTGCGGCGCCGGCCTGGAGGGCGTCGACATGGAGGCGGCGCGGGAGATGGGCGTCTGGGTGGCCAATGTGCCCACGGACATTTCCGGCAATGCCGACTCGGTGGCGGATATCGGGGTCTACCTGATGATCGGCCTCTCCAGGGACGCGCCGGCCATGAGCCGCAGCATGCGTGAGCGGAGAATGGGCATTCCCAGGGGCCGGGCCCTGAGGGGGAAAACCGCGGGGATCGTGGGTCTCGGCGGGATCGGCCGGGCGCTCATCCGGAGGCTGAAGGCCTTTGACATGCGGATCATCGGCATCAGGAGACAGGATCCCCGGAGCGCGGCGGAAGAATTGGGGCTGGCCTGGTCCGGCGGCCCCCACCAGCTCAAAGAGCTCCTGGGGCAATCGGATTTCGTGGTTCTCTGCCTGCCGCTCACCGATGAAAGCAGGAATCTCATGAATCGGGACACCTTCGGAGCGATGAAACGGGATGCCTTTCTGATCAATCTTTCAAGGGGGGGGCTCGTGGACCGGGACGCCCTGGAGCAGGCTCTCGCAACCGGGGTGATCGCCGGTGCGGGACTGGATGTCTTCTGGGAGGAGCCGCCCGACCCCGATGACCCGGTCTTCCGGCACAATGTCATCGCCACGCCCCACATCGGCGGATCCACCGATCTGTCCATCGGGGGGATCAAGGATGTCGTGGCCGAAAACATCCGGCGGCTCGCAAGGGGGGAAAAACCGCTGCACGTGAAGAACTGAACCGGGCGGCCGCCACCGGCGGCCCGCTCCGGACGTCTTCATTCAGACGAAAAAAAGCCCCGGGTGACCGGGGCTTTTTCATCCCCGTCATTTGTTTTGAACCTTGACGACGTCGTACCACAGGAGATCGACCCGGCTGCTCGCGGCCGGCAGGTTGGTGTCCGCTTCCGTTTTGGCCTTCTGCAGGGCGGCCTGGATTTCCGCGATGGCCCTTTTCTGATCCGCTGTCGCGATGGCCGCGGCTTTAGTCAGCATGTCATGGACGAGATCGAGCTCGCTTTTCACCACCCCCACGTTTTTGTTCGACAGCTCGAGCTTGACCTTCAGGATGTGGCCCCGGATCACGGCCATGAGAGTGTCGAAGGTGTTTTTCTGCGTCATGGCGACGGTTTCTCTGTTGAGTTTCTCGATGGACTCCGTCTGTTTTTTGATGTTTTCGTCCAGCCGCGCGGCCTCTTTTTTCAGTGAGTCGTCGACAGCCGAAAGCTTCGCGTTTGTGCTGTTCAGGGACGTGATGACATTCGGCAGATTCGCGTCGGCGGGAAGCCGGGTCATCTTCCGGATGTCCTCCTCGCTTTTGACGAAGGCCTCGATCCTGTCGAGCTTCTGCCTGAGGGCCAGGAGATCCGAGCGCAGCTCGGTGGTCTGCTGGTAAAAGTAAAAGCCGCCGAGACCGAGTCCCGCCAGCAAAACGGCGATGATGATCCAGGACATTCCTTTCATGTTTCAACCTCCTTTTCTTCTTGCTTCATGTAGATCGTCCGGATGGGGAAGGGAATCTCGATGCCCGTCTCCCGATAGCGCCGGTGAAGCCGCTTCACGTACTCGTGCTTGACGAGATACTGATCGGTATACTCCCGGACCCGCAGGACCACCGTGAAGTTGATGCTCGAATCCCCGAAGGTGTGGTACCGCACGGCAGGATCGAAGCCGGGCACTCCGCCCTGAACTTCGTTCATGACCTCCTTCGCGACTTCGAGGGTCACCGCCTCGACCTTTTCGAGGTCGCTCCCGTAGCCCACGCCGACCTGGACCAGCACGGACATTTCGGATTCGGGCATGTGAAAATTCGTCACAATGGTCGAGGCCAGTTTCGCATTCGGCACGACAACCACGTTGTTCGGCAGCGCCCGGATGGTGGTATTGCGCCATGTGATGTCGGTTACGTATCCCTCCTGTCCGGTGTCGATCTTGATGTAGTCCCCGATGCGCATCTTTTTCGACGCGATGATCTGAATGCCCGCGAAGAGATTCGACAGGGTGTCCTGGAGGGCGAGCGCCACGGCGAGGCCGCCGACGCCGAGCGCCGTCAGCATCGGGGTGATGGAGATGCCGAGAGAGTCGAAAATGACCAGCAGACCGAGGGCGTAAACAACCCCGCGGGTGATGTTGGAAAAAAGGGTGGTGGTGAGGAAGACGCCGCCGACCTTCCTGCTGTAGAGGTCAACCAGCCCTGCCGCGATTCTGGCGAGGGCGATCGTGACGGAAAAAATCACGATGACGCGCAGGACCATGAGGGCCGTTGTGAGGATCGCCGGCCGGACGTCGATGCTGTGGAGCGCCCCGTGAACGCCTGCGAGGACGAACCAGAGGATGACCATGCCATGAAGGCCGCGGATGATCACGTCGTGGCCTTCCCACTGGGTTCTGGCGGCGATTTTTCTGATTTCGCGGAGAATGATCCTGTCGAAAGCCCAGCCGAGAGCGAGACCCCCGAGGATGAAGCCAAGGGGCAGCAGGAAATTATTCAGGAACAAATCGGGCATAGGGATCATCCTGAAAGGGAAAGCAGGGGATGAGGGTCTGACATCCGAACCTGAACCCTTATACAGAGGATCGCTTCAAAAAGCAACGGATAATCGGTCTCTTAGAACGATTTCTTTCGGCCGGGCCCTCTCCGGCGTTCAGGCGGCTGCGGAAAGGAACCGGCGAATGCGGAGGATGGGTCTTTTTCAGCTGTTCCCGTTGCCTCATAAATAAATGTTACCGAAGAGGGGGCTCAGGTCGTTGACGGGAGAGAGCCCGTTTATAGCAGAGATCGAAGATTTTTTTAAGTTTGATTTCCATGGCCTGTCGCAGCACGAAG